>Ga0153931_100141_pt1 | contig 27103 bp, 26 predicted proteins | sample TSNJ015MetaG_FD_104730 | JGI IMG/M metagenome (GOLD analysis project Ga0153931, IMG submission 104730) | Attine ant fungus gardens microbial communities from New Jersey, USA - TSNJ015 MetaG | ecosystem: Host-associated > Fungi > Mycelium > Unclassified | place: USA: New Jersey, Wharton State... | reverse complement strand
ATCACACTCTTTCGTGTATTCAACCCATGCAAAAAACGCCGCGCCGTTGCCCTCTTCTTCCGCCTGCTTGTAAGCCTCGATAAACGCCCAGTTAATGCTGCTCTCCGACGCAAGACCGTCCGGGATACCTTCCCAGTCCTGAAACATCAGTTCCGGATCGTCTTCATCAGCGTGCAAGGCGTGGCACGCCGCGTCAAAATCCTCTTTCTCATCAAAATCCGTGAGGTCAAACCACTTGCCGTAGATGCTGCCGCAGTTGTATTTGTGGTACGTGCCGACGTAAACCGATGGTGCTGTAGTGCTCATAAAATTCCTCCGCAGGTTATGGGATAACGATTCCGGCTTTCGCCGTGCCGACACGACAGACGGGCGCAAAGCGGAGGATGCAGGGGCGCTAAGGGCTGGAAAATGAAACGGGAGATGCTCTCCCCTGCTTACACGACCCGATGGTCGGATTTACCAGTAGCATCGGTACGATAAATAAGTCAAAAAACAATTAAAAAAGTATCTATTTAATATTAAAAAACAATCATAATCATCCTATAAAAACTTACCGCTGTGTTTATCAACTTACTCCGCATACTGCCTTTTTTCACTTCCTTTCCCAGCTGGTTCAATGTTTATTAAATGCTTTCCCACAGAGGGCGGACTGGCCCTTTAGCAGTGATACCCAGACAGCAAAACACCGACCAGGTATCTTTTTAGGACTAGCGAAGAAGAGCTTGCCCTGGCACGTTATCCCCGTCGCAATATCAACCTCCGGAGGAATGTAATTCACCCGCTCGCAATATAAGGCCATAGCACGCGAAGCATCTTGTACCCAAAGCGATTAACCATTGCGGCTTTAAACCAATAGGTTCCCACCACACTTAAATCCCTATCACAACACAATCAACAACCAATCATATTACTATCAATTTAATATTAAAAATTATTTTTTAGTATGAATTGCTTGGTAAAAAAGCTGGTTAACAGTAAAGTTTTTTTGCTACTATAAGCACATTACAAACACAGCATTTTAATATTAAAATGAGGGTAAACAACATGATTCTAACAGTAGGAAATACTAAAGGCGGAGTGGGTAAGACAACGCTTGCTGTAAATATTGCAGCCGCCAGGGCCATGCAAGGCCGGGATGTTTTACTTATCGATGCAGACCGTCAGGAGACCGCACAAACAGCAATCAGCATAAGAGCGCAGAATGAAATTCAGCCGGGTATAGCATGCTCAGCTTATGCAGATGGTCCGATCTTGCGTTCGCAGCTGATGCAGCAAAAAGCAAAATATGATGATGTCATCATTGATGCCGGCGGTAGGGATTCAACCGCATTGCGTGCAGCACTTGTTTTAACGGATGTTCTTTTAGTTCCTTACCGCCCGGGCAGTTTTGATGTATGGGCTTTGCAGGACATTTCAGACCTAATAACAGAAGCTCGCAGCGTGCGTGACGGATTGCAAGCTTACTCAGTCATTAACGTTGCAGATGCAAACCGTAACTCAATAGATAACAGAGAAGCTGCAGCCATCTTTACCGATTACCCGGAGCTTGAATTTATCCCTGACCATATTGTTGGCCGTAAAGCATTCTCCAATGCTGCGGGTTCTGGCCAGTGTGTCTTTGAATACAAGCCTCAGGATGCTAAAGCCAATCTGGAACTTACCACCCTCATAAACATTCTATTTAACAATCAATAAAACATCATATTAATATTAAGGTGATATGAAATGGCAATTACTAAACCACCAAGAAAAACCGATGAAGCCAATGCAAAATTAGATGCTTTCATCGAAGGTGCTCCAGATGGCCAGTCAACTAAAAAGAAAGGGGTCATCAAAGGGAAAAAACAACAAATCACGTTGACTATCACCCCAGATATCCTTGACCAGTTAGATCAAAAAGCAGAAGACCTGGGGCTTTCTCGCGCAGCTCTGATCAACATAGGTATCAGACACGTACTAAATGAAGGCGCAATGATAGGTGGGAAGAAGGATTAGCCCCAGATACAACTTCATTTCTTTTAACATGCAAAAAATAGTATTTTAATATTAAATTGATTGTTTTTTAGAGTTGTAATAGTGGTTAACCAAGTGCAAAAAACTCAAACTGCGTTGTTTGGTGAAATAGAAACACCCGATAAATTTAACCAAATTCTGGAAATCATTGAATGTCATTCGGGTGACAGACGAAATCTATACATGTGGAGAGGGCAGGGCGATGTAAGCTGGCCAATACACAGCTCCGCATATCGTCGTCTCTTGAAAGAAAAGCGCTGGGAAGATGCACCTTCTGAGCAGACAATGCGTGACTATGAAAGAGATCTGCTGCTCAACGCATGGCATCAGGGTTATGGCCATGAGAACGGCAGGAAGTTGACTGATTTCGAGTTACTGGCAAAGCTTCAACACCATGGTGCTGCAACAAGATTGATCGATGTATCAAGAAATATGTTAGTAGCTTTATGGTTCGCCTGCAGATCGCAACCTGACAAAACAGGCATTCTTCTAGGATGGCATAAAAGTAATATTATGGGTCTTGAAGGGCGCCCGGAACAAAGAGTGTACAACGAAATATTTGGGACAAGCTGGTTAGAGAAAGAGGGATTGTCAGTGTCACCTGTTGTCTGGCAACCGCCAGTGGTGACAAAAAGAATCGCTGCTCAGAGTGCTCAATTTTTGTATAGCACTATTTGTAGCGATCCTATGAGCAGTCTGGTATTTAAAAAAGAGAAGGGCGCATTTTTGACCATTGGTCTTACCCCTGAAATGAAATGCGTATGTTTAAGGATCCTGGAAGATAGCTTTGATGTACGCTAGTTAACTTTGTTTCCTGATATCGACGGTTTCTGTTATGCCAATAGTGAGAATTTTGGGCGTTACAGCAACGAAAGATGGTGATTAAAGGAGAGGAGGTGGCAAAAGTGTAATCAACCATGAAGACTGATTCTTGCAAGCTTCATCGTTATCAATATGTTATCCACATATACGCCTGATATTACAATTCTCTAGATCATAACTAGATCATATTAAAGAAAAACAGATCACCAGCCTCGTATTTTATTGAAATCATTGATTAAATCGGTACTTTTGGCGGTCACTTTCATAAAAAAAGCGGTTGCTTTCATAAATTTAGCGTTTACTTTCATAATAAAGGCGGTTATTTTCATAACCTTTCGGCGGTTACTTTCATAAAAAGTTCTTAAATTTCAAATACGGTGTGGATAAATGGAAAACTCTAATGAAATCAACCCACCAGAAAGTCCATTTGCGATAATTAAAAAAGATTCAGGCACAGCTTATGAACTGATCCCGAACAGCAGCAAAACAGTCCAGCCGGTTGCTCTGCTCAGATTAAGCGTGTTTACACCTGTTTCACCAAAGGAAAAAGGGAAGCGGGAATTCCTGATAGATGCGTCAGAAGAACTTTCCAGCTTAGAGGTCGCCAGGCAGGAAGGTTATACAAATATCAAGATTCAGGGCGCAAAGCTCGGTATGTCCACTGATTTTAAAACGTGGATAGGGATCATCTCAGCCTTTTCAAAATACGGGTATTCCAGTGAAAAGATTACTTTACCGTTCTCTGAGTTTGCACGCATGTGCGGTTTGAAGCCCACAGATATCAACGGACGGGCCAGAACGCGTCTCAGCGACTCTCTGTTCAACTTATCAAGCGTGACGCTAGCATTCCGCAGCAAAGACGGTAAACGTTCCCTTGTGACGCATCTGGTTCAACGTGCAGTGTTAGATATGGATGCTGATCTGGTTGAAATTGTCGGGGATCCCAGTCTTTGGGAGCTTTACAGATACGACCACAAGGTTTTACTTGGTTTAAAAGCCCTTTCAGAGTTATCCCGTAAAGAAGCTGCCCAGTCCTTGTATGTGTACTTTGAGAGTATGCCTCCATCTACGTTGTTTATTTCTATGAAACGCCTTAGGGAGCGTCTGGCGATGGAGTCGCAGGTAAAAGATCAGAATGCGACGATCCGAAGGGCTATGACTGATTTGAGGAGAATCGGCTATATCGACTACACAGAAACGAAAAAGGGGAGAGAGATCATGTTCATAATCCATACCCGCTCTCCAAAGCTTGGATTAGCGACTTCTTAAAAGCGGTTACTTTCATAAATATTTGCGTGAAAGGCGGTTGCTTTCATAAAAACCTTGATCTACGCGGTCACTTTCATACTATCGGTCAAATTTCCTCCTCTTTTCATCGTTTATGAACGAATAGATTACAAGCCAAGGTGGCATATTATGAAAGCAGCATCCCTTTTACCCGGTGTTATGAAAGTAACCGCCTTCATTATGAAAGTAACCGCTATCTGTTACAGATGTGCAAAATACAATTAAATTAACATTAAAATAATATCCAAAAGATATTTAAAAAATCCATTTTGATGTCATTTAAATCTATTAAGAAAATATTAATACGACAAATAGTCGGCTGAATGGGAAGTTTGCTTGGATTAATATTGTCAGAAAGGAGCCTGTGGTAAAATCTCCATAGGAAATTGTCGGCAGGAGCGGCCATGAAGAAGAATACGACCCCCACATTACATGACGCGGTGTTCAAGCAGTTTTTAACCCACCCCGAAACTGCACGCGACTTCCTGGATATCCATCTGCCACCGGCGTTGCACAAACTTTGTGATCTGAATACGTTGCAGCTGGCGTCGGGTTCTTTCATTGAAGATGACTTGCGGCCGTATTATTCCGATGTGCTGTACTCTCTGAAGGCAGGAAATGGTGACGGCTATGTGTATTGCCTCATCGAACATCAAAGCACGCCAGATAAACACATGGCGTTTCGCCTTATGAGGTATGCCATTGCAGCAATGCAACGTCATCTTGATGCCGGTCACAAAACGCTACCTTTGGTGATTCCCGTTCTCTTTTACCAAGGCAAAGTCAGCCCTTACCCCTATTCGATGAGCTGGCTAGATGAATTTGAAACGCCAGAATATGCACGAACTCTGTATGGTGAACATTTTCCACTGGTAGATATCACGATCATCCCGGATGATGAAATTATGCAGCACCGCCGCATGGCCATCCTTGAGCTGCTGCAAAAACACATCCGCCAGCGTGACCTTACCGAACTTTTGGACCAGTTGACGACCTTACTGCTCGGTGGTAACACTACGCAGGAACAGTTAATATCTGTGATAAACTATATGCTTCAGGCCGGTGAATCCCGTGACCCGGCAACCCTGATTAATACGTTGGCATCGCGTGTGCCGCAACATGAGGAGACTCTTATGACAATTGCTGAGCAATTACGCCTTGAGGGTGAACAACGCGGAATTCAGAAAGGCCTGCAATTAGGTGAGCAAAAAGGTCGTCAGGAAGGTGAACGTGAGGCGGCATTGAAAATTGCCCGCGCTATGTTTGCCAGCGGTCTCGATCGCGCAATGGTCATGCAAATGACCGGTCTGACCGAAACTGAACTCGCGCAGATTCATCACTAATGAACGATGAGGTTTGGACTAACACGACCTCTCTTTTAAATTTACTTTCCGCACTCATGAGCTGAGCTATCACATCTCGCCACATCTCATTACGAGATGGCCCAGTAATCTGTCGCTTACGAAACCCGCCCCACAACCGAATTGGCCCACTTAGCCTGGAGTGCACTTGTCGCCGTCCGCCTCGCGCTGCAGAAAGGGGATAGGGCGGTCGGGAACGCCCCCGTTTCCGCCGCCTTACCGTATCAGACGGTATGCAAGCCCCTGATACATTGGATATTATACAAAATCTATTGCGAAAACCTCATCCTTTGACACCAACAAAGAATTCCTCCACGATAAACGGGCAAAAAACGCAACATAGTGTGTTTCATTGACATTAAAAACGCAAAATTTAGTCTTATCGACAAAAACGTGAGCTCCGATTTACGAGGGCTTTGTTGTAGACTTTTCAGGTGGTGATTTTGAACTTTTGTTTTGCTAAGAGATGCCGCTACAGTATCGGGAATACGGTGATCTCATCCTGATTAAGGCCAAAAGTTCGATTTATTCAACAAAGTCAGTTAACCCATATTTAAACTGAGAATCCAATGCTTCCTTTAGTTCATATTTAGCTGCTTCTAATTTCCGTTCTGCCTTCCAGATTTTCTTAACTCTTCCATCTGCTTGAGCTTCAGCAAGTTCCTGTTGTCGTTCAGCAAGTTTTAGTTTTTTTTCCTCTACTTTACGCGCAACTCTTTTCGAAAATTCATGTCCATGACAATGAGTTCTGACTTGCTCCAAGGCGGCCTGTAATCCTGCAACCTCTTGAATATTATTATATTTATTGGCGTAAATGATTTGATTATATATTTCAATTTCTTTGTATTGACAGCTGTCAGAGTTATCGGCTAGTACAGAAAACGAAAGCAAAATACCAATGCCGGTTATTATTACCCTCATAATATATTTATCCTTTTTAAATTTTCCCAAAAATTTGGCTTTTTATTCAATAAACACTATATAAATTTGTTGCATTGAGCATCATAAATCAATATAGATTTATAATTACTGTGCGCCAATCCAAGGGGTAAGTAAATGCTAATCAATATATTAAGAAATAAATAAAAAAAATTAATATGACATAAGATATTACTAACCACCTGTTTAATGAGATTTTTTAGTTACTAAAAAATTGCTTAAATAATAATTATGAAAATTAAACAGATCTCCATGTTAAGTTGTATATCACGTAAAAGGAACTATCAAAAGCAAATATAAACTAGCATATAAATTAGCAGGGGGCAGCTTACGAATAAAGAAATGTAAGATAATGCACTTCTTCCATAACGATTTACATTTTATATTTGCTGCTCTCTGAATTGATCATTAACACATTCACTGCCCATATTTTGCGCATAGCATATAAGGGACATTTCCACCAAAAACAACCCAAGAACTTTCAGTAACTTGGTTAATTCTAACAATATGTTCTTTTATTGAGGGGTCTAAATAAAAATTAGGGATTATGCCTTCTGCTACTGATAAAGGAATCGGCCCTAAAGATAATTCCGGTGCTGATGTGCGATGAATTGCTACATATCCTAGTTTATTGTTATAAGTAAATTCCTGCATTATAGACAAATGACCAATTTCATTATTTTTTAGTTTCATAACCCCATCAGAGAATATGAACCCATTACCTTTTGAGAAGCTCATTGAAACGCTCGTTTTATAAAGTTTATCTCCATAATGAATATTTACATTAGCACGACAATTTAACTGAATATCATCTCCTGTGCCTCTATGATAAAATACCCCTGAGGTAAATCCCGCCATACTTAATGCAAGCAAAAGTAATGAATAAAATGTTGAGTTCAAATTATTTATCCTCCCAAAAAAAATGTGAATCACAATTTTCCCGATCCAAAGAGACATTGTTTATTGGATGCGTACAAATAAATATTGAAAATTTCTCAGATGGAGGGGCTTTAGTAATATAGAAGTTTTTTTTATCAGAACAAACAAAACCGCTGCTGTTTAAAATATTTTTTCCTTCTTTCAATAAACGGCTGCTACTAACGTAAATACTGCATTCATTCGTTTTTTCTGCTAGGTAATAATTCGAGAAATTATACTTAGGAAGGGAGGGTGGGCTTGTGTGGCAACGCTATCCTTAAAAAAAGGGGGACGTTGCCGTGAAACGAAGAACGCGCATTTACTACACTCCAGAAAAGAAAGCGATTATCAGGGACAGGTATAAGCAAGGTGATTATTTACATGACATCGCCAGTATGTTCGACAGATATCACTCTTCTGTTATGCACAATATTCACCAAACTGGTGGGTATCGCCCTCCTGTCAGAAAGCAGCATCGGTTAGCTCTTTTACTAGATGAAAGAGAGGAAATATCCAGAGTGCTGGTAGCCAAAATTAGCATCACGGGCATCGCTGACAAATTATCAAGAGCTCCTTCAACCATTGGGCGCGAGACCAAAAGGCATGGAGGTGCAAAACTTTACCGAGCTACAAAAGCTGATAAGGAGGTGTGGGACAGTGCACTGAGGCCAAAAATGTGCAAGCTAATTGAATGCCTCGCATTGTGTAAAATCATTGCAGAGAAAATGTATCAGAGCTGGTCGCCGGAACAATTCGCCGGTTGGCTTAAACGCCATTATCCGGCTAATCAGGAGATGCAGGTGTCACAATAATGATTTATAAAACGCTTTTATACAAACCCGGGAAGCATCAAAAAAAGAACTGCAGCAATGCCTCAGAAGCGGAAGAGCATTGCGTAGATCTAGAACGTCGGCGCTTAAAGGGAAAGGATTAGGTTCAATTCCGGATGCGATACCCATCAGCAAAAGACCACCTGATGTTGCAGACAGAGCCATACCCGGCCACAGGGAAAGTGACCTGATCCAGGGCTCGAAAAACTCCTATATCGCCACCCTCGTAGAACGCCATTCTCGCTTTGTTATGTTGGCTCAAATTAGTGACAACAAGAATGCCTGCTTAAGAAACGGGGTTATCTTTCAAATAAATACGAAATGAAAAGAAAGGTATCAGGTAAATATAACAAAAAAATTCATAAATATAATGACTCCTTTGAAGTGCTAACCACAAATAAACGACGGATTTTTCCGTTCCGTCACGTGAAATATATTATTCGCGATAATGTGTGTTGATAAATTCGCCAGAACGGTATGTTCTAATGTTTAATTACTATATTTCATTTCAACCAGCAGGACGGTTCTGTAAATAAAAAACCACAGCAGAGGGTGATATAATATTCTGTGATTTTAGAAGTATGATAATTGGGCACTTTGCCCTTAATGACGGGTGCGGTACCCATATCCGAACGTGGGCGTGCGATTATAAAATCGAAAAAACCAACTCCACGCTAAGGAAGCGCTTATATAATTCCAGTGGTGACCCCGCCAAAAAAGCAGTGTTTTAGAGTGGGTTCGCCACTGCAAAGTAACTTCAAAACTGCATAAGGTCGAGCATCGTCAGTTTGCGCGCGTCGCGTATCTCCACTACCATCCAAAATATTGACGAGCTGATAAAGCGGAAGGCGCAGATGCAAACATTCCTTGAGAAGCTGACAGCCCGAAACGTGGGGTATTCGCAACATCAGTTGTCTCATAAGGAGTAAACATGGATCTTATGGTGTTAAAAGAAGCGAAACGCGTGCTGCAGCAGCTGGAAATACATGGGGTGAATCTGGCCAGCGCGGAGTCCTGTACGGGGGGAGTGATCAGTACGGCACTCACCGCGGCTTCGGCAGGCGGGGAATATTACGCCAGCGGTTTTGTCACTTATGATGATACGGCGAAGTCGGTAATGCTTGGCGTAAGGCCGGAGACTCTCATTGACTATACGGCGGTCAGTGCCGAAGTGGTCAAACAAATGGCGGAGGGAGCCTGCCGCGTGGCTAAAACGCAGATTGCGCTGGCCGTAAGCGGCTATGCGGGGCCGGAAGGCGGAAAGGACGGTACGCCTGCTGGGACAATTTGGTTTGCATGGTACGTTGGAGAAGGAAAGTGCTACGTTGAGAAGCAGCATTTTTCAGGCTCACCGGAGAGCGTGGTATATCAAGCTGCTAACTTCTCTCTGAAGAAGTTGGCAGCCTTCCTGGATAATTAAAATAAATGCCCGCTTTTGCGGGCATTTATCGTAAACCTCAAGGAAATGGCTAATGGCTGGCTTGTGCGCCCGGCGTATCCAGCAGTGAAAGGTACTTTTTCGTCACCGCCGGCAAATTCTCATCTAACCAATTAGCCATCTGTTCTTCCTGAACTTTGATTTTGCGAAAGACCTGCGCGCCTTCCAAATCCCCCACGGCTTCCGCGGCGACAATCAACGCGCTGTAGCTGGCAATTTCGAAGTGTTCAAACACATAGCCGCTGATGCCGCCTTTAACGACTTCGTCACTGGCGAATAGCCCTCCCAGAGCCTGCCCCATGGCGGTCATCTTTCCCGCCGCGTCTTTCAGAACGGAATGGGACGTGTCCAGCCTATCCAGAACGCTCTCGATCAGGTGCTGCTGATCCTGAGTTTCGGTGATGTGCTGATTTATACGGTCCCTCAGGCGCGGGTAATGCTCCAGACGATCCACCATGCGAGATAGCATAGCTTCAGCCTGCTTTTCCATTGCATGGGCGTCACGTACCCAGTCTATATAATTGTCATAAGCTTGAGATTTGGCCATTGGTATTTTCCTCGCTTGAAATGATATCAACACCCGTAAACTCTTTGAATTTACAATTATTTTTTGGAGGGCGGTGTTTCCGCAATAACAGTCAGTTTCTGATCGGTATCCTTCTCTTCCTTAAGGGTTTCTTGGAGAAGTTTCGCCGCTTGGGTATAACCTAATTTCTTGGCCAGCGCGGCCAGCGTGCCATAAGTGGCAATCTCGTAGTGCTCGACTTTCTGGGCTGCTCCGATAAGCCCCGCGTCCAACACCTCACCTTTCTCGACGGAGTCGATAAGCTCCTGCGCTTCTTCAACCAGCCCTTCCATTGCGTGGCATTTCAGACGTTTTAGTCGGATCTCCTCTGAGGATTCAACAACCTGATCTAAACGTTCAATCTGCCCCTGTGTCTCTTCGAGATGGGATTTAAATGCTTCAACGAGTTTTGGGTTAGTAGCGGCACGCGCCATTTTTGGTAGCGCCTTGGTAATTTGTTTCTCAGCGCTGTAAACGTCGGATAAGTCGTGAATAAATAATTCTTTTAAAGTTGAAATTGACATATTCATCACCTCCTCTGAATTTAATTACCCTTAAAGCATAGCGGCAGAATCAATAATGAAAATCAATTAGGATTTTTCTTAATGGAGCATTTATTTTAATAGAATTTTGTTAAATAAAAAATTTGATCACCTATGAAAACTTAATAAAAAAACAAATTTTTTTTGACAGTTTTTTATATGCTCTAACCTTAATGGCGGGCATATCGCCTGAGTGACAAAAAAGTCACAATCTTTCTAACCGTGTTGAAATAACTAAATTAATCCGACAGGAGGATATTATGGCCGAATATCGTGGTGGTTCTTGAAATTTCGCGGTAGATAAAGAAAAGACATCCGAAGCCGGTAAAAAAGGCGGACAAAATAGCACTGGCGGAGAGCGGCAGCCCAGTCACTTTCTCCATTTCCCTGTCCATCAGCGCGACCAGCTCGCTGGTACGGATAAAGTTGTCGATCGGGTCGCCAAAGGTGGCGGACAGCAGCTCCTGCACCAGTTCGCTCTTCGAGCGTCCGAGGGCCCTCGCCTGCAGCACGATTGCCGTATCCACCTCTGCAGGCACGTTTCGCACGGTCAGCACGCGGTTCGTCTCTTTATCAGCCACTTGCTACCACCTACGCATCAATGAAATTAATAATCCTACATGTTAGCTAATTTATTTTTGAGGTTTCTATCATTGGCTGGAAGTTTTCGGAAGTAGTGAATGGCTGTCGTTCAGCAGTTTTAAGGTTTTGTTCGAAATTTTTCAGTCATTTAGGTGATGGCAATGACAGGCATGACATTTAGATAAGGGCAAAATTGCTATTGGTTTCGATTTAGTCTGTGACATTTGAGCATTACCACTTCTGTAATCAGTCAGTATTGTAAAAATATATCTAATCAAAAATTGATATTTTGAATAAGAATGCCTTGACTAACAAAAAAAATTTTCCCATTAGCATATTTCATGCGATGTTCAATAAATATGTCAAATTTATTTTCGTAATAATTTTAATCTTATGAAATAGGTGCTTGGGTTCTATTTGTTAAATGACGCTAATGTTTTTGAAAAAAAATGGTTGCCTTTACTTTTTTTGTGGTTAATTTCGAACACTCCATTTTTCTTTACCAAAGAGAGTGAGCGTATGTTAACTGGCAAACAGACACAACATAATTTGGTTTCAGAAAATTTTGTTCATATTCATCCGTTTATTAAATATTTCACTGAGATTCAGGAACTTCTTCTGGCAAAAGGAAGCCCGGATGGTGAGCTGTTTAATCCGGGTTATCTATTACCAGAGCTTGATGAAAAGCTGGGTAAGTATTTTGCTGCAGCAGAAGTTATCCTTTCCGACTTGGGCACTCATCAGGATGTCAGGCTCAGATTTATGGATTTGCGCAGTAATCCATCCACTCAGACCACCAAAACCTTTGCTTCATTACTGATGGTGGCAAGAGCGGTGAGATATATTCACGATACCGGGGAAAAGATAGTTATTGTCACCCCGTCATCAGCTAACAAAGCAACGGCTCTCAGAGATGCGGTATGGCGAGCGATTGATAATGGTCTCGTTACCAGCGACCAGCTCCGGATCATCAGCGTTATTCCTGCAGAGTCTTTAAACAAAACGCGGGAATCACCCCTTAGTCAAAATGCGGAACTGGCAGCAAAAAATCCTATTTTTATCAGCTCTGGTACCGCAAGGATGGATGTTAAAGAACTGGTCAGAAATTTTGCCAGTACGCTTGGCCAGAACGTGGGGCATAAAGAAGTAAATTTCTGGTTCACATTATCCCTTGATAACTACCAGTTTGCTGATGCCGTGCGGGCTTTTGTTGAGCAGGATTATCTCCCTGCAGACACGTCACGCCTGCATGCACATTCAGTGTCCAGCGCGTATGGTCTGCTCGGCCATTATTTTGGTTATCAGTGGCGGGCTGGTCGGCAAAAACGAGACATTCATCATCCTGGCTACTTTTTGATTCAGCATCTCGACACACCTGACATGGTTCTGGACCTTTATTATGATTCTTTCAGCCGTGACAATCTGCCTGCTTATATCAGGGTAGATGATCACTACAGGCAGAATAAATCAGTTCATTTTCCCCGCGTCACCGATGATCCCCATGAAGTACTCGAAACGACGTTCTACACCCACCAACCGGTAACTTCTTCGGTCATGAAAAAATTAATCAGAGAGCACGGCGGTGGGGGAATCGTAGTTTCGGAGCGGGAATGTGCAGATCGTCATTTTCTTACCCGGCGGTTACTCGAGGATGGAAGCCGTGTGCAGCTTCCACTCAACTTTGATGATATCCGGGAGCGCTCACTCAGTATGGCAATCACTGGCGTGCTTAATGCGATTGAACGGAAGATTATCCCTGTAGGCAGCGAAGTACTTGTCCATGCTTCCGGTATCTATTCAGAAGGGGATTATATCCCACTACATAAAGAGTCAACCTGTATTCATCCGGTGAAGGATGTCGAGTCATTTCATCACTCAATCTATGCAGCTGCTTCGGCCTGAATAAGGGAGTCAAAAAATGAGCCAGTCACCATTAAGTATTTTATCAGTCACCGATTTTAATAAACGCCCTATCGAACAGACCCGATTACTCAGTACGTTCAGAAGCATGATCGATGAGCATGGTTACGTTCTCATGGTTAATGCTGACGACCAGTTTGATCACGTACGATTCTGTCAGAATCTGGGGCCCTTCGTACCGAATTACAATGGTTCGGTTGTCGGGGATGTCAGACCGGAACCGGGTATGGATGATGTTTACCATGCTGGCAATACCCGCCCCCTGACGCCTCATACGGAAGGCTATGACTTTGAGGTTGAGCCTCCGCACTATATAGCACTCTGGTGCGTCCAGCCTGTTGAAAACGGAGGCGGTGAGACTACCATTGCGGATACGCGCAGGTGGGTTTCGGAGTTATCTGATGCTGAAAGAGAAATGCTTCTTGATACGACGCTGGACTGGAAAACAACCGACGGCATAAAAAGGCTCGGTCTGGATCTTTCAACACATCATCCATTGCTTGAGAAAAAGGACGATAATCTCATCGTACGTTTTTCCTGCAACAATATCCTGATTGATGATGACCATCCGATCCGGGATATTCAACAACGCTGGCATAAGCTCTTCGATTCTGAGCATGTGGCGGTTGATTATCGTAAGAACGACATGCTTGTCTGGGATAATCACCGGTTCCTACATGCCCGTAATGCCTTCAAAGATTACGGGCGGCACCTTCGTCGTCTGCAGATAAACTGAAGCGCTTATGAAGGTACTCATCACAGGGACGGGTAAATTCGCGTCCCATTTTCTTAACGGGCTGGACAGCACCTGCCCACCTGGGACGAGAGTTACCGTTGCGGGACGAACAGATGCCTATGTGACCCGGTTTTACAATGAGTTTAACCGTACAGGTAGGGTTGGCCGCCTTTTACTTGAAACTGTATGTCTTGATTACTATTCAGAAGCTGCGCTGACGGGGCTGTTGAGTAGGGTCAAACCTGATTTGATTATCTGCGCTCATTCTCATTTTTCTCCTACTGAGAAAAATGGCGGAACCAAGTGGGGGGAGTTTCTGCAAAGAAGCCCTTTCGGAATAACGCTGCCTTTGCAGGTCACAGGCCTTCTTCCGTTATGCCGTGCGGCAAAAGCAACCGGGCTCGACCATATACCTCTAATTAATACATGTTACCCCGATGTGGCCAACAGTCTGGTAACGCTGATGGGGCATAAAGTCACAATAGGCCTTGGAAATGTACATACTCTGTTCAGCCTGGTCAGTACCAGATTAAAGCAGGATATTTTGCTGGCGGGGCACCACTTTCATCTTACACAGCCCGCGTCAAACAGTTCCGATGTAGTTTTGCTTGACGGCAAACCACCCTGCGGCCTCGTAGCTACAGCGCTTAGATTCGTCAGAGCTATGCCAAGGGAAGAACTAAATCGCGCTGGTGCGGAAGCCGGCGGTCAACTGGCAGGTTTACTGGCTGCGGGTGAGCGTGTGATTGCGTCGTTACCAGGTCCGTTAGGGCTAACTGGAGGATATCCAGTAATTGCCCAAGACTGGCGCATTGAACTGGCTGGCATGCCAGCATCGATCGCTGAATTTGCAAAGATGAATGAGCAAATGACAGAGCTGGAAGGCATTACGCTTGGACCAGACTCTGTCTCATTCCATTTAGGTGATGTACGGTCACCGGCATATTCCGGGCATTGTAACCCTGTGAAATTTTCTGACTGGGACTGTTTTTCACATGAGATCCGCGCATTGAGAGAGGAGCTTATGAATGAAAAAATCTGACATAAAGCTCAATCCTATTGCAGCAAAAATCCGCTTCATGTGGAAGCATTCAACTCATCCAGTTTTTCACATGATGCACCGGCTGCTGGAGAGCATCCGGCCAGCAAAAATACTGATCTGTGAAAACGGTGATGTGCGGATAGCATATGTCGGTAACCAGAAGGGGATATCACACGGTTTTACTTTCCTAAGCGATCAGCTTGAAGCTGACGCTGGGCCCCTCAATCGTAGCCTGAAAAGCGTGTATCCATGGCGTAAACAGTACTGGATACAAAGGCTCTCTGCTGAAACAGATATGATAATGGTAGGCGGAAGTCCGGGAATAACCGCCACGCTGGCGCCTGACGGATATGTCATGCCCATGCGGGTCCATTACAACGTTGAGCTGAATGCAGAAACCGAACCCGAAAAAATGCTCTCAAAACAGACCCGTAAAAATTATCTCCGTGATTTGAGCCGAAGCGGATGGGATGCGGAACTATCCCGTAAAGAGGAAGATTTCTGGTTTTTTTACGAAAAAATGCACCTGCCTACAATGCAGAACCGCCACGGAGAGCAGACACGAACGGACGATCTTAACGTTGCCTTCAATGAACTTTTCAGAAAGGGGTTTGTTTTTTTCCTTACCCAGAATGGGGTCAGAAATGCAGGTGTCGTTTGTCGCGAATATTCTGACAGAAAAGTGATCTCGATGAGGCTGGCTGGCGTACTGAATGCGGATGATGCTTTTTATCAGGATGGTTCTTTCCTGGCCCTTTATGTTTTTTTGATCCGCTGGGCGCATGAAAACGGCTACTGCCGTGTTGAGCTGTCTGGTTCCGAACCTTTTATCAGCAAAGGTCTCCACCAGTTTAAGCGCACGCTGGGCCCCTCACTGATGAATGCGGATAATCAGTATGCTCCTTTTGTCCTGGGGCTGAGAACAAACGGTACTAACCCGCATATTAGGTCCCTTCTGGTCAGAAATCCTTTGATCGAATTCTGTGAAGGTAATTTTTCAGGGCCATTCAGAGGCGTTTTTTTTCGGGAAGAGGGATCGCCGGCGTGGAAGCGTGGCTGGAAAACTGTAAATCTCGAAAAAGAATATAATGTGTGGCTTCCGGTTAAGGATAGTAAATGATGCAAAATTTTTACGTCGGCCAATTTGTTGGCAGTGTGGGTGATGGCATCTGGTTTACCCTGTGGGTACTGTTTTTTACCCAATTTTCCGGTATTTCAGCAGCAACGATGGGCTATACAGTAGCAGCTGTCAGTCTGACAGGGGTGTTACTGGCGCTTCCAATCGGACATGCCTCGGACAGGCTGGGGGCCCGCACCGTTTTCATCATACTTAATCTCATCAAGTGCATGGCTCTTATAATTTTGATTTTTTCGAAAGAAAGCCTGCTTTTTTTCTTCGCCGGCGCGGCGCTTTTCTGGGGAATAAACTCGGTCACAAATGGTATAAAGACGGCCCTTATTTGTGATGCCATCCCTGACACAACACAGCAACTGGCCGTACTTTCACGTACCCGGGTAATCCAGCATGTTGGTTATGCAGCGGGAGCAGGGATAGGGGCATTCATCCTGTATGTGAACTCCCAAACAGGATGGTATTCAGGTATCGTTTTTTGCGCACTTTCATTAGTAGCTTTCAGTGCCCTGTCATCCGGATTACCTAACTGCCCCGGTATAAACGATCCGGATGAAAAACACGGTCTCAGCGCGCTGAAGGATTTTACCTTCAGTGGAATTATGTTGTCAGGGAGCCTGTTAGCAATGTGCTGGGGACTGATGTCAACCGGCTTTCCATTATGGATTAAAGAGGCATCTGCTCCAGTCTGGACATTCGGCGTAATGGTAACGGCGAGTTCAGTACTTATTATACTTTTTCAGACTCGAGCCAGTTCTCTTATGCCAACTACGCGTGCAGCAGGCTGGGGAAGTCTTATATCGGGAGGATGTCTTGCACTGTGTTGTATTGTCATCTGGCAATCGTATCTTTATGACTCCCAGATCCTGATTTTTTGTGCCCTAGCATGTCTTCTGCATGTTGCCGGAGAAATATTCTTTGTCTCTTCCCGCTGGAGCCTTTCTCTGAACCTGATGGATCACTCGCAAAAGGGCAAATATCTGAGTATCACTTCGCTTTTTGAAGCCTTAGTTCAGTCGCTGGGTCCTGCCCTTATTGTCAGTCTTATTGCCCTAAATAATCATTCAGGGTGGCTGATAATGTCTCTACTTTTTGCAGTCACAGGGTTGATGACAGCCAGTATTGTAAGCCTGCTTTCTCGTACATCCAAAAAAACTGTTTCATAAGCCTCGGGCGGTAAAATAAACCGTTTCATAAAGCTTATTTCTTTAACTTACAGGAGATGCCATGATCCCTAATACTGAAACCGGCATGCTGACTACGCCTGATGACAGAGCGCGCCTTTTACTAGGTACTCTGCGTGAAGTGAATGTTACCTCTAAAGTCGGAACTCCCTGCGGCATCTTGGCGCAGATCTGGGAAAGCAGCTCTGACGAGCCGGACTCTCCCCTCATTACCCTCTCCCGAGAGGATACAGCATTAGCCTATGCGGCCGGGCAATCTCTGGCGGGAGGGTTACCGGTTGTTCTTATGCAGAATTCAGGTTTTGGAAACTGCGTAAATATCATGGCATCTCTAATCTGCCCATATGATTTGCCAGTCATATTGATTGTCAGTCTCAGGGGCACCGCTAATGATACAACGCCAGAAAATACGGCGATGGGATCGATAACTGCAAGCCTGTTTAAAGCCTGGAATATTCCTGTAAAAATACTCACGCACTCCAGTGACAGACTTCTTGTTCAGGATATAGCTGTCAGAGGTCCTACAGCCATATTGATATCACCTGAATACTTTGGATGGTGCCCATGAACAAAACCCAGCTTATTAAACTGATCTCCCAAAACTATAATGATCATCCTCTGATATTCACGACGGGTTATGCTTCGCGTATAGCCTTCAGCCTGTATCCGGAGGCGCAAAATCATTTTTATATGGTAGGGAGCATGGGAATGGCGGCAGCAATTGGGCGCGGGGTTGCTTCTGGTTATAAGACTTCCAAGTTTCCGATTGTTGTTGATGGTGATGGAGCGATGCTTATGGGGCTGCATTCACTATTACTGGAACTTGAAGCCGGTGACCAGATCCTGCATATCATTGCCAATGACTGCAGCTATACCTCTACAGGCGGCCAGGGGGTACCCGAAAGCGTTCATTCATTGAGTGCGTTTGCAAGGGCAGCAGGCTACGGTTATGTCAGAGATATGAAAGCAGAAGAAGACACATTACTCTCCACTCTGGATGAAGCTTCAGCAACGGTACTTAACGGTGGTAGTGCCTTCCTGAATGTTTATGTGGAGGCCGGACCTCAGCCGGAGCAGAGAATATCTCTTACCCTGCCTGAAGTGGCAAAAAGATTTTCTGCTTTCCTTAAAAATAGAATATGAATAATTACGGTAAACAGGATGCAAAATGATGTGAGATTTTTTATTCCAATCTATGGCCCGATGCATAATTTTAGCTTGCTAGGCGAGCCTTAAGGCAGAATCAGCAGGCATGTATAATATCTTTATTTAAATGTAAATTGATAAAAATGCAATCTGATCATTATATTTAAAGGAACTGATATATGCACTATTCAGCTATGCAATTAGTTGAGCTTAACAAACTTAAGCCACATGAAGAGATTGATCCTATAAATCTTGATTTGGTTACATCTAAAATTATGGACGATGGTTTCTGGTTTATCCCGATTATAGTCGATAAGGGGACTGGGATTATTATGGATGGCCATCACAGGTACAACTTTGCCCTGCAATCAGGTTTTTCTGTCATCCCCTGTTACCAACTATCCTACTCTTCAGAAAAAGTTAAAGTATTTGACTGGAGGTCAGGCGCCCCTTTTCCAAATGAACGGATAATAGAAAAGGTAAATGCAGGGTTAATATTTCCGCCTAAAACAACCCGACATGTTTTTGACATGGTTTTCGATACGGTACAAATAGAGATTGAACGTTTGAAATTTTAACTGATGAGCGTAATACATGTAGATGACTCTCTATATTATAAGTGCCTTGAATATTTTTCTAATAAGAAAGTGAGAGTTCTTATGAACTTTATAGACATCAGTAACTTATAGTTCGAAAATCAATTTATTATGACTGAAGAAACCCTTTTATCAAACAGGAATTAAATCTTGTACTTGTATTATAAATCATCATAAAGAGGGCTTTTACTTTAATTAGCCCTCGCTATTCTTTATTAAAACTGCGGACGGTCGAGCGGCGGCAGTTTGCGCGCGTCGCGTATCTCCTCGACCTGCTGCCAGAACCTAGCCTCGTCGGTCATAAAGTACAGCGCGCGGCGCACCGGCAGCAGCGCCTTGTAGTTCAGCGCGGCCGCCGCGATAAACAGGGCATAGCTCAGCGACACGCCCTGCGGCAGCAGCGGGATATCGGCATCGAGCTGGCGCGCGCGCAGGTGCAGCCAAGGCACCGCGTCCATCATGACCCGCTGCAGGTCATCGGGGTTACGAATCCCCAGCAGCCGGCAGAACTCGCGGCTCTCGCTCAGGCGCATGCCGCCGTCGGTCCAGCTGGCGGAGAGCGGCAGCCCGGTCACTTTCTCCATTTCCTTGTCCATCAGCGAGACCAGCTCGCTGGTACGGATAAAGTTGCCGATCGGGTCGCCAAAGGTGGCGGACAGCAGCTCCTGCACCAGTTCGCTCTTAGAGCGTCCGAGCGCCCTGGCCTGCAGCGCGATTGCCGCGTCCACCTCGGCGGGTACGTTGCGCACGGTCAGCACGCGGTTCGTTTCTTTATCAGCCATTTGCCATCACCTACGCATCAATGAAATTAATAATCCTTAATGTCAGCATAAAACAGCCAGCATGCATGATCACGATATTTTTAAATCACACTCTATAATATGCTTCTGTCGCTTACATATATCATTACTAAGTAAATATGCAGAACACAATAAAAAGTGATGCAACAACCTGCAAAACGCATCACTAATGGCAACGTGACGATTTACGTTGCTCTCCTTTCACGAGAAGATCCGAAAAAAGGTAGAGCCGGATCTCGTCCTGCCGCCTCGCCCCGGCGTGACCTGTAAACACAACATGTAGCGGCTCATGCAGCTGCAACCAATACCAGATGTGGTATTTTCTTCTTTCCCTGTGAACGGGTTCACGTCCCCGAAAGGGCGGCTTGGCTTACTCTCAAGCCGTGCTACACTTCCGGAAAGTGTGAGTAATCCAGTAAATCGGATCACGCGGGAATGGCGAAACGGTAATTTACTGATGTGTCTATATTCCCGCTTATTATCATCTGCGTGATTTTTACGTATGTAAAAATCACGGTAGTTAAAAATTACCCTTGTGATGTTCACCATCGTTACTCAAAGGAGAGGAAATCATGGGAAGAGGAAATCCGATCATAATTAACGAAAAATCGTTTCCATCAAAAACCGCAGCAAAGAATCACTTTATGAACCAGAGGGAGAGGGTCAAAACTGACGGTCCGTTGAAAAGTGGTGAGTTGTATGAGGACCTGCTTGAACTCTATATGAACTACATTGCCCTGCATCCGGAGCATGCGCTGAATGGACGCAGAATAACCGCCTTCAGCGTTGACTTCGAGCCCAGGGAAAACGCAGGCCGCTGGGGGTCATATCTGTGCTACTGGGTGGAATTCTCTGCCAACCAGAAAAAACCGTTTTCGCTCCCGGGTGCCGTGGACGATATTGCTGCCGCACAAGCAGCTGCTCAGCAGTAATGTCGGCGGGATTTCTATCACCCGTGGTGAGGTACAAATGGGAAGTATGAAAGAACTGCTGTTTGAAATGCAGGAAGAACGCGCCAGTAAATGGATTGAGGAAAATTTCCCCGATGCCGAGGAAGGAACTCCTGAATGGGAAATCGCTGCCCAGAATCACGGCTGGATGCTGGATGATCAGGCCGAACAGGCCGAATGGCAGTGGTTCCAGGATTCGCTTAATGATCTCGATGACCGCTACACTCATGCCGTCCGTGAACTCGATGAGCTGAAGGAACTGGTTAATTCAGCGCAGGCTGGCATTGTTTTTCGTATGGCCTACGCCCATACCGTGACGGTGATGGAAGCCTTTCTGATGTACTCAGCACGTGCGTTGCTTAATGACGCGGAACATCTTGACCGTTTTTATTCCCGTATTGCACCAGCTTTCCGGAAAAAGATAAGCCAGTGTAGGTCAGAGGTACTCAGGGAAACTCAGCGGCCTTCTGATGAGTTTTCCGTCGATGAGGCTGACCTGAAACGTCGAACTGCCCAGTTGTTTGTCAGTCGACAAACTTTTCATAATCTGGACAATCTGCAGAACTATTTCTCTTCGGTGCTTGAACTACCCTATGAGTGGCCCTTTATCCCCCTCGAATACATTGTTGATACTCGACAGGATTTGGTTCACCGGAACGGCGTTAGCGAACACGATGAACAAGTCCGTATTGGCAGCTGGCATCTGACAGAGGCGATCACTAATGTCCGGGCCTTCGTAGACGCAGTGGCTCTTACTTTGCGTCGTGAAACGGGGGCCGATGATGTCTTGCCGGTTGTCCATCCTCGGGGGGCCTTCTGAATGCACATTACGGCTCTTAAAGGGGAAATTCGATGATGCCAGCACTTTCCAACCAACCGACACCGTTTTCCGCCGCGCAACTGCCCGTGGCCATCGATTACCCCGCCGCGCTGGCGCTGCGCAAGATGGCTCTGGTCCATGACGACCTGCCCAAATACCTGCTCGCCCCGGAGGTGAACGCGCTGCTGCACTACGTGCCGGACCTGCACCGCAGGATGCTGCTGGCGACCCTGTGGAACACCGGCGCGCGCATTAACGAGGCGCTGGCCCTGACGCGGGGGGATTTTTCACTCGCTCCGCCTTACCCGTTTGTGCAGCTGGCCACGCTCAAGCAGCGTGCGGAGAAAGCGGCGAGAACGGCGGGCCGGATGCCGGCGGGCAGTCAGGCGCATCGCCTGGTTCCCCTGTCCGACAGCCAGTACCTGAGCCAGCTGCAGATGATGGTGGCCACGCTGAAAATTCCGCTGGAGCGGCGCAGCAAGCGAACGGGTAAAACCGAGAAAGCACGCCTCTGGGAGATCACTGACCGGACGGTGCGTAGTTGGATAGGCGAGGCGGTGGACGCGGCGACCGCCGACGGCGTGGACTTTTCAGTCCCCGTGACGCCGCACACTTTCAGGCACTCCTACGCCATGCACATGTTGTATGCCGGCATCCCGCTTAAAGTGCTGCAAAGCCTGATGGGGCACAAGTCAGCCAGCTCGACGGAGGTCTACACCCGCGTCTTCGCACTGGACGTCGCCGCGAGGCACCGGGTTCAGTTTGCGATGCCGGAAGCCGATGCGCTGGCCTTACTAAAAGGGATTTAAATAAGTAATTATCTATTAAATCAGCGGTTTAATTCACCAAGTATTCAAACTCGAGATCGACGCGGAACCATACCCAGTGCTGATACGTAAGACCCGCCTAAAGTCAGGAGCGCCTCGCCCGCCACCACCTGCAAAGGGTGAAGGGACCAAAAAGCCGCGTTGTCCGCCGGATTTTCGTCATTGCGCCAGCTGCGTCGGACATTTCAGCGCTAGAAGTCGCAAGCCTTACACCTTCCCGCGCAGTGGCCGGAAAAAGGCTCTGATTTCCTCAGCCAGCGCCTGAGGTTTTTCCATCGCCGCGAAGTGCCCACCTTCCGACATGATCTGCCAACGTTGTACGTTATAGCAGCGGGCGACCCAGGACGACGGCGGCATCGGCAGTTCCGCCGGGAAAAGCGCCACGCCAACCGGCGGGAGTATACGGTCTCCGGCAGTAAAGGCCACTGGGCGCTTGCTGCCCTCAACATAGAGCCGAAATGACGAACCGATGGTTTGCGTAAACCAGTACAGCGAAATATTGGTCAGCAGATCATCGTAGGTTACCGCCTGTTCCAGCTGGCCGTTATGGTCAGTCCAGGCCTGAAACTTTTCCGCAATCCACGCCGCCATCCCCGCCGGAGAATCGTTTAAGCCTACAGCCAAACTCTGTGGTCGGGTACTTTGCACGCGACCATAAGCAGCATGTTGCTGGCTCCAGGCCTGCACATGATCAAGATACTGCTGCTCTTCCGGTGTCACCGCCGGCTGCCCTTCGCCCAGCGGTGGTGAATAGGAACCGGGGATGTAATTCAAATGCAGGCCGATGAGGCGTTCAGGGTAACGCCAGGCAAGCCAAGTCGAAACACCCGCACCCAGATCTCCGCCCTGCGCGGCAAATTTGTCATATCCCAACCCGCTCATCAGCGCCGCCCACAGTGCGGCGATCTCATAGGTTCCGGTCCCGGTTTGCTCAGGCGCGGCGGAAAAGCCGTAACCGGGCAGTGAGGGCACCACCACATCAAAGGCATCGCTTGCATCACCACCGTGCGACGCAGGATCGCTTAACAACGGAATGATATCGAGCATTTCAACAAACGAGCCAGGCCAGCCGTGGGTGAGGATCAGCGGCATCGGCGCTGGCCCGCTGCCGCGCTGGTGTATATAGTGGATACGCTGATCGCTCACCTGCGCGTGGAAGTGATCGAAGCGGTTAATTCTCGCTTCCTGCGCCCGCCAGTCAAATTCGCTCAGCCAGTAGTTGACCAGCGTTTTCAGAAAACGTAGATCGATGCCTTCGCTGTCGCCAACGCCCGCGATTTCTTTCAGCCAGCGCGTCTGGCGTAGTCTCTGCCGCAAGTCGGCGAGTTCCGCCTCAGCAATATTCAGATAAAAAGGGGTGCATTCCATAACGTCTCCCGTGATGCGCATAATGGTTGAAGTAACCCTCTGGCGGAGTCTACTCTCAGGCCATCCTGAGGTCAGCCGATTTCATCGGGATCAAAAAGTGCGGCCAGATTTCTCCGCCCGCACTTTCTGTTACTCAGAATTTGCACGCTGTCGGCCATGAGCAAATTCGGGATTATCGCTTGTGGTGTCATTTCCTTTAGTTCCAACGGCGCTGGAAAATCCACTTTGCAACAAGCCCGTGTAAACTCCCCCTCTTTGCTGTCCCCATGTTATCTATGCTAAACGTGTATTTGAGGGTCCGTCATCCATTCGTAGGGTGACGTTTGGCGTATCCCAGCGCCAAAAACTTGGTTAAACTTCACATAACTGATTTGATTCCTACTGCTACCCGGATTTTTTTATCGACAACGGGCTTTTTAAATGGATTAAATCTTAATAATCATCATGACACTTAGGCATACTTGGGCGATTTTGTACGTTTTATGATAATCATTACGGATTATCGGTAGAATTTGCATTGCGCGAGCGACTGTAAGAGACGTTAAATGTCCGCGATGAGAGAACAACGGGCTTAACATGCGCTTACTTTAACAGAGCATATATCACAAGCATGGTGTATATTTTTAGGAATAATGTACGAAACACATCATTTATAGGAATTTTTTAATGTCGCATGTCAGTATTAATGATTTCAAAATCCTGAATATAAAATGCCAGAAATACTTCGACCTATTTAGTAAAACTAACATATTCAAACAACCTATTTTAGACACAAAACTACAACAAAGATTTGGCTTTTATCTTTTTATGCTTGAATCTCTTTGCAACGAAAAAGATATAGATAAAATAAGCGATTATATTACTGACACTGAATATAACTCTTATTTAACCGGCAATCGACATGATGATCATGGTATAGATGCTATTTACATTGATTGCGAAAAAAAAGAAATAAAATTATTTAACTTTAAGTTTCGCGAGAAATTCAAATCTGAACAGAAACAGAGTTTTAATGAAGCTTTTATTTCAACAAAGCTTGTTAATTGCATAATGAACGACAGCACAATTGGTCTGGACGGGAAGCTTAGAGAACATGTTCAAGATATTAATGAAATGCTGAATGGTAATGATGTTTGGAAGCTTTCTTTATATATGATCAGCAATGAAGCTGTAGCGATAGAGCACGATGAAAGTGCAATTCAGCAATTGAAAAATTTTTATGATATGGAAGTCATCTCCGTCTGTTTGCCTCATATAACAAGTATGATGTCTATACGTCCTGCATCTATTAATGCGGAGTTGATTATCGACAATGATGCATTAATGTCTTACTCAGAAAGTTCAATATCGACATCAAAATCTTATGTTGTTAGACTGAATATTGCGGATGTTATAAGAATGACTTGCCGTAATGTTGATCTTCGGCTTGACCATAATTGTGAAAATATCGATGAACTAGCCACGCAAAAGATAGACTTTGGTGTATTATTCGACAATGTTAGAGGATTGGTTCAACGCTCACGATATAATGGAGCTATAGCAAAAACCCTACGCGAGGAACCAAGTAAATTCTTTATGTATAACAATGGATTGACTATTGTCGCTGATGATATAAAGGCACTTCCTGTTAACGGTAATAGAAAAATACGAATCAGTTTAACAGGTATTCAAGTCCTGAATGGAGGCCAAACACTTAGAACTCTTCATGATTTTAATGCATCAGATAAAGCGCACATCAATGACTATCTTTCAAAAAGCGAAGTTCTTGTAAGAATATTCAATGCTTCAAGTGGTGACACTGCAAATAAAATTGCAGAATATACAAATAGTCAGAATTCCATTTCAAGTGTAGACTTGAAATCATTAAGCACACTGCAAATTCAGATTGAACAGCTATTAGATGAGCACGGTATTATTTACTCCCGAAAAAATGGCGACACAGGAATAAATGATAATAAAGATTACCGCTTCAAGATCAGCATGGAACAGTTTGGCCAGATCCTATTTGCTCTTCAAGGTTCGCCTGAGAAATCTTCTAATCAAAAGCAACATATATTTGGTAAATATTACGATGAAATATTTGGTGAGAAAAATTTCAATTTTTCACAAGCTCCGGAGATAGTCGAAAGATATTTCGACATCAAGAAAGCTTATGCATCATCAACTGAAAGCATTCAGAAGATCGAGCAAAAAATATTTTATATACTTTACATCAATGAAATCAAAAGCCAATGGAATTATGAACAATGCATTGACGTGCTGGAAAATGCATTGCGTAGTTTTGACTCTTCCGGTACCACTCTGACCGATGCAAGAAAAATGATTCAGGTTCGCTTTAGGGAACATTTAAATTTCATACTAAACTCATATGTAGATAAATAATATTTTAATATAAATAAATTGGGCTCTTATTTAGGGCCCCTAAAATAATGCCAACTGATTTAAAATTATAATTTTAAGTTAAAAATCCTTAACCTTTTTTGCCAAAAGTTATATGCATTTATTTATGTTTGATTTAACACCCGCTTTCTGCGCAAAACTCAAGTTAACCAATATATTAAATATTTAACACAGTACTCAATTCATACTAAATCTGCCTTAATCCCCGAGTATCGAACCTGCTGCTTTTACTCTAAGAATGGTCTGGCGTGTAGTATTGAACTGCCGGGCGATAGCACTAATGCTGGTTCCGTTTTCTATAAGTTGCATCACTGCCTGTTTCTGCTCTTCACTCAGTGCAGGGGGCGTCCAAAGGGGTTGCCGGCTGCTTTTGGCCGCGCAATACCGGAGTGAGTGCGCTCAATCTAAAGGTCTTGCTCAAATTCTGCAACCGCAGAAATAACCTGCATCGTCATTTTCCCAGCTGGGCTAGTCAGATCAACCCCACCCAATGCCAGGCAATGAACGCGAATTTCAGACGCAGCCAGAAGTTACATAGTTTGTCTGATATCTATACCCTAATGTCATAGCCTAAATTTGGGGCAATTCTCCGTTAGATCATCACCTATCTGTCATGTACATTATGATCATCACCTAAGTGACACATCGAGGTCAAAAAATGTACATTCACGGATATCTTCGCGCATCGACCAAAGAACAAGATGCTCTTCGCGCTAAAACAAGAATGAAGTCATTCGTTGAAGAGAAAGGTTTTAGGTTGGACAGCTGGTACACCGAAAATGTGTCGGGTGCCTCTCTTCAGCGCCCAGAACTATTGCGATTACTTGATGACGCAGCGCCGGGTGACATTATGCTCATTGAGCAAGTGGATCGTCTTTCCAGACT
>Ga0153931_100140_pt1 | contig 27399 bp, 30 predicted proteins | sample TSNJ015MetaG_FD_104730 | JGI IMG/M metagenome (GOLD analysis project Ga0153931, IMG submission 104730) | Attine ant fungus gardens microbial communities from New Jersey, USA - TSNJ015 MetaG | ecosystem: Host-associated > Fungi > Mycelium > Unclassified | place: USA: New Jersey, Wharton State... | reverse complement strand
GATCACGATCGCCGAAATGGCGTTGGTCACCGCCATCAGCGGCGTGTGCAGCGCAGGTGTAACGTTCCAGACCACGTGGTAACCGACATAAAAACGCCTAAGCAGGGATTCAGACGATGGAAGAGCTTATCTCCCCGGTATCTACAACCTGATCATCTTCGTGCTGGCGATTTATGTCGGTTACCACGTGGTCTGGAACGTTACACCTGCGCTGCACACGCCGCTGATGGCGGTGACCAACGCCATTTCGGCGATCGTGATCGTCGGCGCCATGCTGGCCGCCGCGCTCACCGTCACGCCGCTGGGCAAGACCATGGGCACCCTCGCCGTAGCGCTGGCTGCGGTCAATGTGTTCGGTGGCTTCCTGGTCACCCGCCGCATGCTTGAGATGTTCAAGAAGAAAGCCCCGAAAGTAAAAGAAGAGGCGCCGAAGTAATGAGCATGAATCTCGTCACGACGCTCTACCTGATCGCGTCGATCTGTTTCATCCAGGCCCTCAAAGGCCTGTCGCACCCGACCACCTCGCGGCGCGGCAATCTGTTCGGCATGCTCGGCATGGCGCTGGCCATCCTCACCACCATCGGCCTCATCTATAAGCTAGGTGCTGAACTGGCGACTGCCGGCATCGGTTACGTGATCGTCGGCCTGCTGATCGGCGGCACTGCCGGTTCGATCATGGCCAAGCGCGTTGAAATGACCAAGATGCCGGAACTGGTCGCGTTCATGCACAGCATGATCGGTCTGGCGGCGGTGTTCATCGCCATTGCCGCCGTCGTCGAGCCGCAATCGCTGGGCATCGTCAAGCAACTGGGCGACTCGATTCCGGCGGGCAACCGCCTGGAGCTGTTCCTCGGCGCGGCGATTGGTGCAATCACCTTCTCCGGTTCGGTGATCGCCTTCGGCAAGCTCTCGGGCAAGTACAAGTTCCGCCTGTTCCAAGGCGCGCCGGTACAGTTCACCGGTCAGCACAAGCTGAACGCGGTGCTCGGTCTGGCGACACTGGTGCTCGGCGTGACCTTCATGCTCACCGGCAACCTCGCAGCGTTCGCACTGATGCTGGCCCTGGCGTTCGTGATGGGCGTGCTGATCATCATCCCGATCGGCGGCGCCGACATGCCGGTGGTGGTGTCGATGCTCAACAGCTATTCGGGCTGGGCGGCAGCGGGTATCGGCTTCTCGCTGAACAACTCGATGCTGATCATTGCCGGTTCGCTGGTGGGTTCGAGCGGCGCGATCCTCTCGTACATCATGTGCAAGGCGATGAACCGTTCTTTCTTTAATGTACTGCTCGGCGGTTTCGGCAACACGGCTGATGCTGGCCCGGCCGGTGCAAAAGAAGCCCGTCCGGTGAAGTCCGGTTCGGCCGACGACGCAACGTTCCTGCTGACCAACGCCGACACCGTGATCATCGTCCCGGGTTACGGCCTGGCGGTGGCCCGCGCGCAGCATGCCTTGAAAGAGCTGACCGAGAAGCTGACCCATCGCGGCGTGACCGTGAAGTATGCAATCCACCCGGTGGCCGGCCGTATGCCGGGACACATGAACGTCCTGCTCGCCGAGGCCGAAGTGCCTTACGATCAGGTGTTCGAGATGGAAGACATCAACTCCGAGTTCGGCCAGGCCGACGTGGTGCTGGTGCTCGGTGCCAACGACGTGGTCAACCCGGCCGCGAAGAACGATCCGAAATCGCCGATTGCCGGCGTGCCGATTCTCGAAGCGTTCAAGGCCAAGACCCTCATCGTCAACAAGCGCTCGATGGCCAGCGGCTATGCCGGTCTGGACAACGAACTGTTCTACCTGGACAAGACCATGATGGTCTTCGGCGACGCGAAGAAAGTCATCGAAGACATGGTCAAAGCGGTCGAGTAATCCTCCGTGGCGGCATCCAACGCCCCGACTTGTCGGGGCGTTTTTGTTTGCGCAAAACGTCGGACAATTTGCCACGTTGTTGCAGATCCAGTAACGGTGTTTTACTTGAAACCCGCTAAATAGACGCCTCGTTTGCGACCTTGGTAGCGGGACAGGCGCCCGTGAAATTCACTAGACTGCGCATCCTGCTACTCGCTTCCCGAGAAAATAATCCATGTACCGTTACCGTATTCGCCTGCCTTCGTTGTTGGATAAAGTGATGAGCGCCGCCGACGCCGCCGCGCTGATTGAAGACGGCATGACCGTCGGCATGAGCGGCTTCACCCGCGCTGGCGAAGCCAAAGCCGTCCCTCACGCACTGGCCGAGCGAGCCAAGGTCACGCCGCTGAAGATCAGCCTGATGACCGGTGCCAGCCTGGGCAACGACCTCGACAAGCAACTGACCGAGGCCGGCGTGTTGTCGCGGCGCATGCCGTTCCAGGTCGACAGCACCTTGCGCAAGGCAATCAACGCCGGTGAAGTGATGTTCATCGACCAGCACCTGTCGGAAACCGTCGAGCAACTGCGCAACCAGCAACTGAAGCTGCCGGACATCGCAGTGATCGAAGCCGTGGCCATCACCGAGCAAGGCCACATCGTGCCGACCACCTCGGTGGGCAACTCGGCGAGCTTCGCGATTTTCGCCAAGCAGGTGATTGTCGAGATCAACCTGGCGCACAACGCCAACCTCGAAGGCCTGCATGACATCTATATCCCCACCTATCGCCCGACGCGCACGCCGATCCCGCTGGTGAAAGTCGACGATCGCATCGGCAGCACCGCGATCCCGATCCCGCCGGAGAAAATTGTCGCCATCGTCATCACCCAGCAGGCGGACTCGCCGTCCACGGTGTCGACACCGGATGTCGACACCAACGCCATCGCCGAACACCTGATCACCTTCTTCAAGCAGGAAGTCGACGCCGGGCGCATGACCAACAAGCTCGGCCCGTTGCAGGCCGGGATCGGCAACATCGCCAACGCGGTGATGTGCGGCCTGATCGACTCGCCGTTCGAAGACCTGACCATGTACTCCGAAGTGCTGCAGGACTCGACCTTCGACCTGATCGACGCCGGCAAGCTGAGCTTCGCCTCGGGCAGCTCGATCACTTTGTCGGAGCGGCGCAACAGCGACGTGTTCGGCAACCTGGAGAAGTACAAGGACAAACTGGTGCTGCGGCCGCAGGAGATCTCCAACCATCCGGAAGTGGTGCGCCGCCTGGGTATCATCGGCATCAACACCGCGCTGGAGTTCGACATCTACGGCAACGTCAACTCCACCCACGTCTGCGGCACGCGGATGATGAACGGTATCGGCGGTTCGGGGGACTTTGCGCGCAACGCGCACCTGGCGGTGTTCGTGACCAAATCGATCGCCAAGGGCGGCGCGATTTCCAGCGTGGTGCCGATGGTCAGCCACGTTGACCACACGGAGCATGACGTCGACATTCTGGTGACCGAAGTCGGTCTGGCTGACCTGCGCGGCCTGGCCCCACGCGAACGCGCCCGGGTGATCATCGACAACTGTGTGCACCCAGACTATCGCCAGGCGCTGAACGACTACTTCACCGCAGCGTGCGCCATCGGTGGCCACACCCCGCACATTCTGCGTGACGCCTTGAGCTGGCACATGAACCTGGAAGAAACCGGGCACATGCTGGCGGTGTAATTCACACAGTCAAACCGCCGATGCAAACACAGTTTGTGTCGGCGGTTTTTTCATCAGCCTCTTCTGGAAAAAACTGTACTACTGTACCGGTGTTTTCCTACAGCTTTTTCCTACCTCCTCCCCCGAATCGAGCAAAAATGCACCAGTTAAGTGCAGACAGGTACAGTTTGCTCAATTTTGACCCGTACACCCCCTATAAACAGTTAACTGGTCACTCACAATACAGTTGAACTGTATCTAGAGAGACTAGGCAAACGAGAGGATCATGGGCACCAGTCAAACCACTACCTGATCCCGCCACAAGCGGAAGGATGTCAACCATGGAACGTACACTCAGTTCCGAACTGTTCTTCGAAGACAAAGCTGCAAAAACCCAGGCTTCCCTGCCTCTGCGCGTTATCGCCAACCTGATGTTGTGGCAGCGCCGCATCTCCAGCCGCCACCAACTGGCTCGTCTGGATTCGCGTCTGCTGGCTGACGCCGGTATCAGCGAAGCACAACGCTACGAAGAGTTGAGCAAGCCGTTCTGGCGCTAAGTAGCGTCGCTGGCTCTGGTCGTTAGACCCACCGCCAGCAACCCGAATCGAACAAACAAGACCCGTCGCGGGAAACCGCGACGGGTCTTGTCGTTTCAGGGTCCGAAAACGCCCGTACAGCTTGGTTTTGGAAGTACAAGTACAGTTTCTAACAATCAACATCTGAACCAGTACAATTTTCCATTGGTGTATCTGCCTGCCAAACTGCATCGGGCGCAGCATGTCCTTAACCCATCTCGGCTTAAGGGAAACGCCATGAAAGACTTACAGGATGTTTCGGGAATTTCGGCTCAACCTCTCCGTAACCCGCACCCGCTGCGGCGCCTGTTTCGAAGCCTGTTTCGAAGCCTGTGGCAAAGGCTGGAGCGCGCCAGGACGCGGCGCTTGCTGGCTCAACTGAATAACCGCGATCTGGCGGATCTCGGCTTAAGCCACGCCGATCGACTGAATGAACTGGAGAAACCCTTCTGGCGCTAGCATTTTGCCCACTGTGCGAACCCGGCGCGCAGGCCTAATATCGCCGCCAGAACGTGGCGAATCTTCTGTAACCCGCGTCTGACTCATCAGACACAAGCCACCTCTCTATACGGTTTACTTTCAGGAGATCCACCATGTCCCGTCTTCGCCTGCTCAGCGCTGCCGCCTTGCTGGCCGTGGCTGCCAATGCCAGCGCATCCAGCTTCATCGTGACCACCGACGCAGTGGTTGGCGCATTGAAGTCCTCTTCCGACGCCACCTCCGATGCCACCTCGTCCCTGCGCGACAACAAGGTTGTAATCGCCGCTCGGGACGACGCTGCCAGCTTCGTCGCCAGCGAAGGCCAGATCCGCGGCGTGAAACTGGAAAGCGCTCTTGACCTTATTCGCCATCAGGCACCGCAATTGAACGCGACTGACGCTCAACTGGCGCAAGCCATCCTGGCGATCTGATCCTGCATTGCTTGAAGGGACACGCCAGTCGTGTCCCGATGTTTCGCCGCTGGCTCTGGCCCGGGCGTTTGCGCTAGCCTTGGGGCTCGTTAACAGTTATCGAGCCCCATGCGTCTACTCAAACTGCTTTTCCCTTCTGTCCTGATCAGCGCCTGCTGGGCGACGTCGGTCGATGCCTTTGATGTCTCCACGCAAAACACCGTGGTCAGCCTTTGGGCGACCGGCATGGTGTCTTCCGCGCCGTTCGACCGTAAACTGATCATCGCTGCTCACGATGATGCGGCTGCGTTTGTTGCCAGTGACGGTGAATTGCGAGGCGCGCAGCTCGAATCCGCACTGCATTACCTACGCAATAGCCGACCAAAACTTCATGCTGGCGACCTTGAACTGGCGCAGGCAATTCTCGTCCAATAGCTATCCTGATCCCTCGTTAACATTGCCCCTCCGGAGTCGTTCCATGCGTAGCCCGCTGATTGCTGCCGCCCTTGGCCTGTTGTTGTTGGCCGATGTGGCCCAGGCGCACACCCTGGTAGCCACCAGTAACATCATCGTTCGCGCCTCCCAGCGCACCGTTGATTTCACCTCAGACACCACCACCTCGATTCGCGACTCGAAAATCATCCGTGAAGCCCACGACGATGCCGCCAGCTTCGTCGCCAGCAATGGCGACATTCGTGGCGCCAACCTCGAAGCGGCCTTCAATACCTTGCGCAGCCGCGTGCCGGAAGCCCGCGACGCCAGCGACCAGGTATTGGCCGAAGCCATTCTCGCCCTGTGAAGTCACTCAGCGCCTGGCTGCTGGCCAGCGCGTTGTTGCTCTTGGGCAACAGCGCCCATGCCAGCCTGCAATTGCGGCTCAAGACCGGCGGCCTGAGCCCTGCCGAACAACAGGCCAGCCAGGCGCTGCTCGATGAAGCGATGCAGAAATTGCCGCCGCGCTTCATCGAGCAACTGGACCGGCGCATCGATGTCGGCTGGACCGACGAAATGCCCGACAACGCCTATGGCGAAGCGGCGCTGGTCTCCGAACTCGACCTGAACCGCAAACTGCTCGCCGGCCTCACCGACGGTAGCGCGGCCAAAGAGAAAACCAACCGCCCCCACGGCACCGTGCGCCAGGAACTGCTGGCAACCGTGCTGCACGAACTCACCCACATTTATGACCGCGCCCGCCTGTGGCCCGCCGCCGAACGCACGCTGATCCAGCGCTGCACTCGGCGCAGCAACAGCGCGGGCCTGATCGGCATTCCCGATGAATGCCGCGGCCAGAACGGTCGCCGCTTCACCCTCAGCGATGACCCACGCCTGCTCGACCTCGCCGGCTGGCAGCAATACGTCGGGCGCCGCGGCGAGCGCGAACAGCACAACCGGCAGATCGCCCGCAGCCCGGACCTTTACGAGATCTCCAGCCCCAAGGAGTTCGTCGCGGTCAACATGGAGTATTTCCTCCTCGACCCGAGCTACGCCTGTCGGCGTCCGGCGCTCTATCGCTACTACCAGGAACGCTTTGGCTGGACCCCGCCCGCCAAGGACACCTGCAGCAAGACCTTTGCGTTTCTCAACGCCGGTAATGACTTTGCCAAACAGCCGCTGGGCCAGGTCGATCCGGAACGGGTTTACGCCGTCGACTACCTGCTGGCGGAGGCCAACCAGAACTGGGTCAGCCGCTGGGGCCACAGCATGTTGCGCCTGGTGATCTGTGCACCCGGCCGACCACGGGGTCCGGATTGCCGGCTCGATCTGGATCAACATCTGGTGCTGTCCTACCGCGCTTTCGTCGGTGATGTGCAGCTGTCGAGCTGGGACGGACTGGTCGGCAAGTACCCATCACGGCTGTTCGTACTGCCACTGGCGCAAGTGATCGACGAGTACACCAAGACCGAAATGCGCAGCCTCGCTTCGGTGCCCCTGAACCTGTCGCGTACCGAGATTGAAGAGGTGGTCGAACACGCCGCCGAGATGCATTGGAGCTACGACGGCAACTACTTCTTCCTGTCCAACAACTGCGCCGTGGAAAGCCTGAAACTGCTGCGCAGCGGCAGCAACAACAAGCAACTCGTCGGTCTGGACAGCATCATGCCCAACGGTTTGCTCGAAGTGCTCAAAGGCCGTGGCCTGGCGGATACCAGCGTGCTGGACGATCCGAAAGAGGCCTTGCGGCTGGGCTACCGATTCGACTCGTTCCGTGATCGCTATCAGGCAATGTTCGATGTGTTGAAGAAGCAGTTGCCGATCAAACAGACCAGCGTCGAAGAGTGGCTCTCACTTTCCGCCGAAGAACGTCGTCAGTGGTTCGAACATGCAGACCTGCGCACCAGTGCCGCGTTGTTGCTGCTGGAACAGGCGAGCTACCGTCGCCAGTTATTGCTGGCCCAGGATGAGGTCAAGCAGCGCTATCTTGGCGCTCGGGAGCTGGAAAACGGTGGCATGGACAAAGCCAACGCGACCTTGCAGGAGATTCTTGCCAACAGCGGCTTCCTCAGCCGTCCGGCGGAGTTGCTCGACTCCCATGGCTACGGCCTGCCGCAGCCAAGCGAATTCGGTCGACTGGAAGCTGAAAGCAGCCAGCGCCAGAAACAACTGCTGGCGCTGAGCGGCGACCTGGACAAAGAAGTACGGGCACTGCTGGAGCCCAAGCGCGCTGCGGAAATTGCGGCTTGCGAGGCCAACGTGAAGCAGGTTGGCGAGCATTTGCGCAAATTGCACAAGGCATCCGGCGGACTTGAGCTGCCCTGAAAAAAAGATCGCAGCCATAGGGCTGCGATCTTTTTAGGGTCTGTCGATCAGTTCAAAACACCGTCCAGAATTTCGTAGACGATCCCGGTACCTACCGCGATCAGCACAATGTCACCCCCGGCGCGGCGCCACTCATAACCCGGATACACCGGCAGACGGCTCAGCGCCCGCCCGTCCAGCCGCTCGCCGTAGTAACCGTGCGGCAACGGCCGACCGCGCTCCAGACGAATGCCCGGCGGTGGCGGTGCACCGCGCACGAAGTAGCCGTGGTTGTCGCGAATGGTCTGGCGCACTGGACCAAAATCGCGCGGCGGACCGCCACGGTGGTCGTTTTGCGGGCCACGGTGATCGTCACCGTGGTTGTCGTAATGGCCCGGTTGCGGGCCGCCGTGGTCATGATCATCGCGTGGATCGGCGCTGGCCAGCAGCGGGGTCGCGCTGATCATCAGCACACCCAGTCCGGCAATCAGACGTTTCGGCATTTTCATCGGGTCTTCCCTCACTGCACCAACAGCAAAAAGGGATTCAGAACGTGGTTCTGAATCCCTCGGTCTTGCTCATTAGGTTGCGCAGCGAGACGCTAATTCCTCTGTATCAGGAACTTTACTTTCAGCTGACGCGGGCCTGACGCACGCCTTCGGACAGCGCCTTGCACAGACCCAGCACACCATCGACAGCCTGGGCCGGCGTGGTCGCATTGGCGATATGATCGATCAGTGCCGAACCCACCACCACACCGTCGGCCAAACGAGCGATGGACGCCGCTTGCTCCGGAGTCCGGATACCGAAACCGATGCTGATCGGCAGGTCAGTGTGTCGACGCAGACGAGTCACCGCTTCCTCGACGTGTTCCAGGGTTGCCGCACCGGCACCGGTCACGCCGGCCACCGACACGTAGTAAACAAACCCGGAACTGCCGTTGAGCACCTTCGGCAGACGCGCATCGTCGGTGGTCGGCGTGGTCAGGCGGATGAAGTCCAGGCCCGCAGCCTGCGCCGGATCGCACAGTTCATTGTTGTGCTCTGGCGGCATGTCGACCACGATCAGACCGTCGACGCCAGCGTCTTTGGCATCAGCGATGAAACGTTCAACGCCATACATGTGGATCGGGTTGAAGTAACCCATCAGCACCAGCGGCGTGTCGCTGTTGCCGTCGCGGAACTCGCGAACCATTTGCAGGGTTTTCGCCAGATTCTGCTTGGCACCCAACGCACGGATGTTGGCCAGTTGAATCGCCGGGCCGTCGGCCATCGGATCGGTGAACGGCATGCCCAGCTCGATCACGTCGGCGCCAGCACCCGGCAAACCTTTGAGGATCGCCAGCGAGGTGTCGTAGTCAGGATCACCGGCGGTGACGAAGGTCACCAGCGCGGCGCGATTCTGTTCTTTGAGATCGGCAAAACGGGTTTGCAGGCGGCTCATCAGTGTTTCTCCTGCTTCGACTGTTCCATGTGATGCATGACGGTCTGCATGTCTTTGTCGCCACGGCCGGACAGGTTGACCACCATCAAGTGATCCTTCGGCAGTTTTGGCGCGCGTTTGAATACTTCAGCCAACGCGTGCGCGCTTTCCAGCGCCGGGATGATGCCTTCGAGGCGGCAGCACTGGTGGAACGCGGCGAGGGCTTCGTCGTCGGTCACCGAGGTGTACTGGACGCGGCCGATATCATGCAACCAGGCGTGCTCGGGGCCGATGCCCGGGTAGTCGAGGCCGGCGGAAATCGAGTGGGCGTCGATGATCTGGCCATCGTCGTCTTGCAGCAGGAACGTGCGGTTGCCGTGCAGCACACCCGGTACGCCGCCGTTGAGGCTGGCCGCGTGCTTGCCGGTTTCGATGCCGTAACCGGCCGCTTCGACGCCGATGATTTCGACGCTCTGATCATCGAGGAACGGGTGGAACAGGCCCATGGCGTTGGAACCGCCGCCGATGCACGCCACCAGGCTGTCCGGCAGACGACCTTCCTGAGCTTGCAGCTGCTCGCGGGTTTCCTTGCCGATCACCGCCTGGAAGTCGCGCACCATGGCGGGATACGGGTGCGGGCCGGCCACGGTGCCAATCAGGTAGAAGGTGCTGTCGACGTTGGTCACCCAGTCACGCAGCGCTTCGTTCATCGCGTCTTTCAGGGTGCCGGTGCCGGCCACTACCGGGATCACTTCGGCGCCCAGCAGCTTCATGCGGAACACGTTGGCCTGCTGACGCTCGATGTCTGTGGTGCCCATGTAGATCACGCAGTCCAGACCGAAACGTGCGGCCACGGTGGCCGTCGCCACGCCGTGCATGCCGGCGCCGGTCTCGGCGATGATGCGTTTCTTGCCCATGCGCCGCGCCAGCAGGATCTGGCCGATGCAGTTGTTGATCTTGTGCGCGCCAGTGTGGTTCAGCTCTTCGCGTTTGAGGTAGATCTTCGCGCCGCCGCAGAACCCGGTCAGACGCTCGGCGAAGTACAGCGGGCTCGGACGTCCGACGTAGTCACGCTGGAAATAGGCCAGTTCTTCTTTGAACGCCGGATCTTCCTTGGCCGTTTCGTATTCACGGGCCAGATCGAGGATCAACGGCATCAGGGTTTCCGCCACGTAGCGGCCGCCGAACGCGCCGAACAGGCCGTTATCGTCAGGCCCGCTACGCAGGTTGGAGGTGTTCGAAGTCTGGGTCATGATGTGCTCCAGGTGAATTCGGGTAAGAAGACAATGGCGTCCACTCTACCCCTGACCTTCCAGGCTGAAAACCGATAAGATCGCCGCAACCTGTCAGGAAAACTCACAGATACCATGAGCCACGACCTTCCCCCGCTGAACGCCTTGCGCGCGTTCGAAGCCACCGCCCGACTGAACAGCGTCAGTCAGGCGGCCGAACAGCTGCACGTCACCCACGGCGCGGTTAGCCGTCAGCTCAAGGTGCTGGAAGAGCACCTCGGCGTCAGCTTGTTCGTCAAGGACGGCCGTGGCCTTAAACTCACAGATGCCGGAGTGCGTCTGCGGGACGCCAGCGGTGAGGCCTTTGATCGCTTGCGCAGCGTCTGCGCCGAGCTGACGCAGAGCACCGCTGATGCGCCGTTCGTACTCGGCTGCTCCGGCAGTCTGTTGGCGCGCTGGTTTATTCCACGCCTGGGACGACTCAACGCGGACTTGCCGGACTTGCGTCTGCATCTGTCGGCCGGTGAAGGCGATCTCGACCCGCGGCGCCCCGGACTCGATGCCTTGCTGCTGTTCGCCGAGCCGCCATGGCCGGCCGACATGCAGGTGTACGAGTTGGCGGCGGAACGCATCGGGCCGGTGATGAGCCCGCTGTTCAGCGGTTATCAGCGCCTGCAAACCGCGCCAGCATCAGCCTTGCTCAGCGAACCGCTGCTGCACACCACATCGCGCCCGCAAGCCTGGCCGAGCTGGGCACAGCAAAATCACCTCGACGCCAAGGCGTTGAAGTTAGGGCAAGGTTTTGAGCATTTGTATTATCTGCTGGAGGCCGCAGTGGCCGGACTCGGCGTGGCAATCGCGCCAGAGCCGCTGGTGGCCGAGGACTTGAAGGCCGGTCGCCTGGTTGCGCCGTGGGGCTTTTGCGAAACCCCGGCGCAACTGGCGTTGTGGCTACCCAAGCGCGCCGCAGACGGGCGCGCCCGGCAACTGGCGCAGTGGCTCAAGAATGAGCTGCGCCAGTCGGATCACTCGCCGCGCTTGAACAGCAAGTAAGCGGCCAGCAGACCGATTGCACCGACTGCCACACCGGCGGTGGTCCAAGGATGTTCCTGAGCGTAATCGCGGGTGGCGATGCCGGTCTCGCGGGTTTTCACTTTGACTTCTTCATAGGCATCGCTGAGCAGGCTGCGCGAATGTTTCAGCGCGCTTTCAGCGTTGCTCTTGAGCGCCTTGAGGGTCTTGCGCGACTCGTCGGACGCATCGTCTTTCAGACTTTCCAACGATTTGAGCAGACTCTCGATCTCGGCTTCCATGCTTTGCAACGAGGCTTTACGTAAAGAGGTGTTGGCCATGGTGGCTCTCCTGCATTGGTGATGAGTGGCGTGTGTTGGTTGGGACTTCAGCGGTTTGAGAAAGTGCAGAAAATCTGAACTTCACTTGCATCGAGCCGCCGAAATCATCAGTGCAGATTCACTGCTAGTCTCAAATCCACACATCCAGGAGATCGCCATGAGTGACCATCACACGTACAAGAAAGTCGAGCTGGTCGGCTCGTCCACCAGCAGCATCGAAGACGCCATCAACAACGCGCTGGCCGAAGCCAACAAGAGCATCAAGCATCTGGAATGGTTTGAAGTGGTCGATACCCGTGGCCACATCAAGGACGGCAAGGCGGCGCATTTCCAGGTAACACTCAAAGTCGGCTTCCGCATTGCCAGCAGCTGAGTTTGGGCTACGCTTCTGAACTTGCGCGCTGGCCGAGTGCCATAGGAATGGCAAAGCGCTACAAGGTGAGCGCATCGGCACCGCCGGTGCCCGCCTCTTTTAATCCGACCAGGGAGTGCGACCGATGAAGAAGTTCATATTGGCAGTAGGTTTGTTGAGCCTTGCGGGTGGCGCGTTTGCTGCTGGCAAGTCGTGTGATCAGTTGGAGAAGGAAATCAAGGACAAGCTGGAAGCCAAAGGCGTACATGGTTACGCGCTGCAGATTGTCGACAAGGGAAGTAATAAGGGCGCTGACGGCAAAACCGTAGGAAGCTGCGACGGTGGCAAAAAAGAAATCGTCTACAAACGCCATTGATCTCACTGAAAATGCAAAAGCCGACGCAAATGCGTCGGCTTTTTTGTGTACAACACATTCCTAATGTGGGAGCGGGCTTGCTCGCGAGAGCGTTATGTCAGCCGACATCCAAGGTGTCTGACACTCCGTCTTCGCGAGCAAGCCCGCTCCCACAAGGGCGGTATTCCAGAGTCAACCCTTCATGACTTGAGCCAGCAGTTCGTAGGAGTGCAGGCGATCGGCATGCTCATACAGGTCGCAGGTGAAAATCAGCTCATCAGCCTGCGTCTGCTCGACCAGTACCTCCAGCTTCGCGCGGATTTTCTGCGGGCTGCCGACCATCGCCAGGCCAAGGAAATCGCCCACCGCTTCACGCTCATGGGGCAGCCACAGGCCATCCATGCTCTTCACCGGCGGGCGCTGCACCAGACTTTGCCCACGCATCAACGCGAGAATGCGCTGGTACACCGAGGTCGCCAGGTAGTCGGCCTGCTCATCGGTATCGGCCGCCACCAGCGGCACACCGAGCATCACATAAGGCTTGTCGAGTACCGCTGACGGCTTGAAGTGGTTGCGATAGACGCGAATCGCCTCGTGCATGAAACGCGGGGCGAAGTGCGAGGCGAAGGCGTAGGGCAAACCGCGCTCACCGGCCAGTTGCGCGCTGAACAGGCTGGAACCGAGCAACCAGATCGGCACGTTGGTGCCGGTGCCGGGCATGGCGATCACCCGTTGATCCGGAGTGCGCGGGCCGAGGAAGCGCGCCAGTTCGGCGACGTCTTCCGGGAAATCATCGGCACTGCCGGAGCGTTCGCGGCGCAGGGCGCGGGCAGTCATCTGGTCGGAGCCCGGCGCGCGGCCCAGACCCAGATCGATGCGTCCCGGATACAGGCTTTCGAGGGTGCCGAACTGCTCGGCGATCACCAGCGGCGCGTGGTTGGGCAGCATCACCCCGCCGGAGCCGACACGAATTGTCGAGGTGCCGCCGGCCAGATAACCCAGCAGCACCGAGGTGGCGGAGCTGGCGATGCCATCCATGTTGTGGTGTTCGGCGACCCAGAAGCGCGTATAGCCGAATCTCTCGACATGCTGCGCCAGATCCAGCGAGTTGCGCAGCGATTGCGCCGGGCTGCCGTTCTCGCGCACGGGCACCAGATCGAGGGTGGAAAACTTTACATCGGACAGTTGCTTCATAAACCTGCGTCTCCGAGTGGTCTGCAGGTTTTTTCTTGCGAACGAAAACCTGCCGAATTCATAAGCGTGTTCTGTGCAATGAGGGCATATACCCGAGTTTCAATAGCTGAGGGAAAAATCCTACTAAAAAAGTCAACGATTCACTCGGGCTGAACTTTGTCCCGGCGTCTATCCTCAGAAGCCTTGCAAGCAAAAACCACGACGGCGCGGCGTTCCGCGCCAGATCTTGAGGAGGCAGACATGGCTATCGTGAAGAAAGCATCCGCGCATTGGGCAGGCGATCTGAAAACCGGCATCGGCTCGATCTCTACCGAGACTGGCGTGCTCAGAGAAGCGCCGTACGGCTTCAAGGCCCGCTTCGAAGGCGGCAAGGGCACCAACCCGGAAGAACTGATCGGCGCGGCGCATGCCGGCTGTTTTTCCATGGCGTTCTCGATGATTCTCGGTGATGCGGGCCTGAAGGCCGAGAGCATCGACACCCAGGCTGAAGTCACCTTGGATCAGGTCGAAGGTGGCTTTGCCATCACCGCGATCAAGTTGATCCTCAAGGCGAAAATCCCGGGCGCTACTCAGGCGCAGTTTGAAGAGCTGAGCAACAAGGCCAAGGAAGGATGCCCGGTGTCCAAGGTGTTGAATGCGAAGATTACCCTTGAGGCTTCGCTGGTCAGCTGAGTCAGCGCTGACTGACCTATTCGCGAGCAAGCCCGCTCCCACCTTTGAAATGCATTCCAATGTGGGAGCGGGCTTGATCGCGAAGGCGATCTGAATAGCACCACAGTCTCTGAAGATGTGAGCGAAGTCAGAACCCGCGCTGCAAAAATATGGTCGAATAAGTGACAGCAGGTTCAGCGCACGCCCGTGCGCGCTGCCCCAGGGAGCTTCAAAATGAAACGTATTGGCTTGGCGATCCTCTGCAGTGCACTGGCCACCTCGGTTCTCGCCGCACCCAAAGACTGCGAAGAACTCAAGAAAGAAATCGAAATCAAGATCCAGGCGAATGCCGTGCCCTCCTACACACTGGAAATCGTCAGCAAGGAAGAGGCCGACAAACATGACGCGGCGATGGTCGTTGGCAAATGCGATTACGGCAGAAAAGCAATCATCTATCAGAAAAACAGCAACTGACTCATCTCAGCTGAGGCAGTCCATGTCGTGATCCTCGGCAACGATCTCACGCTTGGCGTTGTACAACCGTGCGCTTGGTGTGAAGCCGAGTGAACGGCCCTCCAGCATGTAACGCTGCCCGGCCTCGAAATGGTCGTAGCGGATGTACAGATAGCACAGTCGCTCGACAGGACCGGTCATCAGACTGCCGCCGCCGCCAAACACTTCGAAGTCGTAACGCACCCGCAGCTCATGGCTGCCGGGGGTGACCTGGAAGAAACGCCCGTCGCTCAGGCGTTGATTATCCAGGCGCTCGGCCATGAGCAATTTGCCGCCCGGGGTCGGCGTCGAGAAATCGACCCAGGCCATTTGTGGATCGACCGGTGGCAATGGGGTCTGGCAGCCGGCGATGACGCCAAACGCGAGCAACAGCATCAACTTGCGCATGATGGATGTCTCAGGATTCAGACCTTAAGCATAGCCCCGATCAAGTGCGCTGACAGCCTGCCGGTGTGCCCTGGCCGACCACATTGTGTTGCTCGTCATAGAGCTTGGCCCATGGCCGGAAACCGATGCTGCCAGCTTGCAGCTGATAACGCTGACCGGCGTTGAAGTCCTTGAATTTCACATTCAACTGGCAGTCGCGCCATAGCGGTTCGGCATCGAGGCCGATGTTGGTGGCTTCGACCGGGAATTGGTAGCGCACCTGCAATTGGTGGCTGCCGGGCTCAACTTCAAAATAACGTTTGTCGACGGTCACCTTGTCATCGACTTTCAGCGCTTGCAGCGCGGTGTCCTGTTGCCGGGCATCGAGATCGATCCAGGCTTGCGAGGGGTCAGGATCGGGCATTCCGAATCCGGCACAACCGGCCAGCGTCAGCAGGCCTCCTGTCAGCATCAACATGCGCATAGCGAAGCTCCAAATGGCGGGATAGTCTTGCGGGCAGACTTTCCAAAGGATTTTTATTTTGAGCAGGCCGCTTCCAAGCCATGGGTTACTTGATCGCGTTTTTCGGATTTTGTTTCCGGGTGTGATGCTTTTGTTGCTCAACGGTTGTTCCAGCGTCAGCTATTACAGCCAGTTGGCTGGCGGCCAGTTGCAGTTGCTGCGGGCGCGTGAGCCGGTGGCGAAGGTGATTGCCGACCCGAGCCGCGACGCAACATTGCGCGCGCACCTGGTCCAGTCGCAAAAGGCCCGAGTCTTCGCCAGCGAGCACTTGCACCTGCCGGACAACCAGAGCTATCGGCTGTACGCTGACATCGGCCGGCCCTATGTGGTGTGGAACGTGTTCGCCACTCCGGAGTTTTCCCTGACGCCCCAGAGCCATTGCTTCCCGATTGCCGGGTGCGTGGCCTACCGCGGCTATTACAGTCAGAGCGCCGCCCGTGGCGAGGCGGCGCTCCAGCGCCTGCAGGGCATGGACGTGTCGATTGGCGGCGTCGAGGCCTACTCGACGCTCGGCTGGTTCAATGACCCGATTCTCAATTCGATGATGGGCTGGGGCGACGAACGCGTGGCCACGCTGATCTTTCACGAACTGGCGCATCAGCGCTTCTACGTGAAAGACGACACCGAGTTCAACGAGTCTTACGCCACCTTCGTCGAACAGGAAGGCACCCGCCAGTGGCGCGCGTTTCGCGGCTTGCCGCCGGAGAACAGCTCGTTGATCACCCAGCGCGACCAGTTCACCGTACTGGTGCTCGAGACCCGTTCACGTCTGGAGAAGCTCTATACGCAGCCGCTGCCAGCCGAACAGATGCGAGCCCGCAAAGCGGCGGAGTTCGAGCGGTTTCGCCAGAATTACCGGGTGATGCGCGACAGCCAGTGGGGCGGCGACAAGCGTTATGACACTTGGGTCAATGCGCCGTTGAATAATGCGCGGTTGTTGCCGTTCGGGCTGTATGACCAGTGGGTGCCGGCGTTTGCGGCGTTGTTCAGGCAGGTCGGGGGGGATTGGCTGCGGTTTTATGCTGAGGTCGAGAGGTTGGGTGAGCTGCCGGTGGCTGAGCGTAAGGCGGCACTTAGAGCGCTGGCCGAATCCTGATTGCGCATTGGCTGAACCGGCCCCTTCGCGAGCAAGCCCGCTCCCACAGTTGAAATGCATTCACTCTGTGGGAGCGGGCTTGCTCGCGAAGACTGACTGATCAGCGCCGCAAAAACGCCTGGTGCAACTCCGCCAGCGTTTCAAAATGATAAGCCGGCGCCTCGGCACTCAACTCTTCAAAGCTGCCAAACCCATACCCCACCGCCGCCGCATCCACGCCGTTGCTGCGCGCGCCGATCAGGTCATGTTTGCGGTCGCCGATCATCAGCGTATTGGCCGGGTCCAGCCCTTCTTCGGCGATCAGGTGCGCAATCAGCTCGACCTTGTTGGTCCGCGTGCCATCCAGCTCACTGCCGTAGATCACCTTGAAGTGTTTAGCGAAGTCGAAGTGCCGGGCGATTTCCCGGGCGAACTCCCAAGGTTTGGAGGTCGCGATATACAGCTGTCGCCCTTGCCCGCTGAGGGTTTCCAGCAGCGGCGTGACGCCATCGAACACACGGTTTTCGTACAGGCCGGTGACCTTGAAGCGCTCGCGGTAGAAATTCACCGCTTGCCAGGCCTTGGCCTCGTCGAAGCCATAGAACTGCATGAACGCCTGCAACAGCGGCGGGCCGATGAAGTGTTCGAGCCTGGTCAGGTCCGGCTCGTCGATGCCGAGTTTGCTTAAGGCAAACTGGATGGAACGGGTGATGCCTTCACGCGGGTCGGTCAGGGTGCCATCGAGGTCGAACAGTACGGTCTGGTAATGCATGAGAAATCCTGAGCAGGTGTAAGTCGTTTCAGAGCTGGTCGTAGCCTTCGGCCAGATGCAGGTCCTTGAGTTTCACGTAGTTCGCCGCGCTGTAGGTGAAGAAGGCTTGCTCCTTGTCGGTCAGCGGGCGGATCTGCTTCACCGGGCTGCCCACGTAGAGGAAGCCACTTTGCAGGCGCTTGCCCGGCGGCACCAGGCTGCCGGCGCCGATGATCACATCATCCTCGACCACCGCGCCGTCCATGACGATGCTGCCCATGCCAATCAACACGCGACTGCCGACGCTGCAGCCATGCAGCATGACCTTGTGGGCGATGGTCACGTCATCGCCGATCAGCAGCGGGAAACCATCCGGGTTGAACGGGCCGGCGTGGGTGATGTGCAGCACGCAGCCGTCCTGCACGCTGGTGCGCGCACCGATGCGGATGCGGTGCATGTCGCCACGGATCACGGTCAGCGGCCAGACGGAGCTGTCTTCGCCGATTTCGACGTCGCCGATCACCACCGCCGAGGCGTCGACAAACGCGCCTTTGCCGAGTTGCGGGGTGTGATTCTGGTACTTGCGAACGGGCACGATAAGTTCTCTCTCTGTCGCCGATAGCTGCGGTGAGTGTCGATTGTAATTAAGATGGGCGCATGTTTCTTCCAGCCAAGGTGCCAACCGTGAGCGTGAACAACCCTCTTCTGCAGTCCTACGACCTGCCGCCGTTCTCCACGATCCGTGCCGAACACGTGCTGCCAGCCATCGAAACGATCCTGGCCGACAACCGCGCCGCCATCGCCGAAATTCTCAAGACCCAGGGCCAGAATCCGACGTGGGCCGGTCTGGTATTGGCGATGGACGAACTCAACGATCGCCTCGGTGCTGCATGGAGCCCGGTCAGCCACCTCAACGCCGTGTGCAACAGCGCTGAACTGCGCGAAGCCTACGAGTCGTGCCTGCCAGCCCTGAGCGCCTACTCCACTGAGATGGGCCAGAACCGCGAACTGTTCCAGGCTTATGAAGCGCTGGCCAACAGCCCGGAAGCCGCCGGTTTCGATGTGGCGCAAAAAACCATTCTGGAACACGCCCTGCGCGATTTCCGTCTGTCGGGTATCGACCTGCCGGAAGCCGAACAGAAGCGTTACGCCGAAGTGCAGAGCAAACTGTCCGAGCTGGGCAGCCGCTTCTCCAACCAGTTGCTCGACGCAACGCAAGCCTGGACCAAGCACGTCACGGACGAAGCCGCCCTCGCCGGCCTGACCGATTCGGCCAAGGCGCAAATGGCCGCCGCCGCGCAGGCCAAAGGCCTTGATGGCTGGCTGATCACCCTGGAATTCCCGAGTTACTACGCGGTGATGACCTATGCTCAGGACCGTGCGCTGCGTGAAGAAGTCTACGCCGCCTACTGCACCCGTGCGTCGGATCAAGGCCCGAACGCCGGTCAGAACGACAACGGCCCGGTGATGGAAGAGATCCTCGACCTGCGTCAGGAGCTGGCCAAGCTGCTGGGCTTCGCCAGTTTCGCCGAGCTGAGCCTGGCGACCAAAATGGCCGAGTCCAGCGATCAGGTGCTGAGCTTCCTGCGCGACCTGGCCAAGCGCAGCAAGCCGTTCGCCGCGCAGGATCTGCAGCAGCTGCGCGCCTACGCCGCCGAACAGGGCTGCGCTGATCTGCAAAGCTGGGACAGCGGTTTCTACGGGGAAAAACTCCGCGAGCAACGCTACAGCGTCGCTCAGGAAACCCTGCGCGCCTACTTCCCGATCGATAAAGTCCTCGGCGGTCTGTTCGCCATCGTCCAGCGCCTGTATGGCATCGAAATCGCTGAACTGAAAGGCTTCGATACCTGGCACCCGGACGTGCGCCTGTTCGAAATCAAGGAAAACGGCCAGCATGTCGGCCGCTTCTTCTTTGACCTGTATGCACGCGCCAACAAGCGCGGCGGTGCGTGGATGGACGGCGCCCGCGACCGTCGCCGCACCGTTGACGGCGTGCTGCAAAGCCCGGTGGCCAACCTGGTGTGCAACTTCACCCCGGCCGACAGCGGCAAGCCTGCGCTGCTGACCCACGATGAAGTGACCACCCTGTTCCATGAATTCGGCCATGGCCTGCATCACCTGCTGACCCGTGTCGATCACGCCGGTGTCTCCGGGATCAACGGCGTGGCGTGGGATGCGGTCGAGCTGCCAAGCCAGTTCATGGAAAACTGGTGCTGGGAGCCGGAAGGCCTGGCGCTGATCTCCGGTCACTACGAAACCGGCGAACCACTGCCGCAGGACCTGCTAGAAAAAATGCTCGCAGCGAAGAACTTCCAGTCCGGGCTGATGATGGTGCGTCAGCTGGAATTCTCGCTGTTCGACTTCGAACTGCACGCCACCCACGGTGACGGTCGCAGCGTGGCCCAGGTGCTGGAGGGCGTGCGCGATGAGGTGTCGGTGATGCGTCCACCGGCGTACAATCGCTTCCCCAACAGCTTCGCGCACATCTTCGCCGGCGGTTACGCGGCGGGTTACTACAGCTACAAGTGGGCGGAAGTGCTGTCAGCCGATGCCTTCTCCAAGTTCGAAGAAGACGGCGTGCTCAACGCCGAGACCGGTCGCGCCTTCCGCGAAGCGATTCTGGCGCGTGGCGGTTCGCAGGCGCCGATGGTGCTGTTCGTCGACTTCCGTGGCCGTGAGCCATCGATTGACGCACTCTTGCGCCATAGCGGCCTGAGTGAGGACGCAGCAGCATGAGTGAGGCACCTGTGATTACCAAGAAGCGCTTTATCGCCGGGGCTGTCTGCCCGGCGTGCAGCGAGCCGGACAAACTGATGATGTGGAACGAGGACAGCGTGCCGCACCGCGAGTGCGTGGCCTGCGGTTACTCGGATACGCTGAACGAGCAAGGGTTGTCGGTTCCCAAGGAGTTGGGCACGCGGGTCAATACCAGCGCGCTCAAGCCGGCGGCGGACAAGACGGTCCAGGCCGTGCAGTTTTTCCCGAATCCGAAACTGAAGAAAAAGTCCGAAGACTGAGCCGGCGATTGACCCTCCACGGTGCAATGCCGTGGAGGGTGCGGCTTACTTGAGGTTGACCGACTGAAACCAGCTCTTCATCGAGCAGGTGGCAAAGGCACTGGTGCTGCAATCGCCGTTGGCCAACGCGGTGCGCAGTTTGTCGACATCAGCCTGCATCACGTAGCGCACGCTATCTTTGAAGTGACCGCTTTCGCCAAAACCACCTTCGGTCATTTCACGCAACGCGTCTTCCTTGCTCCAGCCCTGCACCACAATCCGGTACATCGCCGCCATCAGGCCGGTGCGGTCGGAACCATGCTTGCAATGCATCAGCACCGGGCCATTGGTTTCGGCAGCCTGAATCGCGCGCAGGGTCTTGAGCACATCGCTGTCATCAACGTGGTTGGTGCGATATGGCAACTGCACCTGATTGATACCCGGCTCGGACAACCAATTGCTGTCAGCTTCCGGCAGGAAGTTGATCACCGTCGCCACTTTCAGATTTTTCAACAACGGCACCACGCCGCCATCCGGCAAGGCACTGCGATAGAGCGTGGGCGACATCTGGAACAGGTTGTATTGCACTTCCACCGGCTGCGCCCACTCCGGCGGGCGCGACGGCGCAGAGGCGTCAGCCTGGGCCGGCATCAAATGCAGCAGGGCAACAAGCGACAAACACAAAGCAGGAAAAAGGCGCACTCGAGACATGCTGGGCTGACCGTATCGGGATTCATCAATGAAAGGTCCCGTAGTTTCCAGGGATGAGGGTCAAAGCCCTGTGAGGCACTTGTCAAAGAATCGTGAATCCGCACGATTTCATTGAGCACTTCAGTAAAAAACTGTGGGTTTTTCCGCTGAATCGGTTCATCCCGATGTGTAGCCTGCTACCATTTGTCACACGATGTTGCAGGCGTCCCCCTTTTCCCGGTCAACCACCGGGCCACGCCGCGACGAAAAAATGCTCAAGCCGTTCGCAGAAACGGACAACCATCAATGCCTGATGAGGTGCACCCCCATGTCTGATGCAGATCGAGACAACCCCCGGCGTGAGTTCCTGCGCAAATCCCTGACCCTGATTCCCGTGGTCACCCTCGCCGGTACCGGTCTGGGCAGCAGCGTGTTGCAAGCTGCGCCTGAGGCTACCCCGGCGGCGCCAGCAGCCACACCGGCCAAGGCGGACGCCAGTGCTTATCAGCCGAGCTATTTCACCGCCGAGGAATGGGCCTTCATCAACGCCGCCGTGGCGCAATTGATCCCCAACGACGAGCAAGGCCCGGGCGCCCTGGAAGCCGGCGTGCCGGAATACATCGACCGCCAGATGAACACCCCGTACGCCGCCGGTGCCCTGTGGTACATGCAAGGCCCGTTCAACGCCGACGCCGCGCCGGAGATGGGCTGGCAGAGCAAACTGGTGCCAAAAGAGATCTATCGCCTGGGCATCGCCGCGACGGATCAGTGGGCAAAATCGCTCAACGGTAAAACATTTGCCGAGCAAGACAGCGCTACCCGAGACGATCTGCTCAAGCAACTTGAAGCCGGAAAACCGCAGTTCGATGCGGTTCCCGCGAAGATTTTCTTCAGCCTGCTGCTGCAAAACACCAAGGAAGGGTTCTTCTGCGACCCGATCCACGGTGGCAATAAAGGCATGGTCGGCTGGACCATGATCGGCTTCCCCGGCGCCCGCGCCGATTTCATGGATTGGGTGGAACGCAACGAGCAATACCCCTTCCCGGCAGTTTCGATTCGCGGCGAGAGGGCTTGAGCATGGCAACGGTAATGAAGAAGGTCGACGCAGTGATCGTCGGTTTCGGCTGGACTGGCGCGATCATGGCCAAGGAGCTGACCGAAGCCGGGCTCAACGTGCTGGCGCTGGAGCGCGGGCCGATGCAGGACACCTATCCCGACGGCAACTATCCGCAGGTGATCGACGAACTCACCTACAGCGTGCGCAAAAAACTCTTTCAGGACATCTCGAAAGAGACCGTCACCATCCGCCACAGCGTCAACGACATCGCCCTGCCGAACCGCCAGTTGGGTGCGTTCCTACCGGGCAATGGTGTCGGCGGTGCCGGTCTGCACTGGTCGGGCGTGCACTTTCGCGTCGATCCGATCGAACTGCGCATGCGCAGCCATTACGAAGAACGCTACGGCAAGAGTTTCATCCCCAAGGACATGACCATCCAGGACTTCGGCGTCAGCTATGAAGAGCTGGAGCCGTTCTTCGATTTCGCCGAAAAAGTCTTCGGCACCTCCGGCCAGGCCTGGACTGTAAAAGGCCAACTGGTCGGTCAGGGCAAGGGCGGTAACCCGTACGCACCGGATCGCTCCAATCCGTTCCCGCTGGAAGCGCAGAAGAACACCGTTTCCGCACAACTGTTCGGCAAAGCGGCGACAGAGGTCGGTTACAAACCCTACAACCTGCCTTCGGCGAATACTTCAGGCCCGTACACCAATCCCTACGGCGCGCAGATGGGTCCGTGCAACTTCTGCGGATTCTGCAGCGGTTACGTTTGCTACATGTATTCCAAGGCTTCGCCGAATGTGAACATTCTGCCGGCGCTGCGTCCGCTGCCGAATTTCGAGCTGCGGCCCAACGCCCATGTGCTGCGGGTCAACCTCGACAGCACCAAGTCCAAAGCCACCGGCGTGACTTACATCGACGGCCAGGGCCGCGAGATCGAGCAACCGGCGGATCTGGTGATCCTCGGCGCTTTCCAGCTGCACAACGTGCGCCTGATGCTGCTCTCGGGCATCGGCAAACCGTACGACCCGATCAGCGGCGAAGGCGTGGTCGGGCGTAACTTCGCCTACCAGAACATGGCGACCATCAAGGCGTTCTTCGACAAGGATACCCACACCAACAACTTCATCGGCGCCGGCGGCAACGGTGTGGCGCTGGACGATTTCAATGCCGACAACTTCGACCACGGTCCGCACGGCTTCGTCGGCGGCTCGCCAATGTGGGTCAACCAGGCGGGCAGCCGTCCGATTGCCGGCACCTCGAACCCGCCCGGCACCCCGGCCTGGGGCAGCCAGTGGAAACGCGCGACCGCCGATTACTACACCCACCAGGTGTCGATGGACGCCCACGGCGCGCATCAGTCCTACCGTGGCAACTACCTCGATCTGGATCCGGTGTACCGCGATGCCTACGGCTTGCCGCTGCTGCGCATGACCTTCGACTGGCAGGAAAACGACATCAAGATGAACCGCTTCATGGTCGAGAAAATGGGCAAGGTCGCCCAAGCCATGGGCCCGAAAGCCATCGCGGTGATCGGCAAGCAGGTCGGTGATCACTTCAACACCGCGGCCTACCAGACCACCCACCTCAACGGTGGCGCGATCATGGGCACCGATCCGAAGAAGAGTGCTCTGAACCGTTACTTGCAGAGCTGGGACGTGCACAACGTGTTCGTGCCGGGTGCTTCGGCATTCCCGCAGGGCCTGGGTTACAACCCGACCGGGCTGGTGGCGGCGTTGACCTACTGGTCGGCCAAGGCGATTCGCGAGCAATACCTGAAAAACCCCGGCCCGCTGGTTCAGGCTTAAGGAGCGATGACCATGAAAAATCTCGTTATCGCCACCCTGGCCCTGCTCGGCAGTGCTGCCGTGCACGCCGCCGACGTCGATCAAGCGTTGATCAAACAAGGCGAATACCTCGCCCGCGCGGGTGACTGCGTGGCCTGCCACACCGCCAAGGGCGGCAAACCTTTCGCCGGCGGCCTGCCGATGGAAACGCCGATCGGCACGATCTACTCGACCAACATCACCCCGGACAAAACCGGTCTGGGTGACTACAGCTTCGAGGATTTCGATAAAGCGGTGCGCCACGGCGTCGCCAAAAACGGCAGCACGTTGTACCCGGCAATGCCGTATCCGTCCTACGCCCGGGTCAGCGAGGGCGATATGAAAGCGCTGTACGCTTACTTCATGCACGGCGTCGAACCGGTGGCCCAGGAGAACAAGGCCAGCGACATTCCATGGCCGCTGAGCATGCGCTGGCCGCTGATGGGCTGGCGCTGGCTGTTCGCGCCGAAGGTCGAGGACTACAAGGCCACCTCGGATGATCCGGTGATCGACCGCGGCGCCTATCTGGTCGAAGGCCTCGGCCATTGCGGCGCCTGCCACACGCCACGGGCCCTGACCATGCAGGAAAAATCCCTGAGCGCCACCGACGGCAAAAACTTCCTCGCCGGCAGTGCGCCGCTGGAAGGCTGGATCGCCAAGAGTTTGCGCGGTGATCACAAGGATGGCCTGGGCAGCTGGAGCGAAGCGCAACTGGTGCAATTCCTCAAGACCGGGCGCAGCGACCGCAGTGCAGTGTTCGGCGGCATGAGCGATGTGGTCACCCACAGCATGCAATACATGACCGATGCCGACCTGACGGCGATTGCTCGTTACCTCAAGTCGCTGCCGGCAGTTGATCCAAACGATCAGCCGCACCAGTACGACGAGAAAGCGGCCAAAGCCCTGTGGAACGGCGACGACAGCCAGCGCGGCGCGGCGGTGTACATCGACAACTGCGCGGCCTGCCACCGTACCGACGGCCATGGCTACACCCGAGTGTTCCCGGCGCTGGCGGGCAATCCGGTGCTGCAATCGGAAGACCCGACCTCGCTGATCCACATCGTGCTCAAGGGCGGCACCCTGCCGGCCACACACACCGCGCCATCGACCTTCACCATGCCGGCGTACGCCTGGCGGTTGTCGGATCAGGAAGTGGCGGATGTGGTGAGTTTCATTCGTGGCAGCTGGGGCAACAAAGGGGCACCGGTCAAGGCCAGTGATGTGGCCGCGCTGCGCAAGGATGACATGCAGACCACGTCCGGTGATGACCTCGGTCAGGTGACGCAACACAACAACTGAGCAATCGCCCGACGGCACTAGTCAGATGTGCTACGCCCCGATACTGTGTGCATATACAGTATCGGGGCGTTTTCATGTCTACTCCATTGCCACCTCGCGGTCGCGGCACCGCGACCAACCCGCATAACCGCTTTGCGCCGAATCGCTCGGTGGTCGAGGACGACGGCTGGTACCAGGAAGTGCCCGAGACGCAGAACACCGAGGTGATGATCGAGACCGCGAAAACCATCATCACCCGCAACACCTCGCCTGACCTGCCGTTCGACCGCTCGATCAATCCCTACCGCGGCTGCGAGCACGGTTGCATCTATTGCTATGCGCGACCGAGCCACGCCTATTGGGACATGTCGCCGGGGCTGGATTTCGAAACCCGGCTGATCGCCAAGACCAACGCCGCGCAGGTGCTTGAGGAACAGCTGAGCAAACGCGGTTACCAATGCGCGCCGATCAATCTGGGTTCTAACACCGATCCGTATCAGCCCATCGAACGCGAGCACAAGATCACCCGGCAGACCCTCGAAGTGCTGCTGCGTTACCGGCATCCGGTGACCATTGTCACCAAGGGTTCGCTGATCCTGCGCGACCTCGACCTGCTCACCGAACTGGCGCAGCAACGACTGGTGGCGGTGATGATCAGCCTGACCACGCTGGACGACGAACTCAAACGCATCCTCGAACCCCGTGCCGCCGCGCCCAAAGCCCGGTTACGAGCGATCCGGGTGATGCGCGAAGCAGGCATTCCCGTGGGGGTGCTGTGTTCGCCAATGATTCCGATGATCAACGACAGCGAAATCGAAAGCCTGCTGGCCGAAGCCCACGCCGCTGGCGCGCAAAGCGCCGCCTACATGATGTTGCGCCTGCCGCTGGAGGTGGCGCCGCTGTTCGAGGAATGGCTGCAGGCGCACTATCCGCAGCGCGCGGCCCATGTTCTGAGCCTGATCCGCCAGAGCCGTGGCGGCGAGCTCTACGACAGCCGTTTCGGCGCGAGGATGCGCGGCGAGGGGCCGTTTGCCGACCTGCTGGCGCAGCGTTTCGCCAAAGCCATTAAACGTCTCGGTTTGAACCACCGTGAAGGCTACAACCTCGATTGCGCGGCCTTCTGTCCGCCGGGTCGCCAGATGTCATTGATTTAGCGACAATCAGCCTACGGTTGATGGGTTGGAATCCTTCCGTCGAAACACGCCAGTCACGTTTTTTGTGATCTGGAACACACGTTCTAGAGCGCTTGATTCAGTTTGAGTTAAGTTTCGGCGGCTACCTTGTTCATCGAGTGACTGACGGGTCGGGATGGCCCGGATGTTTTAAACAGCCACTGGCTTCATACCGGAATACACGGGAACGACTCCCCGAATCCGCCAAAGAGGATGAATCATGAGTGACAAGGATAAACAGCCGTTGGCTGCCTCGGCGCAAGCCGTCCCTGGGGCGGAATCCGCCGATGCAGCGCTGCGAACGATCGTTGACGGCTTTTTGCATTTTCATCATGAGGTCTTCCCCCAGCAGGAAGAACTCTTCAAGAAACTCGCCACGGCGCAATCGCCACGGGCAATGTTCATCACCTGCGCAGACTCGCGCATCGTGCCCGAGCTGATCACCCAGAGCTCCCCCGGTGATCTGTTCGTGACCCGTAACGTCGGCAACGTCGTGCCGCCTTACGGCCAGATGAACGGCGGCGTTTCCACCGCCATCGAATACGCGGTACTGGCACTGGGCGTGCAGCACATCATCATCTGCGGCCATTCCGATTGCGGCGCCATGCGTGCGGTACTCAACCCGGACAGCCTGGAAAAAATGCCGACGGTCAAAGCCTGGTTGCGCCACGCCGAAGTGGCAAAAACCATGGTGCACGAAAACTGTAATTGCGCCGACGAAAAAGAAAGCATGCCGATCCTCACCGAGGAGAACGTCATCGCCCAACTGCAGCACTTGCGTACCCATCCTTCGGTAGCCTCGCGCATGGCGAACGGTCAACTGTTCATCCATGGCTGGGT
>Ga0153931_100138_pt1 | contig 27490 bp, 25 predicted proteins | sample TSNJ015MetaG_FD_104730 | JGI IMG/M metagenome (GOLD analysis project Ga0153931, IMG submission 104730) | Attine ant fungus gardens microbial communities from New Jersey, USA - TSNJ015 MetaG | ecosystem: Host-associated > Fungi > Mycelium > Unclassified | place: USA: New Jersey, Wharton State... | reverse complement strand
GAAATTCAACATATCGTGTAGAGATTCTCAGTGACACAAGCAGCACAGTGGCGCCACCTTAACCCTTTTTCCGGAACGTGCCAATGGTATTTCCGAAGGTTTCTCTATTTTCGTGACTGGCGGTGGTATTTACAGTCACAACGGACCGCACTATGAGCCCCGGCCCCGTTGGCTGCGGCTTGCAGCAGCCGGCGCATTCATCAAGAAAAGCCCCGCGCCCTTTGAACCCCGAAGCCGGCCCCGGTAAGATGCCCAACAGAATTTTTCCACCTCGCTATTCAGGACACCCGCCATGAGCATCAAATCGGACAAGTGGATTCGCCGCATGGCGCAAGAGCACGGCATGATCGAACCGTTCGTTGAACGCCAGATCCGTGGCGCAGGCGACGCTCCGGTGATTTCGTACGGTGTTTCCAGCTATGGCTACGACGTGCGTTGCGCCGACGAATTCAAGGTGTTCACCAATATCAACTCGGCGATCGTCGACCCGAAGAATTTCGACGAAAAGAGCTTCGTCGACGTCAAGAGCGACGTGTGCATCATCCCGCCCAATTCCTTCGCCCTGGCGCGCACCGTGGAGTTTTTCCGTATCCCGCGTGACGTGCTGACCATTTGCTTGGGCAAAAGCACCTACGCGCGCTGCGGCATCATCGTCAACGTGACGCCGCTTGAGCCCGAGTGGGAAGGTCACGTGACCCTGGAGTTCTCCAACACCACCACGTTGCCGGCGAAGATCTACGCCAATGAAGGCGTGGCACAGATGCTGTTCCTGCAGTCCGATGAGGCCTGTGAAGTGTCCTACAAGGACCGCGCCGGCAAGTATCAGGGCCAGCGTGGCGTCACACTCCCACGCGCTTGATCGAAAGGTCTTACACGTTAAGGGAATTAGTCTGCGGGAAGTGACTCTATTGGGTGTACTGCCTCGGTGCGTGCAAAACGCGCCGAGCCACGCTTGAGGAGTACTTTATGAAGATCGACCCGCGAATCAGCGCCGAACTCGCCCGGCTTGAACCCAACCAGATTGGTGTTCTGGCCTGGTCCCTGATGGCCGACCCTGCGTATGCAGGCGGCATCCCTGGTCAACCTGATCAAGATTGGCCGCAACCGCCCACCGAGCCTGGTGAACCGACGCTGCCGGATGAGCCGCCACCCGCGCCTGTCGCCTGATCGTTCAGGGCAATAGACATGGCCGGTTGTTCAGCGCACCGGCCATACGTCCTCATCGCCGATCACAAAGATCTGCTGATCGTCGCGCTGCTCCACTGAATAACCCCCGGTAAAGGCGCCGAACGCCGGCAACAGGCTGATCCGCGACCCGAACTGAAAGCACGGCAGGCGCAAGCTCTGGCGGCCCCTGCCGCGCAGTCGATAGACCGGGTGCACGTGCCCCGCCAGCACATGGTGACTGGCATGCGCGTCTGGTTCGTGTTGCAGGGCGAACGGCCCCATCAGCAAAGGTTCCGGCACCACCTCGATGCGCAAGTCGGCCGGTGGGTCGCCTGCGCGTTTGTCGTGATTGCCACGAATCAGCGTCAGCCCAAGGTCGCAATTGTGCTCACGCCACGCTCTCAAGGCGCTCAGGGTGCCGCTGGCGTGAGAGCCGGGGCCGTGCAGGAAGTCACCGAGAAAGATCACCTGCTCGCACGGCAAGGCCGATAACAGCCGGTCCAGGCGTTGCAGGTTTTCAGTCGTGGTGCCTTGGGGCACCGGTTGCCCAAGGCTGCGGTAGGCGGAGGCCTTGCCAAAATGCACGTCGGCAATCAGCAAACACCGACGCGAGGGCCAGTACACGGCCTTTTCCGCCAGCAACCACAGCTCTTCTCCCTCAAGCATTACCGAACAATGCATCAGCGTTTCCCGTTATCCGCGACTTTTTCCAGGTCTTTGACCATCCGTGCAATGCGCTCCGAGAGTTTCTCCGAACTCATGCTCTCGCGCATCCGCTCAACCAGCAGTGGGAAGGCCAGCGGTGTAGGCCGTTCGATCAGGTGCAGGTCCAGTTTCAGCGCGGCCAGATGGCGCAATGTCTGTTCCAGCCGACGAATATCCAACTCGTCACGCAGGACTTCTTCCCCGGCCTGGGTCAGCAGCAGGTTCTGCGGGTCATATTGCTTGAACACTTCAAAAAACAACCCGCTGGAGGCCTGAACCTGCCGCGTGCTTTTTGGCGCCCCGGGGTAACCCGCGAACACCAGCCCGGCGATGCGCGCGATCTCGCGAAAACGTCTAAGGGCCAATTCCCCGGCATTCAAGCTGGCTATGACGTCGGTCAGCAAATTTTGCGGGCTCAATAACGCTTCGTTTAGCAGTAATGGCCAATCCACCGGCGTGGCACTCAACAGCTCCAGCCCGTAATCATTCACTGCAATCGAAAAGGTCACCGGCTGCTGTTGGCTGACCCGCCACGCCAGCAGGCTGGCCAGGCCCAGATGCACTTGGCGTCCGGCGAAGGGGTAAAGAAACACGTGCCATCCTTCCCGCGACTTCAGGGCTTCGGCCAGCAAATGCGTGCGCGTCGGCAGGCCCGACCAGCGCAACTGGGTTTGCAGCAAGGGTTGCACCGCCTGCATTTCCGGGCCGTCGAAATGCCCGTGCGCCGCCGCATCAAACCGCTCGACCACCGCCTGCGCCAGTTCGTTGGAAAGCGGCATGCGCCCGCCATTCCAGCGCGGCACGGCGGCTCTTTTCGCGGTGCTGCGACGCACGTAAGCCGTCATGTTTTCCACGCGCACCAGCTCCAGCAAACGCCCGGCAAACAGGAAACCATCACCGGGTTTAAGCCGTGCGATAAAGCCTTCCTCAACACTACCCAGGTTCTTGCCGCCGCCGCCCTTGCTCCAGAATTTCAGCTGGATACTCGCGTCACTGACGATGGTGCCTACGCTCATGCGATGGCGCCGCGCCAGGCGTGCATCCGGCACTCGCCACACGCCGTGCTCGTCGGGCTCCACGCGGCGGTAATCCGGGTAAGCCGTCAGCGACAATCCGCCATGACGCACAAACCCCAGCGCCCAGGCCCAGTCGGCTTGCGTGAGGTCACGGTAAGCCCAGGCGCCGCGCACTTCCGCCAGCAGCACGTCCGGCGTGAAGCCTCCGCCCAGCGCCATGCTCACCAAATGCTGTACGAGCACGTCCAGCGGTTTGTAAGGCGATTCACGGGCTTCAATGCGCCGTTGGGCGATCGCGTCTTGGGCGGCCGCCGCTTCCACCAGCTCCAGGCTGTGGGTCGGCACCAGCGTCACCCGGGACGGTCGCCCTGGCGCGTGGCCGGAGCGTCCGGCGCGCTGCATCAGGCGCGCCACGCCTTTGGCCGAGCCGATTTGCAGCACGCGCTCCACCGGCAGGAAATCCACCCCCAGGTCCAGGCTGGAGGTGCACACCACCGCCTTGAGCTGGCCGTCTTTCAAGGCTCGCTCCACCCAGTCGCGCGTTTCGCGCGAGAGTGAGCCATGGTGCAGCGCGATCACTCCCGCCCAATCCGGGCGCGCCTCGAGCAACGCCTGGTACCAGATCTCCGACTGCGCCCGTGTGTTGGTAAACACTAGGCAACTGCTGCTGGAATCAACTTCGGCGACGACTTGCGGCAACATCTTCAAACCAATATGCCCGGCCCAGGGAAAGCGCTCAGTGGTGGGCGGCAACAAGGTATCGACCTGCAGCGTTTTGGCTGTTTGCCCCTGCACATTGATCCCGCCACCTTGTGGGACCAAAACCTCCAGTGCGTGAGCCTGATTACCCAACGTCGCCGAAATTCCCCACACCATCAGTTGCGGATGCCACCGCCGCAAGCGCGCCAGCGCCAGTTGCAGCTGCACACCACGCTTGTTGCCGATCAGTTCATGCCATTCATCCACGATGACCATGCGCAGGTGCGCCAGGCTCGATTCACTGTCGGCACGCGCCAGCATCAACGTAAGACTTTCCGGCGTGGTAACCAGCGCGGTGGGCTGGCGGCGGGTTTGGCGGGCGCGTTCGCTGCTGCTGGTATCGCCGGTGCGCAGGCCGATGCTCCACGGAATCTGCAAGACCTCCAGTGGCGCTTCAAGGGCGCGTGCAGTGTCGGCGGCCAATGCGCGCATGGGTGTAATCCACAGCACCGTCAGCGGCTCAGCCGGCGGTTTGCGTTTGCCGGTGGCGGGCGGGCGAGTGATGGCGAAGCGATTAAGGGCGGCAAACCACAGTGCATAGGTTTTACCCGCGCCGGTGCTGGCATGCAGCAAGCCTGACTGACCCTGCTTGACCGCCGCCCATACCTCTTTCTGAAAGGCGAACGGTTTCCAGCCCTTGGCGGCAAACCAGTGTTTTGCGAAGTCGAGGGGTTTTGCCATGGGTGGGCTGACGCTCTGGAGGCTCTCATTCAGAGACCCTCCAGGCGCCGCAAAGGTTTACTTCAAATTGCCGCTCAAAAACTGCTGCAGGCGCTCGCTCTTCGGATTGCCCAGCACATCCGCAGGCGCACCTTGCTCTTCCACCAGGCCCTTGTGCAGGAACAGCACCTGGCTCGACACCTTGCGCGCAAAGCTCATCTCGTGGGTGACCATGATCATGGTGCGGCCTTCCTCGGCCAGCCCCTGGATCACCTTCAATACTTCACCGACCAGCTCCGGGTCGAGGGCCGAGGTCGGCTCGTCGAACAGCATCACCTCCGGCTCCATGGCCAGGGCGCGGGCGATGGCCACGCGTTGCTGTTGGCCACCCGACAGGAACGCCGGGTATTGATCGGCCACGCGCGCCGGCAAGCCCACCTTGTCCAGGTAGCGACGGGCGCGGTCTTCGGCGTCCTTCTTGCTGCAACCCAGCACCCGGCGCGGGGCCATGGTGATGTTTTCCAGCACGCTCATGTGGCTCCACAGGTTGAAATGCTGGAACACCATCGCCAGCCGCGTGCGCAGGCGTTGCAGCTCGGCGTCGTCGGCCACGCGCATGCCGTGGCGGTCGCTGACCATGCGGATTTGCTGGCCGTCGAGGGTCATCGCGCCGTCGTTGGGGGTTTCCAGAAAGTTGATGCAGCGCAAAAAGGTGCTTTTGCCCGAACCGCTGGCGCCGATCAAACTGATCACATCACCGGTCTTGGCCTTGAGCGAGACACCTTTGAGCACTTCATTGTCGCCATAGCTTTTATGCAGGCCTTCAACGGTCAATTTGTACATGGGGCGTGCATCCTCAAGGCGAAAGTAGGTAGCCGCTGCGGTAGGCTTCATGGCCTGCGACATGGCTGATCACCATGCCGGCAGTGGCCATGCGCCGCAGCGAACGGGCGTAAAGCAGGCCGGCGTTTTTACAGTGCACGGGCGTTACGCGGTCAGTAAGGGGGTCGATGATTTCGGCGATCAATTGACCGGCTTCCAGGTATTCACCGGGCAGGGCGCAAAATACCAGCAAACCGCCAACGGGCGTGGTCACAGGCTCGACGCCCGCCAGTGGGGTGGCCGGGTAGGGCAAGGCAGGCAATGGCGCGGCGGTGCCTTCAATCGCGCCGAAGTGGATCAGATAATCGATGATCGCCTGGCAGTCGAGGCGGGCCAGGCCATGGTTGACGTCGCCCTGGCCGCGCAGCTCGACGGTCACCGAAAAGCTGCCCATGGGAATCGGGAAGCGCTCGCCGAAGCGTTGCTGCAACTGCCACCACACCAGGGTGAAACACTCATCGAAGGACTGCCCGCCGGAGTCGGTGGCAAGCAAATTGGCTTCCGAGCCGATGTAGCGTGCCAGCGGCTCCACCTGCGGCCAGGCCTCGGGCGTGGTGTACAGGTGCGCCACGGCTTCGAAGTCGCAATGCAGGTCGAGCACCATGTCGGCCTCGCAGGCCAGTCGTTGCAGCACCAGGCGTTGGGATTGCAACTGGGTGTCGGCCGCTTGCCGGGCGAGGGCAGTGGACAGCGCGGCACGGATCAATCGGGCGTTGTGCTGCGCGTCATCTCCCAGCAAATACTCGACCTGGTTACCGACCTCTTCACTGAGGTCGACAAACCGGCGGTTGAAATTCTGTCCGCTTTCCAGCTCGTAGCGGCCCAGCGGAATATCCATCAACACTTGCTCCAGGCCCACCGGGTTGGCAATCGGCACCAACACGATTTCGCTGCGCAGCCTGCCGGCCGCCGCCAACTCGGCCAGGCGGGCCTTGAGGTGCCAGGCCACCAGCATGCCCGGCAGTTCGTCGGCATGCAGCGATGACTGGATGTAGACCTTGCCTTCAGCCTGTTCCGGGCCGAAGTGGAAACTGTGAATCTGCCGCGCCGTGCCTGGCACCGGCGCGATCAGATCATGTACCTGATGACGCATGACAACTCCTTAATGACTCGGCCCGAGAAAGGCCAGCCAGCGGCGCTCCGCCAGACGAAACAGCCCGACCAGCGCAAAGGTCACGGTCAGGTAGATCAGCGCAGCGATGCCGAATGATTGAAAGGTCATGTACGTGGCCGAGTTGGCGTCCCGGGCCACCTTGAGAATGTCCGGCACCGTCGCGGTGAACGCCACGGTGGTCGAGTGCAGCATCAGGATCACTTCGTTGCTGTAGTAAGGCAGCGAGCGGCGTAGGGCCGACGGCATGATGACGTAGGCATACAGCTTCCAGCCTGTGAGGCCGTAAGCCTTGGCCGCCTCGACTTCACCATGCGCCATGCTACGGATTGCCCCGGCGAAAATCTCGGTGGTGTAGGCGCAGGTGTTCAGGGCGAAGGCGAGGATGGTGCAGTTCATCGCATCCCGAAAGAACGCATCCAGCACCGGTTGCGCCCGTACGGCCGCAATGCTGTAGATCCCGGTGTAGCAGATCAGCAGCTGGATATAGAGCGGCGTGCCACGAAACAGGTACGTGTAAAACTGCACCGGCCAGCGGATGTAGCGTTTGCGCGACACGCGGGCGATGGACAGCGGGATCGACACCACAAAGCCAATCACCAGCGCCGCGCTGAGCAGCCACAGGGTCATTGCCAGCCCGGTGATGTGCTGGCCGTCGCTATAAAGGAAGGGCCGCCAGTATTGCTGCAGAAGTTCGATCATCGCACGGCCTCCCGGGACCCAGCGGAGTAGCGGCGCTCAAGCCAGCGCAGGACGACATTGGACGCGCTGGTGATCAGCAGGTAGATCAACGCGGCGATGACCAGGAAGTAAAACAGTTGGTAGGTGCTCTTGCCGGCGTCTTGAGCCGCCTTGACCAGGTCCGCCAGGCCGATGATCGACACCAGCGCCGTGGCCTTGAGCATCACCATCCAGTTGTTGCCGATGCCTGGCAGGGCAAAGCGCATCATCTGCGGGAAGGTCACGAAGCGAAACCGCTGCCCGCGCGTGAGCCCGTACGCGGTCGCCGCTTCCAGCTGTCCCCGCGGCACGGCGAGGATCGCACCGCGAAAGGTCTCGGTGAAGTAGGCACCGTAGATGAAGCCCAGGGTGATAACCCCGGCGCTGAATGGGTCGATCTCGATGTAGTCCCATTCCATGAAGTCGGTAAAACCGGTCAGCCAGATTTGCAGGCTGTAGAAAATCAGCAACATCAGCACCAGGTCGGGCACGCCGCGAATCAAGGTGGTGTAGAGCTGGGCGGGGACGCGGATCAGGCTGACGCTGGACAGTTTCGCGCTGGCGCCGAGCAAGCCGAGCAAGACGCTGACGGCCAGGGAGGCGACCGACAGTTTCACCGTCATCCACGTACCTTGCAGCAACAGCGGGCCGAACCCCTTCAAACTGAAGGCACTCAGCCCCAGGGTTTGTAAAAGATCTTCAAACATGAATTCAGGACCTATGGCGATAAAAAAGCGCCCACCTGAAACAGGTGGGCGCCAGGGTGTTATTTACCGCTGTACAGGTTCAGATCGCCGAAGTGTTTCTTCTGGATGGTGGCGTAGGTGCCATCATCGTGTAACGCTTTGATACCTTTATCGAGCAAGGCCTTGAGGTCTTTGTTACCTTTTTTGATACCGACCGCCGTTTTGGATGGCAGCAATGGGTCGTCGATGGCCTTGCTGACTTCGTAGTCAGCGCCTGCCGGCGACTTCAAAAAGCCCAGTTCGGCTTGCAGCATGTCTTGCACCGAGGCGTCGAGACGACCGGACGTCAGGTCCGCATACACCTGGTCCTGGTTGGCGTAGGCCTTGGTGGTCACACCGGCTTTGTCCAGCACCGCCTTGGCGTAGGCTTCCTGGATGGTGCCTTGCTCGTAGCCCACGGTTTTGCCCTTGAGGGACTCAGGCGTGGAGAAGTTCGCGCCCTTTTTGAACACCAGGGACGTCGGGCCGGAGAACAGCTCGTTAGAGAAGTCGATCGCCTTTTCACGGGCTTCGGTCACGGTCATCGAGGAAATCACGCCGTCGAACTTGTTGGCGTTGAGGCCCGGAATCATGCCGTCGAAGTCACTTTCAACCCACTTGCACTTGACCTTCAGCTCGGCGCAGATCGCATTGCCCAGGTCGATATCGAAGCCTACCAGGCTGCCGTCAGCGGCCTTGGATTCGAATGGCGCGTAGGAAGGATCGACACCAAAACGCAATTCCTTGTATTCCTTGGCTGTGGCAACACCAGCAGCCATGCACAGAGCCAGTGCAGAAAGGGTCAGCAATGCTTTTTTCATTATGTAATCCCTGGAAACCAAGATAAGCGCTTGTGGCGCGTTTAGGACTGTTACTGAACGGTGTCAGACGGATCACAAGTAGCAATTTCTGCACCATAGTTCCGAATGACTGTTTTAAAAGGTGGGATAAGGGAGTTGAGAGTGTAGGAGATGCCCGAAAATGGGCATTGATTTTTCAGTGCACCATTTTGGATCTTGACGCGAATTAAAACGTGGGAGCGGGCTTGCTCGCGAATGCAGCGGGTCAGTCAATTCATCTGTCACTGGCCCACCGTATTCGCGAGCAAGCCCGCTCCCACAGGAGGACCTAGTTCAGGTCAGCAGGTCCTGCAGCGTGGCCAGGTTGTCTGCCTCGTCCACCGCCTTATCCTGGCGCCACCGCAACATTCTGGGAAACCGCACCGCAATCCCGCTCTTGTGGCGCTTGGACAGGGCAATGCCCTCAAAGCCCAGCTCAAACACCATGCTCGGCGTCACGCTGCTGACCGGCCCGAATTTCTCCACCGTGGTTTTGCGCACAATCGCGTCGACCTTGCGCATTTCCTCGTCGGTCAGGCCGGAATAGGCTTTGGCAAACGGTACCAGCGTGCGTTCGGTGCCGGGCGGGCCATCCCACACTGCAAAGGTGTAGTCGCTATACAGGCTGGCGCGACGACCATGGCCGCGTTGGGCGTAGATCAACACCGCGTCGACGCTGAACGGGTCGACTTTCCATTTCCACCACACGCCCATGTCCTTGGTGCGGCCCACGCCGTACAGGCCGTCCTTGGCCTTGAGCATCATGCCTTCCACGCCCAACTGGCGCGACGCCTCGCGTTGGTGCGCGAGGTCTGCCCAAGAGGTCCCCGTCAGCGAAGGCGATGGCAGCAGCACAGGCTGGTTGCACTGAGCAATCACCTGCTCGAGTTGGGTGCGGCGTTCGGCCTGGGTGTGATTGCGCCAATCTTCGCCCTCAAACTCCAGCAGGTCGTAGGCGAGGACGGCGACCGGAGCATCCTCAAGCACCTTCTTGCTCAGGGTCTTGCGGCCGATCCGCTGTTGCAGCAGGGCGAAAGGTTGCACCGCGTCCTTCCACACCACGATTTCGCCGTCGATCACCGTGCCATCCGGCAAGCCGCTGACCAGGCTGTGCAGTTCGGGAAAACGCTCGGTGACCAGCTCCTCGCCCCGCGACCAGACCCACAGCCGGCCTTCACGCTTGACCAGCTGCGCGCGTATGCCGTCCCACTTCCATTCCACCTGCCAGTCGGCGGGGGAGCCGAGCAGGGCGTCGAACTGCTCCACCGGCTGCGACAACCCATGGGCCAGAAAAAACGGATACGGTTGCCCGCCGCGTTGCGCGTGTTCGTCGGACGATTCGGCAGCGATCAGCTTGAGGTAGCCTTCAGGCGTAGGGCGATTGGACAGGTCGGTGTAGCCCACCAGGCGTTGCGCCACGCGCTTGCTGTCGAGGTCGGCCATCGCGGCGAGGGCGCGGGTGACCAGCAGTTTGGACACGCCGACGCGAAAGCTGCCGGTGATCAACTTGATGCAGACCATCAGGCTCGGCTGATCCAGTTGGGCCCACAGCGCGGGCAGGCGTTCGGCGAGTTCCAGAGGCGGCAAACCACGCAGGGGCAGCAGCTTTTCTTCGAGCCACACCGCCAGGCCATCTTGCGAGGTGTAGGTGGATTCGGGTAACAGCAGGGAAATGGTCTCGGCCAAATCGCCGACCGATTGGTAGCTCTCTTCGAACAGCCATGGCTCGATGCCCGAGGCTTGGGTGGCCATGTCGCGCAGTAAACGGGTGGGCACCAGTTGCCGAGGTCGCCCGCCGGACAGGAAGTACACCGCCCACGCTGCATCGTCGGGCGGGGCTTGGCGAAAATACGCCTGCAACGCGGCGAGCTTGGCATTGCTGGACGTGGTGGCGTCGAGGTTGGCGTACAACTCGGCGAAGGCTTTCATGCGCTGGCCTCCTCTTCGTCATCGCCGTATTCGGTAGTGAAACCCTGGGCATCCAGGCCTTTTTCCCGCAGGTGACGCACCAGAACGCCGACAGAACCGTGGGTGACCATCACCCGCTCGGCGCCGGTTTGCTCGATGGCCCACAACAGCCCCGGCCAATCGGCGTGGTCCGAGAGCACAAAGCCGCGGTCCACCCCGCGGCGCCGCCGCGTACCGCGCAGGCGCATCCAGCCGCTGGCGAACGCGTCGCTGTAGTCGCCGAAACGCTTGATCCAACTGCTTCCGCCTGCGGACGGCGGGGCGATGATCAGCGCTTGGCGCAGCAACGGGTCGGTCTTTTTGAAGTCGCCGGCATAAAGGGTTTCGGGGATGTAGATGCCGGCTTCGCGGTACACCCGGTTCAAGGGCTCGACCGCGCCATGGCTGAGGATCGGGCCAATGCTGGCATCGATGCCATGCAGGATGCGCTGGGCCTTGCCGAACGAATAACAGAACAACACGCTGGCCTTGCCTGCGGCGATGTTGGCCTGCCACCAGTCATTGATACCGGCGAAGATCTGCGCCTGAGGCTGCCAGCGGTAGATCGGCAGGCCGAACGTGGATTCGGTAATAAAGGTGTGGCAACGCACCGGTTCGAAGGGCGCGCAGGTGCCGTCGGGCTCGACTTTGTAGTCGCCGGAGGCGACCCAGACTTCGCCCTGGTATTCCAGCCGCACCTGGGCTGAACCCAGCACGTGCCCGGCAGGGTGAAAACTCAGGGTCACACCGTGGTGCACGAGTTGTTCGCCATAGGCCAGGGTTTGCAGATTGATGTCCTGGCCCAGGCGCGAGCGCAAGATGCCTTCACCGGGCGCGGCGGCCAGGTAGTGCTGGTTGCCGGTGCGGGCGTGGTCGCCGTGGGCGTGGGTGATGACCGAGCGCTCCACCGGCCGCCATGGGTCGATATAAAAATCTCCGGCGGGGCAGTAGAGGCCTTCGGGCCGGGCGATGACAAGGTCCATGGGCGTGCCGGGGGCGATGGGCTTATCAGGTATGAGGGGACGGTGGGGCGAGAAGTTCTATCGGAATGCATAAGGTCAATGTGGGAGCGGGCTTGCTCGCGAAGGCGGTGGTTCAGCCAACTATTGAGTGACTGATCGACCGCCTTAGCGAGCAAGCCCGCTCCCACATTTTTGATCCGGTTTCTTCAGTGAGAAACCGGGTTACTTGCCAGGCGTCAGGGTCAACCGGGTCTTGCCGTACACCTTGTCAAAGTTCTGCGGCTGCATCGGGAAGCTCAGGTATTGCGCCTTGAGCGACGGGTCGATGCCGTTCGCATAATTCGGGCTGGCCGGGTTGCCGGACTGGCCAATGCCGCCCTGGCCCATCATCGGTTCGATCTGGCCGAAGTCGACAATCATGCGCAGCGCCGGCACCTGGGTGGTGGTGAAGTCCTGGCCCCAACGGTAGGGCGCCGGGTTCAGGGTGTTGTGGTCGCCGCCGCTGGCGAACGGGCCGCGAATCACCTGGCCGTTGGTGTTTTTCCACGTGGTGGTGTGCAGCTTGCCCCACTGCCAGGCCTTGTGGTCGCCGCCCAATTGGCTGTCGCCGGCCGTGATCGCAGCGGCCAGGCTGCGGGCCAGGATCGCCGGTTTGTCTTCTTTTTGCGCCGTGCGCACGTCGTCCCAGAACGGGCTGTCTTCGCGGCCCAGCAGGTGGTCGGCGCTGGCGGAGTAGGACAGGTTGGCGTTGCTGATAAAGGCTTTCCAGCTGGCGCTGTTTTCCGGGCCGAGTTCGTCGAGGAAGATCTGCTTGGTGCTTTCCTGCAGGAACAGCTCGTAGATTGCCGCGTCGGCAGACGTTGGCGCCAGCCGGCCATCAAACGCCATCAGGCGATTCAGCGCCTCGCGTGCCTTGGCCGCGTCAGCCGCCGGTAATGCATCAATCGCCTGTTTCAGCGGTTGGGCCATGCCTGGCGCCTGGAACATGGTCTTGAGTTTGGCGGCAAAGAGGGTGGTCTGGTCGTACTGCATGGCGATCATGCTGCGGCTGTCATGCTTGCCGGCGTTGGCCAGCTGCGCCAGGCGTTCGCTGCGCTCCGGTGCATCCCAGGAGTTGGACAGCTGCATGCCATAGCCGCGTGGCGCGGTGCGCTGGTTGGCGGTGCCGATCCAGCCTTGGGCCGGGTCCTGATCGTAGGGGTGCAGCATCGCGTCGGCGTAACCGTCCCAGTCAAAGCGCGCGTCCCAGCCCGGCGACGGCAGCAAGCCCTGGCCTTCGCGGCGGTTGGGGAAGCGGCCGGTGACTTGCCAGCCGATGTTGCTGGCGTCGGCGAAGATCATGTTCAGGGCGATGGCGCGGATTTCCCGGGTCGCGTCCGACGCCTTGCCGGCGTTTTGCGCACGGGACAGGTCGAAAAACGCGTCCAGGCTCTTGTCGTCCTTGAAGTCGGCGGTTTGCAGGGCCAGGCCGAAACCGCTGGTCAGCGCCTGGCTGCTGTTGAGCAGGGCGCCATGGCGAGTTTCGTAAACCACTTCACGCAGTGGCCGCTGGCCTTTGGCGAAGTAGGTTTCGTTGCGCACGGTGGCCGGCAGCCATTTGCCGTTGTTCTCGTAGTACAACGCGTTGCCTTGGCGTTTGACCTTTTCCAGGAACAGGTCCTGGGTGTCGCCCTTGACCGCGCTCATGCTCCACGCGACTTTGCCGTTGAAGCCGGACAACAGGGTCGGCAGACCGGCAATCGAGGCGCCGACTGCCTGGTATTTGGGCGCACGGATCTGCACGTAGTTCCACGGCGACGGCGCTTGCGGCTGGGCGGCAAGGTCGCTGGCCAGCAGGCTTTTGCCGCTGCGGCTGCGTTGTGGGCCGATGGCCCAGTTGCTGGAGGTGGTGACCGCCAGGGCGTTGAGGCTGCTCAACTGCTGGCCGACACTTTCCAGGCCCGCAAGGCCGGTGATCTGGCCCAGGTTCACGCCCTTGAGCTTGTCGGCCTCGTCCGCCGGGATTGGCTCATCCGGCGCACTTGGCGTGAGCCAGGCGAGCTTGTCGACGCCGACTTTCTGCGCCAGCACCAACGAGGAGAGCTCTTCTTGCAGGTTGCTCGATTCGCTGAAATTCAACAGGCAGAACAACAGCGCCGAATCCTCAGGTTTCCAGTACTCGGGCTTGTAGCCGGTCTGGGCGAGGTCCGGCGGCAGCTTGTCGCGGTAGCGGAACAGGTAGGCGTTGACGCCCCGCGCATACACTTCAAAGAAGCGCTTGAGGCGCGGCGACGAAGCGTTGTACAGCTCGCCGGCGCTTTTTTTCAGGTTGACCGCGCGCATGAAGCGGTCGACATCCAGCACTTCTGGCCCGGACATTTCCGCCAGACGGCCCTGGGCCAGCAGGCGCAAGGTGACCATCTGGGTGATGCGGTCGCTGGCGTGCACGTAACCGAGGCTGAACAGCGCGTCATGGAAGGTGTTGCTTTCTATCAGCGGCATGCCTTGGGCATTGCGGCGTACCGACACATTCTGGGCCAGGCCTTTGATCGGCTGCACGCCGGCAACGGGTGGCAGGGTGTCCTGGGTGCTCTGGAGCTGGCAACCGGCCAGGCTTAATGCACTGGCCACTGCCGCGGCAACGCCGAACCGGGGAAGAAAATGTGAGAGGGCTGGCGAGGCCATGGCAAAGCTCCTGCGGGGGGTAGCGTCATTAAAGGCGCTACGTTAGTGAGCGCGGCGAAACGACGCAAGCAGGAGTTTGGGTTAAGCGCGAGAACTTGAGACGAATAGAGATCAATGTGGGAGTCGGGCTTGCCCGCGATGCAGGCACCGCGGTTTTTCATGTGTACCGAGGTGATGCTATCGCAGGCAAGCCAGCTCCCACATAGATCAGGCTTTGGGTGGGTTCACTTTCTGCACCAGCTCATATGCCCGAACCGTCGCTGGCCGTTCCTTGATGCTGTTGAACCATCGCTGCACATGGGGGAAATCCTCCAGGCGCTGGCTCTGCCACTTGTGGGAAACAATCCACGGGTAGATCGCCATATCGGCAATGCTGTAGTCATCGCCTGCCACGAACGGGCGATCCGCCAGGCGCCGGTCCAGCACGCCATACAGGCGCGCGGTTTCATCGACGTAGCGCTTGATCGCGTAAGGGATTTTTTCCGGTGCGAACTGGCTGAAATGATGGTTTTGCCCGGCCATTGGCCCCAGCCCGCCCATTTGCCAGAACAGCCACTGCAATGCCTCCTGGCGACCGCGCAGGTCTTTGGGCAGGAACTGGCCGGTTTTTTCTGCGAGGTACAGCAAGATGGCGCCGGATTCAAACAGTGAAATCGGCGCGCCGCCGTCGCTCGGACTTTGGTCGACGATGGCCGGGATACGGTTGTTGGGAGCAATCTTCAGGAAGTCTGGTTTGAACTGGTCGCCCTGGCCGATGTTGATCGGGTGCACCTTGTAGGGCAAACCGGCTTCTTCCAGGAACAGTGAAACTTTGTGACCGTTGGGGGTAGTCCAGTAATACAGGTCGATCATGAAGCTCTCCAAATGAGCGAATGCCTGCAGGTATAGGTGATGATCGAAGGGCAATAATTCAATCAAACATTTGCGTCTAACCTTAGAAGCGTTTTACACAGCCCCATCGACCAGCACCTGCAACGACTGCTGCGAGCACCGTTCAATGCGCACCCGCACGCCGTAAACGTCGGCAAACAGCGCCGGGTCAAGCACTTCGTCCGCCACGCCACTGGCGTACAAGCGGCCCTGGCGCAGCACGGCAATGTGGTCGGCAAACCGCGCGGCGAGGTTGATGTCATGCAGCACTACAACGGCGATCAGGTTGTGTTCGCGTACCAGCCCTCGCACGCAGTCCATGACCTTCAACTGGTAATTGAGGTCGAGGGCGCTGGTGGGTTCGTCGAGCAACATCACCTGTGGGCGGCGTGCGATGAGTTGGGCGAGGCTGACCAATTGGCGTTGGCCACCGGACAAGGTGCTTAGTAGTTGATCGGCCAGGTGTGCGATGCCGATGCGCTGCAACGCCTCAAACGCTTCACGCAAACAGGCCTCGCTGGACAAGGGAATGCCTTCCACATGGGCCACGCGCAATGCGGCGATCACGCTTTCCAACACGCTGAGGCTCAGGCCCGGCGGCAGGTTTTGCGGCATGTACGTGACGCGGCGTGCGCGCTCGGCCACGGACATGGCCGACAGGTCCAGGTCGCCGAGCCTTACCACGCCTTGCATCTTTTCCAACCCGGCCACAGCGCGCAGCAAGGTGGATTTGCCCGCGCCATTCGGGCCGATCAGCGCGGTCAGGCTGCCGTGGGGCAGGGTAGGCAAGCTCAGGTCATGCACGATGTGCCGCCGGCCATAACTGACGTTGGCGTTGTGCACCGATAAGCCCAGGTTCATAGCTGCCTCCCGCGCTTGAACACCAGCACCACGAAAATCGGCACGCCCACCAGCGCGGTGACGATGCCGACCGGCACGATCACGCCCGGCATGATCAGCTTGCTGGCAATCGACGACAGCGCCAGCAATAACGCGCCGGTCAAGGCGCTGGCGGGCAGCAGGAAGCGTTGGTCTTCACCCACCAGAATCCGCGCGATATGCGGACCAACCAGGCCGATAAAACCGATGGTGCCTACAAACGCCACGGCAGTGGCTGACAACAGGCTGATACGCAGCAATGAAAAAAACCGCAGGCGCTTCACGTCCACGCCAAAGCTTTGCGCGCGGTCTTCGCCCATGCGCAGCAGGGTCAGGCGCGGTGCGGCGGCGAAGGAAAACGGCATCACCACCGCCACGACCAGCGCGAGGATGCCGAGCTTGTCCCAGTTGGCCCGGGTCACGCTGCCCAAGGTCCAGAACACCAGTTGCTGCAAGACATCTTCAGTGGCGACCAGTTGCAGCAAGGCCACGACCGCATTGCAACTGAACACCAGCGCGATGCCGAACAACACCAGGCTTTCCACGCCCGCGCCGCGTAGGCGCGACATGGCTTGCAGCAAAAATACCGAGGCCGCCGCGAAGATAAAGGCCGAGATGGAAATCGCCGTGTTGGCCGACACCCACAATGTGGTCACCGGAAATACGATGACCAGTGATGCGCCCAACGCCGCCGCCGACGACACGCCCAAGGTAAATGGACTGGCCAGCGGGTTGTTCAAAATCGCCTGCATTTCGGCCCCGGCCAGCGACAGCGCGCAACCGACCAGCACCGCCATCAGTGCATAGGGCAGGCGCACGTTCCAGATGATCACCTGGTCGGTGGCGCTCAGGTGCGAGGGGTGCAGGATGCCATCGAGCAACGCCAGCAGGCCCATGCCCGAGGGGCCACTGGCCAGGTCCACCAGCATCGCGCAGACCAGCGCCGTGCCCAACAGTGCGAGCAGCCAGGCGCGGCGTGCCAGCAAGCGGCGGTAGCCGTGAGTGGCAGTGGCGAGGTCAAGGGTTTGAGTGGTCATTGGGCTCACACACATTTAACAAACGATGAAAATCCAAATGTGGGCGCTGGCTTGCCTGCAATAGCGGTGTATCAGTCGACTGATTCAGTGACTGACACTTTGCTATCGCAGGCAAGCCAGCTCCCACACTGACTGCATTCCAACAGGGCGATAGGTGTTACTTGGTTTTTGCGTCAACCCAATAAGCACCCTGCAACGGCATGCCCAGGAACTGTTGGTTGATTTGCTCCATAGTCGTCTGCGGATCGAGCGTGGCGAACAGCTGCGGGTGCACCCACTTGGCCAGCGCTTCGATCGCCAGCAGGTTGTACGGCGAGTTGTAGAAGTCATGCCACAGGCCGTGGGCATTGCCCTCGCGGATGGCCCGAAGATGGGCGAATTCCGGCCGCGCCAATACGCGATCAAACGCCTCACGTGCTTCGTCAGTGCTCACGCCAGCGCCCAGGATCAAGCCCGGCTTGTGGTTGCCGGTGGCCACGTACACGTCCGGATCGGCTTTCAGTGCGTACTCGACGCTGATATCGCCCAGCGCACCCGGCACCACGTCGGCGGCGATATTGCGCCCGCCGACCAGCTTGATCACTTCACCCATGCCGCTTTTGCCGGTGGTGTGCCCCGGCGCCTGCCAGGCACCGGCCAGCAATTCGAGGAACACGCTGGGGCGTGGGCCAGCGGGCAAGGTGGCGACGGCATCGGTGATGACCTTGATGTGCTGGTCATAGAACGCCAGGAAGGCGTTGGCCTGGCTTTCACGACCCAAGGCCTGGCCCAGCGCGTTCATGCTGGTGTGAGTGCCTTGGACCGGGTTGATGCGAAAGTCGACAAACACCACCGGGATGCCCGCCTTGGCCAGCACGTCTGCCACCGCGCTGTGTTCGGTCGGGCCGTGGCCCGAAATGCTGAACACCGCCAGGTCGGGTTTGAGCGAGAGAATTTCCTCGGCGCTGACGCTTTGCTCCGACGCCTGCCCGATCAACGGGATGTCTTTCACCGAGGGAAACTTCGCCACATAAGCGTTGTAGGTGTGCGGGTCCAGCAGCTTCAAGTCGTTCTGCCAGCCAACGATGCGCTGGAACGGCGCGTCCTTGTCGAGCAGGGCAAATGCCGAAATCAAGCGGCCTTCTCCGAGCACCACACGTTTAACGTCGTCCTTTACCTCGACCTTGCGGCCCAGCACGTCGGTAACTTCATGGGCGGCGGCGGTTTCGGCATGGCCGAGTACCAGCGCGGCGAACAGCACGCCGAGCTTGAGCACGTTGCGGGGTTTGAACATGGACAGGACTCCTGGTGAGGGAAAATCAGAATTCATAATCGACACTGGCCGTCAAAGTGCGTCCGGCGCCTGGGATGCCGTAGAGCTGGAAGCCGTCGAGGGATGCGCCGACCTGGCTGTAATAAAACGTGTTGAACACGTTGTTGAGGTTGAGGTTGACCGTGGTGTCCTTGTTGACCTTGTATTGCGCCGCCACGTTACTCAGCCAGTAACCGGGGGCTTTTTCGTGGTCGCGGGTGTAGATCGCATCGACGCCGGACGGGCCATTGGCGTAGCTGCTGTTGTTGTTCAAACCGCCGATATACTTGTTGTCGCTGTAGCGACGACGGCCCACGTATTGCTCGCCGTAGCTGAGGCTCAGGGCGTCGGTGACGGCGTAGGTGGTCCATAGGTTGGCGGTCAGGTCGGGGACGTTCTTGGCTTGCGCGCCCTTGTTGATGCCTTTGGTCTGCGTGCTTTTGAGCGCCGAAAAGCCGGTGTAGGCGGTCCAGCGCGGGGTGATGTTGCCTTGCAGGCCGAGTTCGACGCCGTCCACGCGTTTGGCGGGCAGGGCGCGCACCGGGGCGGATTCGCCGTCCTGGTATTCCCAGGCGTTGTCCAGTTCGGTGCGGAAGATCGCCGCCGTAACATTGAGCCGGTCGTGGGCAATGTCCCACTTGGTGCCCATCTCGTAGGTTTTCGACTTGGCCGGGCTGTAGTTGCTGGTGGTGGGCGCGCCGTAGATCTGGTTGTTGGTGGACGCGCCCAGCGCCGACGGTTGCGCCGCCTCGCTGTAGGACACGTAGATGCTGGCGTTTGGCAACGGCTTGTACACCGCGCCGATACGACCGCTGACGGCGCCGTCGGTGCTGCTGATGGTGGCCTGGCCGCGCTGTGTGGTTTGCGCGCGCCAGTTGTCGTAGCGCAACGAGCCGAGCACTTGCCAGTGTTCGTTGAGGGTGACGGTGTCGCCCAGGTAAATGCCGGCGTTGTCGATCACCGAGCGCGGGTCGCCTTCGCCTTTGGTCACGTAAGTGCTGGCGAAGCTGTGGCTGGGGTCGTTCATGTTGAAGAACATGTCGCCGGCCGGCACTTCGGCGTTGCGTTTCAGGCCGCCGTAGGTCTCGTGGTAGAACTCCAGGCCGCTGACCACCGCGTGTTGCAGGCTGGCAGTGTTGAACGTGAAGCTGAAGTCGGTTTGGTTATCCAGGATGGTGTAGCGCTTGGACAGCCCGAAATCGCTGCCACGCAGAATGCCGTAGCCGGTGTTGCTGTTGTTCACGTAGTCGGTGTAGGCATTTACCGTGCTGCCCGGCACTTGGCTGAGCGGGCCTACACCCGTGTAGCCCAACGTCGCACAGCGCGTGCCGGTACAGGTTTTTTTGCCATTGGCGTCGGCGGCGAAAAAACGCGCCGGGGACAGCACCGCGAAGTTATCGCTGCGCTCCCAACGCGTCTGGTTGCGCAGGTTGGCTTCGTTCCAGTCAAAGTCATGTTCGAAGCGTGCGGTCAGCGCGGTGGTTTCGTTTTGCTGCGTATACAGGCTCGAATCGCCGTACCCGTTGGAACGTTTCACACCCGGCATGCGATGGCCGTCGGTGCCACGCTGGATCGGCACGCCGCCGTCCGGGGTGTTGGTGTCCTTCTGATAGAAGGTGTCGACGAAGAACCGCGTGTCGGTGCCCAGGCCGAAGCCGAACGAGGTGGCAATGCCCCAGCGGTCGTAGTCCACGTCGTCGCGGTCGGCCACCTGGTTGTAGTGCTTCATCAGGTTGATGCGTACGGCGCTGGTGTCGGTCAACTGCTTGTTGATGTCGGCAGTGAGGCGCCGGTAGCTGTCGGTGCCTATCCCGGCGGAGACTTTGTTGGCGTCACCCAGGTGCGCTTCCTTACTCACCAGGTTGACGCTGCCGCCCACCGCCGAAACCCCGGACTCAATGGAACCGGTGCCCTTGAACACTTCGGCCTGTTGCAGGTTGAAGGTGTCGGTGCGCGTGGACATGCCGGCGTCGCGCACGCCGTCGACGGTCAGGCTTTGCTCGGACGAAAAGCCGCGAATCGAAAACAGATCGCCCCAGCCCAGGTTGCCCTCGCCGGACATGAAGGTGATGCCCGGCACGTTGCGCAACACTTCCTGCAGGGTTTGCGCGTTCTGCTCTTTAAGCACTTGCTGCGGCACGATGGTCACGCTTTGTGGCGCGTCGAGCAGCGGCTGGCTAATTTTTGCCGAGGTCACCCGGTCGACTTTGAAGGCGGACGTGGTTTCTTCGCCGTCGATCTTGATTTGCGGCAGGCTCACCACCGAATCGTCAGGCGCGGCGGTGGGCGCATCGGCCCAGGCCGTTGGCGCGACGCTGCCGGCAGCAAGAAAGCCGAACATCGGTGCCAGAGTGGTATGCAGCGTGTGACGGTGCGGGGTGGGCAGTGACATGGGCAGTGATCCGAGTCTAAATTACAATTACTCTCATTTAGGTTCGGTAGTCTAAAGAGCGATTCCGCCTGCCATACCCCGGCTTTGTATCGCTGATGCGTGATTATGGTTTCCCACAACATTCCATTACATTTGCGCGTACCACTGGCTGAGCTTTCGGCTATCTCCTGCGTTTTGAGTTTTCGGATTGACTGCCCATGGCAAAGCTTGACCACCTGTTGATCGTTGATGACGACCCGCAAATCCGCCAACTGCTCTGCGACTATTTGAGTGACGCGGGCTTTCAGGTGTCTACCGCCGCCGACGGCAAGGAAATGCGCCGTCGCCTGGCGCTGAATGTGATCGACCTGATCGTGCTCGACCTGATGCTGCCCGGCGAAGACGGCCTGAGCCTGTGCCGCGAGCTACGGGTCAGCTCCAACACGCCGGTGGTGATGCTCACGGCCAAGGGCTCGTTGATCGACCGCATCGTCGGCCTGGAAATCGGTGCCGACGACTACTTGCCCAAACCCTTCGACCCGCGTGAATTGCTGGTACGCATCAAGGTGGTGTTACGCCGGGTACAGAGTTTTCCGGACCGTGCGCGCCTGGATGAGGCGCCCAGCATTCGGTTCGCCGGCTGGCAACTCGACACACGGGCGCGACAGCTGCTCAGCCCCGAAGGCGTGGTGGTCAGCCTCGGCAATTCGGATTACCGCGTGTTGCGCCTGTTGTTGCAGCACCCCAATCGCCCGTTGAGCCGCGACTTTCTGCTCAACCATGTGTTCGACAAGGACAGCACGCCGTTCGACCGCTCCATTGACGTGTGCGTCAGCCGCCTGCGCTCGCAGCTGCCGGCGGGGCTGATCAAGACCGTGCGCAACGAGGGTTACATGCTCACCGCCGATGACGTGGTGCTGGGGTCGTGAGACTGCTGCCGCGTTCGCTGTTCGGGCGCCTGGTGCTGATACTGGTCAGCGGCATGCTCGCGGCCCAGGCGCTGACCAGCAGCATCTGGTACGACCGGCGTCATGGTCAGGTGCTGGAAATCCCCGCACGGCTGATCGCCACGCGTTTGGCGGATGTGGTGCGCCTGATGCACAGCGACCCGCAGCAGGCCCACCAGTTGATCCAGCTGCTTGATACGCCGCACTTTCGGCTGACCTTGAGCGACCAGGCCAGCAGCACGCCCAGCACGCTCACCGACAGCGACCGGCCCACCGAGCGCCTGATCAAGCAGGTGTTGGCGCAAAAAACCGGCTACGCGCAAACCCTGAGCCTTTTACGCCTGTCGCTGGTCGATGGCGAAGGGCAGACCGCCGGGCTTTCAACCTTGCTCAGCTCAAGGCCGGTGGTCGGGCAGTTTCTGATCGACCTGCGCCTGCCCGATGGGCGCTGGTTGCGCGTGGACGCCAGTGAAGAGCAGGGCTGGACCAGTACCTCACCGCTGGACCTGTTGTTCGATTACGTGATGCGCATCTATTTGCTGCGAGTGCTGGTGCTGGTGGTCATCGCCCTGGTGGCGGTGCGCCTGGCCATCCGCCCGCTGAATGCCCTGGCCAAGGCCGCCGAGGCGCTGGGTCGGGACATCCAGCGCCCACCGTTACCGGTGGATGGCCCGACTGAAGTGCGCCGCGCCGCCCAGGCGTTTAATGCGATGCAGCAACGGCTGATCGCCAATATCGCCGAGCGCACGCGCTTTCTCGCGGCAATTTCCCACGACCTGCGCTCGCCGATCACACGCCTGCGCCTGCGCACGGAAATGCTCGAAGACACGCGCACCCAGGAGCGCTTTCGCAGCGACCTGGAAGAAATGGAACACATGGTGGCCAGCACCCTGGACTTTGTCAGCAGCGGTGAGATCAACGAGACGCGACAGAACATCGACATCAATGCCTTGCTGCAAAGCCTGCAGGCGGACCTGGAAGACGTGGGCGAAAGCGTGACCATCGTGGGCCGCGCCAAGCAACCGTTGCCGGGGTATGCGCGCAGTCTCAAACGCTGTGTGCAGAACTTGCTGGAAAACGCGGTGCGTTATGGCAGCGAGGTGGTGGTGCGGGTTGAGGATCAGGCGGACAGCTTGCAGATTGTCATCAGTGACCGCGGACCGGGGATCCCCCAGGAACAGCTGGAGCAGGTGATGGAGCCGTTTTACCGGGTGGAAGGTTCACGCAATGCCGAAACCGGCGGGTATGGGTTGGGGTTGAGTATTGCGCATACGATTGCGCGGGCGCATGAGGGGCGGTTGAGTTTGAGTAACCGGGAGGGCGGGGGCCTGGAGGTGGTGCTGCTGTTGTGGCGAGCGGGCTTCCCCCGCGCTGGGGTGCGGAGCAGCCCCAAAACATGACATTGCGCTTTGTTGAGGAAACGCGTTGATCTTATTGGGGCTGCTGCGCAGCCCAACGCGGGGCAAGCCCGCTCGCCACAGCCAGCCAGCTTGCCACGGCGAGCCGGCTCCTGCGGGGTCAGGGCATCAGGCCCCGTGGCACTTCTTGAATTTCTTCTCGCTGCCGCATGGGCAAGGATCGTTGCGGCCGACGTCTTTCAGGGCGTTGCGCACCGGCTCCTGGTGAGCGTGGCCGCAGTTCGGGCCGTGGACATGGCCGTGGTCGTGATCATGGTGATCGTGATCGTGGTTGCAGTCAGGACCATGGACATGGGGTTGCTGAGTCATCGATGTCGCTCCGGAATAAAATCGCCGGGGATTATCTCGCCATTGTGGTTCACCTGCACGTCATTACCGATGAATAATCCGGTTTTCAGCTCGCCTTCCAGGCGATAGGGCACGGGTTTGCTCGGGTTTTTAAGCATCTGTACCACATCGCGTATCTGCGGCCAGAGGTTGGTCCGCACCTTCACCCGGAAAAAAGCATGGCCGCGCGGTGGTACGGTCAGCCATTCGTTGGACTCGCCTTCGGTGAGCACGAAATCGCCCAGGCTGACTTTGTAGATCAGGCCGCGCACCGTGAGGTCGGCGTCGTCGCGGTTATCCACGCGAAAGTACAGCTTGAAGCGCTGCTCGAGCAATTTGGCGCGCACCACTTCAACCTTCACCAGGGAGACATGAGGCGGGGGCGAGCTGTCCTCGAACCAGGACGCGCACCCGGTGAGGCCCAGGGTCAACGCCAGCATCAAGCTGTACATCCGAAGCATGGCGTTTTCCCTGTCAGTTGATTAGAGGTAGCTGGAGCAGCACTTCTTGAATTTCTGCCCACTGCCGCACAAACATACATCATTGCGCCCGGCCTTCACCTCCACTGTCGGGTCGATGAAGTACCAGCGCCCCTCATTCTGTACGAAAGAGGACTGTTCACGGTGGCTGTGTTCTCCGGTGCTGTCGTGCCAGCGAGCAGTGAACGTCACGAACGCATGCTCCGGCTGGCCGCCAAACACTTCGGAGCTTTCCACTTCCAGGCCCAGCCAGGTGCTCTGGGCACTCCAGGCGCCAATGGCGGCGCGGTCCAGTCCGGCTTGTTGCGCAGGCAAAGTAGTGGCTACCAAGTAGTCCACCAACCCCAGCACGTAGGCGCTATAGCGCGAACGCATCAATGCGCTGGCACAGGGCGCCGGGTGACCGGCGTGATAATGGCCGCAGCACGCATCCAGCAGATTGCCGCTGCCGCATGGGCAAATGGATGTACTCATGGTTACCACCAATACTTTCCGAAGTTTTCCGGGTTGGCCCAGAAGCGGGCGTTGAGCCAGTCCGGCACCTGTTTATAGTCAAGCAGATCATAGGTAAACAGCGTCAAAACCTGATCATCACGCTGGAAACGCTCCCCGGCCTGCAGCGCCAGGGAGAAGAAATCGGTTTCTTTCCAGCCGCAGGCGTTCAGGTCTGCCAGCACCGCAATGCGACTGGCATTGAGGTTGCGAATGCCGCCGAGCAGCGTCAGGCCTTGCGGTTTTGACAGGTGCTCCAGGCAATCGACCACCAGCGCCAGGTCAAAACGCTGCGCCGCAAGTTCTGCCGGTAACGGCCCGGGCGCCGCGATCGCCACTTGGGTGTCCGGGTGCTCGGCCTGAAAGGCATCCAGCGCCGGGAACTGGCTGGCACCCAACAACAACAGGCGTTTGGGCTGGTGCAAATCCAGCAAGGCGGCCAGGGCTTGCTGTGGCGTACGGGAAGAAATACCAGCGATCATCAGAGATCCTCACATCAGGACCCTAGAGACTAGCGCGGCTGAGCGTGCGGGCCTAGAGCGGGCGGCGTGCAAAAGTCCTGCATAGAGGGCGATCTCCAATAAATACGGGGGTGCGGCGCAGTGGCGCAGATGAAAAGAGCGGTCTTTACTCCACCCGTCGGCCCCCGCCGATCCCCTCAGGAGAAATCAGATGAGCATCATGCGGACAGCTCTACCCTTGGTTCTGCTAACCGGAGTATTGACAGGTTGCGCAGGTTTGCAAAAAACCGATTGGCCCACCTGTGCAGCCGTCGGTGGTGTGACCGGCGCAGCGATTGGCGCCACTGAAAGTTCGGCGTACGCAGGTTATGGCGCGCTGCTGATCGGCGGCATGGCTGGCGCCTATTGCTGGGTGCACGGTGATGGCGACGAAGATGGCGATGGCGTGCCGGACAGCCGCGACAAGTGCCCGGGCACGCCTAAGGGCGTGCAGGTTGATGTCAATGGCTGCCCACCTGTAGCGGTGGCGGCCGTGGTGGAAGAGGTGGTCGTGGTCAAGGAAGAAACCATCGTGATCCGCGATGTGCACTTTGAGTTCGACTCGGCCAGGCTGACGGCGGCGGACAAAACCAAGCTCGACACCATCGCCACGCGCCTCAAACGCGAAGCCCCGAGCGCCCAGCTACGGGTCAGCGGGCATACCGACAGCGTCGGCAAAGACGCCTACAACCAGAAACTCTCGGAAAAACGCGCGCACTCGGTAACCGATTACCTGGTGAGTGCGGGCGTGCCGCGCAGCAACTTTGTATCGGTGGTGGGCGCGGGCGAAAGTCAGCCGGTGGCCGATAACAAAACCGCTGACGGTCGAGCCTTGAACCGTCGTGTGGAAATCAAAATCAACCGCTGACGGCCCTTGCCCCTGTGGGAACCCCAGGGGCATTGCTGGCGATCCTCGCCGAAACGGCAGGCAAACCGTGCCTTTATCAAGTTTTTTCATCCTTCACTGGCAAATCGCCTGCAGAAGTCGGTACTGTGCGCCCAAAGAATAATAGGCAGGGGCATGCAGGATGAAGGTGTTTTGGGGGCTGGGAAAGTTTCTGACGTTACTGTTCTGGGTTGTGGTGGTGGTCAATTTATTCCGGCCGCTCGCCAATCCGTTTCACCTGTTGGTCAGTCTGGCCGGCAGTCTGTTGTTGCTGACTCATCTATTGGAATTGCTGTTGTTCAACAGCAGCCTGAAACACCGTGCCCACCCCTGGCGTGACCGCCTGCAGATTCTGCTGGTGGGGATGTTCCATGTGCGGGGCCTGTCGGCGCCTGCCGTTATTGATGAAACAAACAAGGAGGCCAATCATGCGTAAGGTTTTTCTGTTGGCCCTGTTGGTCAGCCCCATCGCCTTGGCGCAGAGCGTCAGCGTTGAAACCAACTCGCTGATGCGCCTGCCCAGCAGCACCAACGTTTTGCAGCTCGAACGCCTGGATGTGGCGGATTACGGCACGTTGTTGATTCCGGCGACCATCAGCCAAGTGACGGTGGATGAACTGCATTTGGGCCGAGAAGCCCGTATCGCTATCGCCCCCGGCAATACCGCGCTGCAGTTGCAGGTGCGTAACGCGCAACTGGAACATGGCAGCCAGATCACCTCGCGCGGTGCTCCCGGCACCCACGAACGAGCTGCCAAGTCGGGGCGTGACTTGGTCCTGCGCATCAACGCGCTGACCGCCGATGAACTGTCGGTGGACGCCCGTGGCGGCGCCGGCGCCCAAGGGTATGCCGGCCTGGATGGCGCCAATGGCGTGGACCCGGGCTGCACCTGGGGTTCAGCCGGGCGCGGCGCCAATGGCGACAATGGCGGCGATGGCCTGCCAGGCGCAGCGGGCGCGACCGTACGCGTCGAGCTGCCGCAGAGCTTCCCGGCCGAGCAGATCAAGGTCTGGGTGGATGGCGGTGCGGGCGGTTTGGCCGGTACTGCCGGTAAGCCGGGCAAAGGTGGGCAATCCAAGGGCTGCCTGGTGTACCGCGCCGATGGTGGTCAGAAGGGCCGGCCAGGGCTGGAAGGGCAACCGGGGCCGGCTGGGCCTGCGGGCGCTGTGACTATTCAGCGGCTTTGAGTCGATTGTTCTGACGCCTTCGCGAGCAAGCCCGCTCCCACATTTGGAATGCATGTCAATGTGAGAGCGGGCTTGCTCGCGAAGGGGCCATGAAGGCCAGCCTCAGAACATCGGCCGAGCCGAAGCAATCGCCACCACCACCAAGCCGATAATCAGGTTAATCCCCACCAACTTGCGAATCTGCCCCAGCGCAGCCGCACCTGCAGGCCAATCCTCAGCCGCCACCGCCGTGCGCAGTTCCGGGAACTTCAATGCCTGGATACGGATGAACAGCGCGGTCATCACTAGATACAAGCCCATCATCACCTGCACATAGCGCGGTGCGGTCTCAAACCCACTGAAGCGCAGTTGCAGCAGGCCGATGCCGCTGATCGGCAAAACCAGCACCGCCACCCAGACCCACACGAAAAAACGTTGAAACACATTCGCCCACAGCTTGAGCCGGGCAGGGCCCTCAAGTGCCGCCATGGCGGCGGGGCGCAGGATCATCCAGGCGAAAAACATACCGCCGACCCACACCAGGGCGGCCAATACATGCAGGGTGTAAGCGAGGCTAAACGCGGTCATTGTGGTACTCCGTTCTGCGCGGGATTAATTAGCGGGGTATGATAGCCGCCATCCGAAACCACTGAAAATTTATCCAGCGTTT
>Ga0153931_100137_pt1 | contig 27629 bp, 23 predicted proteins | sample TSNJ015MetaG_FD_104730 | JGI IMG/M metagenome (GOLD analysis project Ga0153931, IMG submission 104730) | Attine ant fungus gardens microbial communities from New Jersey, USA - TSNJ015 MetaG | ecosystem: Host-associated > Fungi > Mycelium > Unclassified | place: USA: New Jersey, Wharton State... | reverse complement strand
TGCATGTGTTAGGCCTGCCGCCAGCGTTCAATCTGAGCCATGATCAAACTCTTCAATTAAAAGTTCGATTTGCTTCAACTCGTGAAGCGGTGCTCAAAAATTAACTTTCGTAGTACTCTTATAGTTGAACAAGTCAACTAAATGAATTACTGCTTGGTCACTCTTTAAGACTTGATATTTTTTGCCACCGAAGTGGCTGATATCGTCTTGTGAGTGCCCACACAGATTGTCTGATAAATTGTTAAAGAGCAGTGAGTTACGCGCTTTCGCTTGGCAACTCGAGGTGGCGTATATTACGCCTTCCTCTTTCAGTGTCAACCGTTTATTTCACTCGGTTGCCGCTGTTTTTAATCTTTCCGACTCGTTCACTTCGTGATGTTGTTCACGTTGTTCCCTGTCGATGGAGCGGCATTATAGGGAGTTCTGAGCAGGCCGCAAGGGCTAATTTTGAGAAAAATCACTGTTTGCTGCATTCCACAGCAAATACACCGCTTATACCGTGTTTTACACAAACTTATCCACAGAGCAACATCTTGCTCAAATTTTACGAGCGCCGCGCAATCGTTTTCGCTACAATTTCGCGCGTCTGTTTTTACCTTCATAAAGGTAGCAACCAAGAAAAATGAGATGCAGAAGGACAGTTATCTCAGTGCAAAGCCGCTCTTTTCTCAAAATTGCTCTATATAAAGAGAAGAAAGCGCCCCTTGAACTCAGATAACACTCTTTACTGCGACTTCAAAGCCAAGGAAATAACCACCATGTTACAACCTCGTCCAATCCGCCGTGCCCTACTCAGCGTTTCTGATAAGGCCGGTATCGTAGAATTCGCCGAAGCTTTAGTACAACGCGGCGTGGAATTGCTCTCTACAGGCGGAACTGCTCGCTTACTTGCTGATGCAGGCCTGCCGGTGACCGAAGTTTCTGACTACACCGGGTTCCCGGAGATGATGGATGGACGCGTCAAAACCTTGCACCCGAAAGTGCATGGCGGGATTTTAGGTCGCCGAGGCAAAGACGATGAGATCATGGCGCAGCACGCCATTGCTCCTATTGATATGGTGGTCGTCAACCTTTACCCGTTTGCTCAAACCGTTGCGCGCCCGGACTGCTCTCTGGAAGACGCGGTTGAGAATATTGATATCGGTGGCCCAACCATGGTTCGCTCAGCGGCGAAGAACCATAAAGACGTGGCGATTGTGGTTAAGAACGGCGACTTCGCTTCTATTATAGAAGAGCTGGATAACAACAACGGTTCCCTGACGCTGGAAACCCGTTTCAACCTGGCGATTAAAGCCTTTGAGCACACCGCAGCTTACGACGGCATGATTGCCAACTACTTCGGCACCATGGTTCCTGCTTATCACGGCGAAACCGACAAGCCTTCCGGCCAGTTCCCGCGTACCCTGAATCTGAGCTACATCAAGAAGCAAGATATGCGTTATGGCGAGAACAGCCATCAAAACGCTGCCTTCTATATAGAAGAGAATGTTAGCGAAGCTTCAGTCGCCACTTCGCAGCAGCTGCAAGGCAAAGCGCTCTCTTACAACAACATCGCTGATACCGATGCCGCTCTGGAATGCGTGAAAGAGTTTGCTGAACCGGCTTGCGTCATTGTTAAGCACGCCAACCCTTGTGGCGTGGCAATCGGCGATTCCATTCTGGCAGCCTATGAGCGCGCCTACAAAACCGACCCAACTTCCGCTTTCGGCGGCATTATCGCTTTCAACCGCGAGTTGGATGCAGATACCGCAAAAGCCATTATCAGCCGCCAATTTGTGGAAGTGATCATCGCGCCTTCCGTCAGTGAAGAAGCCCTGGCCCTGACAGCGGCTAAACAGAACGTTCGCGTTTTGACCTGCGGGCAGTGGCAAGCTCGCGAAAGCGCGCTGGACTTCAAACGCGTTAATGGCGGCCTGTTAGTGCAAGACCGCGATTTGGGTATGGTGGAAGCGTCAGACCTGCGCGTGGTCTCTTCTCGTCAGCCGACTGAGCAAGAGCTGTCAGATGCCCTGTTCTGCTGGAAAGTGGCGAAGTTCGTTAAATCCAACGCCATTGTTTATGCCCGCGACAAAATGACCATCGGCATTGGCGCAGGCCAGATGAGCCGCGTCTACTCGGCGAAAATTGCCGGAATCAAAGCCGGTGATGAAGGTTTAGAAGTGGCGGGCTCCGTCATGGCGTCCGATGCCTTCTTTCCGTTCCGCGATGGTATTGATGCCGCCGCTGCCGTGGGCATTACCTGCGTGATCCAGCCGGGCGGCTCTATTCGTGATGATGAAGTTATCGCCGCGGCGAACGAGCACGGTATCGCGATGCTGTTCACCGACATGCGTCATTTCCGCCATTAATTCATAGACCACGACTCATTTTTCAGCGGGCTGTCTCAGCCCGCTCACCCGGAGCTTCTCATGAATATTTTAATTATTGGTAACGGCGGGCGTGAACACGCTTTAGCGTGGAAAGCCTCCCAGTCTCCGCTGGCGGATAAAGTCTATGTTGCTCCAGGCAATGCGGGCACGGCGTTAGAGCCTCTGCTTGAGAATGTGGACATCGCCGCCACCGACGTTGCTGGCCTGCTGGCCTTCGCCCAGAGCCACAATATTGGTCTGACAATCGTTGGGCCAGAAGCGCCGTTGGTTATCGGCGTGGTGGATGCTTTCCGTGCAGCCGGTTTGAAAATCTTCGGCCCGACACAAGAAGCGGCACAGCTTGAAGGTTCAAAAGCCTTCACCAAGGATTTCTTAGCTCGCCACAAGATCCCAAGCGCGGATTACCAGAACTTTACCGAGGTTGAGCCAGCACTGGCCTACCTGCGCAGCAAAGGCGCGCCAATCGTCATCAAAGCCGACGGCCTCGCCGCAGGTAAAGGCGTGATTGTCGCCATGACGTTGGAAGAGGCGGAAGCTGCCGTTAATGACATGCTGGCGGGAAATGCCTTTGGCGACGCCGGGCATAGAATCGTTATCGAAGAGTTCCTCGACGGCGAAGAAGCCAGCTTTATCGTCATGGTTGACGGCAAAAATGTGCTGCCAATGGCCACCAGCCAAGACCACAAGCGCGTTGGCGATGGCGATACCGGCCCGAACACTGGCGGCATGGGTGCCTATTCACCGGCTCCGGTTGTGACGGATGAGATCCACCAGCGCGTGATGGATCAGGTTATCTGGCCAACCGTGCGCGGCATGGCGGCTGAGAACAACACCTATACTGGCTTCCTGTACGCTGGCCTGATGATTTCTGCCGACGGCCAGCCGAAGGTGATTGAGTTCAACTGCCGCTTCGGCGACCCGGAGACTCAGCCAATCATGCTGCGTCTGCGTTCTGACTTGGTTGAGCTGTGCCTCGCCGGGGCTGAAGGTCGTCTGGACGAAGTGACCTCAGAATGGGATCCGCGCCCTGCTCTTGGCGTGGTTCTGGCTGCTGGCGGTTATCCGGGGGATTACCACAATGGTCAGCCAATCCACGGCCTGCCGCTGGAAGAAGTGCCGGACGGTAAAGTGTTCCACGCCGGGACTCGTCTGCAAAGCGAACGCGTAGTGACCAACGGTGGCCGCGTGCTCTGCATTACCGCACTGGGCAAAACGGTGGCCGCTGCGCAGTTACGCGCTTACCAGTTGGCGAAAGATATCAGTTGGGAAGGCAGCTTCTGCCGCAAAGATATCGGTTACCGCGCCATTGCTCGCGAGAAAGACCAGTAACCCCTGCCCCAGAACGGCAAAAGGCACGCTTCGGCGTGCCTTTCTTATTTATAACGCTTTCGCCAAGTCTCTTGGCTTATAAGTCGGACTCTTTCGGTTCCCACTTACAGAAATCTTCATTGGCCACCAGCAGCAGTTCATCCCCTTCTGGCGCACTCAGCCAAGCTAAACCAAGATGGTCATTGGCCTGCGCGGCGCGCTTGGCTAGCCACACTTGCGAACGAACGCTAAGGCTAAGAGTCACGGGCTGTCCCGCGCACGAGGTGATATTGCCTTGCTTCCACTGCCCCTGAATCAGCTGAACATTACCGGCGCGCAGCGTGTTGCTCAGGTCAAGCAGCTTGGCGGCTTTATATTTGTACAGCTCGATATCATCCGAGGAGAGCCTTTCTCGGCGCTCGGGGAGCTGCCTTTGCATAAAGCTGACGTGGCCTTCATTGTCGAAACGCAGCATGACGCCAAGATCGGTCTTGGTGGCGTGGGTTTCGCGCATCAGGTGCAGTTGGCCTTGCTGGTATTCATAGCGCGTGATCACCGTGTCACCACCATAGTAGGGGCTGTACACGTTGACGATAGTCTGAGGTTGGTGGTCGGCGTTGTCGCGACGCCACAGGCGATTAATGCCTTGGTCAGCAACATAACCACTGGCGCTGAACAGCGGCGTGGTGTCTTTGGAACTGCAACCCACCAAACCGAGTACCAGCAAAGCGGCAGCCAGTTTGGAGGTGATAAACAAAAGGGGCCGCTTAGCCGCCCCCTCGCTTATTCTTTTCACTGCAAGCAATTACTTAACAGCGTCTTTCAGAGCTTTACCAGAAACGAACGCAGGCACGTTGGCAGCTGCGATTTTGATTTCTTTACCAGTCTGTGGGTTACGACCAGTACGCTCGTTACGATGATTTACCTTGAAAGTCCCGAAACCAACCAATTGTACAGCATCACCTTCTTTCAGAGACTCGGTAATAGCAGACAGTGTAGATTCAAGAGCAACTTTGGCCTGTGCTTTGGAAAGATCAGCTTTGTCCGCAATTACATCAATCAGTTGAGTCTTGTTCATAAGTTATCCTTTACAGTGTGTTTATCGTTTGCAAAGCATCGAGTGCGACGGATATGCCGATTGACAGCACCCTCCTGCATACACGCACCGATAGCCACTTTTTTTACGCACCCCAAATGTAGACCAGACAGGGTGCGGATGTGAAGCCTTAAGGCACGACAAATCAGGCGTTAAATCACGTTTTCTTGCCTTATTGCGCTAAATTTATGCCAATGTTACTCACGGCGGCTTCACGCAGGTCAGAACGTAACCCTTTTATTAATTCAAGGTCACGCTCTTCACAGTCAGCCAACAGGCGGAAAATCTCCCATTGGATGTCCCATTCTTCCTCAACAGCAGGGATAACTTTCAGCTCTTCATCGGTCATTTCTTTGCCCGCCTGAGTCATCTCAAGCATGGCAACGGTGCGAATCGATGTTTCACTGACAGCAATCGCATGCGAGAGCGTCTCACCGCTGAGTCGCGAGTGGATCAGTTCACCTAATGCGATACAGGCGTCAATTGCTGGGTAAACGCCGTAAATATCGTAGTCTTCAGCAGAAGGCACCGCCTCCTCTAACTTCTCTAGCTGTGTGTCAAAATTGACTTTGGCGTCCTTGACGACCAGCGTTTCCCAAACCAAATCCAAGATACGACGGTACAGCTGTGGTTCGCCGAACCCGGATTGCAGACAAAACATCTGATAGTTGGGATACATGCGCTCACAAAGGCTCGCCATAAACGTCAGGTGCTGCCAGCTTTCTAGCTTCTCCAGACGTAAATGTATCGGATTACGTAACATGGTTGGTTCTCATTAACTTTTTCTGCGCAGGAGTTTACCTGAAATGATTGCAGATCCCTATGCCTTGATTCCTAAAGATTCCCGCTCAGGCGTTGCCAGCGCTGAAATGCTACCCGATTTGAGGCGACGGCGTCGGCCCAACGGGTAGGTTCAGGGAGCCGATAACCCCGCATGCATTGTTCCACCCAAAAAAAAGCAGATTCTATGCTGATGTGATTACCGGGCGAAATGAACAATGGATTACAGCGTAGTTTACTGCGCCACACCCAGCCAATTTGTTCGTCGCGGTCATACAGCGACTGTCGGCTGTGCAGAGCGTCTTCTAAGGGCAGGAACTTGCCGAACAGGCGGCTTTTCGCCACGCCAATGGTCGGCACGTCAATCATCAAGCCGAAATGGCTGGCGACGCCCAAACGTCTTGGATGAGCAATGCCCTGACCGTCCACCAGCACTAAGTCGGGAAGCTGCTTGAGCTGCTGCCAGGCCTGCATCAGGGCTGGCAGCTCACGGAAAGAGAGAAAACCGGGGATATAGGGCATGGTGGTCGGTATGCGAGCAATCTGGTATTCGACCAGCTCAAGGGAGGGATAACTCAGGATAGCAATCGCCGCCCGCGTCACCTCTCCCCCCTGCTCGAATCCTACGTCAGCACCGGCAATAAAGCGCGGCGTCTGAAAACCGTCCGGGTCCTGAAGGACAATGTTGTCCGCCAGCACCCTCTGCTCTTCCCGTAAAACCCGAGTATCAATCATTCCTTTACCTTATAAGCGCTTACTGGTGGAAACGGCGCGATAAGTTGTGCACGGCCTCCACGAAGACGCCCGCATTCTCAGGCGGAACGTCCTGATGAATGCCATGTCCGAGGTTGAAGACGTGACCATTACCGCTGCCGAAACCAGATAAAATCGTTTCGACTTCCTGCTCAATGCGCGCAGGGGTAGCGTAAAGCATAGACGGGTCCATGTTGCCTTGCAGAGCAACTTTGTCACCCACGCGGCGGCGCGCGTCGGCAATGTCCGTGGTCCAGTCTAAGCCTAAGGCGTCACAGCCGGTGGCAGCCATCGCTTCCAGCCACTGCCCGCCGCCTTTGGTGAACAGGGTTACCGGCACGCGGCGTCCGTCATGTTCACGGATCAGGCCATCGACGATTTTATGCATGTAGTTCAGGGAGAATTCGCGGTAATCGCGAGGGGTCAGCACGCCGCCCCAGGTATCGAACACCATTACCGACTGAGCACCGGCTTTGATTTGTGCGTTGAGATACAAAATGACGCTGTCCGCCAGCTTATCCAGCAGCAGGTGCAGGGTTGCCGGTTCGGCATACATCATCTTTTTCAGCTTGGTGAAGACTTTGCTGCTGCCGCCTTCAACCATATAGGTCGCCAGCGTCCACGGGCTGCCGGAGAAGCCAATCAGCGGCACTTCGCCTTTCAGGTTTTTGCGAATGGTGCGCACGGCATTCATCACATAGCCCAATTCCATCTCTGGATCAGGGATTGGCAGCTTTTCAACGTCAGCGCGGCAGGTCAGCGGAGAGGTGAAACGCGGGCCTTCGCCGGTCTCGAAATACAGCCCAAGGCCCATCGCATCAGGAATGGTCAGAATATCGGAGAACAGGATCGCCGCATCCAGCGCATAGCGGCGCAGAGGCTGTAGCGTCACTTCACACGCCAGCTCGGCGTTTTTGCACAGCGACATAAAATCCCCGGCCTGCGCGCGAGTCTCTTTGTATTCTGGCAAATAGCGCCCGGCCTGACGCATCATCCACACCGGGGTCACATCAACGGGCTGACGCAGTAAAGCGCGCAGGTAGCGATCGTTCTTCAACTCACTCATTGTTACTCATTCCTTCAATAATCTTGGCCGCACGGCATTCAACTGGGCGGCATTGTAGCATGCCTGCTATTCTGCATCGCCGTCGCGCTCGGCGCGGCACAGCACGACAGTATCTTCAATCAGTCGGCGGGCGATGGTGCCGACTGGCGGCAGCTGCGGTAAGGCGTCGAAGCGATACCACCCGGCGCTAAGCAGCTCTTTCGGATCGTGCTTGATGTCGCCGCCGTCGTATTCCGCCATAAAGGCCATCATCAGCGAGTTCGGGAAAGGCCACGGCTGGGAGCTAACATAACGCACATTTTTGACGCGCACATTGCTCTCTTCCATCACTTCGCGGGCCACGGTCTCTTCCAGCGTTTCGCCGACTTCGACAAACCCAGCTAACACCGTGTGGATGCCATTGCGGTGGCGAACATGCTGCGCCAGCAAAATCTCTTCACCTTTGCGAATTGCGACGATAATGCAGGGGGCGATTTGCGGGTAATAGCGCTCACGGCAGTGGCTACACAGGGCGGCCCACTCGGTTTTGCTGACCTGCATTTCATGGCCGCAGTAACCGCAAAACTTATGCGAACGGTAGAACTCGGCGAGCTGTACGCCGCGCCCCACCAGCTGGAATAAGCCTTTGTCCTGATCCAGCAGTTGGCGCGCGGAGAACATATTGTTGTCCATCGCCTGACGCACCAGCCAAACCGGTGCGCCTTGCCATTCGCCAATTTGTCGGCCAATTTTGCCAATCAGCGAAAATTGCGACGCATCACCAAAAGGTAATTCGCCCTGTGGCAGCCACAGCTTGCCCTCGTGGCTGATCACCCACCAGCCGTTATGTTGGTCTGTTATCTGTAATTCCATATTGTTGTTGCATAACCTCGACGAGACTGACAATCTGGTTTTCGGAAGTTAAATATTAGTAACCTTTAACATTTTGGTTACTTTTCTCTCGCTCACGGAGTCAACCATGCTAAATCGTCTGGAAAGACTGACCCAACGCGTTGGTGGCAGTAACGAGTTAATCGATCAATGGCTTCACGCGCGTAAAGAACTCTTAGTCTCCTACTGCACGCTTGTTGGCCTGAAACCTAACAAAGAAAAGCATACCCCGCTAAACGAAAAAGCGCTGGATAACTTTTGCCATAATCTGGTGGATTATCTCTCAGCAGGCCATTTCCATCTTTACCACCGTATTATCGATGAAGTTGAAGGCATCGACAGCCCAAAACAGCTAGTCGCGTCGAAAATCTATCCTGCCCTCGAACTGAACACCGAAGCTATCATGGCTTTCCATGACAGTTATACTGAAACAGATATCACCGATGACAACGCCTTTGCTTTCCATTATGCGCTTTCCGATATCGGCGAAGCCTTGGATGCGCGCTTTGTTCTTGAAGATCAGCTAATTACTTTAGCGTTCGAACCCTCACAAGATGTGTTACCACCCGTTGCAAACGATCAGGTGCTCGAGCGCCCGGCGTAATTTCAAAACATCTGATTAACATTTTTCCGCATTAAATAACCCTATCCGGGTTGTAGTTTATTTTTCGGCCCCCTATATTGGGGCTTCTTGTCGGAGTGCCTAGCGCATGATGTTCCTCACGGACGTTACGCCAGGCTGAGACCGTTAATTCGGGATCCGCGGAACCTGATCGGGTTAATACCCGCGAAGGGAACAAGAGTAATGTCATGCGTTTAGCCTCATTTAGGCCCTGCATCGCCACGGCCTTTGGCGGCTAAATCGACCGTTTTTACTCCTGCCGTAAACCTCCAGACAAGCAATTTTCCATCACGTTACGTTTTTTATCATGAAAAACACGAGGAATTTGCTATGTCGAACACTCAGTTAAACACCCCTAAAAAGCCCGTAAACCGTCGCGAGCAGCGCGCCGAAGCCCAAGACTTTATCGACAGCCTGCAAGGCGTCGCCTTCCCAAACTCCAAGCGTATTTATCTGCAGGGCGAGCGCGCCGACGTGCGCGTGCCGATGCGTGAGATCCAACTCAGCCCGACGCTCATCAGCGGCACCAAAGACAACCCGCGCTATGAGGAAAACGAGGCCATTCCGGTGTATGACACCGCCGGGCCATATGGCGACCCAGAGGCGTCGATTGATGTCCACGCCGGTTTGGAGAAGCTGCGTGCTGGTTGGATTGCTTCGCGCAACGATACCGAAGAGCTGCCGCAGGTGAGTTCTGGCTTTACCCAACAGCGTCTGGCCGATGACGGGCTGGACCACCTGCGCTTCGAGCATCTGCCTCGTCCGCGCAAGGCACTGGCCGGTAAAAACGTTACCCAGCTGCACTATGCCCGCAAGGGGATAATCACCCCCGAGATGGAGTTCATCGCCATCCGCGAAAACATGGGTCGCGAGCGAATTCGCGGTGAAGTGCTGCGCCAGCAGCATCCGGGCGAGAGCTTTGGTGCTCACCTGCCTGCCAATATCACGTCGGAATTTGTGCGTCAGGAAGTGGCCGCTGGCCGGGCGATTATCCCCGCCAACATCAACCATCCAGAATCCGAACCGATGATTATCGGCCGTAACTTCTTGGTGAAAGTGAATGCCAATATCGGCAACTCGGCGGTGACTTCCTCTATCGAAGAGGAAGTAGAAAAGCTGGTGTGGTCCACCCGCTGGGGCGCGGATACCGTGATGGACTTGTCCACCGGCCGTTATATCCACGAAACCCGCGAATGGATTTTGCGTAACAGCCCGGTGCCTATTGGCACAGTGCCGATTTACCAAGCCTTGGAAAAAGTGAACGGTATCGCCGAAGACCTGAACTGGGAAATGTTCCGCGACACCCTGCTGGAGCAGGCGGAGCAAGGCGTTGACTACTTCACCATCCACGCTGGCGTGCTGCTGCGCTATGTGCCGATGACCGCCAAACGCCTGACCGGCATTGTGTCGCGCGGCGGCTCAATCATGGCGAAATGGTGCCTGTCGCACCATAAAGAGAGCTTCCTGTTTGAGCATTTCCGCGAAATTTGTGAAATCTGCGCCGCCTATGACGTCTCCCTGTCGCTGGGTGACGGCCTGCGTCCGGGTTCTATTCAGGACGCCAATGACGAAGCCCAGTTCGCCGAGCTGCGCACCTTGGGCGAGCTGACCAAAATCGCTTGGGAATATGATGTTCAGGTGATGATTGAAGGGCCGGGCCACGTGCCAATGCAGATGATCCGCCGCAATATGACTGAAGAGCTGGAGCACTGCCACGAGGCGCCGTTCTACACGCTGGGGCCACTCACCACCGACATTGCGCCGGGCTATGACCACTTCACCTCGGGTATCGGCGCGGCGATGATCGGCTGGTTTGGCTGCGCGATGCTGTGTTACGTCACGCCGAAAGAGCACCTCGGCCTGCCGAACAAAGAGGACGTGAAGCAGGGGTTGATCACCTACAAGATTGCCGCCCACGCGGCGGATCTGGCGAAAGGCCATCCGGGCGCGCAGATCCGCGATAACGCCATGTCCAAGGCGCGTTTTGAATTCCGCTGGGAAGATCAGTTCAACTTGGCTCTCGATCCGGCTACGGCGCGGGCCTACCACGACGAAACCCTGCCGCAAGAGTCAGGCAAAGTCGCTCACTTCTGCTCTATGTGCGGCCCGAAATTCTGCTCGATGAAAATTACCCAAGAAGTGCGCGATTACGCGGCAACCTTGGAAACTCAGGCGCAGCCTATCGAGATTGTGCAAACCGGCATGGCGCAAATGTCCTCGGAGTTCCGTTCACGCGGCAGCGAGCTTTACCACCCGGCCGACAGCTTCAGCGCGGAGGCCAGCAAATGAGCGCGATAACCCACGCCTTCCCCGCCGTCCCTTTCCGCCTAGGGCTGTACCCGGTGGTAGACAGCGTTGAATGGATCGCCCGCCTGCTGGAGGCAGGCGTTAAAACTATTCAGCTGCGTGTCAAAGACCTGCCCGACGAGGAGGTCGAACCGGCCATTATTCAGGCTATCGCCTTGGGGCATCAGCATCAGGCGCAGCTGTTTATTAATGACTATTGGCGTCTGGCGGTGAAGCATCGGGCCTACGGCGTGCATCTCGGGCAGGAAGATCTCGATACTGCCGACCTCACGGCGATCCACGCCGCCGGGCTGCGTCTCGGAGTCTCAACTCACGACGACGCCGAGCTGGCGCGCGCGGTGACGGTGAAGCCTTCTTATATCGCCCTCGGCCATATTTTCCCGACGCAAACCAAAGAGATGCCTTCCGCGCCGCAGGGGTTGCAAGAGCTGGAGCGCCACATCAAGCAGCTCGACGGCAGCTTCCCCACCGTGGCGATTGGCGGTATCAGCATCGACAAAGCGCCGTCGGTGTTAGCCACCGGTGTTGGCAGTATCGCGGTGGTCAGCGCCATTACGCAGGCGGCGGACTGGCGCAAGGCGACGGTGGAACTCCTGGCGCTCTGCGCCAGTGAAGAGGCAGATAATGCTCAATGATCAATCATTTATGCGTTACAGCCGCCAGCTGCTGCTCGAGGAGTTTGGTCCCGACGGGCAGGAAAAAATAGATGTCGCCAAGGTGCTGATTGTCGGCCTTGGCGGGCTAGGCTCTCCCGCCTCGCTCTACCTTGCGGCGGCTGGCGTCGGCAAATTAACGCTGGCGGATGACGACTCACTGCATATTTCGAATTTGCAGCGGCAGGTTATCTATCGCAGCGCCGACGTGGATAAGCCCAAGGCGGCGGTCGCCAAGCGCGAGTTGCTCAGGCTGAACCCGGAGTGTGAAATCGTGGCAATCGAGCAGCGGCTGGAGGGTGAAACCCTCACCGAGGCGGTGCGTGCTGCGGATCTGGTGCTGGATTGCAGCGACAACATGGCCACTCGCCACGCCATCAATCAGGCCTGCGTTGAGAATAACAAAATCTTGATCAGCGGCAGCGCGGTGGGCTTCAGCGGCCAGCTGTTGGTGCTCGAACCGCCTTATTCTCACGGCTGCTATGCCTGCCTCTACCCCGACCACCACACGCCGGTGCGCAATTGCCGCACCGCCGGGGTGCTCGGCCCGGTGGTCGGAGTGATTGGCACGCTGCAAGCCTTAGAAGCCTTGAAAATTATCGCCGGGCTCGGCAGTTCGCTGAGCGGGAAATTACGCTTATTCGACGGCAAACAGCAAAGCTGGCGGACGGCCCAACTCACGCGTTCAGACCTTTGCGCGGTATGTGGAGCTAAACCGTGAAGCTGATGATTAATGACGAACTTCACCATTTCGCCGCGCCTCTCACCCTGCTAGACCTGCTCGAACAGCTGAATCACTCGCAGGAAGGCAGCGCGCTGGCGGTTAATCAGGTGATTATTCCTCGCCACAACTGGTCTTCGCACATGTTGGCCGACGGCGACAATATCTTGCTGTTTCAGGCCATCGCTGGAGGATGACATGTTAAAGATTGCTGATACGACTTTTACCTCACGCCTGTTTACCGGAACCGGAAAGTTCGCCAGCGCGTCGCTGATGCAGCAAGCCCTTGCCGCGTCAGGCTCGCAGCTGGTGACCATGGCGATGAAGCGCGTGGACCTGCGCCGCGGCGGCGACGATATCCTCGCGCCGCTGCAAAAGCTTGGCGTCAAACTGCTGCCGAACACCTCTGGGGCGAAAACGGCTGAAGAGGCGATTTTTGCTGCCCAGTTGGCGCGAGAAGCGCTGGGCACTCATTGGGTGAAAGTGGAAATTCACCCGGATGTGAAATACCTGCTGCCGGACGCCATTGAAACCCTTAAAGCCGCAGAAGTACTGGTTAAACAAGGGTTTGTGGTGCTGCCTTACTGCGGCGCTGACCCGGTGCTGTGCAAACGTTTGGAAGAAGTGGGCTGCGCGGCGGTCATGCCGCTCGGCGCGCCAATTGGCTCCAATCAGGGCTTACTCACCCGCGAGTTCCTGCAAATCATCATCGAACAGGCCCGCGTGCCGGTGATTGTGGATGCTGGAATTGGTACGCCAAGTCAGGCGGCGGATGCCTTGGAAATCGGCGCGGACGCAGTGTTGGTCAATACGGCGATTGCCGTCGCAGGCGACCCTGTCGCCATGGCGCAGGCCTTCAAACTCGCGGTCGAAGCTGGCGCGCTTGCCCGCCACAGCGGCCTCGGCGGCAGACTCCGCACGGCGTCGGCCTCCAGCCCGCTCACCGGATTCCTGTCTGCTTCGGCGGAGAGTGCCGCATCATGAGCACTTTCACGCAAGTCTGGGAAACCCTCGACTGGGATGACCTGTCGCTGCGGATTAACAGTAAAACGGCTGGCGATGTCGAATGCGCACTCGGCAAGGCGAAAATCAGCCGCGATGATTTTATGGCGCTGATCTCCCCCGCCGCGCAGCCCTATCTCGAGCAGATGGCGCAAAAGGCGCAGGCGCTGACCCGTCAACGCTTCGGCAACACGGTGAATTTCTTCGCCCCGCTCTACTTATCTAATCTTTGCGCCAACGAATGCACCTACTGCGGCTTCTCAATGAGTAATCGCATCAAGCGCAAAACCTTGGATGAAGAGGAAATTGACCGCGAGTGCGATGCCTTAAACAGTCTAGGTTTCAAGCACCTGCTGCTGGTGACGGGTGAGCATAAAACCAAAGTCGGGATGGATTATTTCCGCCAACATATCCCGGCGATCCGCAAGAAATTCGACTCCCTGATGATTGAGGTCCAGCCGCTGTCGCAGGATGAATATGCTGAGCTGAAAACGCTGGGGCTGGACGGCGTGCTGGTGTATCAGGAAACCTATCATGCGCCGACCTACGCTTTGCATCACCTGCGCGGACAGAAGCAGGACTTTTTCTGGCGGCTGGAAACGCCGGACAGGCTGGGCCGAGCAGGCGTGGATAAAATCGGACTAGGCGCGCTTTTCGGCCTCTCCAACAACTGGCGCACTGACAGTTATATGGTGGCGGAGCACCTGTTCTATCTGCAACAAACTTACTGGCAGACGCGCTACTCCGTGGCTTTCCCACGTCTGCGCCCCTGTGCGGGAGGCATAGAGCCAGCGTCGATCCTTGAAGAGAACCAGCTGGTGCAGTTGATCTGCGCTTTCAGGCTATTTGCGCCGGACGTCGAGCTTTCGCTTTCCACGCGTGAATCACCTTACTTCCGCGATCACGTGGTGCCGCTGGCGATCAACACGGTCAGCGCGGGATCTAAAACTCAGCCCGGCGGCTATGCCGATGATGACCATCCCGAGTTGGAGCAGTTTGCTCCGCACGATAACCGTTCGCCAAAACGCGTGGCCGAGGCCCTGGCGCTGGCCGGGTTGCAGCCGGTATGGAAAGATTGGGACAGTTTCCTTGGACGCGCCTCGCAACAAAATGCTGATTCACTGAAAGCCAAAACTATTATCTGAAGAGGGATCGGCGGGCTGAACACTGGCCCTCGCCGATAAAAGTGGCAGAGGATAAGGTGTCTTTGCCGCGACAATCGTGCCGTGGCCGGAGCCACCGACCCCGGCTCCGCCTCCCAAATGCCGCCCTGAACTGGCCTCATCCCCGGTTTAGGGCGGCACCTCTTTACCCCGCCACCAGCAAATTTTGCTTTTCAATTGCACTTTCGACAGGCAAAAAAAAACCGCCCCCGAAGGAGCGGTTTTCACGCAGTCTGCTATCAAAAACGATTACTCGTCGTTGTTACCAAAACCGGCGTTCAGCAATTCAGCCAAGTTAGCCGTTGCTTCGTCCGCGCTAACCTGCGGAACAACAGGCACTTCGCCCTGTGCTTTACGGCGAGCACGATCCTGATGATAAGCGTAACCGGTACCGGCTGGGATCAGACGGCCAACGATGACGTTTTCTTTCAGGCCACGCAGTTCATCACGTTTACCCGCAACAGCGGCTTCGGTAAGAACGCGCGTCGTTTCCTGGAACGATGCAGCGGAGATGAAGGACTCGGTCGCCAAGGATGCCTTGGTGATACCCAGCAGGTCACGGGTATAAGTCGCCGTGATTTTGCCTTCAGCTTCCAACTGACGGTTAGCGATTTTAACGCGAGACATTTCTGCCTGCTCGCCTTCCAAGAAGTCGGTGCCACCAGCGCTAACGATGGTGCCTTTACGCAACATCTGACGAACGATAACTTCGATGTGTTTATCGTTAATCTTAACGCCTTGCAGACGGTAAACTTCCTGCACTTCGTTGGTGATGTAACGGGTAACCGCATGAACACCACGTAAACGCAGAATGTCGTGTGGAGATTCTGGGCCGTCAGATACAACGTCACCACGTTCCACAACTTCGCCTTCGAACACGTTCAGCTGACGCCATTTCGGGATCATTTCTTCGTAAGCATCGCTGCCATCCAACGGAGAAATTACCAGACGACGTTTGCCTTTGGTCTCTTTACCGAAGGAGATGATCCCGCTGATTTCAGCAAGGATTGCAGGCTCTTTCGGACGACGCGCTTCGAACAAGTCAGCAACGCGTGGCAGACCACCGGTGATGTCCTTGGTACCGCCGGATTCCTGAGGAATACGCGCCAAGGTGTCACCTGGGTGAATCTGAGTACCATCTTCCAGCTGTACAATTGCTTTACCTGGCAGGAAGTATTGAGCAGGCATATCAGTACCTGGGATCAATACGTCGTCGCCTTTGGCGTCAACAATTTTCAGTGCCGGACGCAGGTCTTTACCGCTACCAGTACGCTCTGCAGAATCCAGAACAACCAGTGAAGACAAACCAGTCAAATCATCGGTCTGACGGGTAATGGTCTGGGTATCAACCATATCAGCGAAGCGAATGAAACCGCCCACTTCACTGATTACTGGCATTGTGTGCGGATCCCAGTTAGCTACGGTTTCGCCGCCGTTAACTGCCTGACCGTCACCTTTGCCCATGATGGAACCGTAAGGCACTTTATAGCTTTCTTTGGTACGACCAAATTCGTCGATCAATTTCAGCTCGGTGTTACGAGAAGTGATAACCAGTTTGCCGTTAGCGTTAGTAACGTGCTTGTGGTTGCTCAGCTTAATCGTACCGGTGTTTTTCACCTGAATGCTGGATTCTGCTGCCGCACGAGATGCCGCACCACCGATGTGGAACGTACGCATCGTCAACTGAGTACCCGGCTCACCGATGGACTGTGCTGCGATAACACCTACTGCTTCACCTTTGTTGATGATGTGACCACGTGCCAGGTCGCGACCGTAGCAGTTTGCACACACACCAAAATCGGTTTCACAGCTTACGACTGAACGTACTTTCACGCTGTCGACTGAGTTCTCTTCTAACAGATCACACGTCTTCTCGTGAAGCAGGGTGTTACGTGGAACCAGAATATCCGCCGTACCCGGCTTAAGGATATCTTCAGCAGTTACACGACCCAGAACGCGTTCGCGCAGTGGTTCTTTAACGTCGCCACCTTCGATGACCGGAGTCATCATGATGCCTTCGTGAGTACCACAGTCGTCTTCGGTCACTACCAAGTCCTGTGCCACGTCAACCAGACGACGGGTCAGATAACCGGAGTTCGCAGTTTTCAATGCTGTATCCGCCAAACCTTTACGAGCACCGTGGGTCGAGATGAAGTACTGGAGTACGTTCAGACCTTCACGGAAGTTCGCGGTGATTGGCGTTTCAATGATGGAACCATCCGGCTTAGCCATCAGGCCACGCATACCGGCCAGCTGACGAATCTGTGCAGCGGAACCACGCGCACCGGAGTCGGCCATCATAAAGATGCTGTTGAAGGAAACCTGCTGCTCAACAACACCGTCACGGTTAACGACGTCTTCAACAGACAAGTTTTCCATCATTGCCTTAGCAACACGTTCGTTAGCTGCGGCCCAGATATCGATCACTTTGTTGTAGCGTTCGCCAGCGGTTACCAGACCAGACTGGAACTGCTCCTGGATCTCAGCAACTTCGGTTTCTGCTTCTTCGATGATCTCTGCTTTCTTAGCAGGGATAACCATGTCATCGATACCTACTGACGCGCCTGAACGGGCAGCGTAAGCAAAACCGGTGTACATGATCTGGTCAGCAAAAATAACGGTCGGCTTCAGGCCCAAAATGCGGTAACAGGTGTTCAGCATTTTGGAGATAGCTTTTTTACCCAACGGCTGGTTAACGATAGAGAACGGCAGACCTTTAGGTACGATCATCCACAGGATCGCACGGCCAATCGTAGTATCGATAATGGTCGTTTGGTGTACAGACTCGCCTTCAGTGTTTTTGATTTCTTCTGTAATACGCACTTTGACACGCGCATGCAGAGAAGCCAGACCGGCGCGGTAAATGCGCTCAGCTTCTTTAGGGCCAGTCAGAACCATGCCTTCGCCTTTGGCGTTAACACAGTCACGGGTCATGTAGTACAGACCCAATACAACGTCCTGAGAAGGAACGATGATTGGCTCGCCGTTCGCTGGTGACAGGATGTTGTTGGTAGACATCATCAACGCACGCGCTTCCAACTGGGCTTCCAGCGTCAACGGTACGTGAACAGCCATTTGGTCACCATCGAAGTCGGCGTTATATGCCGCACAAACCAGCGGGTGCAGCTGGATTGCTTTACCTTCGATCAGAACCGGTTCAAACGCCTGGATACCCAAACGGTGCAGGGTTGGTGCACGGTTCAGCAGTACCGGGTGTTCGCGGATAACTTCGTCCAGGATGTCCCAAACGACAGCTTCTTCGCGCTCAACCATTTTCTTAGCAGCTTTGATGGTGGTCGCGAGGCCACGCAGTTCCAGCTTGCCGTAGATGAACGGTTTGAACAGTTCCAGAGCCATTTTCTTCGGCAGACCACACTGGTGCAGACGCAGGTATGGACCTACGGTGATAACGGAACGACCAGAGTAGTCGACACGTTTACCCAGCAAGTTCTGACGGAAACGACCTTGTTTACCTTTAATCATGTCTGCCAGAGATTTCAGCGGACGCTTGTTAGAGCCGGTGATAGCACGACCGCGACGGCCGTTATCCAGCAAAGCATCTACCGCTTCTTGCAGCATACGTTTTTCGTTACGTACGATGATGTCAGGCGCAGCCAAGTCCAGCAGGCGTTTCAGACGGTTGTTACGGTTGATAACGCGACGATACAGATCGTTCAGATCTGACGTTGCGAAACGACCGCCGTCCAACGGAACCAATGGACGCAAGTCTGGCGGCAGTACTGGCAGCACGGTCAGGATCATCCACTCTGGCTTGTTACCAGATTGAACGAACGCTTCCAGCAGCTTGATACGCTTGGTCAGCTTCTTACGCTTGGTTTCGGAGTTGGTTTCGTTCAACTCTTCACGCAGCTGTTCGCACTCAGCTTCCAGATCCATGTTTTTCAACAGGGCCTGGATAGCTTCTGCGCCCATCTTGGCGTCGAATTCATCACCAAACTCTTCCAACGCGTCAAGATACTGCTCTTCAGTCAGGATCTGGCGTTTTTCGAGGTTGGTCATACCGCCTTCGATAACCACATAGGATTCGAAGTACAGTACACGTTCGATATCACGCAGTGGCATATCCAGCAGCAAACCGATGCGCGATGGCAAAGATTTCAGGAACCAGATGTGTGCAGTTGGAGATGCCAGTTCGATGTGGCCCATACGCTCACGGCGTACTTTAGTCTGGGTCACTTCAACGCCGCACTTCTCACAGATCACGCCGCGATGTTTTAAACGCTTGTACTTACCGCACAGGCATTCGTAATCTTTTACTGGTCCGAAAATACGGGCACAGAAAAGGCCGTCACGTTCTGGTTTGAACGTACGGTAGTTAATGGTTTCTGGCTTCTTAACTTCACCAAAAGACCAAGAACGGATCATGTCTGGCGATGCCAGAGCAATTTTGATCGCATCAAACTCTTCGGTTTTAGTTTGCGCTTTCAGAAACTTTAGTAAGTCTTTCACGGATTGGCTCCCGTCGGGTTAGACCTGTTAGGCACCTGCTGTCTATTGATAAACAGGCAGGTGCCCCTGTGATCATTGCGAATTCGAGTACTTACTCGTCTTCCAGCTCGATGTTGATACCCAGAGAGCGGATCTCTTTCAACAGTACGTTGAAGGACTCCGGCATGCCTGGCTCCATCCGGTGATCGCCATCGACGATGTTTTTATACATCTTCGTACGGCCGTTCACGTCATCGGACTTAACAGTCAGCATCTCTTGCAGGGTATATGCGGCACCGTATGCTTCCAGTGCCCACACTTCCATCTCACCGAAGCGCTGACCACCGAACTGAGCTTTACCACCCAGCGGCTGCTGAGTAACAAGGCTATAAGAACCGGTAGAACGCGCGTGCATCTTATCGTCAACCAGGTGGTTCAGTTTCAGCATGTACATGTAGCCGACAGTAACCTGACGCTCAAACTGCTCGCCGGTACGGCCGTCAAACAGTGTGATCTGACCAGAGGTTGGGATTCCGCCCATTTCAAGCAGTTGCTTGATCTCTGTCTCTTTCGCACCATCGAAGACTGGCGTTGCGATTGGCATGCCTTTCTTCAGGTTTTCAGCCAGACGAAGTACTTCGTCATCGCTGAAGGTGCTCAGATCCACTTTCTGACGAACATCGTCGCCCAGGTCATACGCTTTCTGGATGAACTCGCGCAGCTTGGAAACTTCTTCATGTTTCTTCAGCATCGCATTGATTTTTTCACCAATGCCTTTCGCGGCCATACCCAAGTGGGTTTCCAGAATCTGACCAATGTTCATACGAGATGGAACGCCCAACGGGTTCAGTACGATGTCTACCGGCGTGCCGTTTTCATCGTAAGGCATATCTTCGATCGGGTTGATCTTGGAGATAACACCTTTGTTACCGTGACGACCAGCCATTTTGTCACCCGGCTGAATCTGACGTTTAACGGCCAGATACACTTTAACGATTTTCAGCACGCCAGGTGCCAGGTCATCGCCTTGGGTGATTTTACGACGCTTCGCTTCGAGTTTTTTCTCAAACACGGATTTCAGTTCGTCGTACTGTTCGGCCAGCTGTTCCAACTGGTTTTGTTTTTCTTCGTCGGTCAGAGACAGTTCGAGCCAACGATCGCGTGGCAATTTGCCCAGCTTATCGGCTTCAACACCGCCAGCAACCAATGCTGACTGGATACGTGCAAACAGGCCAGCTTCAAGGATCTGCAACTCTTCAGTCAGGTCTTTCTTAGCCTGCTTCAGCTGCATCTCTTCGATTTCCAACGCACGCTTGTCTTTTTCCACGCCATCGCGGGTGAAGACTTGCACGTCGATAACCGTACCTGAAACGCCGTTTGGTACACGCAGAGAAGAGTCTTTAACGTCAGACGCTTTCTCACCGAAGATAGCGCGCAACAGCTTCTCTTCTGGCGTCAGCTGGGTTTCACCTTTCGGCGTTACCTTACCAACCAGAATGTCGCCGCCGGTCACTTCAGCACCGATATAAACGATACCGGATTCATCCAGTTTAGAGAGTGCAGCTTCACCCACGTTCGGGATGTCAGCAGTGATCTCTTCAGGCCCCAGTTTGGTGTCACGGGACACACAAGCCAGTTCCTGGATATGGATGGTGGTGAAGCGGTCTTCTTGAACGACACGCTCGGAGACCAAGATGGAGTCTTCGAAGTTGTAACCGTTCCAAGGCATGAACGCGACACGCATGTTCTGACCCAGTGCCAGTTCGCCCAGATCTGTAGATGGACCATCTGCCAGCACGTCGCCGCGCTCGATTGGCTCACCCAGATTCACACACGGCATCTGGTTGATGCAGGTGTTCTGGTTAGAACGGGTGTACTTAGTCAGGTTGTAAATATCGATACCTGCTTCGCCTGGGTACATCTCATCTTCGTTAACACGAATAACGATACGGGATGCATCCACGTACTGAACAGTACCACCACGTTTGGCTACGGCAGTAACACCGGAGTCAACCGCTACAGCACGTTCCATACCGGTACCAACCAGCGGCTTATCAGCACGCAGAGTAGGAACCGCCTGACGTTGCATGTTCGCACCCATCAATGCACGGTTGGCGTCATCGTGTTCCAAGAATGGAATCAGTGAAGCACCAACGGATACGATCTGCTGGGTAGAAACGTCCATGTAGTCAACTTGGTCGCGGCTAAACAGGCTCGATTCGCCTTTGCTACGACAAGTGACCAGGTCTTCCAAGAAGCGGCCTTCGTCATCCAAGTTGGAGTTCGCCTGAGCGATTACGAAGTTGCCTTCTTCAATGGCAGACAGATAGTTAATTTCATCAGTCACCACACCTTCACGCACACGGCGGTAAGGGGTTTCCAGGAAACCATACTCGTTAGTCTGTGCATAAACAGACAAGGAGTTGATCAGACCGATGTTTGGACCTTCTGGCGTTTCGATTGGACATACGCGACCGTAGTGAGTCGGGTGTACGTCTCGAACTTCAAAGCCAGCACGTTCACGGGTCAAACCGCCCGGGCCCAATGCAGAGATACGACGTTTGTGCGTGATCTCAGACAACGGGTTGTTCTGGTCCATAAATTGGGACAGCTGGCTTGAGCCGAAGAACTCTTTCACCGCAGCCGAAATCGGCTTCGCGTTGATCATGTCCTGAGGCATCAGAGTGTCGAGGTCGCCAAGAGACAGACGCTCTTTAACTGCACGCTCAACACGAACCAAACCTACGCGGAATTGGTTTTCAGCCATCTCACCGACAGAACGAATACGACGGTTGCCCAAGTGGTCGATATCGTCCACTTCGCCTTGGCCGTTACGAATGCCGATCAGTTTTTTCATTACCTGAATGATGTCGTCTTTGCTCAGGATGCCTGAACCTTCGATTTCATCACGCAGCAGAGAACGGTTGAACTTCATACGACCAACAGCAGACAGGTCGTAACGATCTTCAGAGAAGAACAGGTTCTCAAACAGGCTTTCAGCAGCTTCGCGAGTTGGTGGCTCACCAGGACGCATCATGCGGTAGATCTCAACCAGTGCGCTCAAGCGATCGCTGGTTGGGTCGACGCGAATGGTCTCGGACATGTACGCGCCATGGTCGAGGTCATTGGTGAACAACGTTTCGATGGTTTTGTGACCGGATTGGCTCAGTTTAGCCAGTAAATCCAGAGACAATTCCATGTTCGCAGGAACAATCAGCTCACCGGTATTAGTGTCGATGTAGTCTTTAGCAACTACTTTTCCTGCGATGTATTCAACAGGAACTTCGATGCGCTGAATGTCGTCTTTTTCAAGCTGACGAATATGGCGAGCAGTGATACGGCGGCCTTTCTCTACATAGACTTTGCCGTCAGCTTCGATATCAAAGGAAGCTGTTTCACCGCGCAGGCGCTCAGGTACCAGCTCCATCTGCAACTTGTTGTCGCGGATCTGGTAAGTCACCTTGTCAAAGAACAGGTCAAGGATCTGTTCAGTGGTGTAGTTTAATGCACGCAGAATGATGGTCGCAGGCAATTTACGGCGACGGTCAATACGCACAAACAGGTTGTCTTTCGGGTCGAACTCGAAATCTAACCATGAACCGCGATAAGGGATGATACGTGCGTTATAAAGCACTTTACCCGATGAGTGGGTTTTACCCTTATCGCTGTCGAAGAATACGCCCGGACTACGGTGCAGCTGAGATACGATAACCCTCTCAGTACCGTTAATCACAAAGGTACCATTTTCGGTCATGAGCGGAATTTCGCCCATATAGACTTCTTGTTCCTTGATGTCTTTGACCGTACCTTCTGGTGCTTCACGCTCGTAGATTACCAGACGCAGTTTCACGCGCAGTGGCGCGGAGAACGTCACACCTCGGATCTGGCATTCTTTAACGTCGAATACAGGCTCACCAAGACGGTAGCTAACGTATTGCAGCTCAGAGTTACCGCTGTAGCTCTTGATAGGGAATACAGAACGGAATGCAGCTTCCAGACCGTACTGGCCTTCCGGATCTTGCTCGATAAACTTCTGGAACGAGTCAAGCTGGATAGAAAGGAGATATGGAATGTCCAGAACTTGTGGACGTTTACCAAAATCCTTACGAATGCGTTTTTTCTCGGTATAGGAGTAAACCATAGGGTTCCTCAGCTCGCTGATCAGTGACCCAATCTTGTCTGCCCTGAGAAGGACAGTTCATGCAACACCGTTTATGTCGACCGAAAAGCAGAGACGCTTTCCGCAATACCCGTTTCTATCACTCTTAAATCATTTCGTTGTGCGTTATCTGTGGATGAGCCACAGCAAGGGGCATCAATATATTAAGTCGTCTATAGAAAGAGATATTAGAGTAGTTCAGTGTTCAAACAGTGTGAAACACCACTGACACTCTATAGCGCAAAAAGGCTGGTGACTAAAAAGTCACCAGCCATCAGTCTGTTAGGACAGACTGTACTCCGGGAAGTTAAACTTACTTAACTTCAACAGAAGCACCAGCTTCTTCCAGAGATTTTTTCAGAGCTTCAGCGTCGTCTTTGCTGATGCCTTCTTTCAGAGCTGCTGGAGCAGACTCTACCAGGTCTTTAGCTTCTTTCAGACCCAGGCCAGTAGCGGTACGTACTGCTTTGATAACAGCAACTTTGTTAGCGCCAGCAGCAGTCAAGATAACGTCGAATTCAGTTTTCTCTTCTACAGCTTCAGCAGCAGCAGCTGGGCCAGCAACCGCAGCAGCAGCAGAAACGCCGAATTTCTCTTCCATAGCGGAGATCAGTTCAACGATTTCCATTACAGACAGAGCTGCAACGCCTTCAATGATTTGTTCTTTAGTGATAGACATGTTAATTGTTCCTAGAATTCAGAAATAGTTTATACGTAAGCATTTGAACGGGAAAAGAAAGGCTGATTAAGCAGCTTCTTTCTGATCGCGTACAGCAGCCAGAGTGCGAACCAATTTGCCGGCAGCGGCTTCTTTCATGGTTGCCATCAGGCGTGCGATTGCTTCATCGTAAGTAGGCAGAGTTGCCAAGCGGTCGATTTGAGCCGCAGAGATAAACTCACCTTCAAAGGCCGCAGCTTTAACCTCGAATTTTGCATTCGCTTTAGCGAAATCTTTGAACAGACGAGCAGCAGCGCCCGGGTGTTCAGAAGAAAATGCAATCAAGGTAGGACCGACAAACGTGTCTTTCAGGCACTCGAACTGAGTACCTTCAACGACGCGACGCATCAAGGTGTTGCGAACAACACGCATGTAAACGCCAGCTTCACGACCTGCTTTACGCAGTTCAGTCATTTTATCTACAGTTACGCCACGGGAATCCGCAACAACCGCAGACAGCGCGCCTTTGGCTACTTCCATGACTTCAGCAACAATCGCTTGTTTGTCTTGAAGATTTAATGCCATTAGCTTTTTGCTCCTGGATTTAGCCGGGGAAAATCCCCGGAACTCACATCACCTATAACCGAGATCGGAAATAGGCGTACAAACACGGTGAGCAGAGAATCCAGCAAAGACTATTCAAGTTCTTCATGCTTTCTTCATACAAAGTACAAATCAAGACAAAGAAAAATTTTCTTCAGGCTCTGTCACCGTCTACGCAGGAAGGATTAAGTCCCTTGCGAGACACCTGCGGTCTTGGACGGAGGCCTGGATAGGCCAGGCTCCAACCGAAAAATTCTTGGTTTCGCGTTAACGAAACAACGGGCCATAGATTCTAGACAAATCTATCGCCCGCGTAAAGCGATAAACGTCAGCAGTTAATTAGTTAACTGTTGCGCTCAGGCCGCTTTGATCAATAGCAAGACCAGCGCCCATGGTAGTGGACAGGCTTACTTTCTTGATGAAAACGCCTTTAGCCTGAGAAGGCTTCGCTTTCTTCAGTGCAACCAACAGAGCTTCCAGGTTTTCTTTCAGCTTGTCGGATTCGAAATCAACCTTACCGATAGTGGTATGGATGATACCGTTTTTGTCGTTACGGTAACGAACCTGACCTGCTTTAGCGTTCTTAACCGCTTCAGCAACGTTAGGAGTTACAGTACCAACTTTCGGGTTAGGCATCAGACCACGTGGGCCCAGAACCTGACCTAATTGACCTACAACGCGCATTGCATCTGGAGAAGCAATAACAACGTCAAAGTTCATTTCGCCTTTCTTAATCTGATCAGCCAGGTCTTCCATACCTACCAGCTCAGCGCCTGCAGCTTTAGCAGCTTCAGCGTTTGCACCTTGGGTGAAGACAGCAACGCGAACAGAGCGACCGGTGCCGTTAGGCAGAACGGTAGCACCACGAACGTTTTGGTCAGATTTACGTGCATCGATACCGAGGTTAACGGCAACGTCTACACTTTCAACGAATTTAGCAGTGGCCAGCTCTTTGAGCAGAGCAACAGCTTCGTTGATGTCGTACTGTTTAGTAGCATCAACTTTGTCACGGATCACGCGCATGCGCTTGGTCAGCTTAGCCATCTATTAATCCTCCACTACCAGGCCCATGGAACGAGCAGTACCTTCGATAGAGCGCGCCATGGCCTCTACGTCAGAACCAGTCATGTCCGCAGCTTTGGTTTCTGCGATTTCACGAACCTGAGCAGTCGTTACTTTACCCACTTTGTCTTTGTTCGGCTTGCCGGAACCAGACTTGATACCAGCCGCTTTCTTCAACAGCACAGCTGCTGGAGGCGTTTTGGTAACGAAGGTGAAAGAACGGTCAGAGTAAACGGTAATTACAACAGGGATCGGCAGGCCTTTCTCAACGCTTTCAGTCTTAGCGTTGAATGCCTTACAGAATTCCATGATGTTAACACCTTGCTGACCCAGTGCCGGACCTACCGGTGGACTTGGGTTAGCCATACCAGCTGCAACTTGCAGCTTGACGTAGGCTTGTACTTTCTTGGCCATTTAAATTTCCTCAGTTGGGTAATATCGCCTGTTTGAAGAGGCTCCCCGTTATTTGCAGTACTTTTCTGTGCAGAGGCTGCACAGAAAAACAAAAGGCGCGAAATTATAGTTTAATTTCGCGCCCTGCACAACATCTGTTCGAACCGATGTTGAAAGAGTTGTTAACCCTTTTCGACCTGACCGAAGTCCAGCTCAACAGGCGTTGCACGCCCGAAGATAGAAACAGACACTTTCAGGCGGCTTTTTTCGTAATCCACTTCTTCCACAACACCGTTGAAGTCAGCAAACGGACCGTCATTAACACGGACCAACTCACCTGGTTCAAACAGCGTTTTAGGACGTGGCTTATCGCCGACTTGTTGCAGGCGATTCATAATAGCGTCAACTTCTTTATCGCTAATAGGCGCAGGACGGTCAGAAGTACCGCCGATGAAACCCATTACGCGAGGAACGCTACGCACTAAGTGCCAGCTGGCGTCATTCATCACCATTTGAACAAGCACATAACCTGGGAAGAATTTGCGTTCACTTTTGCGACGCTGACCACCACGGATTTCGACAACTTCTTCCGTAGGAACCATGACTTCGCCGAACAGCTCTTCCATGTCGTGCAATTTGATGTGCTCACGCAGCGATTGTGCTACGCGGCCTTCAAAGCCGGAAAACGCCTGAACGACGTACCAACGTTTTTTAGGTGCTTCAGACATTTAGAACCTCAAGCCAGTAATAAAAGATACCAAGCGAACCAGAATACCATCTAGTCCCCACAGAATCAGTGACATAACGGCAGTTACCGCAGCAACGATCAGTGTGGTATGCAATGTTTCCTGGCGCGTAGGCCAAATTACTTTACGTACTTCGGTACGCGCTTCGCGCGCAAACGCAACTGTCGCTTTGCCTTTAGTCGTCAATAATGCCACTGCACCAGCAATCGCAATGATGACAACAACTGCCAGCGCACGTAACGGCAGGCTGTATGCACGGTAATAATAGTTACCGACAATAGCTACGACCAACAAAACGGCAACAACCAACCATTTTACCGCTTCCAGGCCGCGCCCGCTCCCTTGAGCCTCGGTATTCGCACTCATAAACCAACCCGTCACAATGATTCAGAACAAACAACTTTGCCTCGCATTGCGAGGCAAACCAAACCGATCGATGCTCTACAGTGAGCGCAACTCGGTGTTTTACGCTATATCTCAGAGCCTATCTCACCAATGATTATGACGTATAAATCGCTGATGAGATAGGTTCTAGCGCCACAGCGTAGAAAAGGGCATCGAATGATGCCCTTTTAGTGTGCATTGCGTCAACGTAAAGTGACAAAAAAGTATCAGCGATTAAGCGATAACTTTAGCAACAACACCTGCACCTACAGTACGGCCACCTTCACGGATTGCGAAACGCAGACCGTCATCCATCGCGATTGGGTGGATCAGGGTAACTTTCATGTTGATGTTGTCACCTGGCATTACCATCTCTACGCCTTCTGGCAGTTCGATGGTACCGGTCACGTCAGTTGTACGGAAGTAGAACTGTGGACGGTAGCCTTTGAAGAACGGAGTATGACG
>Ga0153931_100135_pt1 | contig 27892 bp, 14 predicted proteins | sample TSNJ015MetaG_FD_104730 | JGI IMG/M metagenome (GOLD analysis project Ga0153931, IMG submission 104730) | Attine ant fungus gardens microbial communities from New Jersey, USA - TSNJ015 MetaG | ecosystem: Host-associated > Fungi > Mycelium > Unclassified | place: USA: New Jersey, Wharton State... | reverse complement strand
GGTTTGCTTCGCTGCACCTCCTCTCGCTGTGTTTGGCTGCGCCAAACGGTCGCTGCGCTCCCACCCCCGGATCAATCCCTCCACTCAGCCTTCCGACGTCGCCCGTGGATCAAGATCAAGAGCGACAGCCGAGCTTGCGCTCATCCTGGAGTGGGGCGGCTGCGCCGCGTGCGGGTTGTACTTATCTTCCCTGTAGGAGCTGCCGCAGGCTGCGATCTTTTGATCTTGATGTTGTGGGAGCTGGCCTGTCAGAGATGACGGCCTACGACCCGACCATTCTGTTACTGATGCACCCGACCCAACTGTAGGAGTGAGCCTGCTCGCGATGGCGCCCTGACATCCCACTAATTCCTGACCAAATGCACTCAATTCATTGTGGGAGCTGGCTTGCCAGCGATGGTGGTATTACAACCGACCAATTCCTTACTGATGCGCCCGGTCCAAATGTGGGAGCGAGCCTGCTCGCGAAAACGGTCTGACAGACACCATAAAAAACAGGGTGTTTGCGGATTTTTCTGTCGGTAAACGCAATCCTGCAGGCGCGTTTAAATCACACAAACCGTTACGCCACCGGACCTACAACACCTTGCGCCGTTACCTACGCGTACGCCAGAATCCGCCGGCTTACGCGGCTATGGGCCGGGCTATATCGTTTCCCTGTCACTGAAAATCAGTGATCGGGTTTGGTAGCCCGTCTGTAATAGCTGTATGGCAACACCTATTCAGTCTCTTTCTTGAGGCTCGGTTTTATGGTGGTCATGCGTGGGGCTCATTCGTGAGCGCCGGGTTCCTATTGCAGCCGGTCTACCAACCCGCGTATGGCCGCCACCCATCGTTTGGTAGCGTGGGTGATGGCTCCTTGGAATCTGCGATAGGAGTTACATCCATGTTCAAAGCCACGCCCAATCCACCAAAAACTGATCCAACCCCTCACCACCCCGAGTTTGAGTCGCAAAAGACAAAAGACGCCGCCGACCGCGCACTCGACTATTACCTCGACCCCGATATCCCGAAGTACTTCCCACCCAAGGCCCGCCCCATCTACATGGTCGATCCCACGCTCGATGACGAAACACTGCTCGTCGAAGCCTGTGAATCACTGTCATCAGCCAACGCCATGGCCGGCAATATCGCCAACTCGGTGAAAGGCCCTGAGCGCAAACCGCTGCTGGCGCTGCAACAGGTGATCATGCTGAACGAGCTGTTGGTCAATCGACTGCTGGATAAGCTGCGGTTGCCTCAATAATTTTGCTGGCCGTTATGGCCTCATCGCGAGCAGGCTCACTCCTACAGAGGATCGTCGCCGGGCACATGTTCTGTGATTACCGCAGATCAACAGTGGGAGCGAGCCTGCTCGCGAAAGCGGTCTGCCAAGCGCCATCAATTTCAAATAGGCAATAAAAAACCGGAAGCTTTCGCTAGCCGGTTTTCACGATCAAAAGATCGCAGCCTGCGGCAGCTCCTACACAGTTACTTGTAGGAGCTGCCGCAGGCTGCGATCTTTTTGGATTTACTTTGTAATGGGTAGCCTGCCAGTGATCACAAATTTATCGAACACTTTCTGACCATCACGCGCGGCCTTTCGAACATCAAGGAATGTAAGTTCATCACGAACTTTCTGTTTGTGGGTTTTTTGCGTGGGGTACGTATTCATGCTGGCCGATCTGCGTGATTGAGTAGCGACCGGCAAACGATAGAACTTGGCTGCACCGAGCACCAGTCGGCGCATTCTGGCGCAGTTGTAGGCAGTGTCTGCATTGCTTGAGTGAGATCGTCGTTGGCAGAGAAGCCCTCATCGCGAGCAGGCTCGCTCCCACATTTGGAATGCATCTCCCTTTGGGAGTGAGCCTGCTCGCGAAAGCGGTCTGCCAAGCACCATCACTTTCAGACCAGCAACAAAAAACCCGGAAGCTTTCGCCATCCGGGCTTTGAAGATCAAAAGATCGCAGCCTTCGGCAGCTCCTACATTGGAATGCATGTTCCTGTAGGCGCTGCCGAAGGCTGCGATCTTTTGTTTTTAGCGGTTAAACCGCTCCACCAACGAGTACTGCGTGTTGGCAGTCTTCGTCAGCTCTTCACTCAGCAACGCCGAGTTATGCGCCTGTTCCGAGGTCTGGTCTGCCAATTCCGAAATGTTGCTGATGTTGCGGCTGATTTCTTCAGCCACTGCACTTTGCTCTTCGGTCGCCGCAGCGATCTGCGTGGTCATGTCGGTGATGTTGGCCACCGCTTCGCTGATCCCGACCAACGCCTGATCCGCTTCCAGCACCCGCGCCACACCTTCTTCGGCCTGGCGATGCCCGGCTTCCATGGTTTGCACGGCGCTGCTCGCAGTCTGCTGCAGCTTGGCGATCAGGGCATGGATCTGGCCGGTGGATTCGCTGGTGCGTTGCGCCAGTTGGCGCACTTCGTCAGCCACCACGGCGAAGCCACGGCCCATTTCGCCGGCACGTGCCGCTTCGATGGCGGCGTTGAGCGCGAGCAGGTTGGTCTGGTCGGCGATGCCTTTGATCACATCCACCACGCCGCCGATTTCGTCGCTGTCCTTGGCCAGTTGGGTGACGGTCAGGCCAGTTTCACCGACCACTACCGACAGGCGCTGGATGGCTTCGCGGGTTTCGCCAGCGATGTCGCGGCCGCGACCGGTCAGGCGATTGGCTTCCTGAGTGGCGTCGGCAGTGCGCTGCACGTGGCTCGCCACTTCTTGCGTGGTGGCAGCCATCTGGTTGACGGCGGTGGCGACCTGTTCGGTTTCCACGCGCTGACGTTCCAGACCGCTGGAGCTGTTGTGCGCGAGGGCGTCGGACTGCTTGGCCTGATCGGTCAGGTGCTCGGCGGTGTCCTGCAGACGGGTCAGGCAGGTTTTCAGGCGGGCTTCCTGGCTGAGGATCGACATCTCCAGACGCGCCTGCGCGCCACGGCTGTCGGTGTACATCTGCGCGATCAGCGGGTCGGAGGTGGTCTGTTCGGCCAGGCGCAGCAGGCGCTTGAGCCCGCGTTGTTGCCATTGCAGGCCCATCAGGCCCAGCGGTACCGACAGACCAGCGGCCAGGGCGAAGCCCCAGTGCGAGTTCAGGGTCGCGCCGATCACGAAGCTCAGTTGGCTGACCAGAATGAACGGCAGCCAGTCCTGCAGCACCGGCAGCCATTTGTCGCTCGAAGGAATTGCCGACTTGCCCTGGTTGATGCGTTGGTAGAGCGCTTCGGCACGGCGGATCTGTTCGGCAGTGGGTTTGATCCGCACCGACTCGTAACCGACCACCTGATTGCCGTCGAACACCGGTGTCACGTAGGCGTTAACCCAGTAATGATCACCGGATTTGCAGCGATTCTTGACAATGCCCATCCATGGCAAGCCTTGTTTCAGTGTGCCCCACATGTGCGAAAACACCGCCGCCGGGACGTCGGGGTGACGAACCAGGTTGTGCGGCGCACGGATCAGCTCTTCACGCGAAAACCCGCTGATTTCGACGAAAGCGTCGTTGCAGTAGGTGATCACGCCTTTGGCGTCGGTTGTGGAAATCAACCGCTGCTGAGCCGGGAAAGTCCGTTCGCGTTGTGTAATGGGCTGGTTATTACGCATGGTTTTTCAATCCGCAAGGCTTTGAAAGGTTGTCGGCGCTGTCAGGAAATTATTGAAGTTTTTTTTCAGATATAAGTACGGCGTCGCAAAACCGCTCTTGCTTCAAGCGGCCAGCATCGGATAGGTGAACAGCGCAAAATGCAGCAGATTCAGCCCGAAATGCGTGGCGATCGCTGCCGCCAATCCACCGAAACGGTAAGCCAGACCATAGCCGACACCCGCCAGCCCCGCGAGCAACACCCAGTGCCAGCCAGCACCCGCATGTGCCAGGCCGAAGATCAGCGACGCCAGCAGCAGGGCGAGATTGTCGCCGTGGGGCAGGTGCTTGAACAGGCGGCTCAGGCCTCCCTGTATATAGCCGCGAAACAGCGCCTCCTCGACCAGGGTCACCAGCAGCAGATTGTTCAGCAGCCACAGCCACGCCTGATCGGGCCACTTCGGCGCCCAGGCGATCATGCCGAACAGAAGCGCTCCCCCCAGCGCCATTACGGCGCTCAATGTCAGGGCGAGGGCGCTGGCGAACACCGTCAGACGCAGCGAGCGTGCCGCGACGATCCACGGGCAGGCCAGCAACAGCCAGAAGCCGAGCAAGGGTTTGTCCAGATTGAGGTACATCACGAAAGGCACGGCGTCGTCGGTGAAGCGCATCCGGGCGATGGCCCGACCGTTGTCGAACCCCGGCAACCAGTGCAGCGCCAGCGACAGGGCGAGGAAGATAAACAGCGCGTGTCCCAGCAACCGTGCCACCGGCACCTGCTGTTGGCACACGGCGAAACCGGCCACCAGCAACAATCCGACCGAGATCAGCGCGAGCCAGCCGAGGTGGCCAATGCTCAGCGCCCACCCGTAACCGAGGCTGAGAAGCGCCAGATAGACCCATGGCAACGCCTTCATCGAAAGTCCTTGTGCAGAATTTTGTGGAAGGGCTTTCTACACGGGTGGGGGCGTCGGGACAAGTAAAGCTGTGGCGGGAGGTGGGGACAACACAAAACACGATCGCCAGACCCGGATCCCTTGTGGGAGCGGGCTTGCTCGCGAAAGCGGTGTATCAGACAACATCCATGTCGCTGACACACCCTCTTCGCGAGCAAGCCCGCTCCCACAGTAGATCTGTGTGTGGCTGAGGAATCAGCGCAAATCGAGCTTCGCCGCAGCGCGCTCGGTGATTTCCGTGCGCAGTTTCAACGACGCCGCTGCACGATTACGAGCCTCTTCGACGACAGCACTCGGCGCCGTCTGCGGACTGCCCGATTCAAACGGCGGTGCCGGCGCATATTCCAGTTGCAGCTGGATCAACTGCGCCGCCTCAGCCCCCACCAGTTCGGCGGCCAGCACCAGCGCAAAGTCGATCCCCGCGGTAATCCCGCCACCGGTAAACAGATTACCGTCGCGCACCACCCGGTCCTGCACCGCAATCGCGCCGAGTTTCGGCAGCAGTTCGTGATAGGCCCAGTGGGTGGTCGCGCGTTTGCCTTTCAGCAGTCCCGCCGCGCCCAGCACCAGCGAACCGGTGCACACCGACGTCACATACCTGGCCTGCGCCGCCTGACGCTTGATGAAGCCCAGCGTCTGCTCATCTTCCATCAGCGGCCCGACCCCGGCGCCGCCGGGAATGCAGATCACATCCAGATCCGGGCAGTCGTCGAAGGTGGTGGTCGGTTTCAGCAGCAGGCCGGTGCTGGCGGTGATCGGCACCAGATCTTTCCAGATCAGATGCACCTGCACGTCCGGCAGCGAGGCCAGCACGTCATAGGGGCCGGTCAGGTCCAGTTGCTGCACCTGTGGAAACAACAGAAAACCGATCTGCAACGTCATGGGGGATTTCTCCATTTGAGGGGTGGACGGCTTTACTGTAGGCGCGTAGGTTCTGGCGCATACGCCAATCACCCCACGAATTACGCCAAATGCCCAAAGTCATCCATGTACTCGCGTTTGCCAACATGCAGATCCTCGATGTCACCGGCCCGCTGCAAGTGTTCGCCTCGGCCAACGACATCGCCCGCCAGCGCGGCTTGCCCGTGCCGTATGCGCCATCGGTGATTGCCTGCGAAGGCGGAGCGGTGATGTCCTCGGCGGGGCTGGCGGTGCTCGCCGAGCCGTTGCCGCAAGACGCCAGCGACACGCTGATTATCGCGGGTGGTTGGGGGATCTATCCGGCATCCGAAGATGAGTCGCTGGTGGATTGGGTACGCGAGCACGCAGCGAAATGTCGACGCGTTGCCTCGGTGTGTACGGGGGCATTTCTACTGGCGGCGAGCGGCTGGCTCGACGGGCGCCGGGTGGTCACCCACTGGACCCGTTGCGAGCAACTCGCGCAGCAGCATCCGAAGCTGCAGGTCGAAGCCAATCCGATCTTCATCAACGACGGCCCGGTATGGACTTCGGCAGGCGTCACCGCCGGTATCGATCTGGCACTGGCGATGGTCGAGGAAGATCTGGGCAGTGATATTGCTCTCGACGTCGCCCGGCATCTGGTGGTGTTCCTCAAACGGCCGGGCGGGCAGTCGCAGTTCAGTGTGACCCTGGCCCTGCAGAATCAGGGCAATCGCTTTGATGAACTGCACGCCTGGATCGCCGAAAACCTCACCTGCGACCTCGGCGTCCCGACCCTGGCCGAGCAGGCCGGCATGAGCGAACGCAGTTTCGTCCGCCACTACCGCGCCGACACCGGCCAGACCCCGGCCCGCGCCATCGAACTGATCCGCGTCGAAACCGCCCGCCGCCTGCTCAGTGACACGGGACTGCCGGTGAAGCGAATCGCGGCCAATTGCGGCTTTGGCAGTGAAGAAACGTTGCGCCGCAGTTTTCTGCGGGCGATTGGCGTGACGCCGCAGGCGTATCGGGAGCGGTTTTCGGTTAGCGCTGGAGCAGATCCAGTAGTGCCTTGAGCGTTTGCTGCGGTGCTTCTTCGGGAATGTTGTGGCCGACACCGGGCAGCACGCGCCTTTCATACAGGCCGGTGAAGTGCGCAAGGTCTTCATCGACTTCCGGCGCCGGACCGACCCCGTCGTCGGCACCGCACAGGGAAATAGTCGGCACGCTGATCGGCGGTTGTTTGATCAACGCGTCTTCCATCCATTGCAGCGCCGGATCGCCTGCGGCGTACATGAAGCGATGACGGTAGGAATGAATCACCACGTCAACGAAGTCCGGGTTGTCGAAGGCCGGTGCGCTTAGCGGATAACGTTCGGCGTTGCGTGCCCAGGTCGGTGACCACAATCTCCAGAGCAGTTCACAGAACGCCTGCCGGTTTTGCGTCAGTCCTGCAACGCCGCGTGGCGTGTGGAAATAGTACTGGTACCAATAACGGTGCTCGGTCTCGGGATCCAGTGGTCGGGTCGAATTGGCGATGTCCTGCACGTTATAGCCATCCCCCGTCACCAGCCCGCGCACCCGCTCGGGAAACAACGCCGCAACGATGCACGCTGCCCGACCGCCCCAGTCGTAACCGCAAAGCGTGGCCTGTTCGATACCCAGCGCATCCATCAACTCCAGCAAATCCTGAGCGAGGGCCGCTTGCTGGCCGGAGCGCAGTGTTTCGGGGTGGTTGAAGCGAGTCGGCCCGTAACCGCGCAGGTACGGAACGATCACCCGATAACCGTGGGCGCCGAGGGCGGGGGCGATTTCATCGTACGCCCGAGGCGAGTAGGGGAAACCATGCAGCAATATGACCGCTTCGCCGCTGGACGGGCCGTGCTGTTCAAAGGCAACGGTCAAGTTGGATGTCGGTACGCGTTGAATGTCAGACACGGCAGACTCCACGGCAATGGGCGTCAGGCAACACTAGACCATTATTTTGTGGCGAGGGAGCTTGCTCCCGCTGGACTGCGCAGCAGGTCCATTCGAGTATGGGGTCGCTTCGCAACCCGGCGGGAGCAAGCTCCCTCGTCACAGGGGAAGCGCCACTTTTCGGCGTCAATACCGCTAAGCCTCGGCTTCCGCCACCTGATTGAAATACTTCGTCCGGTCCGGGGTAAACGTCACCCGCATCTTCGTCCGCGAGCAGGTCAGCGAACGTTCTTCACCCAGATCAATATCCAGATCCTCGCCCCGCAAGCCCTGCCACTGGGCGAGGTATTTCAGTGAGCCGTACTTCTCGTTTTTCTTCAGGCTGCGGCTCACGCCGCCTTTCCAGCCGAGTACCGGCAGTTCGCCGGCGAGGCATTGTTGCGCAAGGTCGGGGAAGCGCGTGGCGCGCTGGCGGCCGATTTCCCAGCATTTGATCAGGCCTTTGTCGGCGGCTTCCCAGAGTTGGGTGCGAGTCAGGCCGGTGCGCAGGGGCGTGGCGATGGGGCGATGGACATGCAGGGTCATTCTGGTTCCTTGAATTCGGGTTTTATTGGACAGCTCCGCTGTGCCCGTTGCGGTGGATGGTAGGGGGGGATGTAACAGCTGGCAACAGGGTATTTCAGGGTGTAAGTGCAGGTTACGGGGGAAGGATTGGGCGGAGATTGTTTAGACGAAGTAGGAGCTGAATGACCTGGCGTGTGGCGAGGGAGCTTGCTCCCGCTCGGCTGCGAAGCAGGCGCAAAGCCAGACAATGCGGTTCTTCTGGAGAAGTGGGGACGCAGGGATTGGGGCCGCTTCGCGACCCGGCGGGAGCAAGCTCCCTCGCCACAGAAGTTCACCAACGTTTATTTTTGTGTAGGAATCAGTCCTGCAAAAGCCGCGTTGTAAGGGATATTTCCGACAGAGTGCGGCGAATATTACGGCTGCCAAACACTCTTCTCCCCACTCAAACGCCGATCCAGAAAACTCGCCGCGCTGATCAGCGCCAGATGCGTCAACGCCTGCGGGGTGTTGCCCAGATGCCGGCCCTTGCTGTCGAACTCTTCGGCGTACAGCCCCAGCGGGTTCGCATAGCGCAGCAGTTGTTCGAACTCCAGGTGGGCCTTTTCCACCTGACCGGCCCGGGCCAGGCATTCGACGTACCAGAACGAGCAGGCAGCAAATGCGCCTTCGGTGCCGGTCAAACCGTCGATGTTGGCGTCATCGTTGCGGTAGCGGTAAACCATGCCATCACGCACCAAGTGCTTTTCGATCGCTTCAAGGGTCGACAACCAGCGCGGGTCCTTGGCGCTGACGAAGCGCACCAGTGGCATCAACAGCATCGAACCGTCGAGCGCGGTGCCGCCCTTGTACTGGACGAAATGCCCGCGCTCCTCGTTCCAGAAGTTGTCCCAGATGTCGGCGTAGATCGCCTGGCGGGTCTGGTCCCATTGGGCGAACGGTGCCGGCAGTGAGCGTTTCGAGGCCAGGCGAATCGCCCGGTCCAGTGCCACCCAGCACATCAGTCGCGAGTGCAGGAAGTGATGTTGCTCACCGCGCATTTCCCAAATGCCTACGTCGGTGGTCTGCCAGCTCTCACAGACCTGATCGACCACTTCACGCACGTGTTTCCAGCCCTGATGGGAAATCGCGTCGCCGTACTTGTTGACCAGGTATACCGCGTCCATCAGTTCGCCAAAGATATCGAGCTGAATCTGGTCGTACGCGCCATTGCCGATGCGCACCGGTTGCGCGCCGCCATGACCGGAGAGGTGGGAGAGTTCGGTTTCCGGCAATTCCTGACGACCGTCGATGGCATACAGGATGTTGAGTTTGGTTGACTGCCCATGGCAATCGCTGACCCGCCCGCGCAGCCAGCCCATATAGGCGTTGGCCTCAGCGACAAAGCCCAAGCGCATGAACGCGTAAACGGTGAACGAGGCGTCGCGGATCCAGGTGTAGCGATAGTCCCAGTTGCGCTCGCCGCCGGGGGTTTCCGGCAGACCGAAGGTGGCGGCGGCGAGGATCGCGCCGTGCTTGCGCGAGGTCAGCAGTTTCAGCGCCAGCGCCGAGCGGTTGACCATTTCCCGCCAGCGTCCGCGGTAGTTGGACTGGCCGATCCAGTCGCGCCAGAACTTCAGCGTGCGTTCCACGCACATTTTTGCGCCGTCATCCTTGAAGCGTGGATCGTCGGCCCCACCGAGGAGGAATTCGGCGCTCTGATCCTGGTTCAAACTGAACGTTGCGACGGCCGATTCGCCATCGATCTGCAGCGCCTGATCCGCCACCAGCCGCAGCGACGGCTGACCCTCGGCGCTGAAAATCACCGATTGTTCATCCATCTGCGCCCGGGTGTTGGCGCGGGCGTAGTCATGGCGCACTGCGCAGCGCATATGAAAGGTGGCCTGGCCGCTGACCACCCGCACCCGGCGCATCAGCAGCGGCAGGTCATCGACACTGTCGCCGATCGGCAGCAGGTCGGTGATCTCCACCACCGCATGTTCGCTGAGCCAGCGGGTTTGCAAAACGTTGGTGTCCGGCAGGTAGATCTGCTCGCGCCGGGCATCGGGCAAGTCCGGGGCGAGCTGGAAAATCCCCGCCTCGGGCGTGTCGAGCAGCGCACAGAAGATCGACGGACTGTCGAATTCCGGCCAGCAGAAAAAATCCACGCTGCCCTTGTCGTTTACCAGTGCGGCGCTGCGCAGGTCGCCGATGATGCCATGGGCGTCGATCGGGCTTTGTCGTTCAGGATGATGCTCAGCCATTGCCACGAAACTCCGGATAAAGACTCATGCCGCCGTCGATGAACAGGGTGGTGCCGACGATGTAGTCGGCAGCGTCGGAAGCGAGAAACACCACCGCGTTGGCGATGTCCTCGACATCACCGATGCGTCCGTAGGGAATCAGATCCAGCAGTTTTTCGCCGGCTGCGCCTTCGGTGGCGTCCTGGTTGATGGCGGTGCGAATCGCCCCCGGCGCGATGCTGTTGATGCGGATGCGCTGATGGCTGACTTCCTGGGCGAGGGTCTGCATCAACTGGTCGACGCCGCCCTTGGAGGCTGCGTAGTTGACGTGCCCGGCCCATGGAATGCGCTGGTGCACCGAACTCATGTGAATGATCTTGCCGGCGGCGCGGGACACGCCTTCACGCACGCCTTGCCGGTTGAAAATCCGCAGCGCGGCGCGGGCGCAGAGGAACTGGCCGGTGAGGTTGACGCCGATCACCGTGTTCCAGTCTTCCAGCGTCATGTCCACCGCCGCGGCGTCCTTTTGCAGGCCGGAATTGGCCAGCAGAATGTCCAGCGAACCGAAGGCGTCCAGAGTCTCGGCGAACAACCGTTCGACCTCGTCCTCCTTCGACACATCGGCACCGATGGCCAGCGCCTGACCGCCATCGGCAATGATCTGCCGGGCCAGTGCTTCGGCGGGTTCCGCCTGACGGTTGTAATTGATGACGACTGCTGCACCGGCAGCGGCCAGGGCTTTGGCGGCGGCGTGGCCGATGCCGGAGCTGGCGCCGGTGATCAGGGCTACTTGTCGGGCGAGGGAAATCTGCATGCGAAGTCGTGCCTTGCGTGAGGGCCTATTTAGCTGACTGGTCGCAAGTGGAGAGAGTTCAAGAGCAAAGATCAAAAGATCGCAGCCTTCGGCAGCTCCTACATGGAAATGCGATCACCTGTAGGAGCTGCGGCACGCTGCGATCTTTTGCTCTTCAGGCCTTCACATTCCACCAACAATTGCGGGCTTCCACGTCACTCGGCCCTATGGCAACTTGGCCGCCCCTGATGAGGCTGCAACCCATGGCAAACCCCTACCGCGAATTATTCACCGCCCCCGGCGCCCGGGCTTTTGTACTGGCCGGGATGATTGCGCGCATGCCGATTTCCATGACCGGCATCGGCGTGATCACCATGCTCTCGCAGCTCAAGGGCGGGTACGCGCTGGCCGGTGCGGTGGCGGCGACCTTTGCCCTGGCCACGGCGTTTTGTGCGCCGCAGGTCTCGCGTCTGGTGGATCGTTTCGGTCAGGGCAAGGTGCTGCCGCTGTCGGCATTGATCGGTGGCGGGGCGCTATTGATGTTGTTGCTGTGCACCCGCTTGCAGGCGCCGACCTGGACATTGTTCATCTTCGCCGCGCTGGCCGGTTGCATGCCAAGCATGTCGGCGATGGTGCGCGCGCGCTGGACCGAGATCTATCGCGGCCAGCCGCAATTGCAGACCGCTTATGCACTGGAATCCGTACTCGATGAAGTTTGTTTCATCGTCGGCCCGCCATTGTCGGTGGGGTTGTGCGTGGTGGCGTTTCCCGAGGCCGGGCCATTGGCCGCGCTGTTGGCGCTGGCGGTCGGCGTAACGGCGTTTGTCGCCCAGCGCAGCACCGAACCGGCGGTGCACCCGCAGGAGTCGCAGCATCAAGGTTCGATCATTCGCTCGACCGACGTGCAATGGCTGCTGGCGTTGATGCTGGCTATGGGCGTCATCGTTGGCGTGGTCGATGTGGTCAGCGTCGCCTTCGCCCAGCAGCAGGGCCAGCCGGCGGCGGCGAGCATCGTGTTGTCGGTGTACGCCATCGGCTCGTGCCTGGCCGGTATCGCCTTTGGCGCGATGCGTTCGAAACTGCCGTTGCCGCGGCTGTTTCTGTACGGCGGTGTGGCGACGGCGGTGACCACGCTGCCGCTGTTGCTGGCGAGCAATATTTTCGGTTTGTCGCTGGCGGTGTTTGTCGCCGGGCTGTTCTTCTCGCCGACGCTGATCGTCGCCATGGCGCTGGTTGAGCGCATCGTGCCGCCGGCCAAGCTCACCGAAGGCCTGACCTGGCTGGTCACCGGTCTGAGCATCGGTGTGGCGATTGGCGCGGCCGGATCCGGCGCACTGGTGGACGCCTTCGGTGCGCGCAGCGGATTCTGGCTGGCGATCGCGGCCGGCGCGGTGGTGCTGGGTTCGGCTGTGCAGAGTTTCCGCCATTTGAAGTGATCGGCATTCTGACTAATTCGCGCCACGCCTCATCCGTTCTCTTTTACAGATAACCCATTGAGGTAAACGCGGTGACAAAGCTGACACTGCTGTGCCTGCCCTATTCGGGCGCCAGCGCGATGGTCTATAGCCGCTGGCGGCGCCAACTGCCGTCATGGCTGCAATTGCAACCGGTGGAGTTGCCCGGGCGCGGTGCCCGTTTCGACGAACCCCTGCAAACTGACATGCGAGCCCTGGCCCGCCAGTTGGCCCGTGAGCACAAACCCGGCCTGCAAACGCCTTACGCCCTGTTCGGCCACAGCCTCGGCGCGCTGCTGGCGTGCGAGATGGCGCACGCCTTTCGCGAGCTCGGCGCGCCGGAACCGGTGGCGCTGTTCGCCTCCGGCACGGCGGCGCCGACCATGCGCAGCGACTACGATCGCGGGTTTGCCGAAGCGCGCAGCGATGAGGAATTGATCGATCAACTGCGCACCTTTCAGGGCACCAGCGAAGAAGTGCTGGCCAACCAGGAACTCATGAGCCTGACGCTGCCGGTGCTGCGCGCCGACTTCATGATGTGCGGACGCTTCAGTCCGGCGCAGCGGCCGCTGCTTAATTGCCCGGTGCATGTGCTGGGCGGCAAGGAAGACCGCGCCACCACCGAGCAACTGATCGGCTGGAGCAAGGAAACCCTGGGCAGTTTTTCCGTGGACATGATGACCGGTGGGCATTTCTTCATCCATGAGCACGAAGCCCGGGTGATCCGCACGATCAAGACGCATCTGGAAGTCCATCACCGGCGTCATGCGCAAGCGGCGGCACCGGCGTTTTGACGCACCGCTCACTATCGAGTGATTACAGGAGGCCAGTCATGGCTGTTGCTGTGGAATTTTCCGTTCGGCCGCTGCTGCCGCAACGAGGGCGCTTGCCGCTGTTGGTGGAGGCGACCGAGGCGGATACCGACCTGTTGGCGGTGTTCGATGAAGTGAAAGTGCTGGTCGATGAGCATCTGCTGCGCGATGGCGGGGTGCTGTTCCGCGGATTTCGTCTCGACGGCGCTGAACAGTTTCGTCAGTTCGCGGCCAGTTTCGGCCATCCGCTGTTGAACTACGAGTTCGGCTCCACGCCGCGCACCAACGTCACCCAAGGCGTATACACCTCGACCGAATACCCGGCGCACCAGAGCATTCCGCTGCACAACGAACAGGCTTACTCCCGCGACTGGCCGATGAAGATCTGGTTCTACAGCATGATCGCGGCGAAGTCCGGTGGCGAAACGCCGATTGCCGACAGCCGCGAAGTCTATCGGCGTATTCCGGTGGCCATTCGTGAGCGCTTTATCAGCAAAGGCCTGATGTATGTGCGCAACTTCGGCAACGATCTGGATGTGGCCTGGGAAGATGTGTTCAACACCGACGACCGCGAGGTCGTTGAGGCGTACTGCAAGGCCCATGGCATCCTTTGCGAGTGGAAGGATGACGGCGAGTTGCGTACCCGTCAGACCTGCCAGGCGGTAGCGGTGCATCCGGTGACTGGCGATCACGTCTGGTTCAATCAGGCGCACCTGTTCCACATCTCCAACTTGCAGCCGGAAGTGCGCGAAAGCCTGTTGGATATCGTCGATGAGGAGGACTTGCCGCGTAACGTTTATTACGGTGACGGCTCGGCCATCGAAGACGAAGTGCTGGCGCAGATCCGGGCGGTGCTCGATGAATGCGCGATCAGTTTCCCGTGGCAGGAAGGCGACGTACTGATGCTCGACAATATGTTGTCGGCCCATGCGCGTTCGCCGTTCGAAGGGCCGCGCAAAGTCATCGTGGCCATGGCCGAGGGGCATTCCCAAGGCCCGCTCTGAGCCATTCGGGTGGTTGCCCGTGAAAGTGCCGAAGCCGGTCTTGGACCGGCTTCGGCGTTTGTGCGTCGGCACGGCTGACCGCCGGGCCGCTGTTGCGCCAGTGCGCTAAATCATTGCGTTTGTCATTCGTTCTTGTTGATACGACCGGGCCTCCTGGTCACGCCGCCGATCAGCAAGGACCCAATGCATGAATGCCGCAGACGCACAGAAACTAGCCCGCCGCTTTATCGAACTGCCGCAGGACAAACGCCGTTTGTTTCTCGCCGGCATGGCCCGCGAAGGCATCGATTTTGCGCAGCTTCCCATGACCGCCTGTGACGGGATCGCCGAGCGTGACGGCCTGTCCTACGCCCAGCAACGGATGTGGTTTCTCTGGCAACTGGATCCGCAAAGTGCTGCCTACAACCTGCCGATGGCCGTGCGTCTGAACGGCGCGTTGCAGGTGCAAGCGCTGGAGCAGGCGTTCAGCCTGCTGGTCGCGCGGCACGAATGTCTGCGCACCACCTTCGGTCAGGTTGGCGAGCATGCCTTCCAGCGCGTGGCCGAGCCGCAGGCGCTGCAACTGCCCCTCACCGATTTGAGCGCCGTGCCCGAACAGCAGCGCTGGCCGCTCGCGCAACAGCACATGATGGCCGAAGCCACGCAAGCGTTCGATCTGCAGAACGGCCCGCTGCTGAGCCTGCGCCTGTTGCGTCTGGCGGAGCAGGAGCACGTGCTCCTGCTGACCTTGCACCACATCATTGCCGATGGCTGGTCGATGAATATTCTCATCGACGAGTTCATGCGTACCTACGATGCGCTGGTGGCGGGGCGCGAACCATCGTTGCCGGCGCTGACCGTGCATTACCGCGATTACGCGCTGTGGCAGCGCAGCTGGCTGGAGGCGGGTGAGCGCGAACGACAACTGGACTACTGGCGCGCACAATTGGGCGACGAGCATCCGGTCCTGGAGTTGCCGACCGACCGCGCTTATCCGGCGCAATCGAGTCACCAGGGCGCGCGTCTGGAAACGGTCATTGATGCGGCGCTGCGTCAGGAGCTGAAAAGCCTTGCCCAGCGTCAGGGCGTGACCCTGTTCGTGGTGCTGCTCGCGGCGTTCAAGACGTTGTTGCATCGCTACAGCGGGCAGACCGACATTCGCGTCGGCGGCCTGATTGCCAACCGCACCCGCAGCGAAACGGAAGGGCTGATCGGCTTCTTCGTCAACACTCAGATCCTGCGCAGCGAAGTCACCGCGCAAACCCGTTTCACCGAGCTGTTGCAGCGTCTGCGCGAGGCCGCACTCGGCGCGCAGGTTCATCAAGAGCTGCCGTTCGACGCCTTGATCGAGGCCCTGCAACCGGCGCGTAGCCAAAGCCACAATCCGCTGTTTCAGGTGATGTTCAACCATCAGCCGCTGGTGACCGACTTGCAGCATGTGCAGTTGGAATCGGGTCTGCAGGTGGGTTATCTGACGCAAGAGCAACTGGCCGGCAGCGCTCGGCAACATGCGGCCACCAGCGATTTGATGCTCGATACCCGCGAAGAAGGCGAGCAGCTGTTCGCCGCCTTCACGTACGCCACCGATATTTTTGATGCCGCGACCATCGCCGCGATGGCCGGGCATTGGCGCAACATTCTTGAATCCGTCTGCCGCGACCCGCAGCAGGTCATCGGCGAAGTCGCGCTGCTGGCAGATGCCGAGCGCGCGCAACTGATTCAGGCCACAGCTGCGGCGCCGCATTTCGTCAGCGTGCAAAACCTGTTCGAGGCGCAAGTGGCACGCACGCCGCAGGCAACGGCCGTGATCCTCGCCACCGCGCCGTCACCGTCACTGACCTATGCCGAACTCAATGCGCGCAGCAATCGCCTGGCGCATCAGCTGCGCGCGCGCGGTGTCGGCCCGGACGTGCTGGTCGGTGTGGCGTTGGGGCGCTCGCTGGAGCTGGCGGTGGCGTTGCTGGCCGTGCTCAAGGCGGGCGGCGCCTATGTGCCGCTGGACCCGCAAACCCCGGCTGAACGGTTACGTCACGTGCTGGATGACAGTGGCTTGAAACTGCTGCTGACCGACAGCGCCAGCCTTGCCAGCCTGCCGGCGCTGGAGGCTGTCGAGTGCCTGTGCCTGGAGCAATTGTCCGGTGAGACTTCGGCCGACAACCTGTCGTTAACGGTCGCGCCGCAGAATCTTGCCTATGTGATCTACACCTCCGGTTCCACCGGGCGACCGAAAGGCGTGGCGGTCAGTCACGGTGCACTGAGTGAATTCATCGAGCGCGCCATCGATTACAGCGACCTGCGCGAAGGTGACCGGGTCCTGCAGTTCGCCACCAGCAGCTTCGACGGTTTTGTCGAGCAGTTCTTCCCGCCGCTGTGCCATGGCGCCGCTGTGGTGCTGCGCGATGCGCCATTGTGGGACAGCGCAACGTTGCGTCAGGTGATTGTCGAGCACGGCATCACCCTGGCTGACCTGCCGGCCGCGTACTGGTATTGGCTGGTGCAGGAATATGCAGCGCAACCGCCGGCCGGTTTTGGCGCGCTGCGACAGATCCACGTCGGTGGCGAGGCCATGGCGGTGGACGGTTTGCGTCTGTGGCAACAGGCCGGGCTGGGGCATGTGCGGTTGCTCAACACCTACGGGCCGACCGAAGCCACGGTGGTTTCGACCATTCATGATTGCAGTGCACTGACGGCAGACGCCGTGTCTTGGCGCGGCATCCCGATTGGCAAGGGGCTCGATGCCCGGCGTCTGTATGTGCTGGACGATGATTTGAACCTGCTGCCGCAAGGTGCGGTGGGCGAGTTGTACATCGGTGGCCCGGGCCTGGCCCGTGGTTATCACCGTCAGCCGATGCTCAGTGCCGAGCGCTTTATCGCCGACCCGTTCGCCGCAGGGCAGCGTCTGTACCGCACCGGGGACCGTGCCCGACTGCGCGCCGATGGCGCGCTGGAGTATGTCGGCCGAGTCGATCATCAAGTGAAGATCCGCGGTTTCCGCATCGAGCTGGGCGAAATCGAGTCGCGCCTGCAACAGTGCCCGGGCATTCGCGAGGCGGTGGTTCTGGCGGTGCCGCTCAGTGGCGGCCAGCAACTGGTGGCGTACGTGGTCGGCGAGCACGCCGTGCTGGAAAGCGCCGCCACCCAGTCGGCGTTCCGCCAGCAAATCCGCACCGCGCTGCAAGCCCATCTGCCGGACTACATGGTGCCGGGGCATTTGCTGTTGTTGCCGAATCTGCCGCTGACACCGAGCGGCAAGCTCGACCGCAAGGCCTTGCCGGCGCCGGATGCGAGCCAGTTGCAAGGCGACTATCGCGCGCCGCAAACCGACACCGAGCAGTGTCTGGCGCAAATCTGGGCCGAGGTCCTGCAAGTGTCGCGGATCGGTCTGGATGATCACTTTTTTGAACTGGGCGGCCATTCGCTGTTGGCCGCGCAGGTGATCGCACGCATCAAAACTCAATTGGGCGTGGTCTTGCCACTGCGCAGCCTGTTCGAAAAACCGTTGTTGGCCGATCTGGCGGCGGTGCTGGCGCAACGGGCGGACAGTGCGACGGATGACGACTGGTCCGACATGGATCAGTTCATGAATGCTTTGGAAGGAGAAGAAGTATGAGCGGCACCATGGCGGAGCGTATCGCTAAAAGATTCGTCGGCTTGCCGCTGGAGCAGCGTCGACAGTTTCTGGCCAGACTGCGCGAGGACGGCAAGGACTTCAGCCTGTTGCCGCTGCCGGTCAGTCGTCACGAGGTCACGCCGATACCGTTGTCGTTCGCTCAGCAACGCCTGCTGTTTCTCTGGCAACTCGAACCGCAGAGCGCCGCGTACAACATGGCGGCCGGCCTGCGCCTGAAAGGGCGTCTGGACGAATCGGCGCTGCAACGCTCCTTCGATCATCTGGTCACGCGCCATGAAGTGCTGCGCACCGTGTTCCACACCGACGGCGATCAGCCGCAGCAGGTGATTCTCGAGCAGCAATCGATCGCTCTGGAACGGATTGACCTGACCGGCCTCGCGGCTTCGCAGCGCGAGCCGGCCTTGGCGCAACAGGTGCAGACAGTCACCGCGCGACCGTTCGATTTGCGCCATGGACCGCTGCTGCGTGCGAGTCTGTTTGCTCTGGCCGAAGAGGAATTCGTGCTGGTGGTGAGCATGCACCACATCGTCTCCGACGGTTGGTCGATGGACGTGATGGTCAAGGAATTCGTCCAGTGTTATCAGGCCTTCAGTCTTCAGCGCGAGCCGCAGTTGCCGGCGCTGCCGTTGCAATACGCCGACTATGCGATCTGGCAGCGGCGCTGGCTGGAAGCCGGCGAGGGCGAGCGTCAACTCGATTACTGGCGTCAGCAGCTCGGTGAGGAACATCCGCTGCTGGAAGTGGCGCCGGACTTTGCCCGGCCCCTGACGCAAAGCTTCGCAGGCCAGACCCTGAGCTTTGATTTCGGTGCGCAACTGTCCCTGCAACTCAATGCGTTTGCCCGCAGCAAGGGCATCAGTCTGTTCATGCTGGTGCTGGCGGGTTTCTCGCTGTTCCTCTCGCGTCAGGCCGGGCAGCGCGACATTCGCGTCGGCGTGCCGAATGCCAATCGTGGCCGTGCCGAAGTCGAAGGGTTGATCGGTTTCTTCGTCAACACCCAGGTGTTGCGTTGCGAGATCGATGAGCGCGGCAGTTTCGAAGACTTGCTGGCGCAGGTGCGCGAGGCGGCGTTCGGCGCGCAGGCGCATCAGGAACTGCCATTCGAGCAACTGGTGGACGAATTGGTGGCGGAACGAACCCTGGGGCACAACCCGCTGTTCCAGGCCAAGTTCAACCAGAACGTCGGTATGCAGAAACAGCGCTCGATGAACCTGCCGGGACTGAGCGTGGCCGAGTATCCGCTGGACAAGGACGGCACCCACTTTGATCTGGCGCTGGACATCACCGACGACGGCACGCTGATCCACGGCCAGCTGACCTATGCCAGCGATCTATATCGCGCACAAACCGTCGAGGGCTTTGTGCCGGCGTTACTCGGTCTGTTCGGCGAATTGCTCAAGGCACCGCAAGCGCCGTTGCACAGCGTCGCCACGCGGGCTCCGGTGGTGCTCGCAGCACCGGGCGAACCGGCGTTGTCAGTGTTGCAGCAGTGGGCTCGTCAAGTGGCGCAACAGCCCGAAGCACTGGCTGCGCGCGACCTGCATCAGACCCTGAGTTTTCAGGCGCTGGACCAGGCCGCCAATCGTCTGGCCCATCATCTGCTGGCGCAGGGCATCAGCCCCGGCCAACCGGTAGCGGTGCTGATGGAGCGTTCGCTGGACTGGCTGACCTGTGTGCTGGCGATCTTCAAGGCCGCAGCGGTGTACATGCCGCTGGACGTAAAGGCGCCGAACGCGCGCTTGCAGCAGATGCTCGGCAATGCCGGCGCGCGCCTGCTGTTGTGCGCGCAAGGGGATGCGCGGGTGTCCGCGCTGGCGGTCGACGGTTGTCAGGGGCTCGCGTATGCGCCGCAACAGTGGCAGCAGGAGGCGGATGTCAGCCCGGTGGTGCCACTGTTTGCGCACTCCCCGGCGTATGTGATTCACACCTCCGGTTCCACCGGGCAACCCAAGGGCGTGCTGGTCAGTCACGGGGCGCTGGGCAGTTACGTGCGCGCGGTGCTGGAGCGCCTGGCGCCGACGCCTGACACCAGCATGGCGCTGGTGTCGACCATTGCGGCGGATCTGGGCTTCACGGTGTTGTTCGGCGCGCTGTGTTCCGGTCGCCTGTTGCACGTATTGCCGGAAGAACTGGGTTTCGACCCGGATCGATTTGCCGAGTACATGGCTACGCATCAAGTGGGCATGCTGAAAATCGTCCCGGGGCACCTGGCGGCGTTGTTGCAGGCTGGCCGCGCCGCCGATGTGCTGCCGGCGCAGGCGCTGATCGTCGGCGGCGAAGCCTGCTCGCCGGCACTGGTGGAACGCGTGCGTCAGCTCAAGCCGGAGTGCCGCATCATCAACCACTACGGGCCGAGCGAAACCACGGTCGGTGTGCTGACCCACGAGGTCAGTGAGCTGGCGGCCGACGCGCGCAGCGTTCCGGTCGGCACCGCGCTGAGCGGTGCGCAGGTCTACATCGTTGACGATGTGCTGAACAATGTCGCCGATCAGGTGGCCGGCGAGTTGTACATCGGTGGTGACAGCGTGGCGCTGGGGTATCTCGGGCAACCGGGTCTGACTGCCGAGCGCTTCCTGCCTGATCCGTTCGGCGCCCCGGGGGCGCGGGTCTATCGCAGTGGTGACCGGGTGCGGCGCAATCGTCAGCAAGCGGTGGAGTTCATCGGTCGCGCCGACGATCAGGTCAAGGTGCGTGGTTATCGCGTCGAACCGGCGGAAGTCGCGCGGGTGCTGCTCGGCCTTGACGGCGTCAGTGAGGCGGCGGTGCTCGCCCTGGCCCTGGATGACGATCCGGCGCGCCTGCAACTGGTGGCGTGGTGTGTGCCGGCGGCCGCTGCGACCGTGCAGGCACACGCTCTGCGCGAGCAGTTGCAGGCGTGCCTGCCGGAGTACATGGTGCCGGCGCAGATTGTGCTGCTGGAGCAACTGCCGCTGACGGCCAATGGCAAACTCGACAAGCGTGCCTTGCCGGTGCCGGGCGTGGTCACGCAGCATTTCGTTGCGCCGGTGGGAGAGGTCGAGGAGAAGCTGGCGGCAATCTGGGCCGAAGTGCTCAAGCTTGAGCGCGTGGGCACCAGCGACAACTTCTTCGAGCTGGGCGGTGACTCCATCCTCAGCCTGCAGATCATTGCCCGGGCCAAGCGCCAAGGGATCAAGCTAAGTCCCAAGCAACTGTTCGAAAAACAGACCATTGGCCAGTTGGCTGCGGTGGCCAGGCTGATCGAAGCCAAACCGGTGGCGGCCACGGCGCAGCCGAATCGTGGGCCGCTGCCGTTGTTGCCGATTCAGGCACGCTTCTTCGAGACCGACATTGCCCAGCGTCAACACTGGAACCAGTCGGTGATGTTGCAACCGACCTCCACCCTTGACGCCAATCACCTGCGCACTGCGTTGGCGGCACTGGTCGAACAACACGACGCACTCGCGCTGAATTTCCAGTGCTCGGGCGATACGTGGCAGGCACTGGCGCAGACCCAGCGTGATCCGGAGTTGTTGTGGCTGCGCGAGCTGGACAGTCTGGCGGCGTTGCCGGCACTCGCTGACGAAGCCCAGCGCAGCCTCGATCTGCAACAGGGACGCTTGCTGCGTGCGGTGCTGGTGAACTTGCCGCACGCTGAGCAACGCCTGTTGCTGGTCATTCATCACCTGGTGGTCGACGGGGTGTCCTGGCGCATTCTGCTGGAGGATCTGCAGCACGCTTACACCGCGCTGGCCGCCGGCACGCCGCTGGTCCTGGCGGGTAAAAGCACGCCGCTGCAGAGCTGGGCCGAACATCTGCAGCGGTATGCGCAAAGCGAGGCGCTGGCTGCCGAGAGCGACTACTGGCGCGCAACCCTGGAGGCGGGCGACGCACAACTGCCGCGAGATTTCCCGCAGGACAGTCAGACCCGTGCCGAGGCGGCCCGGGCCAGTTCGCGCCTGAGTCAGGCGCTGACCCACAAGCTGCTCAAAGTCGCTCCCGCGGCGTATCGCACGCAAATCAACGATCTGCTGCTGACCGCGCTGGCGCGGGTGTTGTGCGACTGGAGCGCACAGCCTTCGGTATTGATTCAGCTCGAAGGGCACGGTCGCGAAGACCTGTTCGACGAGGTCGATCTGAGTCGCACGGTCGGCTGGTTCAGCAGCCTGTTCCCGGTACGCCTGACCCCGGATGTGAATCCGGGCGCCTCCCTGTGTGCGATCAAGGAACAACTGCGTGCGGTGCCGGGCAAAGGCATCGGTTATGGCGTGCTGCGATATCTGAGCCGACGCGCCGAGCTGCGGGAATTGCCGCAGCCGCGCGTGACGTTCAACTATCTGGGCCAGTTCGACGGTGCCTTCAGCGCTGACGAGGGCGCGCTGTTCGTGCCAAGTGGCGAAAGCACCGGCGCCAATCAGGACGCCGCTGCGCCGTTGGGCAACTGGCTGAGCGTCGATGGTCAGGTGTACGGCGGTGAGCTGGAGCTGACCTGGACCTTCGGCACTGGCATGTACCGCGCAGAAACCATCGCGGCGCTGGCCGAAGCCTATCGGCGTGAGCTGGAGCGTCTGATCGAGCACTGCTGCGACAGCGGTGAAGCAGGCGTCACGCCGTCGGACTTCAGTCTGGCGACCTTGACCCAGGCACAGCTGTCGACACTGCCAATCCCGGCCCGTGACATCGTCGATCTGTACCCGTTATCGCCGATGCAGCAAGGCATCCTGTTCCATAGCGTCAACGATCCGGACAGCCCGGCGTACACCAACCAGCTGCGTGTCGACGTGCAACAACTGGACGCCGAGCGCTTCCGTCAGGCCTGGCAGCACACCGTTGAGGCCCACGAGATTCTGCGCAGCGCATTCATCTGGCCGCAGGATGCCGCCGCGGCGGTGCAAGTGGTGCGGCACCACGTGCAGATGCCATGGCAGGTCGAGGATTGGCGCGGTCGGGCCGACCTCGGCGCAGCGCTGGAACAACTGGCCAGTGACGATCTTGCCAGCGGGTTCGACCTGACCGCCGCGCCGCTGTTGCGGGTGACGCTGGTGCGCACCGACGAAGCGACGCATCACCTGATCTACACCTGTCATCACATCCTGATGGATGGCTGGAGCACCTCGCAGTTGTTCGGCGAAGTGTTGCAGCGCTACGCCGGTCTGGCCCCGGCCGCACCTCAGGGGCGCTATCGCGACTACATCGAGTGGCTCGGCCAGCGTGATCAGCAGGCTAGCCGCGCGTTCTGGACGGCGACGCTGGCCGACCTGGAAGAGCCGACGCGACTGGCCGGCGGCGTGTCGGGCGCGCCGCTGGCGGCAGTCGGTTACGCCGACCACGAGCATGTGTTCAGCGAGGCGTTGACCGCCGACCTGAACCGTTTTGCCCGTGAGCAGAAAGTCACCCTCAACACGCTGGTGCAGGCGGCGTGGCTGGTGCTGTTGCAGCGTTACACCGGTCAGGACAACGTGGCTTTCGGTGCCACCGTTGCCGGACGTCCCACCGATCTGCCGGGTGTCGAGCAGCAGATCGGCCTGTTCATCAACACCCTGCCGGTGGTGGCGGCGCCGTCCGCGGAAATCGTCGTCAGTCAGTGGTTGCAACAGGTGCAGGGCCTCAATCTGGCGCTGCGCGAGCACGAACATACGCCGCTCTACGACATTCAGCGTTGGGCGGGAACCGGTGCCGGGGCGTTGTTCGACAGCCTACTGGTGTTCGAAAACTACCCGATGGCCGAAGCCCTGCAACAAGGCCCGGCCACCGGTCTGACGTTCTCGGCGATTCGTCGTCAGGAACAGACCAACTACCCACTGACGCTGGTGGCGGTCACCGGTCGCGAGCTGAGTCTGGGGATCAGTTACGATCAGGCCAGTTTTGCCGCGAACACAGTCGTTGCCTTGAGTGCGCAGTTGGAAAGCCTGCTGACGCAGTTCCTCGCCGATGCCGCTCAGCCACTCGGCGCGTTGCAATTGCTCGCAGCGCCGCAGCGCGAAGAGGCGATCAATTGGGGCAAGGCTGCCGTCACCGCGCCGGACACTCGCACGGTGCTGGAACACATCGCCGCGCAACTGCAGCGGCAACCACAGGCGCAGGCCGTGGTGTTCGCCGAGCAATCGATCGATTACCAGAGCCTCGATACCCGGGCCAATCGTCTGGCGCACAAACTGCAAACCTTGGGTGTCGGGCCGGAAGTGCGCGTGGGGGTGTGCATGCGTCGTACCCCGGACATGCTCGTGGGCCTGCTGGCGATCCTCAAGGCCGGTGGCGCTTATGTGCCGCTGGATCCGGACTACCCGCAGGAACGTTTGCTGCACATGCTCGACGACAGCCACGCCGCCGTGCTGCTCACCGAACCCGCGGCGCAGGCGATGCTGCCTGAAGCGTTGAGTGCGCAGGTAGTGCTGGTGGATGAGGACGCGCTCTGCGAGTTCCCGTCTACCGCCCCGGTGGCGAAAGTGACGGCGCAGAATCTGGCGTATGTCATCTACACCTCGGGTTCCACCGGCAAGCCGAAAGGCGTGGCGATTACCCACGGCAACCTGTCGGCGCTGATTCAGTGGTCGGCGGGTGTGTATCGCGCAGAACAACTGCGCGGTGTGCTGGCGTCGACGTCGATCTGCTTCGACCTGTCGGTCTGGGAAATCTTCGTCACGCTGGCCTGCGGCGGTTGTCTGGTGCTGGTGGACAACGCACTGGCACTGGCCGATCTGCCGGGCCGCGAACAGGTCACCTTGATCAACACGGTGCCGTCGGCGATTGCCGCGCTGCAACGCGCCGGGCAGATTCCGCGCTCGGTCAAGACCATCAACCTGGCCGGTGAACCGCTCAAGCAAAGTCTGGTGGATACCTTGTATGCGAGCACCTCGGTGCAGCAGGTGTATGACCTGTACGGGCCGTCGGAAGACACCACATATTCGACCTTCACCCTGCGTACGCCACAGGGGCAGGCGAACATCGGCCGGCCGCTGGAAAACACCGTCGCGTACCTGCTCGACAGTCAGTTGCAGGTGCTGCCTGAAGGCGTGCCGGCCGAGCTGTACCTCGGTGGTGCCGGCGTGACCCGTGGCTACCTGATGAAGGCCGCGCTGACCGCCGAACGCTTTGTGCCGAACCCTTACGCCAGCAACGGCGAACGGCTGTACCGCAGCGGCGACCTGGTGCGCCAGGGCTGTGACGGCAACATCGAATACATTGGCCGCGCCGACCATCAAGTGAAGATTCGCGGGTTCCGTATCGAACTCAGCGAGATCGAGGCGAGGCTGTTGGAGCAGGCGGACATTGCTGAAGCGGTGGTGCTCGCCCAGGACGGTGCGGCCGGTAAACACCTGCACGCCTACGTCGTACCGGCGCAGCCGGTGGGCGATCAGGTCGCGTTGGCGGAACGCTTGCGCAGTGCTCTGGCCGCGCGCCTGCCGGCGCACATGGTGCCGGGGCACTTGCACCTGATTGACGCCATCCCGCTGACGCCTAACGGCAAGCTGGATCGCAAGGCGCTGATGACCCTGGGCGACAGTCCTGCGCAGCAGCAGTATCAGGCGCCACAGACCGATCTGCAGTGGGAAGTGGCGACGGTCTGGCAGGAGGTGCTGGAGGTCGAGCGCGTCGGGCTGGCGGACAATTTCTTCCAGCTCGGCGGGCACTCGTTGCTGGCCACGCTGGTGGTGACCCGGATCAAGGAACGTCTGGGTGACAAGGTGCCGCTCAAGGAGTTGTTTGAAACCGATACCCTCAAGGCATTCTGTGCGCGGATCGAGGCCCTGCGTGTCGAAATGTCGCCCGTTCAGGATGAATTGGCTAAATCCCTGGAGGCCCTCAAACGTCTATCCCTCGATGATCTGGAAAAACTGATGTCTTGAGAGGGAAAAACGCGTGCAAGAGTTAATCGAGTCGGTAGGACAACTTTCGGCTAAGCAAAGAAAGGCTCTGGCGGTTCTGCTCAAGCAGAAAGGCGTCAACCTCTTTGACATTGCCCCGGTTTTCAAGCGCACGGCTGAAGAGCCGTTGCTGCTGTCCTACGCCCAGCAACGCCAGTGGTTTCTCTGGCAGTGGGCGCCGCACAGCGCGGCCTACAACATTCCGACGGCCCTGCGTTTGCAGGGGCCGCTGGATGTATCCGCGCTGGAGCGCAGCGTCCAGGCGCTGATCGAACGACACGAAACCTTGCGTACGGTGTTCACCCAGGAAACCGGACAACCCTTGCAAGTGGTCCTGCCCGCAGGCGCCTTTGCACTGGCGATCCAGCAACTGAGCGCTGAGTCGGCGAACGACCCTGAAGCGTCCATTCAGGCGTTCGTGCAGACCCAGAGCCAGAAAACTTTCGACCTGGAGCATGGCCCGCTGTTGCGCGCGGCGTTGCTGCAGGTCACCCCGAATGACCATGTCCTGGTGCTGACCCTGCACCACATTGTTTCCGATGGCTGGTCGCTGCAAGTGATGATCGAGGAACTGGTGCAGCTGTACGCCGGTTTCAATCTCGGGCACGCCGCCGGTCTGCCGGCGTTGCCGATTCAATACGCCGATTACGCCCTGTGGCAGCGGCAGTGGATGGAGGCCGGTGAGCAAGAGCGGCAACTGGCGTACTGGCAAGAGAAGCTGGGCGGTGAGCAGCCGGTGCTGGAGCTGCCGATGGATCGTCCGCGTTCGATCGAGCAAAGCTTTGCCGGGGCCAGTCACAACCTGATTCTCGATCCGGCGCTGAGCGATGCGCTCAAGGCGTTCGCCCGTCAGGAAAACGTGACCCTGTTCGTGGTGTTGCTGGCCTCGTTCCAGGCGTTGCTGCACCGCTACAGCGGGCAGACCGACATCCGCGTCGGCGTGCCGGTGGCCAACCGTGGGCGGGTGGAAATCGAGCGTCTGATCGGCTTCTTCGTCAACACTCAGGTGCTCAAGGCCGACATCGACGGGCAGATGCCGTTTGTCGATCTGCTGCGTCAGGTCAAACAGACCGCGCAGGAAGCCCAGGCCCATCAGGACTTGCCGTTCGAGCAATTGGTCGAAGCGCTGGAACCGGGGCGCAGCCTGAGCCACAGCCCATTGTTCCAGGTGATGTTCAACCACCAGGCCGAACGCCGCGCGAGCGTCGAAACCCGCCTCAACGGCCTGAGCATCGAACCGCTGGAATGGCAAAGCCAGACGGCGCAGTTCGACTTGACCCTGAACACCACCGAGCAGGCTCACGGCATCGAAGCCGTGCTCAAGTACGCCACGGATCTGTTCGACGCCGCGACCATCGAGCGCCTGGCGCAACACTGGAGTGCGCTGTTGCGGGCGATCGTCGCCGAGCCGGGCCAGCGTATCGGGCAACTGCCGATGCTCGATGACGGCCAGCAGCAACAATTGCTCGCGCAGTGGAATCCGGCACGGGTGGAACAAACGGTCAAGCAGTGCATTCATCAAGTCATCGAAGCCCAGGCTGAACGTCATCCTGAAGCGATCGCGGTGACCTTTGACGGGCAGCGTCTGACCTACGCCGAGCTCAATCGCCGTGCCAACCAGTGGGCGCACGTGCTGATCGACCGTGGCGTCGGCCCGGACGTGCGCGTCGGTGTTGCCGTCGAGCGTTCGCTGGACATGATCGTCGCCATCCTCGCGGTGCTGAAGGCCGGTGGCGCGTATGTGCCACTGGACCCGGGTTACCCGGATGATCGGCTGAGCTACATGATCGCGGACAGCGGCATCCAATGGCTGCTGACCCAGGGCCATCTGCTGGCGCAATTGCCGGTGCCAGCGGGACTGACCTGCCTGGATCTGAACCAGCCAGTCGCAGGCAGCCGCGACAGCAACCCGGTGTGCCTGACCACGCCGGACAATCTGGCCTACGTCATCTACACCTCGGGCTCCACCGGCAAACCGAAGGGCGCTTTGTTGCCGCACAGCAACGTCATTCGTCTGTTCAGTGCCACTGAGCACTGGTTCGATTTCGGCCCGCAGGACAGCTGGACGCTGTTCCATTCCTACGCCTTCGACTTCTCGGTCTGGGAGATTTTCGGTGCGCTGCTCTACGGCGGCAAACTGGTGGTGGTGCCCCACGACGTCAGCCGTTCCCCGGAAGATTTCTACAGCCTGCTGTGCGATGAAAACGTCACCGTGCTGAACCAGACGCCATCGGCATTCAAGCCGTTGATGCAGGTGGCCAGCGAGTCGTCGCGCGATAACGCCCTGCGTTACGTGGTGTT
>Ga0153931_100134_pt1 | contig 27919 bp, 22 predicted proteins | sample TSNJ015MetaG_FD_104730 | JGI IMG/M metagenome (GOLD analysis project Ga0153931, IMG submission 104730) | Attine ant fungus gardens microbial communities from New Jersey, USA - TSNJ015 MetaG | ecosystem: Host-associated > Fungi > Mycelium > Unclassified | place: USA: New Jersey, Wharton State... | reverse complement strand
TGGCTTGCCTGCGATAACGGTAGACCAGTGCCCAACAGCTTGACTGACACACCCTCATCGCGGGCAAGCCCACTCCCACATTGATCTTCTGCTGGCGCAAAACCACCGCCTGAACACGGTAAAAAGTGTGGGGGCTGGCTTGCCTGCGATAGCGGTAGACCAGTCCCAGACAGCTTGACTGACACACCCTCATCGCGGGCAAGCCCACTCCCACATTGATCTTTTGCTGGCGCAAAACCACCGCCTGAACACGGTAAAAAGTGTGGGAGCTGGCTTGCCTGCGATAGCGGTAGACCAGTGCCCAACAGGCTGACCGTCACACCCTCATCGCGGGCAAGCCCGCTCCCACATTGATCTCTTGCTGGCGCAAAACCACCGCCTGAACGCGGTAAATGTGGGAGCTGGCTTGCCTGCGATGGCGGTAGCTCCGTCGATCTAGTCGGCGACTGACACCCTGCACTCGCGATGCAAGCCCTGGATCATCAACCGCCCTGGTTAAATTGGGCACCGGTATCGACAAAACGCAGGCCAGGGCTCTGCGCGCCAAGGCGGTGCTTCAGCTCACCCCTGTTGCGCAACGCAGCAACATTCGCTGCCGAATCAATCATAGTCATCGTCGCTATCGTCACTGCCGCTATCCTGCGCACTGTATTGCTCGAGCATGAACTGGTCGTTTTCCTCTTTCTCCGCTGGGGTCAGGTGTGTGCTTTCATCCCACAGTCTTCGTTGTGCGGGCGTCAGGTCATCTTCATCCACAAATCGTTCTGCCGGTAGTATGTTTTTGACTTCGGGTGTGAGGTTCGTATCGCGCAGTTCGGCGGAGGGCGTGTAGTGACCGCTCGAGTTTGTCCAAAACTCGGGCTGGCCATCTTTTATGTAAACAGTCCCCGCATACATCACATCAGTAGTCCCTCCCTTCAGTGATTTCAGCCCGCTGGTCAGTGCTGAGTGCCCCTCCACCCAGCCGGGGTTGGTTCGCAAGTTGTAGGGGTAAGGCTTACCTTGAGGGGTGAGGCCTTTGTTCATCGAGCCGACATACACCCTGTCCGGTTCATCCGCACGTATAACAAATGCGTACGCACCATCGGCAATAAACGGCTTGGCGTCCCGCGGGTCTTGCGAAGTCAGCGCATAGCGTCCACTTGGCCTTCGATTGAGCTCCAATATTTGTTCAGGGGCCGCGGGTCTTTGTTGCGTGGTGCCTGCAATGTGTTCTTTGAGTGGAACGAATTCAGTTCTGCCCCCGCCGGCAACCCCTCTTCGTTTCCAAATACCGGCGTTGTCCGGCTTGGCAATTTTCCCGCTACTGACTAGTTTCCCGGGGTTGTGCGGGTCTTTGACACGCAATAGAAAATAGCCGTCCCCTGCATCTGGCTTATCAGAGACGAAGTACTTTTGCCCCGCATACTCTACTTCTCGCATCTGCCCGATAGCGCCCGACGTATCAGCCGCAGGACTCACCTTAGGCGCACCCTCAAGGGGAACGGACACCGCCTCGGTATTTTTCAACGCATTGTTAACGCGCACCAATTCGAAATCGTTGGTCTCAGGGTTGTGTTTCCAGAAGTACTTCAGAGGAGTTGCGGCGGCAGGTCGTTCACCTAACCCCACTTCCACGCCAATTGAGGCAAGTTCATGTACCAGTTGCAGGCCTGATAACACTGCCGCCGCACTGCCGCCTACACGGTCGTCGGCGGTCATGCCATAGATGGCGTCATGGACGCCAAAGACCACATTACCCACATTGCCCACCACAGGTAGGTAACCGAAGGTATTGCCCCAAAAGTCTTTCGCAGACTTCCAGTTTTGCTGTGAGGAACCAAATACTTCAGTTTGGTCGGACCACACGGCATTTTTGGCGTTGACCTCTTGGTATTGGGTGGCAATACCGGCATTCAAATCGCCGTATTTCAACCGATAATCCGTCGCTCGCGACTCGGTGTAGTTAAACGTCTCCCAGACCGGCACCCCTTTATCTTTGAGAAAACTGGCGTACCCCGGATAGTGGGCATTAGTGCCCTCAATAAAACTATCAAGCACACGTTCCGCCTTTGGCCAATGTGCATCGTGCCTGCCTTGTCTGTCGCTGGCATTGAAACCGCGCAGCAGATCACTTCGATTGTTTTTAGCCCACTGGGCGAATGCCTCGTCGCCCGTTATTTCATGGACCGTGCCGTTCTTTAAGTCGACCATCACGCCCTGGTTAGGCCTGTGCTCAGGCTTACCGTCATAGGGGGTATTGGGAATAAAGGCATACCCTGCCAATGGATAGCCATACAGGTTGGGAATAATGACCTGCCCATTTTTTTGCAACGTTCGCTTGATAGCCTCTTGACCTTCAAGGCTTAACTTTTCGAAACTTTCTTTATCGTTAGACAGGTGCTGCAAGGTGCCGCGTACCGCATAGGCGTCCGCTTTTCCGGAGCGTTTCGACAGCGCGCCGTTAGCATCCCGCATGGGCGTTGCTATTTCATTTTCCCAATGTTTCTGAAGCTGTTTGCCCTGTAATTCCAGATCGGCGACCTTGGTCAGGTCTTGTTTTTCGATTTCCATGAATTGGAAATTGATCGGGCCTCCTCGCTGCACTTTGTCATGCGCGAGGGCGCCGGCTGCAATTTCCCAGGCAAAGTAGGTGCGTTTATCGGTGTTGGTCAGTGCTTCGGGTCGCCCTTTCCCGGTATAGGAAGTGAACGTCACTGTGACCTTTTCATGCGGGTCGTACCCTGCCGCCAATAACCCACCGCTGAAGTAACCCGCCGGTTCCAGGAACTGGCGCACCTTCTGGAACCTGATATTGCTTTCGCCTTCGCTAGCACTTTCTATGTTTTGGATTTGCGTCACGACACGACCGGCATAGGCATCGATGCGCTTCAGTCGCTCCTGTTGCGTATAGCTCGCCGTCGGCGGGGTGACGGTAACGGCTCCATAGATCACCGCTTTGGCAACATCAGACTCGTGATTGGGGGCTGGAGGGGCAATCGGTTTCTGCCCAAGACTGACCTGTTTATCCTCAGAACCAGTCATTTCTCCCGGAACACTGTTTTGCAAAGGTGGCGACGCGTCGACTGCTCGGGGATTACGGCTCTGCCCTTGAGCGGGTCCGATACCGGCGCCAAAGGGGTTGGCGTTGGCGGCTGGAGGAACGGGGGAAGACGGACTTATATTCATCATCGGCTGACTTTTTCTGACTGTTGCCCTGGGTAAGCCCCCCCCCGCAATTGAAGATCCGGGCCGGATCAAGCACCGGATGCTTCCTGTTGATAGGGCGTTTGGGGAGCCTCGTTCACCGGTGTTGTTTTTTCGTACAAAAACCGCACGAACTTACCTACACCAGCGACCAATCAGTCGTACGCCAGAGTGAATAGGTTCCCTCACTGAAAACGTCGTTTGTTACGTGGTGTTTTCGCCAATTCCTACGGTGGCTGTGCGTGAGGCACCTTCGGGTGCGCCGGTTTTCCTATTGACCGGTCTGCTAGCCCGCCTACAGCCGCCACCCTCGTTAAGCCGCGTTGGCGCTAGCGTCCTTATTCAATAGCGGCTGCACCATGGATAAAGTCGCCCCCAACCGGCCCCTTGGTTAAGCCAAAGCCCGGGCGGGGGAAGATTCGGCGGTATGGCATTTGCTGGAGATAGCCAAGACCACGGTGGATCGCTCCAGCGAATGCCTGAACCCAACAAAAACCACGGCCTGAATAAACGCGGTCAAAAAAATGTGGGAGCTGGCTTGCCTGCGAAGGCGGTGTGTCAGTCAGAAGATCTGTTACTGATACACCGCCTTCGCAGGCAAGCCAGCTCCCACCGTTGATCTACAGCGCGCTGAGGTTATTTGGACACGGGCATCGCAAACTCCGCGCCCTGCTCGATGCTCTCTGACCAGCGCTGCATGATCGACTTCTGCTTGGTGTAGAAGCGCACGCCTTCAGTGCCGTAGGCGTGCATGTCGCCAAACAAGCTCTTCTTCCAGCCGCCAAAGCCGTGCCAGGCCATCGGCACCGGAATCGGCACGTTGATGCCGACCATGCCCACTTCGATACGCCGGGCAAACTCGCGGGCAATGTTGCCGTCGCGGGTGAAGCAGCTGACGCCGTTGCCAAATTCGTGGTCGTTGACCAGCTTGATCGCCTCACCGAAGTCATTCACGCGCACGCAGGCCAGCACCGGGCCGAAGATTTCTTCGCGGTAGATGCTCATGTCTTTCGTCACGTGGTCGAACAAGGTTGCGCCGAGCCAGAAGCCGTTTTCCAGGCCCGGTTCGGTGGGCACATAGTCGCGCCCGTCGAGCAGCAGTTTTGCCCCGGCTTGCACGCCTTGTTCGATGTAGCCGCTGATGCGCTCCAATGCAGCCCGCGACACGATCGGGCCCATCTCGGCTTTCAAATCGCGGCCGTCGGTGATGCGCAATGTCTTCGCGCGCTCGGTCAAGGCGGCGATGATCTTATCGCCCACATCACCCACCAGCACCGCCACCGAAATCGCCATGCAGCGCTCGCCGGCACTGCCATAGGCGGCGCCCATCAGCGCGTCGACGGTTTTTTCGATGTCCGCGTCGGACATCACCACCATGTGGTTTTTCGCGCCGCCCAGGCCTTGCACACGCTTGCCATTGCGCGCGCCGGTCTCGTAGATGTATTGCGCAATCGGCGTGGAGCCGACAAAGCTCACGGCCTTGACGTCCGGGTGTTCGAGCAGGGCATCCACCGCTTCCTTGTCGCCCTGCACCACGTTGAACACGCCTTTGGGCAAGCCGGCTTCGCGCAGCAACTCAGCCATGAACAGCGAGGCGCTCGGGTCGGTCGGGCTGGGCTTGAGGATGAAGGTGTTACCCGCCGCGATGGCGATCGGGTACATCCACATCGGCACCATCACCGGGAAGTTGAACGGCGTCACGCCGGCCACCACGCCCAAGGGTTGGCGCAGGGTCCAGTTGTCCATGCCCCGTGACACCTGGTCGGAATGTTCGCCCTTGAGCAGGTTGGGAATGCCGCACGCGAATTCGAGGATGTCGATGCCCCGGTCGACTTCGCCCTGGGCGTCGGTGAACACCTTGCCGTGTTCGGCGACGATGATGCGCGCCAGGTCGTCTTTGCGTTCACGCAGCAGGTGCAGGTATTCGAACAGTACGCGGGCACGGCGGATCGGCGGGGTGTCGGCCCAACCGGCGAAGGCGGCCTGGGCGGCGGCGACGGCCTCGCCCACGGTCTGGCGGCTGGCCAAGGCCACGCGACCGGTCACCTCACCGGTGGCCGGGTTGTAGACGTCCTGATAGCGATCATCGCGGGAAACGCGCTGGTCGTTGATGTAATGCTCGAGGATGCTCATGGCAATGGGTCCCAGGTCGGTAAACGTTGGAGCCCACGATAGGCTTTCAGTTTGTTCCGAACCAGAGCAGAATCCAGAACTGATTGTCCTCATAGGCGAACAATAGAATCATGGAAAAGGCTGAGATCGAAGGGCTGTGGACTCACATTCATTGGCTGTCGGTGCTTGAGGAACAAGGCACCTACACCGCCGCTGCCGCGCGCCTGGGCGTTAGCAAATCCGCCGTCAGCCAGCGCATTTCAGACCTGGAAAAAGCCACCGGCACCCGGCTGGTCACCCGCACCACGCGCAGCGTGCGGCTGACCGATGCGGGCCTGTCACTGACCCGCGAAGTGCGCAGCGCCTATGCGCAGATCGCCCGTAGTTTCTCTTCGGTGCGTGACGCTGCCGGGGAAATTCGCGGCCTGGTACGCCTCACCGCGCCAGTGGCATTTGCCCGCCAGCAACTGGTGCCGCACCTGTCCGAGTTCCTGCAACTTTACCCGCAGGTGCGCATCCAGCTGGACGTCTCGGATGCCTTGAGTTCGCTGGCGGCCGAAGGCTACGACCTGGCGGTACGGCACGGCTTCCAGGTACCGGAAACCCATGTAGCGTGGAAGCTGTGCGACACCGGCTCGGTGCTGGTTGCCACGCGCGAGTACCTGCAACAGCACGGCGAACCGCGCGAACCTGGCGACCTCACCGCGCATAACTGCCTGTACTACCCTCGGGGCACCGACCAGCCGGCATGGACCTTTGAACGCGGCGGCAAACAGGTTGAACGGGTGACCGTGCCGATCTCTGGGAGTTTTTCGACCAATAACAGTGAAGCGCTGCGCGACTCAGCGATGAACCACCTGGGCATTGCCCTGCTTCCGGATTTCAGCGCGCAGGCCGCCCTGGCCCATGGCAACTTGGTGCAGGTGCTCACGGGCTGGACGCTCAAGGGCGCGTTTGCCGATGAGATTTACCTGATTCGACCGTACTCGCCCCATGTACCGAAATCGGTCAGTACGTTAGTGGGCTATCTAAAGGATAAGTTATCCGGCGGTTTTCGATTTGTGGGTAAGTAACACACTCATGCAGACAACTTAAGCAGAACCATTCTCGACAAGTAGTTATTACCGATCTACTTATAGCCAGCGGCAATAATCCAAATAACAAACTTCAAGACCTTGTAGTGAACTTGTTACCGGCGAAAGCCCGCAACAACGGGTTCTTGACGCTTTGAAAAAAGCCATACAACTAATTGTAAAGCGTAAATAAACAGCGCTGTTTAAACCGCGCCAACCTCCCGGCTTTAAACTCCTTGATGCGCAAACTTGCAAAAAAACCACAACCGGCTACGTTCATGAATACCGTGAAAGCCATCAGCCATTACGCACACAGCCAGCCCAACGGGCGAGGGACTCTATTGCTCTGAAAACAGCGCTTAACACTGACACGGAACTTAGTCTTAACTCTCAAAAGGGATGCTTTGATGAAGCGCAGCCGGTGGTACCGTGCGTTCTCGAAAAAGGGGCCAGTCGATCATTTTTGGCTGTCGTTGATAGGCTTTGCTGTGCTGGTGATTGCCAGCTTCCTGTTGTTTGAACAACAGATCCAAGACTTCCTGATTCACCTCAACCTGTATCAACCTTCGACGCCTGCCCAGGCATTCAACCTGGCACTGCTGCTGCTCGCCCTGCTCGCCCTCGATGTGGTGTTGCCGGTGCCGTCAAGCCTGGTGGCGTTGCTGGCGGTGGCCATGCTCGGCAGCCTCGGCGGTTGCCTGGTGATTTTCATAGGGCTGTGCCTGGGCGCCGGGCTGGGCTATGCGCTGGGCGCCGGCTATTTGCACTTGCTGTCCGGCCGCCTTGGCTTGCATCAGCGCCAGCCAGGGCAGTTGGCGTATCGGTTGAGCACGTTGTCGTTGATTTGCCTGCGTGGCGTGCCGGTGCTGGCGGAAACCTCGGTGGTCGCCGCCGGCATGCAACGCTATCCGCTGCGCGCATTTTTGCTGATCACCACCCTGGCCAATGCCGGACTGGCACTGGCTTACACCGCCATCGGCACGCTGCTGATCGAGCAGAACTCACTGCTGGTCACCCTCCTCGCCAGCATGGTGTTGCCGCTGGCGTTTATGGCCGGTTATAGCCTGCTCAAACGCAAACCCGCTGGGCAGCAGCCGCTGCGCGGACGGTTCGAGGTCAGTTACGACTACCCGGTGATGTTCACCGATCACGTGTTTGATCCGCTTAACCCGTGCCTGCACCGCGCGCTCATCACCCAGCACGCGGCACCGGTGACGGTGATGGTGTTCGCCGATGCGCAACTGCTGCACAGCGCCCCACAGTTGCTGGCTCAAATCGACGCCTATTTCGCTGCCCATGCAGACCTGCATTTGCAAACCGCCCCCATCGCCGTGCCGGCGGGTGAACTGAGCAAAACCGCACGCGTGCTGGAGCAGCTCTACACCGACATGCTGCAGCACGGCCTGGACCGGCATTGCTACGTGCTGGCCCTGGGCGGCGGCGCGGTGCTGGATGCGGTGGGCTACGCCTGCGCCACCTTCCACCGCGGCATCCGCCTGATCCGTATTCCGAGCACGGTGCTGGCCCAGAACGACGCCGGCATCGGCGTGAAAAACGGTATCAATGCCTTCGGCCAGAAGAACCTGCTGGGCACCTTCTGCCCTGCCACGGCGGTGATCAACGACTTCCAACTGCTCACCAGCCTCACCCGCCGCGACCAGATCGCCGGGCTGGCCGAAGCGGTCAAGGTAGCGCTGATCAAGGACCAGGCGTTTTTCGCGTGGATGGAACAACACGCCGATGCCCTCGCCCGCTTTGATCACCCGGCCAGCCGACACGCGATTCGCCGCTGCGCCGAGCTGCACCTGGCGCACATCACCGGCGCCGGCGACCCGTTCGAACGCGGCAACGGTCGGCCGCTGGATTACGGCCATTGGGCCGCGCACAAATTGGAAAACCTCAGCCACCACCGGCTGCGCCATGGCGAAGCGGTCGCGGTGGGCATGGCGTTGGATGGGCTGTATGCGAATGCCTTGGGGTTGTTGAGCGATACCGACACTGAGCGAGTGATGAGCCTGCTGCGCAAACTGGGGTTCAACCTGTGCCCGCCTGAACTGACCTTGAGAGATGCGCAGGGCCGCTCGCCGCTGTTGCTGGGGCTGGAGGAGTTCCGCCAGCACCTGGGAGGCCAACTGTCGATCCCCATGCTCAACCGCATCGGCCAGTCGGTGGACCTGCATGAAATCGACAGTGCGACGATGGAGGTCGCGCTGCAACGCTTGTCGACCGCAAGCGAGGCAGCGCTGACGCTGGACGAGGGTTACGCACAATGAGCCCGATGAAAACCTGGATGACCCTGGGCCGCGTCTCCAACCTGCCCACGGTATGGACCAACACCCTCGCTGCGGCCCTGCTCGCCAGCAGCGCCGGCGCCCTGGCGCCGCCGTCGTCGCTGGTGTGGGGGCTGCTGCTGATCACGCTGTCGTTGCTGTACCTGGCCGGCATGCTGCTGAACGACTGGCTCGACGCCGACTGGGACCGGCAACACCACAACCCGCGTCCGATCACGCTGGGTTTGGCCAGCCGGCAACAAGTCGGCCTGGCCACGGCGCTGCTGCTGATACTCGCCGCCGCAGCGGTGCTGGGCCTGAGCCGCTTGATCGACGAGCCGCATTGGCTGCTTGGCAGCGTGGTGCTGTTGGTGGGCTGCATCGTCGGCTACAACCTGCTGCACAAGAAATACGCCCACAGCGTGTGGCTGATGGGCGCCTGTCGCTCGGCGCTGTACCTCACGGCGGCGGCCAGCCTGGCGGTGCCGCCGGAGCCGATCTGGCTGTGCGCGATTCTGCTCGGCGTGTACATCAGCGGCCTGACCTACCTGGCGCGCCAGGAACACCGCAACCAGCTGATCAGCCGCTTGCCATTGCTGCTGATGCTCAGCCCATTGGCTCTGGCGTTCTACTCCAACACGCTGTGGTTTTGGCCGGTGCTGCTGCTGTGGCTGGGCTGGCTGGGCTGGCATTACCGCAAGCACCTGGCCAACCCGCAACACCGGCAAGTCAGGGCGTTTATCGGTGCAGGGCTGGCCGCCTTGCCGCTGTTTGACGCACTGGTTTTGGCGGTGGCCAACCAACCGATGGGCAGCCTGTTGTGTGTGGTGGTGTTTTTCCTGCTTCCCCACTTCCAGCGTTGGATCAAGCCGACATGAACATGCGCCAGGATGGCCTCGCCGCACACCTTCAAGCCCTGACCCAGCAACTGACCGCCGCCCAACTGGAGTGGTGGCAGCAGGCGCAGGCGCAGCTCGCCCAGCAACCCAGCGCCACCCTGGCGGCGTTGTTGAGCGGCCAATGCAAGCGCCTGCTGCCCGCGCCGGCCGTGGAGTTGGCACGTGCACTGGTGCTGGCCAAAGCACTCGAACACACCCCGGTAACCGAGCAGGTACCGCTGCTGCGTCAGCTGTTCCTGTGGGGTGACGACCAGGAAAAAATCGCCCTGCTGGGTGCCCTCGACTGGCTCGACAGCGACGGCCTTTGCGTGGCGCTGGCCCTGCAGGCCGGGCGCACCAGCAACCCGCAGGTATTCGCCGCCCTCGCCCTCGACACGGCCTACCCGTCACGCCATTACCCGGAGCGCGCCTTTCACCAGCTGGTACTCAAAGCGCTCGGCATGGGCCTGGACGTGGGGCGCGTGATGGGGCTCACGCAGCGCCAGGGCGTCACGCTCAACCAACTGGCCCTTGACCTGCTCGATGAACAGCTCGCGGCCGAGCGAACCGTGTCCCCAGGGCTGCCCACCGTCATCGCCTTTGACCTGCTCAGCGCCGCGCAACGCCAGCGCCTGCGAAGCCTGAGCCTGCCGCCGCAATGGCGCGCCTACCTGAACTGACACCGCACAACGCCGCCCCTGCCCTTGACGAGGATTCACCATGCTCAAGTACTTCGATCCGCATATTCATATGGTCAGCCGCACCACCGACGACTACCAGAACATGGCCGCCGCCGGCATCACCGGCGTGATCGAGCCGGCGTTCTGGCAGGGCCAGGCACGCACCAGTGTCGGCAGTTTCGTCGACTACTTTGACACGCTGCTCGGCTGGGAACGCTTTCGCGCGAGCATGTTTGGCATTCATCACTTCTGCACCATCGGCCTTAACCCCAAAGAAGCGAATGACCTGTCGATTGCCAATGAAGTGCTGCAGATTCTGCCGCGCTACCTGGTCAAGGACGGCGTGGTGGCAGTGGGCGAAATCGGCTACGACGACATCACCCCTGAAGAGGACCGCTTTCTCGCCGCGCAGCTGGAGCTGGCCAAGCAATTCAACCTGCCGGTGCTGGTGCACACGCCGCACCGCGACAAGATCGGCGGCACCAAACGCACCCTCGCGGTGATCCGTGAAGTGGGCATCGCCGAACACCTGGTGATCATCGACCACCTCAACGAACTGACCTTGCCGCTGGTGCTCGACAGCGAGTGCTGGCGCGGCCATTCCATCTACCCCAACACCAAGATGTCGGAGCAGCGCATGGTCGCGCTGCTCAAGGAATACGGCACCGAAAAAATGGTGGTCAACAGCGCGGCGGATTGGGGCATCAGCGACCCACTCAAAGTGCCCAAGACCGGCCAGGCGATGTTGGCCGCAGGCTTTACAGAAGCCCAGGTCGAGCAGGTGCTGTTCCATAACCCGGTGGACTTTTTTGCCCAAAGTGGCCAGCTCGACAAGGCGCTGGTGAGCACGCCGCTGCCCATCGACCAGCGCAAGCAATGGCAGGAAAACTCGGCCCTGCGCGGCCAGGAACCGGTGGTCAAATGAGTGCCTGCAGCGGCTGGACGGCCGCCCAGCTCGGGTATTGCAGCAATGTGCACCCAACGCGTGACCTGGCCGGATTACGGGCCTCGATCAAGCAGCATTTTCAAGGCGTGCGCAATTTGCGCGGGCTGCAGCAACAGGACAGCGGCCTGTGGATTTGCGCTCACGCGGCGGCGCAGCTGCAGCAGGAATCGGCGCGCGTGCAGTTCCTGGCATTGCTCAAGCACAGCGGCCTGCGCCTGACCTCGCTGAACGGTTTTCCCTATGGCGAATTTCATCAGGGCGCCGTCAAAGCCGACGTCTACCTGCCCAATTGGGCCGACCCGCAACGTCTGGCCTACAGCCTGGACCTGGCGCGCCTCCTCGCCCATGCCTTGCCAAACGACTGCGTCCACGGCGTGATCTCCACGGTACCGCTGGGCTATGCCGCCACCTGGACGCCGGCATTGCAGGCGCGCGCCGACGAGCAACTGAGCCAACTCACCGCCGCACTCGCCCACCTGCATTGGGAAACCGGCAAAAAAATCGTGTTCTGCCTGGAAATGGAACCGGACTGCGTGCTGGAAAACACCGAGCAGGCCATCGCGTTTTTCCAGCGCCGGCGCGCCATGGACCCCAACCATGCCTACTTGGCGTTGTGCTTCGACGTGTGCCATCAGGCGGTGATGTTCGAAGACTGCTACCAGTCGCTGGAACGGCTGCGCGCGGCCGAGGTGCCGGTGGGCAAGATCCAGCTGTCCAACGCGATGATTTGCCGCTTGCCATCGGACGACGCCAGCCGGCGCGAACACGTGCTCACAACCCTGAGCACCTTCGCCGAACTCACGTACTTGCATCAGGTGAAAGCGCTCACGGCCCAGGGCCATCGAGTGGCCTGGCCAGACCTGCCGGCCGCCCTGAAGGACTGCGCCGGGTTCGGCGAACTGCGCATCCACTTCCACATCCCGCTGTTCAGCGACCACCTGTTGCTGCCCGAACTCAGCGGCAGCCAGATTGCCCTGGCGCAGACCTTCGACTACCTGGCGGCGCATGCCGATGTGCGCCCGGTGCTGGAGGTGGAAACCTATAGCTGGGGCGTGCTGCCCGTTGAATTGCGGCCCGCTACCGAGGCCGCTCAATTGGCCGGCATCGCCGCTGAGCTGCGCTGGGTCGAAGAGCAACTGCGCCAGCGCAACCTGTTGCACGTGCAGGAGGCCTACGCCGATGCCCTCTGAACAACCGCTGCTGCTGATCAATGTGGTCGGGCTCACGCCCTCGCTGCTGGGCGAAGCGACGCCGCACATCAACACCCTGCTCAAGACCGCCAAGATGGCCAGCCTGCAACCGGTGTTCCCCGCCGTAACCTCGACGGTGCAGGCCTCGATCCTCACTGGCGCACCGCCGTCGCAGCACGGGATTGTCGGCAATGGCTGGTACTTTCGCGATCAGGCCGAGGTGCGTTTCTGGCTGCAACCCAATGGGTTGATCCAGGGCGAAAAGGTCTGGCACACGCTCAAGCGCGAGCTCCCGGGCTTTCGCTGCAGCCAGTTGTTCTGGTGGTACAACATGTACGCCGACGTGGACGCCGCCATCACCCCGCGCCCGCATTACCCGGCCGATGGGCGCAAACAATTCGGGCTGTATTCGTCACCGCCCGCGCTGCATGAGCAGATCGAGGCGCAGATTGGCGAGTTCCCTTTCCATGGCTTCTGGGGGCCGGCGGCGGGCATTGCATCAAGCCGCTGGATCGTCGACTGCGCAATGGCCGAGTTCCAGATCAATCGCCCTCACCTGCAATTGATCTACTTGCCTCACCTCGACTACAGCTTGCAGCGCGTAGGGCCTGAACATCCCTCGATTGCAGATGAAGTACGCGCCATCGACGCCGAGGTGGGGCGCCTGCTGGCCTTCGCCGAGGCGCAGGGGGCGGCGGTGATGGTGCTGTCCGAGTACGGCATCGAAGCGGTCGAGCAGTCGGTGTCGATCAACCGCGTGCTGCGCGCCGAAGGCCTGTTGCAGGTGCGCCAATCCTTGAGCTGGGAACTGCTCGACCCGGGCGCCAGTGCGGCGTTTGCGGTGGCCGATCATCAGGTTGCGCACATCTACGTAAAGCAGGCACAGGACATTGCGCGGATCAAAGCCTTGCTGCAGCGCCAGCCCGGTATCGAGCAGGTGCTCGATAACGCCGAGCAACGCGCCTGGCAGCTCGATCACCCGCGCAGCGGCGAGCTGGTGGCCGTGGCCGCCGCGGGTTACTGGTTCGATTACTACTACTGGCTGGATGAGCGCAAGGCGCCGGACTTTGCGCGCACCGTGGACATCCACCGCAAGCCTGGCTACGACCCGGTCGAGCTGTTCATCGACCCGGCGATTCGCTTCCCCAAACTGAAAATGGCGCGCCGCCTGCTGCAAAAAAAGCTCGGCTTTCGCTACTACATGGACCTGATCCCGCTGGACACCACGCTGGTGCGTGGCAGCCACGGGCGCCTGCCCAGCAGCGCACAGACCGGCCCATTGCTGATCACCAATTGCGATCTGGCGTTACCGCAGCAGCTTGCGGCGACGGCAGTCAAGCAACTGCTCCTGGAACACTTCCTGGGGCGCCCACACCTCGAACTGGCCAATGCCAAGGAGCTTCCATGCGGCGAGCCTTATCTATCACTGTCCTGAGTGCACTGGCCGGATTGGCTCAGGCCCAAGGCGCAAACACGGCCTTCGACTGCACGGATTTTCTGCAGTTTGGCGGCAATATCGACAAGACGCGAACCACCTTCACCCAAAGCCCCGAGACCCTGGCCTGGAACTGGTTTGTCTGCCTCAACCAACCGGCTGCGGCACAAAGCCCTGATCGGGCCTGGGAAACCATGAAGCCTTCAGACCAGGTTTACCTGGCCAATGGCACGCAACCCCTGCCCTACGCCCAGCGCACACCCGTGCCCGCCGCGGTGCTGACGCAAGCCCAGGCGATGGGCATGAACGTCAATCGTCTGTTCCACAACCTCAACGCCACGCAACAGGTGGACGGGCTGATCCTGGAAATGGGCGGCCAGGTGCCGCATGCCCAGCAAGGCCAGGCGGTGCGGTTTCAGCTGCTGATGGGTCCGGACACCTTCAACTACATCGTGCAGCAGAAGGTCTACAACGTGAATGGCCAGGCCGCATTGACCAGCGACCTCAACTTTCCCTCCTCGGCCTGGGAACTGAAGGCCGCCTGGCTGTGGATCGGCAACAACCCGACCTACCAGCAGCAGTTGGCCAACGATGGCTACTACATCGCCCAGACCTACTACCAGCAAGGCAGTGAGTACGTGGTGGGCTATGCCGCGTTGAGCGGCTTGCATGTGATCAACAAATTGAACCCCGACTGGGTGTGGACCACCTTCGAAAACCGCAACAACAGCAAGTACACCGTGACCAACGCGATCCCGCCCACGCCGATGACCAACAGCACCGGGCCGACCGCGGCGGCGCAACCGGTCAATACGAGTTTTCAGGCGAGCAACCCGACACTGGCGCAATACGAGTTGATCGGCGTGCAGTCCAATACCACGCCTACCCTGCTCGCCAACTCCCAATTGGAATCGGCGTTCCAGAACCAGTCGTCGTGTTTCGCCTGCCACGGCACCGCCGCGTATTCGCCGACCAAGGGCTACTTCAACTTCGCCCTCAAACAAGACGGCGGCATCGTCTACCCCACCGCTGCACTGCCGGCCTCCGACTTTGTCGGGTATCACAAACTGGACTTTGTCTGGTCGCTCAAACGCGCCCAGTGGCAACGCTAAGGAGCCTCACATGAGCGTATTGAATTTCCCGCGTATCTACCTGGGCGGCCATATGTTCTGGAACCCGCCGACCGCCAACAACAACGACATGTACCCGCTCTACGATGCGGTCAAAATGCAGATGAACTGGCGGTTCCTGGAAGCCTTCAAGATCACGCCGCTGAACGCCGCCAGCCAATTGCTGCCGTGGACCATTGCGCCGCTGGCGCCGGCCGCCGTGCCGGACTACGTGATGCAGGTGCCGGGCAATGCCGGGCAGTTGGCATCCCCCATGATTCCCGGCGAATGGAACCTGTTCGGCGATAACGCCTGCGGCACCGTGAGCTACAACCAGACCCAGTCGGTGATCACCGGTGGCGAGTTGCCCGACGGTGGTTACGTCAGCCAGGACCCGCTGATCAATCAAAGTTATCAGTTGCTCGGCAATCCGTTTGGCGGCGCGCCGACGTCGCCGGCACGGTTTGTCGACGTGAGCCCGTGGCAGAACACCTTCACCGCGCTGTACTTCGACAAGCTGGTGCTGGGCAATGCGCAATGCGGCCTGACGCTCAACCGCGAACACCGCATGCTCGACCGTTTCCTCAATTTCAATTGGGCCAACCTCGGCGGCCTGGCGTACGTGACCACCACCTGGCAGACCTGCTTCCCGAAGGAAAACCTGGCGTGGATGATCGGCAACTCGGCGTTGCTGCAAAACCTGCAGGCGCAGATGGCGCAACAAAACGCCAAGGGGCTGATGTTCCGCTTTACCACCTACCTGACCTGCTACGACAAGAACGGCATCTTCAACAACTACCCACCCATCGACACCCACAGCTCCACGCCCGAGGCCCAGGCCAAGGTACAGGCCATGTATCAGCAGGCGCTGGATAACGTCGGCGATATTTTCTTCAACCCGGCCTATAGCCGTACCGTGGGCAGCCTGGGGTTGTGGTTTGAGGACGAATTCCCCACCGCGCCGGCCGGCAGGCGCCTGGTGCCGGCCGCCAAGGTGGCGATCTACAAAACCTCACCGGGCACCACCAGCCAGGTCCAACTGGGCGTGATCTCGGCCCAGGCCCATGGCAATACCTTGTCGCTGGACCTGGGCAACGCCTTTCCGTTCTACCCAATCGACAGCAAGGCCGACATCCCGGTCGCGGCCAAGTACCAGGCCGGCGACTACCAGATCGGCATCCGCCAAGGCACGCAATTCAGCCCGTTGGCCAGCTTTGGCTATGACGATTACCAGCAATTGGCGTTCGACAAGCGCGCCGGCATCCTCGACCTGGCCCTCACCGTCGAGGCCCAGGCGCAGCTGCAATCCGGCACGCTGGAACTGCAACAGCAAGGCACCACGCCGATCATCGCCGCGACCCAGCAATTGTGGACCGCCGAGGTGGTAGAGAGCGCCAGCTTTATCGACGTGGGCGACACCAAGACGTTGCAGGTGATGGTGCAATACGACGGCCAGCCCGCACCGGCCGGCACCACGTTGTGGGTGGCCGAATACGGCAATGCCTACATGCTGTGCACCACCGATTACTACCTGGCGTTCAGTAACGCAGCGGACTTTTCACTGTTCAACAACGACCCGCAGAACCCGGCCAACAACAGCCCCTGCCTGCCGCAATTTGCCGGTGCGAAGACCTTGGCCGGCCAGATCACCGAAGGCACGGGCCGCCAGCTCATGGCAACCCGGCTGGCGGTGCCCGCCGATCAAACCGTGCCGGTGACCTACCAGCAATTTCTGCCGACGCCCGCCGCTGTCGCCCTGAGCCCGACGCTGACGTTCGCCAACCCGATCACCCTGCAACGCACGTTGCAAGACCCGCTGAACAGCCCGGTGCAATTTAGCCTGACCAAGATCCAGACCGACGCCAATGGCATCGCCAACCTGACGGTCACGGCCCAGGCGCCGGGCTTTCCGACCTTGCGTTTCTTTGTCCAGGACGGTCAGCAGGAACCGGAGATCCCCTTCAGCTTTCCGCTCAACCAGGCCTTTACCGATTTTCTCGCGCCGCTGCGTGTGCTGCCGCTGGAACCGCAAATGCAGCAGGATTTCGTCAACGCCTGGAACCTGATTTATCAGCGTGAAAATGCCGGCCAGCTGATCTGGGAGACCTTCATCTACCCATTCATCCTGCAGCCGTTCTATTACCTCTACCCGATCATGAGCAAGTACATGCCGCTCAATAACCTGACGCGCATCGAGGGCGCGGTCGACCAACTGATCGTGTTGATCAGCAAGGCCTATCAGGAGGAAAGCACGCTGGCGATGCCCATCACGCGGGACATGCCGCAGAGCCGTCGCGCGGTGCTGGAACTGTGGGCGCAGGCGTTGGTGAAGCGTAACTACCCGCCCGTCCCGCTGAGCATGAACGACTACGCGTAAACCGCGCACAGGACCACCGGGTGACGCACCTGTCATCCGGTTTTCAAAGGAGTGTTGTATGAACGCCAGCCGCTTGAGCCGATTGTTGCTATTGCTGATGCTGCTCAGCCCCGGCGCCTTTGCCAGGGACGACAGCGGCAAGCCCCTGGCATTGGCCACGCAACTCAATTGCCAGCCGCCCACGAGCGCGCCCGCAGCCACTGCCAGCCAGGACCAGTTCGATCAATACAGCTGGCAGCTTTTTGTTGCCTTGAACTGGCCGGCACAGGACGGGCAGCGCGGCGCGCCCAATTGCAGCAAACAGCCCGGCGACCCCGGCTATACCGTGTGGCAGACCTACAAGACCGTCAGCGAAATTTTCCTGCCGGGGGCCGCCAACCCCGGGCCGTGGAATAGCCCGCTGATCGCCAGAAGCCTGGGCATCATCAACATCGCAGCGCTGAAAAACAGCTCACTGGTCAACTCCATCGACCAGGCGGTGGGCGGCTGGTTGATCGATCAGGCAGGCAACCCGACCTACTACGATATCTCGGCCAACCAGGCGTCCTACAACTACATCGTCGGCAATAACTTCTACAACGCGAATGTGGTGTCCAAGGCCAACACCATCAACTTCCCCAATGGGGTGATCGAGGTCAAATCCAGCTGGCGCGTGCTCACCGCCCGTGACAATGCCAGCCATTACCTCACGCAGTTTGCCCGCGTCGCGCGGTTCAACAGCCAGGGGCAACGCATTGGCGTCGGCGAGGCGTACCTGGGCCTGGTGGGCTTGCACATCATCACCAAGGTCAACGGCTACCCGCAGTGGATCTGGTCCACCTTCGAGCAGGTCGAAAACGTGCCGCCCAAAGCCAAAGTCAACGGCCAATGGGTCGATCAACCGGCGCCCGGCACCGCCTATTCCTACTTCAATGCGGCCGCGCCCGCCGCCGCGCTGAACCAGTCGCCCTGCAATTGGCAAACACAAGGCACCCAGCTGGTCTGCGTGCCCAGGCCCGGCACCACGTTCCAGACGCCTAACCCGCTGAACCGCGTGACGCCCATCGCGGATGTGACGAACTGGGTCAACAACAACTACCGCAACGATCCGAGCCTGCAACGCAGCGTGTTGAAGTACTACCAGTTGATCACCACCCAGCGCCCGCTGATGCCGAACAACCCAGGCAATCCGCTGGGCCAGCCGACCCCGGCGCTGTCGGCCAACGTGACCATGGAAAGCTATATCCAGCCCACCAGCAGTTGCATGAACTGCCACTCGATGGCGACACCGGTGAAGAGCCCGTTCAAGTCCGACTTCTCCTACCTGTTCAAATTTGCCAACAGCCCCATCACCCCACACGCCACGGGCAAGGAATAGACCATGAGCATCCTCAACGGACCACGACTGAATTTCTGGGGCGGCATCCGCACGGACGTAAGCTTGCCAAATAACTCGCCGACCATCCCTTTCAATGGCAACAAGCAATGGCCGCTCTTCGACCTGACCACTTCGACCCTGGCACCCGGCGCGCAGCCTTACACCGACGACCAGTTGAACAGCATGATCAACGCGCCCGCCGGCAACTACTACACCGCCGGCGGCTGGAACCACTACGGCCAGCACGTGGTGGACCTGCAGAACGCCTTGATCAGTTCCCAGGGCAGCCCCGGCAACATCAGTACAACGGGTGACCAGGTCGGTCAGCCGGTGTACCTGCTCGGGTCAGTAGACCCGGTGAGCGGCCAGGCACCGGTGTCCGGGCCGATGATGGTGGATCTGGACCCCAGCGCCACGACCACCACGCAGATTTTTGTCGGCGGCCTGCAAATCGGCAGCAATGACAATATCCAGCTGCTGATTCGCTGCAATGCGGTGTGCAGCAGTTTCGACGTGACCGGGCGCGTGCTCGAGCCGGCAAAGATGGACGCTCCGGGGTCGTTCCATGCCAGCGGCACGTTCCAGCTGACGTTCCCGCTGAGCAGCATCGTCAGCTGGAACCCGAACAGCAGCGGCCTCAAGGCGATCATCCAGGCGCCGGGCGCGACGGGCATCGTCCTGCGCTTCGTGATGTTCGAGATGTGCCCGCAGATGACCACCGCGCAGCTTGATGCCGATTATGCTGCCGGCAAATACACGCCCAACCCGAGCATCGGCCGGGTCATCGGCACGCTGGCCCCGGCCTTTGCCGGCGAGCCGCTGAGCTGCCAGCCGGGGCGGCAATTGATCAATGCGGCCACGAACAACGCCGCCTATGCGACGCTGGGCAATAACGGGCTGTTGAGCCTGGACATGGTCAACGTGATTCCCAAGCAAACCTTCCGTGCGGTACGGGACGACATCACCAGCCCGATCGGGCCGAATGCGAATTATGGGCCGGTGACCATTTCGGCCGGTGCCGCGCCGCTGATCACCCTTAACCCGACTGCCAGCCCACTGGTCAATTACTACGTGTATGGCGGCATCGTCGATGTGGCGCTGACCACCAGCCAGCAGCAGGCCGTCAGGACCACGCCGTTGGCGATCAACGCCCCTGGCCAGGTGGCCGGGACTCAGTTGCAGGCGACCGAGTCGACCTATCGGGTGTATGCGGATCAGCGCAATGTGTACCTGGAGGATTACCCCAACGGCCTGACGATCACCTTGCAGGTTCGCTACCTCGGCGGGCCGGTGCCCGGCGCCACCACGATCGGCCTGGCAGCGAGCGCACCGGGCGTCTACGAGCAGAAGCAATACACGGACTTTCTCAACTTTCCGCCCTCGCTGACCGTGAATGCGGGCCAACAGACGGTGAGTTTTCCCGTGACGCTCACATCCGGCAGCGCCGCCCAGGCGGGCTTCGTGGCCCTGACCTACACGGCCAATGGCGTGGACAACGGCGCCTTTTTCACCAACTTTCGAAAATACGCTCAGACAGACTTTGGCATCGCCAGGGGCAGCGTCATTACCTGGCAACAGGTGTACCCGAATGTGCTGCGCTTTCACTACCTGGCGTTCCCCGCCATGTCGCGCTACGTGCCGTTGAACCAGCCTGACGCGATCATGGGCGCGAAGAACGCCATCCTCGCGCGCACCTCGGACGCCTACAAAGGCACCACGTTGTTCATGCCGGTCGTGCGCTCGATGTCCCCCGCCCAGCGCGCACTGCTGCGGGCCTATCTCACCGGCAGCCCGTGGCAGCCACCGCAATAGGAGGCAAACGCTATGACACTCCATATTCCCGTACAGCCCATCGAAGCCCTGCGCCCGAGCAGCGTTATCGCCGAAGGCCTGCTCAACCCGCGTGGTGTTTGCCTGCAGGCCGATGGCAGCCTGTTGCTGGCCGAAGCCGGCTCAGGCTCGGCAGACCAGCCTTTGAGCAGTCGCATCAGTCGACTGCCGCCCGACCCTCTAAGGCCGGGCGCCTATCTGCCCGGCGAAGTGCTCTCTCAGGGTTTTCGCAGCATGAACCTGCAGGCGCGCATGCTGCGGGATGAAATCATGGGCCTGTCCGACATCGCCTGCGGTGACGGACGTTGCCTGGCCAGCCAGACCGATTACGTCGGCGGTTCCAGACTGCTCGATCTGCAATACAGCCCGCCCGAGCCGGTGTTCCACAGCCGTGGCAACCTGAACGCGCTGTGCTACCACCCGACGCGACGCAGTTGGCTGGCGGTGAAACCGGATACCAATCAACTGGTGGAGTTCAGCCACGGTGAGCAAGAACGCGTGCTCGCGCAATTGCCTGTTCTGGATGAGGGTCAGGAGGCTGTGCCTGTCACCCTGGTGTACGAACCGCACACAGGCGCCGTGTTGATCAGCCTGTTCTCCGGCGAATTGCACGGCGACCCCGCGCGCAAAGGCATCGACTTTGCCGACTACGCCGGGCAAGTGATTCGAGTTCACCCGGCCAGCGGGCAGACCGAGGTGGTGATTCGCGGCCTGCAACTGCCCACCGGGCTGGCGCTGTGCCCGCAAGGCAATCTACTGGTGCTGGAGCTGTGCAGCCATCTGCAACAACCCTTGCTGCCGGACTGGAATGGCGAGCCGCTGCACGGAGGCTTTACGCGCTTTACCGGGCGGCTGTTGCGCTGTGACCTGCACAACGCAACGGTTGAAGTGCTCGCACGCGGGCTGGATACGCCCTCCAACCTGTGTGTGGTGCAGGACGCGGTAGTGGTGAGCGAAGGCATGGGCTTGACGGGCCGACCGCTGCCGACACCCGGCGGCAGCGTGGCGCCGCTCAGTGGCAGGCTGCGGCGGGTGCAGCTATGAGCCTAAACCGCATCCTCTAACAGCAGAACCGTCGCGGGGCCGGCGCGAAAAGATGGATTGTGCCGGGCCGCTTCGACCATATGAGCGGCCACATGGTGGGCGGCCAGGGCGTCCTTCGAGGCCCACTTTTCGATCAAGACAAAACTGTCAGGGTTGCCGACCACGGGGTGCAAATCGTAGTGCAGACAGCCATGCTCGGCCCTGACCAATGGGGCCAGTTTCGCGAACGCTGCACGTTGCTCGGCGCCCTTGCCGGGCTGCGTATTGATCATGACGACAAGCCGCACTTCATCTGACATGCAAACACCACCGCAAAGGTTGGTTAAGGAAGTCGCACAGTACGTGAGCACACCAACCAGGTGCAAAAAAAGCTTAACCGAGGGGCGCGTTTCACAGGGTTTTCACAGTCGCACGCATAGGCTCAACTCAGCTCCTAAGTGAACACCTTTAACCCCGCGCCCCCATCGTGGGCTTTTCTTTGTCTGCGATTCTGAATGCGCGGCGGTTAATCCCTTATCCATCGCACGCCAGAACTCAGCGTTTTCGTAGCCCATCGCTCAAACGCTTTTGCGCCCAAGCTTAAGTAAACTCACCCAGCGCGGTTTTTTGCTCCGCTTCATCCGTTGACTGAACGGCGTGACTTGGCGATGACGCTGAACCCATCGCAACCCAGCGCGATAAATCAAACACGCGCATAGAAAATTTGAATTAGTCAGTTGCCCGCCCGGTCAAGAACTATGAACGCAGTAAATCTGACGAGGTAACAGTGATGACTATCCAAGCAGAGACACTCGTAGAACTGACCGAAGCGCTTCAGGAACGCGGCCTGAATCTGGTTTCAGATGTGCACTTCACCCGCGCGCCGTACCGGCAGAACCACCGCTGGATTTGCACCGTCGCGTAATGCTGCATTTTGCCGGCGGTCAGGCTTAATGGCCGACCGCTGGCACCGCTTTGATCACCCTACGTCGAGCGGCTTTCGTTACGATTTTGTTGTTTTTTAACGCCCTTCCCGGTTTTTCGCTCGTATTGGTGATGACAGAACCAGACGACCAGAAGCAGGCCTGCCAAGCCAAAAACGAACAGCAACAGCTCTAGTGCGGGACCTTCGTGTGAAAACATTTTTCGTTCCTCGTCCTGAAGTCGTGCGAACCGAAATCGGTCGCACCCGAAATTATTCGTAACAATTCAAACATTTTCAGGTTAATCGCCAAAACCCTGCATGACAACCCCGAATCGGCTTAAAACCATTGACCTAGACGGGTTGCTTGCGTGATCGCGTTCTGCAGGCAATAAAAAACCCGGCGCAGTGGCCGGGTTCGCTGACGTGAAATGATCAGTTATCAGGGTGTTCACTCGCGACCGAATCAGCCGCGTCGACATCCGACATGTCTTCTTCCAACGGCGCGTCGTCATCAGGCGGCAATGGGAGCGCGTCCTCGTCTCGACGCGGATCATGGCCCGTTTCGTTGTCTGTGCCGCGCGTCACGGCTTGCTGGGAAAGGTTTCCTGGCGCCTTCTCATTGATTTCCATGTTGACTCTCCGCTTCGGCGCACGGGAAATGCGCACTTAAGCTTGAGAGACGGCGCAGCATTCAGAGTGCAAAGCATTAGACGAATGGTGCCAATCAATGCTTGGCATTGAGGCTTTAAGCTTGGGATGTTTACTGCCGCACGCTGGCAGAAACGCAAAAAAACCTGATGGGCCGCCGGCGATGGCCGACGCACAACGTGAAACAACTCACATTTATGCAACGCCGATATTGAAGGTCAATAATTGACCAATCTATATTTCGCTCCACCCGAGCGCTCACCTCTATACGGATATTGTTCTGCGCCAGCTCGGGTCCCCACCTGAGCGCAGGCAATCAAACATTGAGGTTTGCCATGCGTCTTTCCAAACTCGCGCCAACCGCCGCCCTGCTCAGCCTGTTTGCCCTGCCCGCCCACGCTGCCGACCTGAGCGCCCTGACGGGCGCCCTGTCATCTGCCTTGGACGGCGCCAGCAACAGCAATAGCAACACCCTCAACACGAATAACGCCTCCTGCCAGCAACAGATCCGCGACCTTCAGGCCAACATAAACGCGGCCAATGCAAAGGGTGACAGCTTGCGCGCGACAGCCTTCCAGGCGGCGCTGACGCAAACCAACAAAAGCTGCAGTAATTCCAACTACAACGCTCAGGCACAAGTGGACACCCATCCTCAACGCCAGCAAAACATGAACAAGGCCGCGGATGCCATCAATGCCATCGGTGGTTTGTTCAAGTAAGAAGAAACAATCGGAGGCTCCAGCGTCGAGCGTCTTTAAGCCCAGAAATGCAGAAGCCCCGCCGGAACGGGGCTTCTGTGTGAATAAGTGTCTTCGCACACAGATTCATCACCTTTCACAGGGATGATGTGGATGGGCTCTTGGGCATCAATCTTCGCGGTTTTGATCAGGCTCTAATCTAGGGCTACGAGGAAGCCTTTTGGCGACGCAGCGGCCAGCTCAAGCACAGGCAGATGCGGGTTTTAAACTCAGGCGAATACGTCACGGTGCAGCCGAGTGTAATCGCTGCATTCGATACTGTTTTTGCGAATGGTGAAGGCTGTGGGCTGAGCCGGTGTAAGCGGGACGGTTGTGAATCACCGCCCGAGGCCATCAAGCCCCAGTAAAGTGAACACACAAAAAAACCCAGCAGGATCGTAAGGTTGCTGCGCTTGAGTGAGCAATATTACGCGTACCACTGGGGCATTTTTTGTCGCGTTGAATTCAGTTCTTCAATCGCCTGACGACTTTTAGATCAACCGCTGCGAGCCTCAACGCTCGTGCACGCAACTTCATTTGAATGGTTTCATTTGAAGTTGCTTCGAGGCTGGCAGCGTATTTTAGGCTTATTCGATTACAAGCAAGACCTTGGATTGGCATAGCAGAGAGGAATTCTCTCCAGGGATCTCAAAGGAGATGCTGTAGCCACCTGGCTCCAACGAAGACAAATCAGCGTTAAAGGAGAAACCTGACTTCAAGAACTTTTGATTGTTGAATGCCTTGGCCACGTCCGGGCGATCAATAACAGTATGATCCTTGAATGCGACAGGGTCGCCCTTATAACCGTTCAGGCGAAGTTTGATTTCCTTCGGAGCACTTTGGTTAACGGTATCGATGGCCCAGCCGTTGAATTGAACAACGCTTCGCGGCACGTAGATACTTGCACCGGTCTTCCCGGCGATGGTGTCAACGGCGCATTTATCTGATGCGGTATAAGTGGTTTTGGTGGCTGCCGCGTTTTCCTTGCTTCCTTCCTTTTCATTGCATCCAGTCATTGTCGCTGAAGTTATAGCGAGAAAGCTCAGTGCCGCAATCATCTTGTACATGTTTATTCCTGAGGGGCGTCAATGTGTGTAGCGTTGATTTCTTCAATATATAAATGCTTGGCAGTGCAATCGGCGCAGCTCGAAAAATGCACGACTCATAAGTGGCACAGTCTTCGTCCTTGCTGCTAAAGACATCAACCTCAGCGGTGGGATTATGTAGCGGTTGGCAGCACAGTACAAGAGTGCGGGAACGGCCTGGTGGCCGTTCTCACACTTTTTCATGGAGCCGTTGGATGGGCGGACACTGAGAGAGAACGCTTTTATCGGGTATGACCTGCGCAGGGTGGCAACGGGGTTTTCGCTCCCTCAAGGCCCCTTGCGTTCTTGATACACGGCATCGTGATAAACAGAATGCGGGGTGCCAATGCGATGGCTGTTCGAGAGTGATGATGACAAATCCATGTTTCCCTGGAATTCCCGGATGCTATTAATCATTCATTGATCACGTTTTATACACTGTTAGTAAAATGCGGGGTTGGAGACTTAGCCCACCCTCTCTATGACGTGCGGTGCACGCCCCAGCATTCAGCGCCAGTGACGCTGGCTCGATATGGGGGTTTTCCGAGGCAGATGGTGACGGTGAATGCACGCAGGGAACTGCTAGGTACAACGCCCAACGAGTCGACACGCCGCAGACGCCCCCGCCCAACCCAACTGACTCGACGGGGTGCGCCCCCCCAAACTAAATGGGCGAGCGCCGCTAAGGGAAAGTCAATTACTGAGCGTGTTTTACTCCCAATCAAGGTCCTTATAGGAAACCTTGTCCTGTTCAGGAAAGTCGGTTTTTTAATCTGTAGGAATAGCACTTACTCATCGCTTCAAAATGGTTTGAGACCTCGACCTGCCAAGTAAGTACTGCCTCGTTATGTAAAAGCTTACGTGCATCTTCGCCCTGAGGGCCGGCGAGACAAAATGTCTGCTCACCGTCAGGCTCCAGCCAGAGTTCATCATTCATTGAAAATTTTTTTGCGCTCTAAGTTGACTGGAATGTAGCGCTGTGAGGCTTACGCCGGTGAAAAAGTCTAGGCATGGCAATCGAGCTAGGACAGTAACTTTGCCATTTCAGACGTACCGGCCCAGCCGATTTGCTCATAAATAGGCCGCCCCATCCGGGTAGCATGCAGTACGGCAAATGTGATCTCTCGTCGAGAAAACTCCGCTTCAGCTGCCTGCATCAGCGCTGATGCCAAGCCTCGCCGCCGATATTGCGGCGCAACGTAGACGTTCAGCACATAACCTCGCTGGTCCGACGTAGGATGTGATGGGTGCGGCGGCCATTCGATGGACATCAGCCCAATACCGGCAACCGGCCGCCCGGCGTCAAGCAGCAAGAACCCAAAGTAGCGGCCATCACTTAAACGTTGCGCCAGCCATGGTCGAAAATGTTGGGTCATCACCTGTAACTTATCCAGATCGCCACCCGCGTCGAGGAACATGCTTTGCCGGTGCATGCAGATGGTTTCGAGATCATTGACCTCAAGCGTGCGGCAAGTCAGCCCTGAAAAATCGATACGTCCTTGTGCTGGGTTCATGACAGGGTCCCGGTGCGAATGAAGAATTATCATGAAGCCGAGCCGCCACGCCCGTAAAGTGACCGATGCAAAACACACGCTCTTGGCGAGGGTTGTACTGCAGCGGAAAAAATTCGTTCGGCGTTCAAACCTTGAAGTCTTCGGCCATTAGCTGCCGCTTCAGGAAGAGACTTGAGCGAACACGCCAGACGCTCACAAAATTATTTATGAACAGGTGCATCCACTTTGTTCGCTGGTTCGTAGATTCAATACCCTCACTCGGAGGGCATACGAGCCAAGGAGATACACCATGCACGCCTTTTACAAAAAAATTGCTGCAGCAGCCTGCTTCGCTATTCTCTCCGTAACCGCAACCGTCAGCTTCGCCGCCGACTCTGTGATGGTCGGAGGCGCAGCGATGTACCCGAGTAAAACCATCGTGGAAAACGCGGTCAATTCAAAGGACCACACGACGCTGGTTGCAGCCGTCAAGGCTGCCGGGTTGGTTGATACGCTCAATAGCAAAGGCCCATTCACCGTATTCGCACCGACAAACGAAGCCTTTGCCAAGCTGCCTGCAGGCACCGTCGATACGCTGGTCAAGCCTGAACACAAAGCCGACCTGACTAAAATCCTGACCTACCATGTCGTACCCGGCACTCACACATCGGCACAACTGATGGCCGACGCCAAAAAGAACGGCGGCACCGTTGTGTTGAAAACAGTTCAAGGTGAGTCGCTGAATATCAAGCTGCACGATGGCAAGCTTTGGGTGGTAGATGCCAAAGGCGGTAAGGCAAGTATCAGCATCGCAGACGTGATGCAGTCCAACGGCGTGATCCACGTTGTTGACTCGGTCTTGATGCCTTAAATGCTCCTCAAGCCCGGCAGACGCGCAGTTTGCCGGGTAGCGGGGTTTGCCAATAGCCGGTCACGGTCAGTTCAACGACGCGCGATGTGGCGAACGGCGATGATCATCGCATCCGAACCAAGAAACCCTTGGGTGAGCTCATCAGCCCCTTCTCTACCCGCCGAAACTTTCACAAGCCTTAGCAGGCGCACCGCAACATTAAAGTCTCGATACTCATCGTAAGTTTCTGCAATGAAGCCAGGTACTGATTGCCTCGACGAGTTCGGTCTTGCACTCCACCGGCAACCAATGCCCGCCAGATAAACTCGTTACGGTGAGGTCTGCGCAGGCGGCACGCATTGGCTCGCCCAACTGGTTACCCTTGATGGTATTCATCGGGTCGTAGTCACCGTTTACAAACAGTACGGACAAGGACAGGCGGCCGCCATTGGGCGCTCGATCGGCGTACTCGATGTTGGCATCGTCGTTCAAATACCATGCGCAGGGCGCGCGAAAACCATGCTGCTCAAATCTGCGCACCAGTGCCGCGAAGTCCGTCTGCGGCCAAAGCGCGGGGTCGGGCTGGGTGGGCGGGGCTCGGTGTGCTTCACCAAACCGCCCTCCTCTGCTGGTGACTTGGGCGTTTGATGCGACTTTGGTGATGCTCGCAGGGTCGCCTCGTCGATAGATCGAAGCCAGTGATGCGGCTTTATCG
>Ga0153931_100133_pt1 | contig 28175 bp, 27 predicted proteins | sample TSNJ015MetaG_FD_104730 | JGI IMG/M metagenome (GOLD analysis project Ga0153931, IMG submission 104730) | Attine ant fungus gardens microbial communities from New Jersey, USA - TSNJ015 MetaG | ecosystem: Host-associated > Fungi > Mycelium > Unclassified | place: USA: New Jersey, Wharton State... | reverse complement strand
TTCGGGTATTGGCGGTTTGACCAATATCGAAGAAACCAGCCGCACGCTGCACGATTCCGGCCCCCGTCGAATTTCACCATTCTTCGTACCGGGCTCGATCATCAATATGATTTCCGGTTTCCTGTCCATCCACTTGGGTGCGCAGGGGCCTAACTACGCCATTGCTACGGCGTGCACCACGGGCACTCACTGCATCGGCATGGCGGCGCGCAACATCGCCTATGACGAGGCGGACGTGATGATCGCCGGTGGCGCCGAGATGGCCGCCTGCGGGCTGGGCATGGGCGGCTTCGGCGCGTCCCGTGCGCTCTCCACGCGCAATGACGAACCGACCCGTGCAAGCCGTCCGTGGGACAAGGGCCGTGACGGTTTTGTACTGTCTGACGGCGCCGGTGCCCTGGTACTGGAAGAGTTGGAGCACGCCAAGGCGCGTGGCGCCACCATCTACGCCGAGCTGATCGGCTTTGGCATGAGCGGCGATGCGTATCACATGACGTCGCCACCGTCTGACGGTGCCGGCGCTGCGCGTTGCATCACCAACGCGTTGCGCGACGCGAAGGTGAATCCCGACCAGGTGCAGTACATCAATGCCCACGGCACCTCGACCCCGGCCGGCGACCTGGCGGAAGCCGAAGCCATCAAGTCGGTGTTTGGCGAGCACGCCTACAAGCTGGCGGTCAGCTCCACCAAGTCTATGACCGGCCACCTGTTGGGTGCGGCGGGCGCGGTCGAGGCGATCTTCAGCGTGATGGCCATCAAGGATCAGGTCGCTCCGCCGACCATCAACCTTGATGAGCCGGATGAAGGTTGCGACCTGAACTTCGTGCCTCACGAAGCCCAGCCGATGCCAATTGACGTGGTGATCTCCAACTCCTTCGGGTTTGGTGGCACCAACGGCTCCCTGGTGTTCCGCCGGTTCGCCGAGTGATGCACAGCTGGGTCGACGGTCAGCCAGCGGACAGCGTGCCCCTGAAAGATCGCGGCCTGGCGTACGGTGATGGGCTGTTTGAAACCATCGCCGTCAAGGCCGGGCAGCCCGTGCTGCTCGACCGCCACCTGCAACGCCTTGAGGAGGGTTGCCGGCGCCTTGCGTTGATCACGGATCACGCACTGATCCGTAATGAAGTCTTGGCTTACGCCGCCGCTCTTGGCGACGCAGTGCTCAAGTTGATCCTCACCCGCGGCGACAGCCAGCGCGGTTATGGCATCAACCCCGGCGCCCCGGTGCGCCGTATCTTGCAGGGCAATCCGCCCGCTACCTATCCCCACGCTCACGCAACCGACGGCATCCGCCTGTTTGCGTGCGCTACCCGTTTGGCCGAGCAGCCGTTGCTTGCCGGGCTCAAGCACCTTAATCGTCTGGAGCAAGTGATCGCCCGCGCCGAGTGGCGGGATGCCGAGCATGCCGAAGGTTTAATGCTGGATATGTCTGGTCGCGTTATCGAGGGCGTGTTCAGCAACCTGTTCGTGGTGCGCAATGGCGTGTTACTGACCGCTGATCTGAATCGTTGTGGCGTTGCCGGGGTCATGCGCGCCGAGATTCTGGCCCAGGCGCACGCACTGGGTATCCCGCTGGCCGTGGCCGACATCAGCCTTGAGCAGTTACAGCAGGCCGATGAAGTCTTCGTGTGCAACAGCGTTTATGGCATTTGGCCGGTGCGCAGTTGCGCTGCGATGAGCTGGTCGGTTGGGCCGCTCACCCGTAAACTGCAGGGCATTGTTCGCGCGCTATTGGATATTTGAGTTGATACGAAAACTGGTTTTACTGCTGCAGATCGGCCTGGTCTCGGCAGGCTTGCTGCTGAGCTTCTCGGCCTGGAAGCTCGATTCTGCCTTGAAGCAGCCCCTGAATCTGACCCAGGAACAATTGCTCGATGTGCCTGCCGGGTCGACCCCGACGGGCACCTTCAATCGCCTCGAAGCCGAGGGCGTGCTGGATGATGCTTTCTGGTTGCGCCTGTACTGGCGCTTCAACCTCGACGGCCAGCCATTGCACAGCGGCGAATACCGCATGACTCCAGGCCTCACCGCCGAAGGCTTGATCGGCCTGTGGCAGCGCGGCGAAGTGGTGCAATACAGCCTGACACTGGTCGAAGGCTGGAACTTCCGTCAGGTGCGGTCGGCCCTGGCCAAGCATGAAAAGATCGTGCAGACCCTGTCGGGCCTGAGTGACAGTGAAGTGATGGACAAGCTGGGTCACCCCGGTGTGTTCCCCGAAGGGCGGTTCTTTCCTGACACTTACCGCTTCGTGCGTGGCATGACCGACGTCGAGTTCCTCAAAAAAGCCTATAACCGCCTGGATGATGTACTTGCCCAGGAGTGGAGCAAACGCGCTGCCGATGCGCCCTACACCGACCCTTACCAAGCGCTGATCATGGCTTCGCTGGTCGAGAAGGAGACCGGCGTGCCGGAAGAGCGCGGGCAAATCGCCGGCGTGTTCGTGCGGCGCATGAAGATCGGCATGCTGCTGCAAACCGACCCGACAGTGATTTACGGCCTGGGCGAGCGCTACAACGGCAAGTTGACCCGTGCGCATCTCAAGGAAGCCAACCCTTACAACACCTACCTGATTGCCGGCCTGCCGCCGACACCGATTGCGATGGTCGGCCGCGAGGCGATTCATGCTGCGTTGAACCCGGTGCCGGGCAGCAGCCTGTATTTCGTCGCCCGTGGCGATGGCAGCCATATTTTCTCCGATGACCTGGATGCGCATAATGCCGCCGTGCGCGAGTTTCAGCTCAAGCGCCGTGCCGATTACCGTTCCAGCCCTGCGCCAGCGGTGAAACCGCTGGAAGACGCGGCGCCACCTGCCGATACGCCGATTGAAGCGCCGGTTGAAAAGCCTGTCGAGGCTGCGCCGGATACCGCCGCGCCGCAAAGCCCGCAATGACTCTGACTAAGGACTGCCTGTGACTGGCTTGTTTATTACCCTGGAAGGCCCGGAAGGCGCCGGCAAAAGCACCAACCGCGATTACCTGGCCGAACGCCTGCGCTCGGAGGGCATCGAGGTGGTATTGACCCGCGAGCCCGGCGGCACGCCACTCGCCGAGCGCATCCGGGAAGTATTGCTGGCCCCGGGTGAAGAACCGATGAACGCGGACACCGAGCTGCTGCTGGTGTTTGCTGCACGCGCTCAGCATCTGGCCGAGGTGATTCGCCCAGCCCTCGCGCGTGGCGCGGTGGTGATTTGCGACCGTTTTACCGATTCGACCTACGCCTACCAGGGCGGCGGGCGCGGCTTGTGCCTGGCGCGTATCGCTACGTTGGAAACTTTCGTTCAGGGCGATTTGCGTCCGGACCTGACCCTGCTGTTCGATCTGCCGGTGGAGGTGGGAATGGCCCGCGCCAGTGCCCGGGGTCGTCTGGACCGTTTCGAGCTCGAAGGCCACGTGTTCTTCGATGCGGTGCGCAGTGCATTCCTGCTACGCGCCAAGGCGGAGCCCGCGCGCTACCACCTGCTGGACGCGGCTCAGCCGCTGACGCATGTACAGCAAGCCATCGACGCCCTGGTGCCGACGCTGCTGGAGCGCGCCCGTGGCTGAGGCCTATCCGTGGCAGGACAGCCTCTGGCAGCAACTGGCCGGGCGTGCCCAGCATGCGCACGCCTATTTGCTGCATGGGCCAGCGGGTATCGGCAAGCGTGCGTTGGCCGAGCGCTTGATGGCCAGTCTGTTATGCCAGCGCCCGGTCAATCTGGAGGCTTGCGGTGAGTGCAAATCCTGCCTGCTGCTCAAAGCCGGCAGCCACCCCGACAATTACCTGCTGGAGCCTGAGGAAGCCGACAAGGCGATCAAGGTCGACCAGGTGCGTGACCTCGTCAGCTTCGTGGTGCAGACCGCGCAGATGGGCGGGCGCAAAGTGGTGCTGATCGAGCCGGTGGAGGCGATGAACATCAACGCCGCCAACGCCTTGCTCAAGAGCCTGGAAGAGCCGTCGGGCGATACGGTGCTGTTGCTGGTGAGTCACCAGTCCAGCCGCCTGTTGCCGACCATTCGCAGTCGTTGTGTGCAGCAGGCCTGTCCACTGCCGAGTGAAGCGATGAGCCTGCAGTGGCTGGCGCAGGCGCTGCCCGAGTGCGGCGAAGACGAACGCGTCGAGTTGCTGATCCTGGCCGCCGGTTCTCCCTTGGCGGCCGTCAAGCTGCACGCCCAGGGCGTGCGTGAACAACGTGCGCTGGTGGTCGATGGCGTGAAGAAGCTGCTCAAGCAGGAGCTGTCCGCGACGCAACTGGCCGAAAGCGCCTGGAAGGATATTCCGTTATTGCTGCTGTTCGACTGGTTCTGTGACTGGTCGAGCCTCATCCTGCGCTACCAGTTGACCCAGGATGAAACCGGCCTGGGCCTGCCGGACATGCGCAAAGTGGTGCAGTACCTGGCGCAGAAAAGCGCGCAGGACAAGGTGCTGAATATCCAGGACTGGATTCTGGCCCAGCGCCAGAAGGTGCTCGGCAAAGCCAACCTCAACCGCGTGCTGTTACTCGAAGCACTGCTGGTGCAGTGGGTCGGCTTGCTCGGCCGGCGTTAATTTCCGCGGCCGACGGGTGTATCGTCGGCCAGACACTTTCCGTGACTCAAGTTGTAAATTCCTATGCTCGTAGATTCCCATTGCCACCTTGATCGCCTCGACCTTGCCCAACATGATGGCTCCCTCGACGCTGCCCTTGAAGCTGCGCGCCAACGTGGAGTAGGGCACTTCCTGTGCATTGGTGTCAGCGCTGAAAATGCCGCCGACGTCAAAGCGCTGGCTGATCGTTATACCGATGTCGATTGTTCGGTGGGCATCCACCCGCTGGACCTCAAGCCCGGCGAAGCCCCCGCCCTCGATTGGCTGCTGGGCGAACTCAATCACCCACGCGTGGTGGCGATTGGCGAAACCGGCCTGGATTACCACTACGAGCCCGAGGCCGCTGAGTTGCAGCAGGCGTCGTTCCGCCTGCACCTGCAGGCCGCCCGGCAAACCGGCAAGCCGGTGATCGTTCACACCCGTGGCGCCCGCGCAGACACCCTGACGCTGCTGCGCGAGGCTGCGTTGCCCCAGGCCGGCGTGCTGCATTGCTTCACCGAAGACTGGGACATGGCCAAGGCCGCACTGGACCTGGGCTTTTATATTTCCCTGTCGGGCATCGTCACCTTCCGCAATGCCGACGCCCTGCGCGATGTGGCGCGCCAAGTTCCGGCCGATCGCCTGCTGGTGGAAACCGATTCGCCGTACCTGGCGCCCATCCCCCATCGTGGCAAGCCGAACCTGCCGGAATACGTGCGCGATGTGGCGGATTACCTGGCAATGCTGCGGGGTGAGTCGTACGAACGCTTTGCCGAGCAGACCACCGAAAACTTCAAGCGCCTGTTCCCGCTGGCCCACGTCGCCGGCTGATGGAGCCAAATTGCAGGCAAAAAAAACCCGGGTTCTGGGGGGTGAATCCGGGCTAAGACCATTAGGAGTAAACAAGGGTACACAGTCCGTCGGTACCCAGGTCGACGCGTCACTTGGGGGAGATGCCACGCCGACAGTTCAAGTATTGATCAGGATCCCATTCAGTCCAGTCGCATCTGATCGTTTTTTAAACAGATTTGGAATACGCGCGCTTCGCTTGAGTTCTCATTGCGCAGGTGCACGGGTGTCAATATTGCGTATTGTTTCTGACTGATAACGGCGAAAACGTTGGCGCACTGAAAGTTAAGTGCATAACGGGTTCACATAGGCGTTGCCCAACGACTGTTCAGTCGGGATAATCCCTCGCACTGGGTAAATCGTATCGCCACGTATCACTGGCCCTGCGCAACCCTCCCACTTTGACCTCTGCAGACTTCTCCCTCATGCAAAAAGAACCCCGTAAGGTCCGTGAGTTTCGCCGCCGTGAGCAGGAAATTCTCGACACTGCACTCAAGCTGTTCCTCGAACAAGGTGAAGACAGCGTCACCGTCGAGATGATTGCGGATGCCGTGGGTATCGGCAAAGGCACGATCTACAAGCACTTCAAGTCAAAGGCCGAGATCTACCTGCGCCTGATGCTCGACTACGAGCGCGACTTGAACGAGCTGCTGCACTCGGCCGATGTCGACAAAGACAAGGAAGCCTTGTCCCGCGCCTATTTCGAGTTCCGCATGCGTGATCCGCAGCGCTACCGTCTGTTCGATCGGCTCGAAGAGAAAGTGGTCAAGGGCAATCAGGTCCCGGAAATGGTCGAGGAGCTGCACAAGATTCGCGCCTCGAACTTTGAGCGCCTGACCCTGCTGATCAAAGGTCGTATCAGCGAAGGCAAGCTTGAAGATGTGCCGCCTTATTTCCACTACTGCGCCGCCTGGGCGTTGGTGCACGGCGCCGTGGCGCTGTACCACTCGCCGTTCTGGAGCAACGTGCTGGAAGATCAGGAAGGTTTCTTCCAGTTCCTGATGGACATCGGCGTGCGCATGGGCAACAAACGCAAGCACAGTGCTGAACTGCCGGGCGCTGAGCCCAAGAGCGGTGAAACCCCCGCTGCTTGAGCTATTCCCGACAGTGATGGCGCAATGATTTACTGCCAGTTGCAGTACCCCAGGAATATACTCAGGCAAGGACCTTGCTAAAAGTTGATTTATAAGTCAGCTTTTAGCGCGCCCGAATCATCCTCTGCCGGAGTGATCCATGATCGTTGATCGTCAAGGCAGGCGATTTCGCAACTTGCGAATCAGCCTGACCTCAGCCTGCAACTACGCGTGTACCTACTGCGTGCCTAATGGCAAGCGGCTGGTGGCTGCCCAGGACGAACTCTCGGCCGAGGCGATGGCCCGTGGGGTGGCGTACCTGATTGAAGCGGCGGGTATCGACCGCCTGCGCATCACGGGCGGCGAACCGCTGGTGAGCCCCAAGCTGGAAGCCTTCATGAGCGCGGTCGGCGGAATGGGCCTCACTGATATCAGCCTGACCACCAACGGCCAATTGCTGGCGCGCAAACTGCCATTGCTGGTGGAGGCCGGCATTCGCCGCATCAACGTCTCCCTCGACACCCTGGACGCCGACGCCTTCCGCAGCATCGCCCGTGGCGGCGACTTGGCCACCGTGCTTGATGGCATGGACCAGGCCCGCGCCGCGGGGATCAAGATCAAAGTGAACATGGTGCCGTTGCGCGGGCAGAACCTGGACCAGGTGATGCCGCTGCTCGACTATTGCCTTGAGCGTGGCTACGAGCTGCGCTTTATCGAACTGATGCGCATGGGCCATCTGGCCAAGGATTCCAACGCGTTCCTGCAGCAATTCGTCAGCCTGCAGCAACTGCTCAGCCTGATCGGTGAACATCACGAATACCTGCAAGCCAACGCGCCAGTAGACGCTACCGCGGTGCGCTACGAGGTGCCGGGCCAGGGCTTTTTTGGTGTTATCGCCAATGAAAGCGTGCCGTTTTGCCGTACGTGTTCGCGTCTGCGTTTGTCGTCTACCGGGTGGCTGCATGGCTGCCTGTCGTCGAGCAACCGTCATTACGTCGGCGACCTGCTCGACCTGCCGCGCCATCAGGCGCTGCCAGCCTTGCAAGGCCTGCTGATGAAAGCCCTGGGCGACAAACAGGAAGTGGCCTTCTCCGGCGGTGCCACCATCATGAAGATCATCGGCGGCTAGCGACACACGCTCTTCCCACATTTCATTTTCCCCGCTGCTGAATGGCGCGGATTCTGCATCTCACGCCCATTCGCCGGTTTTCCGTCACCGGCTTTTGGAGGATTAGGATGCGTAGTCTGGTTTTGTTGCTGGCGTCGTTGACGCTGAGTGGTTGCATGACCGTCAGCGATATGGCCGAAGGCACCCGCTATCAGATGAGCGACGCCGGCTTGCTGGACCACAGTGATACCCGCCGCACTGCGTCGATTCGCATACAGCCGGACTCTTTTGTCTTTATCGCCCAAGGTGCGTTTGTGCCGCCGGGCAGCGCTTATCCGCGACCTAACGTGGTGGCCGAAGAGGCCTTCAACGGCTTTGTCGAATACTTCCCGATGGTGCGCCGTGCGCGCAAGCCAGAAGGCCTGGAACAGGCGATGGCCGAAGCCCGTGGGGCGGGTGCGCATTACCTGTTGTATTGCCGCTTCGCTGCAGCCGATGACCGCATCGGCAATGCCGATGAATGGACGGATCAACAGGCGCTGGACCGCGTCGGGCTGGACAGCGGCGTCATCCAGATCATGTTGATCGAGACCAGCACCCAGTATTTGATTGATACTGCACGTATTCGCAGTCGTGGCGGTTTACTGACGTTTCACGACAACAAGCCAGAAGATCTGATTGCCCGCCCCCTGGCGCAGTACGCCCGCGGCCTGCTGGGCATGGGGGATCAGTAAAAACTCAAGGAGAACTGCATGTCCGATTCCGCCAAGGCCAATGACCTGTTGGCTCAACTGCCCAAAGGCAAGGGGCCGGCACCGGTGCACCTGTGGAATCCGGATTTCTGCGGCAACATCGACATGCGCATCGCCCGCGATGGCACCTGGTTCTACCAGGGCACGCCCATCGGACGCAAGCCGATGGTCAAGTTGTTCTCCAACATCATTCGCCGCGACGGTGATGATTATTTTCTGGTGACGCCGGTGGAGAAGGTCGGCATCACTGTCGATGACGCACCGTTTGTGGCAGTAACCCTTGAGGTGCAAGGGCAGGGCGAAAGCCAGGTGCTGCACTTCACCACCAACGTCGACGAGCAAATCGAGGCCAGCCTCGAACACCCCCTGCGCGTCGAAATCGACCCCGTCACCCAGGAGCCCGCGCCCTATTTGCGTGTGCGCACCAACCTCGAAGCCCTCGTGCATCGCAATGTTTTTTACCAACTGGTCGAGTTGGCGGTGAGCCGTCCGATCAACGGTCAGAACTGGCTTGGCGTGTGGAGCGCCGGGGAGTTTTTCCGCATTGGCCTGGAGCCCTGAGGCCAGCTTTTTCATCTGCCTGAAATAATTCGCTTGCTGTAATCGGGCGCTATCGGTTATCAATTTGTACATGATTAGACATGTCCGATTTGATAAGAAAAAACGCGTCGTCGACGAGCTTATCCGCCGTATCGAGGCGGGCGTCATGGCCGACGGTTTCCTGCTGCCAGGCGAGCACCAGTTGGCCGAAGAGTTCGCGGTCAGCCGTGGCACGTTGCGCGAAGCCCTGGCTGAGCTCAAACGCCGCAACTACATCGCCACCCAGAGCGGCGTCGGCTCCATCGTCACCTTTGACGGCATGGTGCTCGACCAACGCAGCGGCTGGGCCCAGGCCCTGGCGGACACGGGGGCGCTGGTTACCACCGACATCCTGCGCCTGGAAGCCGTGACCCGCCCCGACCTGCTCAGCCGTTTCGGCAGCGACCAATTCATCGCCCTCGACCGTCGTCGGCGTACCACCGATGGTACGGCGGTGTCGCTGGAGCGCTCGCTGATGCCCGCCTCTGGTGGCCTGGAAGGCCTGCCCCGCGTAGGCCTGATCGACAATTCCCTGACCATCACCCTGGCCGCCTACGGCTACGTTGGCGCCGAAGGTGACCAATGGATCGGCGCCGAGCCCCTCAGCGACGAAGACGCCGAGTTGCTTGGCCGCCCCGCCGGCACGGTGTTTCTCAAGGCCTCGCGCACCACCTACGACCGCCGCGAGCGCTTCATGGAGTACGTCGAAAGTTTGCTCGACCCTCTGCACTTTCGCCTGCACCTGCAGTTTGGAGCGTCAAAATGACCCCGCAAAACCGCGCCCTCGGCGCCTTCTACGGCTTGGCATTGGGCGACGCATTGGGCATGCCCACCCAGTCCTTGAGCCGCGAACAGGTGCAACAGCGCTTCGGTGCCATCACGGGTTTGGAAGACGCCGATGCCGACCAACCGATTGCGCCAAACATGCCGGCCGGTTCGATTACCGATGACACTGAACAGGCGATCCTGGTCGGCGAGTTGCTGGTTGAAGGAAACGGCAAGATCGAACCGACCGTGCTCGCCCAGCGCTTGATCGACTGGGAGGCGGCGATGCGTGCCAAGGGCTCCCAGGATTTGCTCGGGCCATCGACCAAGCGCGCCATCGACATGATCCTCGCCGGCCACACCCCGGAAGAATCCGGGCGCTTTGGCACCACCAACGGCGCCGCCATGCGGATCACGCCCGTGGGGATCGCCGCCGATGTCAGCGACCCGGCGCCGTTCATCCAGGCGGTGATCCAGGCCTGCCAGGTCACCCACAACACCACGTTGGGCATCTCCAGCGCGGCTGCTGTTGCAGCGGTGGTCTCGGCCGGCATCAACGGCGTGGACCTGGGCGAAGCGCTCAACATCGGCACGCAGATCGCCCAGCAGGCGGAAAACCATGGTCACTGGATTGCCGGTGGGCGTATTTCCACGCGCATCAGCTGGGCGCGCACCTTGAGCGTCGGCAGCGGCGACAACGCCCTGTTTGCCGACCTGCTTTACGAACTGATTGGTACCTCCGTGGCCTCCCAGGAGTCGGTGGTGGTGTCGTTTGCCCTCGCGCAGCAAGTGGCGGTGGGCGCGATGAGTGCTTTGGAAGCCGTGTGCCTGGCCGCCAGCCTTGGCGGCGACACCGACACCATCGCCGCGATGCTCGGCGCGATGTTGGGCGCGTGTCTGGGCATGCAGTGCTGGCCGCCGGTGATGATTGAACAGGTCAAGCAGGTCAATGGCCTGGACTTGCAGCCGCTGGTGCAGGGGCTGCTGCAAATTCGATAAGCGCAGCAGGCAAACAGGTGGGAGCGGGCTTGCTCGCGAAAGCGGTGTATCAGGTGGCACATCAGTTGACTGTCCCACCGCTTTCGCGAGCAAGCCCGCTCCCCCATTGAACTCGCAGAGTCAGGAAGACCGAGAGTCGATTCACCTTGAGTATCTGCCACAACCACAACAATACAGGCACCAGGAGCACCCCTCATGAGCACCCCTTCTACCGGCCAAAGTGCCGGGCAATTGGAAACACGCGGTATCGAACCGGTCCCTGAAGGCGAGTGCAACGGTCATCCGCTGCAACTGTTCTGGGTGTGGTTCGCGGCCAACATCAGCATTCTCGGTTTGCCGCTGGGCGCGACCCTCGTGGCGTTCCGTGGCCTGGCGATCTGGCAGGCAATCATCGTTGCAATCCTCGGCGCCGCCGGCTCTTTCGCCGTGGTGGGCATCATCTCGATTGCCGGCCGCCGCGGGCGTGCGCCGAGCCTGACGCTGTCCCGCGCGATCTTTGGCGTGCGCGGCAATATCGGCCCGACCCTTGTGTCGCTGATGTCGCGACTGGGCTGGGAAACCGTCAACACCACCACCGCGGCATTCGTGTTGCTGTCGTTGTGTTCGATCCTGTTTCACTCGCCGGTCGAAGCGAAAAGCGCGCCCGTGCTGACACTGATCTTCATCGCCATTTTCGTGCTGCTGACCCTGTCCGTCTCCGGCCTCGGCCACGCGACCTTGCTGGTGATCCAGAAGTGGGCCACCTATGTGTTTGGCGCCTTGAACATCCTGGTGGGCGGCTTCCTCTGCGCCACCATCGACTGGAGTGCGGTGTTCAACGCCACGCCGGCGCCGCTGAGCGCGATGATCATCGGCGTCGGCACCATGGCCGCCGGCACCGGTATCGGCTGGGCCAACGCCGGCGCCGACATGTCGCGCTACCAGCACCGCAGCGTCAAGGCCGTGCGCCTGGTGGCCTCTGCCGCGTTTGGTGCGGGGATTCCGCTGGTGTTGCTGATCACCCTCGGTGGCTTGCTGTCGGTGGGCAACAATGATCTGGCCTCGGCCACTGACCCGATCATCGCGATCCGCGACATGCTGCCCACCTGGATGGCCGTGCCGTACCTGATCACCGCGTTTGGCGGGCTGCTGCTGTCCAACAACCTGTCGGTGTACTCGGCGGGCCTGACCACCTTGACCCTGGGCTTGAAGGTCAAGCGCGTGCACGCGGTGATCGTCGACATCGTCGCGATCTTCGCCGGTTCGATCTACTTCATGCTGATTGCCGACAGTTTCTACGGCCCGTTCATCACGTTCATCTCGCTGCTGGCGGTGCCGATTACGGCGTGGGTCGGGATCTTCGTGGTCGACTTGCTTCATCGCCACTATTACAGCCCCAAAGACTTGCTGGACGTAAGCCCAAGCAGTGCCTACTGGTATCGCGGCGGCGTGGAATGGCGTGCATTCGGCGCCTGGGCCGTGGCCATCGTGCTGGGCTTCAGCTTCACCACCATCGGCACCACAGCCGAAAACATCTGGTTCGCCGGGCCGCTGTCCGACTCGTGGCTGGGTCACAACGGGCTGGGCTGGATCGTCACCTTCCTGGTGGCCGGCGGAATTTACGCAGTACTGGGCGGCGCGGCTGACCGTCGTCCGGCTTTAGTAGAGAGCCCCAATGTCTAGATTGCTGCACACCGGCCAGGTCATCGTCGACCTGGTCATGGCCCTCGACACCTTGCCTGCAACCGGCGGCGACGTGCTGGCGCGGTCAGCCAGCTTCGAAGCCGGCGGCGGTTTCAACGTGATGGCCGCCGCCCGGCGCAATGGTCTGCCGGTGGTTTACCTCGGTCGCCATGGCAAGGGCCGCTTCGGCGACCTGGCGCGCGCGGCCATGCAAGCCGAGGGCGTAGAGATGGCTCAGTCGACCAGCGACGGCAAGGACACCGGTTTATGCGTGTCGCTGACCGAAGCCACCACCGAACGCACCTTCATTTCGCATATCGGCGCAGAAGGGGATTTGAGCGCCGAGGACTTGGCGAACGTCGTGCCGCGCGCGGACGATTACGTGTACGTCAGCGGCTACAGCCTGTTGCTCGAAGGCAAGGCCCAGGCATTGCTCGATTGGCTGCTGGCGCTGCCGCGTGACATCACGGTGGTGTTCGACCCGGGGCCGCTGGTCAAGGCCCCGGACTCGGCGCTGATGGTCGCCTTGTTGCCGCGCATCGACATCTGGACCAGCAACGGCCCTGAAGCCCAGGCGTTTACCGGCGCCGACACCCTGGCCAAGGCATTGCTCGAACTCGAACGGCACTTGCCTGCCGACGCGTTGCTGGTGGTGCGCGATGGGCCGAACGGGTGCTGGGTCAGTCTTCAAGGCGAGGCCAGGCATGTGCCCGGCTTCAAGGTGACCGCCGTGGACAGTAACGGCGCGGGCGATGCCCATGCCGGGGTGTTTCTTGCGGGGTTGGCCCAGGGTTTGGAGCCGGCTGACGCGGCACGCCGCGCCAATGCGGCCGCCGCGTTGGCGGTCACGCGCTGGGGGCCGGCAACCTCACCCGGGGCTGCCGAAGTGGATGCCTTGTTGGCACAATAGGCGCCACTCAGCACGGAGCGACGCCATGACCCAGAATATCTACGACACGCCAGCCTTCTTCGAGGGCTACAGCAAAATGGGCCGCTCGGTCGAAGGCCTGGCTGGCGCGCCGGAGTGGCCTGCCTTACAGGCAATGTTGCCGCCGATGGCTGGCTTGAATGCAGTGGACCTGGGCTGTGGCTACGGCTGGTTCAGCCGCTGGGCGCAGGAGCAGGGCGCGGCTCATGTGCTGGGGTTGGACGTGTCGCAAAAGATGCTGGCGCGGGCCAAACAGATGACCTCTGCGACGACCATTACCTATGCCATCGCTGACCTGGAACAACTCGACCTGCCTGCTGCCTCGTTCGATCTGGCCTACAGCTCGCTGGCTTTTCATTACATCGTCGATCTGAAGGGGCTGTTCGAGCGTATTCACCACGCCCTGGTGCCCGGTGGCCGACTGGTGTTTTCCATCGAGCACCCGATCTTCATGGCACCCCGCAACCCGGGGTGGCTGGTCGATGATCAAGGCCGCAAAAGCTGGCCGGTGGATGGCTATCAGTTGGAAGGGCCGCGGGTGACCCACTGGTTGGCCGAAGGCGTAATCAAGCAGCACCGTACGCTGGGCACGTTGCTTACTCTTATGATTCAGGCGGGGTTCACCCTCAGTCACGTGGAGGAGTGGGGGCCAAGCGAAGCGGACCTCATTGCTCGGCCAGCATTGGCCGAAGAACAAGAGCGCCCCATGATGCTGCTGGTATCGGCTCACCGCTGATTTTGGGTGTGCGACGCAAAACAAAATGTGGGAACGGGCTTGCTCGCGAATGTTGTGGAACAGTCGATAGGTTGAGTGACTGTTCTACCGTATTCGCGAGCAAGCCCGCTCCCACATTGGGTTTGGTGTGTCGGCAAGGCCGGCGTCAGCCAGCCTTGCGCAGCGCTTCGATCAGCTCATCCTTGCGCATGCTCGACCTGCCCGGAATATCCTTCGCCCGCGCTTCCTTCAGCAGGCTTTCCTTGGTCTGCGTCGCCAGCGAAGTGCGACCGGTGCGAGGGTGACCCTCGCGGCTGGCGGCAGCTCGCTTGGCCGAATCACTGCGTGCCTCGGCTTTTTTCTGCGGCGCTTTGCGTTGGCCCGAACCGCCGGCTTTGTCACCGCCGCCGGACTGCTTGTTGACGGTGGCCCAGGCGCGGGCTTCGGCTTCTTCCTTGGACACGCCTTTGTGCTCGTAACTGTGTTCGATACGGGCGGCTTTGCGCTTCTGTGCGGCGGTGTATTTAGCTTTGCTTCCAAGAGGCATTGCGATACTCCAACTGGCCCTGTTGTCAGGGCCAGACCAGACAAAATGGATTACTGGGTGCTTTCGCCTTCCAGCTTGCGCGCCTCGTCAACGCCTGACGCGGTCAACTTGATCGGCAGGTTCAACGAGTATTCACCGGCGTCGTCGGTGGTCACATGCCCATCCTTGATAAATCCACGGTCCTGCAGGAACGCCAAGACACTGGCAACCTCCTTCCCGCCGCGGTAGTTATCCAGCACCTCCTTGCCCAGACCGTTCGGGTGGGCGTGCAGCAGGCGGGTGAGGACTTCTTTTTCAAGGTTTCTATCGACGTTCATGCGTACCTCTTCACTGGGAATGATCGGGTGTCGGTGTCGTTATGGATGCTTCAAGGCGCAGGTTGTTTTGGGGCGCCAGGGATGTTCGAGTCGTCGCCTTTATTGACCTTCGGCTCATTGCTGATGCCAGGGCCCATTTTGCCGTTGCCGACCGCAGCCGGTGCCTGGCGTTGGGTATCGTTGCCCTTGGTGCGAGGGTCAGCGCCAGCGCCGTTGTCGATGATCGCGCCGCCATTGGTGTCCAGGCCGGTGCCCATCGAATCCTGGGATTCCTGGGTGGCAGGGCTTGGCGGGTTGCCGACCGGGTCGGTCTTGCCGGTCGAGGAAGTGGCGGCAAAGGCGTTAAGCGATGCGGCAGACAGCAGGCCGGTGAGGGCGAGGGCGGCAAACTTGGAATTCTTCATGGGGTGTCTCCATATGATTAATGTCCTTACCCTTTATTGGTCCGCCCCCGCTGGCGGTTCGTGCCTTGATGGCGACGAACGGTCTTAGCTCACCTGTAAGATTTTGTGTGCAGAGGCTCTGCGCCACACCAGCCGCGCCACCGTGATCAGCCAATTCAACGACGCCACGCCCACGACAATTGCCAGCAATGTCGGCAGGCCGTAATCGACGATGATCCTCCCGGCCAGCCAGGGAAGCCCGAACACACCGACAAAGTACGCCAGGCTGAACAGCAGCAATGCCTGGGACGTGGTGCCGGGCGGTGCTTCGTTGGCCACCAGCCCGTTGATCACCGAATACGTCAGGCCGTAACCCACGCCCAGCGTGGCAGCGGCCAGCAAGTAACTGAGGTTTGCGCTCACGCCCACTGCAAACAGCACGATCGATCCGAGCATGATCCCGGACAACACACACGCCGCCCGGTAGGCATCGCGTTTGACCACGTGGCCTGCGATCAACAGACGGCTGGTGATCGCAGCACTCAGAAACCCGGCGAAGAACAGCGAGTAGTCCAAGCCACGCGCGGCCGCATAGCTGGTTTGAAACGACGAAAGCCCGCCAAACACACACCCTCCCAGGCCGACCATGAGGATTGCGAACCCGGCCTTGGATGACAGCACGCGACGGCTGGCGGCCCAGGAAATCCTTGCGGCCGGCACATTCGCGTGCTGTTTGAGGTAGGCGCCCATGCGCCAGAACATCAGCACCCCGGCAACGCTGGCCAACCCGGCAATATAGAAGGCCGTCGTCAGGGGCAGGTCCAGCGCACTGGCGGCTCGACCGAGCAATGGGCCGGCGCCGATCCCGCTCAACATGCTGCCCGACAGCAGGGCAAAGTATTTGGCTCGCTGCTGGGGCTCCACCAGCAGGCTCACGATGATCGGGCCCAAGGTGTAGAACACGCCCCAACCCAAGCCAAGGGCCAGCCCGAACACCATCAAGCCTTGGCCGAACCCCGGCGTCAGGGCAAAGCCCAGGCAGGCCACCACCAGCAACACGCCCATCCCCGCAATAGCCCGCGCGGCCCCGACCGCATCGGCCAGGTGCCCGGAAAACACCACGGCCACAAAGGTACTGAGCATCGCCGCGGAGATCACACTGCCCGCATCATGCTCGTTGCCACCGCGAGAGTGGATCAGCAGTGACAGCAGAAACGTCGAGCCGTAGGACAGCGATAACAGGAAGCTGGCCAGGCAGAACAGGGCGAAGAGCGTCGCGCCTTGCTTTGTCGCAGGTGCAGTGGCGTGCATGGGGTAAGCCTTGGAATAGTTGGAGTTGTGGCCAACTTTTACCACGCACGCTGCGACCGATTGTTCTGTGCTTGGTGGTGCTTGCTTTAGCATCCGATGAAGTAACGCGCCCCGGCCTCCACGAAAATGCGCTGCAATCAGTCATGAAAGCGCCTTAGTATGTGGCCTTTAACATTGCCCAAGGCCCGCCCATGACCATCGAGATTCGCCCTGCCGTGCCCAGCGATGCTGCGCAGATCCTGACCTTCATCACCGAGCTTGCCGAATACGAAAAGGCCCGGCATGAAGTGATCGCCAGTGTGGCGGATATCGAGCGCAGTCTGTTCAGCGAGGGCGCCACCGCCCATGGCCTGATCTGCTCGCGGGACGGCCTGCCGATTGGCTTTGCGGTGTTCTTTTTCAGCTATTCCACATGGTTGGGCAGCAATTGCCTGTACCTCGAAGACCTCTACATCAACCCCGAACAGCGCGGCGGCGGGGCGGGCAAGAAATTGCTGCGCCACCTGGCAAAAATTGCCTGCGACAACGGCTGCGGACGTTTCGAATGGAGCGTGCTGGACTGGAACGAGCCGGCGATCGCCTTCTACAAGTCCATCGGCGCGCAACCGCAGGAAGAATGGGTGCGTTACCGCATGGAAGGCGACGCACTGCGCGATTTCGCCCAAGGCTGAAGCCTGCTCCCACACTTACTGTACGACTGCGCAAAATTCCGCACCCACCGCAATCCAAAGGTGGGAACGGGCTTGCCCGCGAAGGCGGTGGATCTGAACCAACCAGGCCGCCTGACCCACCGCTATCGCAGGCAAGCGAGCTCCCACACTTACTGTGCGACCGCGCAAAATTCCGCATCCACCTCAATCCAAATGTGGGAGCGGGCTTGCCCGCGAAGGCGGTGTATCAGTAACAACCAAGCCGCCCGACCCACCGCCATCGCAGGCAAGCCAGCTCCCACACTTACTGTGCGACTGCGCAAAATTCCGCACCCAGCGCAATCCAAATGTGGGAGCGGGCTTGCCCGCGAAGGCGGTTTATCTGCACCAACCAAGCCGCCTGACCCACCGCCATCGCAGGCAATCCAGCTCCCCCACTAATGAGCGGCAGACCAAAATCTTCGCACCCACCGCAATCCAAATGTAGGAGCGGGCTTGCTCGCGAAGGCGGTGTATCAGTAACAACCAAGCCGCCTCACCCACCGCCATCGCAGGCAAGCCAGCTCCCACACTAAGGAGCGGCAGACCAAAATCTTCGCACCCACCTCAATCCAAATGTGGGAGCGGGCTTGCTCGCGAAGGCGGTGTATCAGTAACAACCAAGCCGCCTCACCCACCGCCATCGCAGGCAAGCCAGCTCCCACCTTTATGGGTGACAGACCAAAATCTTCGCACCCAGCGCAATCCAAATGTGGGAGCGGGCTTGCCCGCGAAGGCGGTGTATCTGCCCCAACCAAGCCGCCTGACCCACCGCCATCGCAGTCAAGCCCGCTCCCACCTTTATGGGTGACAGACCAAAATCTCCGCACCCAGCGCAATCCAAAGGTGGGAGCGGGCTTGCCCGCGAAGGCGGTGTATCAGTAACAACCAAGCCGCCTGACCCACCGCCATCGCAGGCAAGCCAGCTCCCCCACTAATGAGCGACAGAGCAAAATTCCGCATCCACCTCAGCCCAATTGTGGGAGCCGGGCTTGCCCGCGATGGCACTCCTCCAGCCAACCATCCACCTCTGGACGCACCGCATTCCCAAGAACCCGCACGCCCGCATTTTTCAGGCCTTGTTTCAATATATGGGATGCAAATTTATATATTGAGATGTTTCAAAAGATGGGTTTATAGTCGCCTGCATCAGCACTCACTACCAAAAATAAAACAGGTGAAGCGATGCAGCCCCAACCGTTGTCATTACCCGCCGTGCCGGAACCCACCTACGGTGAGCGGCTGAAAAACAAAGTGGTGATCATCACCGGCGCCGCTCAAGGCATTGGCGAGGCGATCGTCGCCTGCTTCCAGGCCCAGCAGGCCCGTCTGGTGATCGCGGATATCCAGGCTGAAAAGGTTCAGAGTGTCGCCGCCCACTGGCGCGAACGCGGTGCCGACATTGTCGCGCAGGCCGTCGACATCACGTCCAAAGAGCAATGGCAGTCGCTGGTCAACCTGGCCATCGAGCGCTTTGGCCGTGTGGATGTGTTGGTCAACTGCGCCGGCGTCAATGTGTTCCGTGACCCGCTGGAGATGACCGACGAAGACTGGCGCCGCTGCTTTGCCATCGACCTCGACGGCGCCTGGTACGGTTGCCGTACGGTGCTGCCGCACATGATCGAGCAGGGCATCGGCAACATCATCAACATCGCCTCCACCCATTCCAGCCACATCATCCCCGGCTGCTTTCCCTACCCGGTCGCCAAGCACGGCCTGCTCGGCCTGACCCGCGCGCTCGGCGTCGAATACGCACCCAAGGGCATCCGCGTGAATGCCATCGCGCCGGGCTATATCGAAACCCAGCTCAATGTTGATTACTGGAACGGTTTCCCCGACCCGCATGCCGAGCGCCAGCGTGCCTTCGATTTGCACCCGCCCAAGCGCATCGGCCAGCCGGTCGAGGTGGCGATGACGGCGCTGTTCCTGGCGACTGACGAGGCGCCCTTTATCAACGCAACCTGCCTGATGATCGATGGCGGGCGTTCTGTGATGTACCACGACTAAAATTTTTCGATAACAAGAAGAGGTGGTTCATGTTCAAGAAAACACTCGGCGCCCTGGCGCTCGCCGCAGCCTTCAGCGGCTTCGTGTCTGCCGAAGAGGTAAAGATTGGCTTTTTGGTCAAGCAGGCAGAAGAACCCTGGTTCCAGACCGAATGGGCCTTCGCCGAAAAGGCCGGCAAGGACCAGGGCTTCACCGTGATCAAGATCGCCGTGCCCGATGGCGAGAAAACCCTGTCGGCCATCGACACCCTCGCCGCCAACGGCGCCAAGGGCTTTGTGATCTGCCCGCCGGACGTGTCACTGGGCCCGGCGATCATGGCCAAGGCCAAGCTCAACGGCTTGAAAGTGCTGGCGGTGGATGACCGTTTCGTCGACGCCAAAGGCAAGCCCATGGAAGACGTCCCTTACGTCGGCCTGGACGCCTACAAGATCGGCCAGAAACAAGGCGAGGCCATGGCCACCGAAGCCAAGCACCGCAACTGGGACTGGAAGGAAACCTACGCCGTCATCAACACCTTTGATGAGCTGGAAACCGGCAAGAAACGCACCGACGGTTCGGTAGAAGGCCTCAAGGCCGCCGGCTTGCCCGCCGACCACATCCTGTTCAGCGCACAGAAAACCCTCGACGTGCCGGGCAGTATGGATTCGACCAACTCGGCACTGGTGAAACTGCCGGGCACCGCGAAAAACCTGATCATCGGCGGCATGAACGACAGCACCGTGCTTGGCGGCGTGCGCGCCACCGAAAGCGCCGGGTTCAAGGCGGCCAACGTGATTGGCGTGGGCATCAATGGCACCGATGCCATCGAAGAACTCAAGAAATCAGACACCGGTTTCTACGGCTCGATGCTGCTGAGCCCGGACGCTTCCGGCTACAAAACCGCCACGGCGATGTTCGAGTGGGTGACCAAAGGCACTGAGCCGGCCAAGTTCACCGCCCTGGACAACGTGACCCTGATCACCCGCGCCAACTTCAAGGAAGAGTTGAGCAAAATCGGTCTGTGGAAATGACCGGCGCGGCCTTGCGCTTCAACGGCATCGGCAAGGAATTTCCCGGGGTCAAAGCCTTGGCGCAGATCAGCTTTGAAGCGCGGCCGCACTCGGTGCACGCGCTGATGGGCGAGAACGGCGCGGGCAAATCGACCCTGCTGAAAATCCTCGGTGGCGCCTACATTCCGAGCAGCGGCACGGTGCAGATCGGCGAGCAGACCATGGACTTCAAGTCTGCCGCCGACAGCATTGCCAACGGCGTCGCGGTGATCCACCAGGAGTTGCACCTGGTGCCGGAAATGACCGTGGCCGAGAACCTGTTCCTCGGGCATTTGCCGTCGCGTTTTGGCGTGGTCAATGGCGGGCTGCTGCGCAAGCAGGCGCTGGCGTGTCTCAAAGGCCTGGCCGATGAGATCGACCCGCAGGAGAAGCTCGGCCGGCTCTCGCTGGGCCAGCGTCAGCTGGTGGAAATCGCCAAGGCATTGTCGCGTGGCGCCCATGTGATTGCCTTCGACGAACCCACCAGCAGTCTGTCGGCGCGTGAGATCGACCGTTTGATGGCGATCATCACGCGCCTGCGCGACGAGGGCAAAGTGGTGCTCTACGTGTCGCACCGTATGGAGGAGGTGTTTCGCATCTGCGACGCGGTGACGGTGTTCAAGGACGGCCGCTTTGTGCGCACCTTTGACGACATGGCCACACTGACCCACGACCAATTGGTAACGTGTATGGTCGGCCGGGATATTCAGGACATCTACGACTACCGCCCGCGTGAGCGCGGCGAGGTGGCGCTCAGGGTCGAGGGGCTGCTGGGCCCGGGCCTGCGCGAAGCGGTCAGCCTTGAGGTGCACAAGGGCGAGATTCTCGGCCTGTTCGGGTTGGTTGGCGCGGGGCGTACCGAGTTGTTTCGGCTGCTGAGCGGATTAACGCGCTCCACCGCCGGTCAGCTGCAGCTCTTTGGTGAAACCCTGCACCTGCGCTCGCCGCGTGATGCCATCGATGCGGGCGTGCTGCTGTGCCCGGAAGACCGTAAAAAGGAAGGCATCATCCCGCTGTCCAGCGTCGCCGAGAACATCAACATCAGCGCACGCGGCGCCCATGCCACCTTTGGCTGGCTGCTGCGCGAGGGCTGGGAGAAGGGCAACGCCGACCAGCAAATCAAGGCAATGAAAGTCAAAACGCCAAACGCCGAGCAGAAAATCATGTACCTGTCCGGCGGTAACCAGCAGAAGGCCATTCTCGGCCGCTGGCTGTCGATGCCGATGAAGGTGCTGCTGCTCGATGAGCCGACGCGCGGCATCGACATCGGCGCCAAGTCGGAGATCTACCAGATCATCCACAACCTGGCCGCCAGCGGCATCGCGGTGATCGTGGTGTCCAGCGACTTGATGGAAGTCATGGGCATCTCCGACCGCATCCTGGTGATGAGCGAAGGCGTGCTGACCGGCGAGTTGAACCGCGATCAGGCGGACGAAGCACAGCTATTGCAACTGGCACTTCCGCGTACGCGGGCTTGAAGAATTCGAGGTGAATGATGTCGCAAATAAAAACTGCAAAGAGCTTCTGGCCGGGTTTTAACCAGCGCAAGTTTCTTGATGATTGGGTGATGCTGCTCGCCGCGTTGAGCATCTTTGTGCTCAGCGCGTTGTTTATCGACAACTTCCTCTCGCCGCTGAACATGCGCGGGCTGGGCCTGGCGATTTCCACGGTGGGCATCGCTGCGTGCACCATGTTGTTCTGCCTGGCGTCGGGGCACTTCGACTTGTCGGTGGGTTCGGTGATTGCCTGCGCCGGCGTGGTGGCGGGGATTGTGATTCGTGACACCGACAGCGTGGTGCTCGGCGTGTCGGCGGCGTTGGCCATGGGCCTGGTGGTGGGGCTGATCAACGGCATTGTCATCGCCAAGCTGCGTATCAACGCCTTGATTGCCACATTGGCGACCATGCAGATCGTGCGCGGCCTGGCCTACATCTTTTCCAACGGCAAAGCCGTCGGCGTAATGGACGAGCGCTTTTTCGTGTTCGGCAATGGCCAATTGATGGGCGTGCCGGTGCCGATCATCATCACCGTACTGTGCTTTGTGTTCTTCGGCTGGCTGCTCAACTACACCACCTACGGGCGCAACACCATGGCCATCGGCGGCAACCAGGAAGCGGCGTTGCTGGCCGGGGTGAACGTCGATCGCACCAAGATCATCATCTTTGCCGTGCACGGTTTGATCGGGGCCCTGGCTGGGGTGATCCTCGCCTCGCGCATGACCTCGGGCCAGCCGATGATCGGGCAGGGCTTTGAGCTGACGGTGATTTCCGCCTGTGTACTGGGCGGCGTGTCGCTGAGCGGCGGCATCGGCATGATCCGGCATGTGATTGCCGGGGTGCTGATTTTGGCGATCATCGAGAATGCGATGAACCTGAAGAACATCGACACCTTTTACCAGTACGTGATCCGCGGTTCGATCCTGTTGCTGGCGGTGATCATCGACCGCATGAAGCAACGCTAAAGTCGTGCCCTGTAGAGATCAAAATGTAGGAGCTGGCTTGCCTGCGATATCGGTGTGTCAGCCTGCACGTTTACTGGCTGACACGCCCTCATCCCAGGCAAGCCAGCTCCCACAGTGGATCTCCTCTGTTCAGGAGGGCTGCATTTGCCATAATGGCGCCGTTTTCGTACTTCCCAATAGGCCCGATATGCAGGAAAACGCCCACATCCCCGTCAAAGACGCCGCGCCCACCGGCACCCAGACTCTGTTGCGTGGCCTGGGCGTGGTACAGGCAGTGGCGGCCGGTGCGCGGGATCTGAAAGAGATCGCCCGGCGCATCGGCACCACCCGCAGCACCACCCACCGCCTGGCCAGTTGCCTGGTGGAGGAGCGTTACCTGCGTGTGGTGCCGCAAGTCGGTTACCTGTTGGGGCCCAAGCTGATCGAGTTGGGCTTCCAGGCCCGTGAAGAATTGCCGTTGGTAAGCCTCGCGGTGCCGTATCTGGATGAGTTGTCGGCGCTGACCGGCGACACCATTCACCTGGCGATTCGCGAATACGACGACGTGCTTTACCTGCACAAGAATCCCGGCCGTAACGGTCCGGAAATGCGCTCGCGGGTGGGCCATCGCATGCCACTGGCGCGCACGGGTGTGGGCAAGGCAATGTTGCTGGACGACTCGGTGCAGGAGTGGCAGCGCTTGTATGAAGCCAGCCTTCCGGCCGGTGGCAAGAGCCAGCAGTGGCCGCAGCACCCGGAGCAATCCTGGGCGCAGTTCGAGCAGCGCATGCGTGAATACGTGGCGGGGGGTTATGCGTTCGATCTGGAAGACAACGAACCGTCGATCCGTTGTGTGGCGGCACCGGTGCGCGATGCCAGCCGGCGAATCGTCGCCGGCATCAGCATCGCCAGTACCGTGCCCTACATGCCGCTGGAAAAAATGGCCGAGCTGATCCCTGTGATCAAACAGGTCGCAGCGCGGCTGTCAGCGGAGTTGGGCGCCAAGGCCTGATCAGGCCTTCAAGGTCGCCATGTCGATGACAAAGCGGTATTTCACATCACCGGCGATCATGCGGGTGTAAGCCTCATTGATCTGGCGGATGTCGAGCATTTCGATGTCGCAGGTGATGTTGTGCTCGGCGCAGAAATCCAGGACTTCCTGGGTTTCGGCAATACCGCCGATCAACGAACCGGCCAGCACTTTACGACCCAACACCAGCTTGGCGGCGTTGACCGGCGGATCGACCGGTTCGATCAGGCCGACCAGAATGTGCACGCCGTCAAAGCGCAGCACGTCGAGGTAGGGGTTCAGGTCGTGCTGCACGGGAATGGTGTCGAGCAGGAAGTCGAAGCTGCCGGCAGCGGCTTTCATTTGCTCGGCGTCGGTGGACACGATCACGTGATCGGCACCCTGGCGACGGCCTTCTTCAGCCTTGCTCGCGGAGCGGGTGAACAGCGTGACTTCTGCGCCCATCGCCTTGGCGAACTTGATGCCCATGTGGCCCAGGCCACCCATGCCCAGCACGCCGACTTTGTCGCCCGCTTTCACGCCGTAGTGCTTGAGTGGCGAGTAGGTGGTGATGCCGGCACACAGGATCGGTGCGGCGCTGGCCAGGTCGAGCTTGGCCGGGATTTTCACCACGAAGTGCTCGCTGACCACGATGCTGTCGGAGTAGCCGCCCATGGTGTTGCTGCCGTCGACCCGGTCCGGGGTGGCGTAGGTCATGGTCGGGCCTTCGAGGCAGTATTGCTCCAGGTCCGCGTGGCAGGCGTCGCAGTGACGGCACGAATCAACCATGCAGCCTACGCCGACCAGGTCGCCGACTTTGTGCGCGGTGACGCTGGCGCCGACGGCGGTGACTTTGCCGACGATCTCGTGGCCCGGCATCAGCGGGTAAACGGCAATGCCCCACTCGTTGCGCGCCTGGTGGATGTCGGAGTGGCACACGCCGCAGTAGAGAATCTCGATGGCCACGTCATCGGCGCGCGGGCTGCGGCGTTCGAAGGACATCGGGGCGAGGGGAGTGGTCGGCGACTGGGCGGCATAACCGATGGCGGTATACATGAGGAAACCTCGCAGCAGGAATAACTAGGGAGGCGGCGCATTCTCCGCGCCGGGCCTGGATGCGGCCATGGCGATTGCTCCGAGTCTCATGCCTATTCGTCCGGGAGTGCCCCTTGTTTGGATCCATGTGCCCTCAGACCTGCGATGATGCTCTCATCCCTTTTTCGCGAAGTTTTTTGCCATGTTGTTGACCCGCCATCTCGACGCCAACGCCACGTTGGTGGCCTTGATAAAAGGGCTTACGCCCTGCGACGGATTTTCGCCGACGAACCTTCCCGGCGTGCAGGTCTTGCGCGCCAGTTGCGACGTGGCGCGCGGCCCGCAGATCTACGAGCCGAGCCTGATGATCGTCGCCCAGGGCAGCAAGGTCGCCTACCTGGGCCCGCGTACGCTGGAGTATGGCGCCGGGCATTATTTGATCCAGGCGATGTCGGTGCCGTTTGAGTGCGAGACCTTTGCCCTGCCGAACGCACCGTTGTATGGCGTGACGGTGGGTATTGATCGGGTGGTGCTGGGCGAGTTGGTCATGGCCATGGGCATTCAGGCCGGGCCGCCGCCGGCGGCGCAGACGCTGGAATCGATGAGTTCGGTGGTGCTCGATGATGCGATGCGTGGGTGCGTCGAGCGGCTGTTGCAGTGCCTGCACGATCCGCTGGAAAGCCGGATCATGGGCCCGGCGCGGGTGCGCGAATTGTTGTTCACCGCGTTGCGTGGGCCGCAGGCCGATGTGTTGCGCGCGTTGGTGGAGCAGCAGGGACAGTTTTCGCGCATCGCCACGTCGTTGAATCACCTGCATGCCCATTACGCCGAGCCGCTGAATATCGAGACGTTGGCCGGTTATGCGCACATGAGCGCGTCGACGTTTCACGAGCATTTCAAGCGCTGTACGTTGTTGTCGCCGGTGCAGTATTTGAAGCGGTTGCGGTTGCTCAAGGCGCAGCAGTTGCTGCTGGTGGAGGGCATGGGTGTGGCGCAGGCGGCACACAATGTGGGGTATCAGAGTACGTCGCAGTTCAGTCGCGAATATAAGCGCTATTTTCTGCGCAACCCCGGTGAAGAGCGGGCTGCCTGATCACACCTTGCTCAATGTGGGAGCTGGCTTGCCTGCGATGGCGATGGGTCAGCTAAAGATTGGTTGACTGAGACTCCGCTATCGCAGGCAAGCCAGCTCCCACAGTTGATATATGTTGCCCATAAAAAAGGCTCCCATTTGGGAGCCTTTTTTGTTCAAGCAGCTAGCTTACATATTCGGGTAAGTCGGCCCGCCCGCGCCTTCCGGCGTCACCCACGTAATGTTCTGCGAAGGGTCCTTGATGTCACAGGTCTTGCAGTGCACGCAATTCTGGGCGTTGATCTGGAAGCGCTTCTCGCCGTCTTCCTTGGTGATCACTTCATACACGCCGGCCGGGCAGTAGCGCTGCGCCGGTTCATCGTAGAGCGGCAGGTTGGTGCCGATCGGGATGCTTGGGTCTTTGAGCTTCAAGTGGCACGGCTGTTCTTCTTCGTGGTTGGTACCGGAGATGAACACCGAGCTCAGCTTGTCGAAGCTCAGCTTGCCGTCGGGTTTTGGGTAGTCGATCTTCTTGCTGTCCTTGGCGAGCTTCAGGCAGGCGTAGTCCGGCTTGGTGTCGTGCAAGGTGAACGGCATTTTGCCGCCGAGGATGTTCTGGTCGAACCAGTTGAAGCCGGCACCCAGGATGGGGCCGAATTTGTGCATCGCCGGGCCGAAGTTGCGGCTGGCAAACAGCTCTTCGTAGAGCCAGCTGGCTTTGAAGCTGTCGACGTAGTTGGTCAGTTCGTCGCCGCCTTCAGACTCGGCGAACAGGCGTTCGGCCACCGCGTCGGCGGCGAGCATGCCGGACTTCATCGCGGTGTGACTGCCCTTGATCTTGGCCACGTTCATGGTGCCTAGGTCGCAGCCGATCAAGGCACCGCCTTTGAAGACCATCTTCGGCAACGAGTTGATGCCGCCTTTGGCCAAGGCACGCGCGCCGTAGCTGACGCGCTTGCCGCCTTCCAGGTACTGGGCCAGCACCGGGTGATGCTTGAGGCGCTGGAACTCATCGAATGGCGACAGGAACGTGTTGCTGTAGGACAGGTCGACGATCAGACCCACGACCACCTGGTTGTTTTCCAGGTGATAGAGGAAAGAACCGCCCGTGTTCTCGTTGCTCATGATGTCCAGCGGCCAACCGGCGGTGTGTACCACCAGGCCAGGCTGGTGCTTGGCAGGGTCGATTTCCCAGATTTCTTTCAAGCCGATGCCGTAGTGCTGGGCGTCGGCGTCGCTGTCCAGGTTGAAGCGCTGGATCAGTTGCTTGCCGATGTGGCCACGGCAGCCTTCGGCGAACAGCGTGTACTTGCCACGCAGCTCCATGCCTGGGGTATAGACGCCTTCTTTTGGATGGCCTTCGCGGTCGACGCCGAGGTCGCCGGTGATGATCCCGCGGACCACGCCGTTTTCGTCGAACAGTGCTTCTTGAGCGGCGAAGCCTGGGTAGACTTCCACACCCAGGTTCTCAGCCTGCTGGGCCAGCCAGCGGCACAGGTTGCCCAGGGAGATGATGTAGTTGCCTTCGTTGTGCATGGTCTTGGGCACAAAGAAGTCGGGAACCTTGGTGGCGGCTTCCGGGCTGCGCAGTACATAGATGTCATCGCGCACCACGGGCGTGTTGAGCGGGGCGCCAAGTGCTTTCCAGTCCGGGAACAGTTCGTTCAGGGCGCGGGGTTCAAACACCGCACCGGAAAGGATGTGCGCGCCGACTTCGGAGCCTTTCTCGACCACGCAGACGCTGATTTCTTTACCGGCTTCGGCGGCCTTCTGCTTCAGTCGGCAGGCGGCAGACAGGCCTGCCGGGCCAGCGCCGACGATGACCACGTCGAATTCCATGTATTCGCGTTCCACAGGCTATCTCCTACTCAAGGCTCAACAGGCTTTTTTTTTAATGGGTGGAGGTTCGGTGTCGCATCCGTCATCACTGCATTCGGAGCACGCGATGACCCACCTTTCTCTCTAGGTGGCGCATTATATCTACACCACTGGCAGCGTCCAATACAAACGTTTGTTTGAATTGCTTGGAAGCTAGGTAAATCAAAGCAACGCGGCTTATGACTGGCTATTTTGGCGTATTGACCAGAATAGGCGTTCCGGTCAATATACGGTCGGTTTTGCGCATACCGTAGGCATACCGCAGGTTTCAAGAGCACGTCCAAAAGCAGGGCCAAGGCAAAACAGGTGACGCGCGTTTCATTGATGGCGCGCAGTTTACACGCCGCGATAAAGAATGACCTCTCAGTCACCACTGACGAACGGTCATCATTTCCCGTGAGCAAGGTCATCCGCCGACGTTTTTGGAGGTGCCCTTGTGTGCCGATGAGCATCAACCGCCAGGTTCGCCTAGGCGACTTTCTTTTCA
>Ga0153931_100132_pt1 | contig 28325 bp, 20 predicted proteins | sample TSNJ015MetaG_FD_104730 | JGI IMG/M metagenome (GOLD analysis project Ga0153931, IMG submission 104730) | Attine ant fungus gardens microbial communities from New Jersey, USA - TSNJ015 MetaG | ecosystem: Host-associated > Fungi > Mycelium > Unclassified | place: USA: New Jersey, Wharton State... | reverse complement strand
TGATCGCATTGGCAGTATCAGGGCTGCTTCGCAGCCCAGCGGGAGCAAGCTCCCTCGCCACAATGATGTGAAAGGCTCAGGGGTTAAATCCAGCCACTGCTCTGCATCGCCTTGTACACCGCAACGATCGCCAGAATGAAGAACGCCGAAGCGGCCAGGCGACGGATCAGGGTCAGCGGCAATTTCTCCGCAGCAAAATTACCCGCCAATACCACCGGCACGTTGGCAATCAGCATGCCCGCCGTGGTGCCGATGATCACCAGCCACAGCTCCGGATATTGCGCCGCCAGCATCACGGTGGCGATCTGCGTCTTGTCACCGATTTCCGCCAGGAAGAACGCGATCAGCGTGGTCAGGAAGGGGCCGAACTTGCGTGCGGTGCTGGCTTCATCGTCGTCCATCTTGTCCGGGACCAACGTCCACAGCGCAGTGGCGGTGAAGCTCGCGGCGAGAATCCAGTGCAGGACCGAGTCTGAGAAGAAGCTGCCGAACCAGGCGCCTACCGCACCGGCTGCTGCGTGGTTGGCCAGGGTCGCAGCGACAATACCGGCAATGATCGGCCAGGGTTTGCGAAAGCGAGCGGCGAGAATCAGCGCGAGCAGTTGCGTCTTGTCGCCGATTTCGGCCAAGGCAACGATTGCGGTGGGAACGAGTAACGAGTCCAGCATCAGGATTTTCCTAAGGGGCGGGTCGACACGGCTATGACACGTACAGCCTTCCCGCCCCGGGTAAGGTGTGCGTGTCATAGGTCTTGTCAAACCCTGCGATCCGTCTGGTGCGGACGCTTGGGTCGCATACGCCATGATCTGAGGATCAAGTATGTTGACGTATGCCGGACGAGCTTGGCGCTCGTGGAGACTACTCCCCTAGGACGGAGCGGATTCTGCCTAGGCAGAATCCATTCGGCAAGTGCTAATTTTCAGCCGCGCTTGGCCCGGTAAATCCGGAAACCATTGCCTTCGGCCTTGATCGCACACACGCCCAGATGCTCTTCGATCAGTGGCTGATACTTCAGGAAGCTGTTCGCAACCAGGCGCAGTTCGCCGCCGTTTTTCAGATGTTTGGCCGCTTTTCGCAGCAAGTTCTCGGTAGCGAAATAATCCGTATGCACCCCGACATGGAACGGCGGATTGCTCAGAATCGCGTTCAAACCCATCGGTGCAGCGTCGATGCCGTCACCGGTCAGCACCTCGGCTTCCAGACCGTTGGCCGCCAATGTCAGGCGACTGCTGGCGGCGGCGAAGGCATCGACGTCGAGCAAGGTCACCTGATTGTGCGGGTAACGCCGTTTGACCGCCGCGCCCAACACCCCGGCGCCACAACCGAAGTCCAGCAGGTGACCGCTCGGCAATTTGTCCAGATGCTCCAGCAGCAGGGCGCTGCCGCGGTCCAGTCGACCATGGCTGAACACGCCCGGCAGACTGATGACTTTCAACGAGCCTTCGGCCAGTGGCAACTCATAAGTCTGCGCCAGGCTTTCCAGCGATTTGGCTTCGGGTGCATTGGCCACGGTGACTTGCCACAGTTGGCAGTGACGGGCGCTGTCGAGTTTGCGCGGCTTGCCGAACGGGTTGAGCTGCTTGGACGCACCCTCGATACCGCTGCGTTTTTCCCCGACCAGAAACACCTCGCGCCCGGGCAGACGTGCGGCCACGGCATTGAGGATGTAATCGGTCAGATCCTTGGACTTGGGCAGAAACACCACGGCGCTGTCGAATTCGCGCTCCGGCACATTCACACCGAAATGGCTGCGACCTTCGAAGCGCGCATCGAGGGCGGCTTGATCGCCGGCATGCCAGCACCAGCCGAACGCATTGGGCAGGCGCCCGAGCAAATCGTCGGCAGGCAAACCGGCCAGCAACAGCGAACCCTGGAATAACTCGGCCTGACGAAGCAGTACTTCACTGCGCGGATCCATAACTGCTCCTTGAAAAAAAAGTGCCGCAGTTTATCAACTGACGACCCGCAGCGCTGTACCGCTGAAGAACGCCTGAGCGTTTTCGGTCAATTGGCCGACGATACGCTGCCGCGCTTCGCGACTGCCCCAGGCGTTGTGCGGGGTGACGATCAGCCGCGGAATATCGGCCGCAAGTAGCGGATTGCCGTTGACCGGCGGTTCGACGCTGAGCACATCGGTGGCCGCGCCGCCGAGGTGACCGTTGCGCAAGGCGTCCGCCAGGGCCTGTTCATCGATCAATCCGCCGCGCGCAGTGTTGACCACAAAGGCGCCGGGTTTCATCGATGCCAGCTCGCGGGCGCCGATGAAGTGCCGGGTGTGTTCGTTGAGCGGGCAGTGCAGGGTCAGGGCGTCGATCTGCGGCAGCAGTTCGTCCAGTGGCAGACGATCCGGGCGCGCCGGGCGGCCCGGAATCTGTCCGAGCAATACACGCATGCCGAATGCTTCGGCCAGGCGCGCGACCGCACCGCCGAGTTCACCGTGACCGAGCAGACCGAGGGTTTTGCCTTGCAGTTCGACAATCGGGTAGTCGAGCAGGCAGAACTGTCTGGCCTGCTGCCAGCGACCCTCGCCGACGGCTTTCTGATAATCCGCCAGGCGGGTGGCGAGGTTGAGCAGCAACATGATCGTGTGCTGCGCCACCGACGGCGTGCCGTAACCCTGACAGTTGCACACGGTGATGCCATGGGCGCGGGCCGCGTCCAGGTCGACGTTGTTGGTGCCGGTGGCGGTGATCAGGATCAGTTGCAGATCCGGGTTGGCGGTCATCGCGGCGGCGTTGATGCGGATCTTGTTGGTGATCGCCACGCTGGCACCGTGCAGGCGCTCGCTGACCTGTTCAGGCAAGGTCTGAGCGAACAGTTGCAGATCGCTGAAGCAGGCGCGCAACGGGCTGAGGTCGAGATCGCCGAGATCCAGTGACGGGTGATCGAGGAATACGGCGCGGCGCGGGTTCGTCATCAACTGTACCTTTTGTGCTTGGAACGGAAGGCGTAATCTGCCGAGCCTACCAGATGAAACAAATGGTTACGCACAGCGCCCGCAATACCCTGTGGCGAGGGAGCTTGCTCCCGCTGGGCTGCGAAGCAGACCCAAACCCATTCACCGTACTGTGTCAGGCACACCGTTGTTTCAGGTTTTACGACTGCTGCGCAGCCGAGCGGGAGCAAGCTCCCTCGCCACAGGGTTTGAGCCAGTTGATGAATTGTTTTTACTCATTAAAGAGGAGCCCCCATGTACTGGACCGAGTTCTTGACCGTTGCACTGATCCACCTGTTGGCCGTGGCCAGCCCCGGCCCGGACTTTGCCGTGGTGGTGCGCGAGAGCGTGACCCATGGGCGTCGCGCCGGCACCTGGACCGCGCTGGGTGTGGGCACGGCGATTTTCCTGCACGTGGGCTATTCGCTGCTGGGCATCGGCCTGATCGTGTCGCAGTCGATCGTGCTGTTCAACGCCTTGAAATGGGCTGCAGCGGCGTACCTGCTGTACATCGGCTTCAAGGCTTTGCGCGCGCAGCCGGCGAAAACCGTCACCGATGACTTGCACAAGGAAGCCGGCGTGCGCACCGCGCGCGGCGCCTTCACTTCGGGCTTCGTCACCAACGGCCTGAACCCGAAAGCCACGCTGTTCTTCCTCTCCCTGTTCACCGTGGTGATCAACCCGCACACGCCGCTGGCGGTGCAGGCCGGTTACGGGGTTTATCTGGCGGTCGCGACGGCTGTCTGGTTTTGCCTGGTGGCGATGCTGTTCAGCCAGCAGCGCGTGCGCGCCGGTTTTGCCCGCATGGGCCACTGGTTCGACCGCACCATGGGCGCAGTGCTGATCGCGATCGGCGTGAAACTCGCCTTCACCGAGATGCACTAAGAGCTGAAACCCGATCAAACTGTGGGAGCGAGCTTGCTCGCGAAGGCGTCGGATCAGTCGATATCACAGGTGACTGGAAGATTGCTTTCGCGAGCAAGCTCGCTCCCACAGGGGAGATGGGGAATTCCTACACGAGTTGGCTGAGCTTGCTCAGGGTGTTCAGGTACTCCCGGGGATTTTCTCCAAGCAAACGGCGAAACATCGCGCTGAACGCCCGCGCGCTGCCGTAGCCCAAGTCCCGTGCCACGCTTTGTACGCTATCCCCGGCGAGCAGGCGCGGCAGGGCTTCCATCAGGCGCAGTTGCTGGCGCCAGGCGTTGAAACTCATCTTCAGTTGTCGCTGGAACAGCCGCGCCAGAGTGCGTGAGCTGGCGCCGACCTGCTGCGCCCAGTCTTCCAGGGTGTTGGGGTGATCGGGGGTGTGCAGCATGGCCAGGCAGATGTTTTGCAGGCGCCGGTCAGTAGGCATCGGAATGTGCAGCGGCAGGTTTTCCAGGCCGGCCAGTTCTTCCAGCATCAACTGCTGGATCAATGGATTGTCAGCATGCGGCGGGCCCTGCACGGCGCGCAGGATCAACTCGCGCAACAGCGGCGTCACCGCCAGCACGCAGCACTGTTGCAGGCTGGCCGGTGACAGTTCGGGGGCGATGAACAGTGAGCGCATCTGCACATCGCCGGACATGAAAATCTCGTGCGCGACCTGCGGCGGAATCCACACCGCGCGGCTCGGCGGAATCACCCAGGCACCAAGATCGGTGACCACCCGCATGATCCCTCTGACGGCATACAGCAACTGCGCCTCGCGGTGCAGGTGCAGCGGCTGGTGGGCACCGTCCAGATAATCCCGGGGATAGGCACTCACCGGGCCGTGTTCGAAATGGCTGATCAACATGTCGGGTTTGATGACCTGAATGGCAGATATGCGCTTTTTCGCCAACTTAGCATAGGCCGCTCATAACAATCCGCCCACAACACACTCAAGCGTGCTGCCATGAATCAATCCCGAAACGTCATACGCTACGTCAACGCTGCCCATGTGATCGATCACATGTTCATGCTGATTTTTCCCGCCGCCGTGCTCGGCATGACCCAGGCCTTCGGCCTCGACTACGCCGCGCTGATCGGTCTGTCACTGGGCGGCTTCATTGCCTTCGGTGCCTGTTCGCTGCCGGCCGGCTGGCTGGGTGATCACTGGAGCCGGCGGCAGATGATGCTGGTGTTTTTCTTCGGCATCGGCGCCTCGGCGATCTTCACCGGGTTGAGCAGCAGCCCGACGATGCTGGTGATCGGGCTGACCCTGATCGGCATTTTCGCGGCGATCTACCACCCGGTGGGTACCGCGATGCTGGTGGCCTACGCGCAGAACCGTGGCCGGGAAATCGGCATCAACGGCATGTGGGGCAACCTCGGCGTGGCGTTTTCAGCGCTGATCACCGGGTTGCTGGTGGCGCAATTCGGCTGGCGCTCGGCCTTTGTGTTACCGGGCGTGGTGGCGATTATGCTGGGTATCGGTTTTGCCCTGCAGGTGCGTGAAGAGCCGATCCCGCAGCGTCCGCACACCGTGCTGAAAGGCGCTGCCGGTCAGAAGATTTCGATGCTCATGGTGTTCGGTGTGCTGGCGCTGGCGACGGCCACCGGCGGTGTGGTGTTCAACGCCACCACCATGACCTATCCGAAGCTGTTTCAGGAGCGTTTGCATGACCTGTTCGCCTCGCCGCAAACCCTTGGCGTGGTGGTCAGCCTGGCGTATGCCTTCGGCGCGGTCGCGCAGTTGAGCATCGGGCAGGTGCTGCATCGGTTCAGTCTGAAATGGCCGTTTCTGGTGCTCACGCTGTTTCAGGCACCGCTGTTATACGGCATGGCCCATGTCGATGGCTGGGCGGTGATCGTGCTTGGAGCGGCGTTCATGTTCGTGGTGTTCGGCCAAGTCACGGTGAACGACTCGATGGTCGCCAATTTCGTTGCACCGCAGTGGCAATCCCGGGTGTTCGCCCTGCGTTACTGCCTGTCGTTCGGCGCCAGTGCAACGGCGATCCCGCTGATTTCCTGCGTCGAGCCGCGCCATGGTTTCGTCGGGCTTTACCTGATTCTGGCGGGTTTTGGCGCGTTGACCTTCCTCGCTGCCGTAGCTTTCCCACGCACACCTTCTGAGGCGGCTATAGGACAAGCCGCCTGAGTGGGGCTGAATACCGGCAAATGCTGGCTCAAAGCTAGCATTTGTACGGCTGTGCAAATCATTCCTTCGGCTGATTTGACTGGGGTATAACGGCTCTAGAGTAACGCTCTCTACGCCAACACCGTGCAGCCAGAAAAGGGATTCATATGTTGCAGACTCGCGTCATTCCCCCGGCCGATGGGGCCTACCAGTATCCATTGCTGATCAAACGGCTGCTGATGTCCGGCGCCCGTTACGAGAAAACCCGCGAGATCATTTACCGAGACCAGTTGCGTTACAGCTATCCGACCCTGATCGAGCGGGTTGCGCGGCTGGCCAATGTGTTGACGGCGGCGGGGGTGAAGGCGGGTGACACCGTGGCGGTGATGGACTGGGACAGCCATCGCTACCTCGAGTGCATGTTTGCCATTCCAATGATCGGCGCGGTGATCCACACGATCAACGTGCGCCTGTCGCCGGAACAGATCCTCTACACCATGAACCACGCCGAGGATCGCTTCGTGCTGGTCAACAGCGAGTTCGTCGGGCTGTATCAGGCCATCGCGCCGCACCTGACCACGGTAAAGAAAACCCTGCTGCTCACCGATCTGCCGGAAAAGACCGCCGAGCTGCCGAATCTGGTCGGCGAGTACGAGCAACTGCTGGCCGCCGCGAGCCCGCAGTACGACTTCCAGGACTTCGACGAAAACTCGGTCGCCACCACCTTCTACACCACTGGCACCACCGGTAACCCGAAAGGTGTGTACTTCACCCATCGGCAACTGGTGCTGCACACCATGGGCGTGTCGACGATCATGGGCGCGATCGACAGCGTGCGCCTGCTCGGCACCAACGATGTGTACATGCCGATCACTCCGATGTTCCATGTGCATGCCTGGGGCCTGCCGTACGTGGCGACCATGCTCGGGCTCAAACAGGTTTACCCGGGGCGTTACGATCCGGAGTTTCTGGTCGAGCTGTGGCGCAAGGAGAAGGTCACGTTCTCCCACTGCGTGCCGACCATCCTGCAAATGCTGCTCAACGCCAAAGGCGCGCAAGGCACGGATTTCGGTGGCTGGAAGATTGTCATCGGTGGCAGTGCGCTCAATCGCACGCTGTACGAGACCGCCAAGGCCCGGGGCATTCAGCTCACGGCGGCGTACGGCATGTCCGAGACCGGGCCATTGGTCTCGTGTGCGCATCTGAACGACGAATTGATGGCCGGCACCGAAGACGAGCGCACCACTTACCGGATCAAGGCTGGTGTGCCGGGGCCGCTGGTGGAAGCGGCGATCGTCGATGGTGACGGCAACTTCCTCCCCGCCGACGGCGAGACTCAGGGCGAACTGGTGCTGCGCGCGCCGTGGCTGACCGAAGGCTATTTCAACGAACCACAGAAGGGCGCCGAACTCTGGGCCGGTGGCTGGCTGCACACCGGGGATGTGGCAACGCTCGATAGCATGGGCGTGATCGACATCCGCGACCGCATCAAGGACGTGATCAAGACCGGCGGCGAGTGGATCTCTTCGCTGGACCTCGAAGACCTGATCAGCCGTCATGTGGCGGTGCGTGAAGTAGCCGTGGTGGGGATTGCCGATCCGCAGTGGGGCGAGCGGCCGTTTGCCCTGCTGGTGATCCGCGAAGGGCACGAGATCGGCGCGCGCGAACTCAAGGAACACCTCAAGCCATTCGTGGAGCTGGGGCACCTGAGCAAGTGGGCGATTCCGAGCCAGATCGCCCTTGTTACGGAAATTCCCAAGACCAGTGTCGGCAAACTCGACAAGAAGCGCATCCGCCTCGACATCACCGAATGGCAGGCCAACAACAGCACCTTCCTCTCGACGCTCTGAGCGTCTGCTGGCGCGCCGAAAACGGCGCGCCAGACCCACCAAGCAAGCGCTTGGCTTGTGAATTCGAAAAAATCAGCCATCCTTGCCGGGCCGACATCTGTCGGACTGGCGAAAGGACTGTTCCAGAGTGGCCGGCAGCTGCAAATCACACTTTAGAGGGATCAAGCAGTACCACCTGCTGGCTATAGTCCGCTCAAGGATTTTTAAGAACGGGGCACACGCACAAACGGGGCGATGCAATTTTGGAGTGACGTCGGGTGGCTACTGGCTCCCGGTCTTCCAGGCGTTTTTAAAAGTACTCACTGCCATAACAATAATGCACATGGAGTAGCGTCGATGACATCAGTAAACCAGTTCTGGCGCCGGGCTAAACTGCCTCTGGCCGTCAGTCTTGCCTCTACGCTCGCCGGGCCCGCATTCGGCGTCAGTTTCAACGTCGGTGAAATCGAAGGTCAGTTCGATTCCTCGCTCTCCCTGGGCATGAGTGTTTCGACCCAGCAGCCGAACAAGGATCTTATTGGTGTCAACAACGGTGGCAAGGGCTTGTCCCAGACCTCCGACGACGGTCACTTGAACTTCAAGAGCGGGCAAGCCTTCTCGAAGATCTTCAAGGGCATCCATGACCTCGAACTGAAATACGGTGACACCGGGGTCTTCGTCCGGGGCAAATACTGGTACGACTTCGCGCTGCAGAATCAGGACCTGGAATACAAGGACGTCAGCAACCACAACCGCGACGTCGCAGCGCGTTCTTCGGGCGGGCAGATCCTCGACGCCTTCGTCTACCACAACTACTCGATTGCCGATGAGCCGGGTTCGGTGCGTCTGGGCAAGCAGGTGGTGAACTGGGGTGAAAGTACCTTCATCGGCGGTGGCATCAACTCGATCAACCCGATCGACGTGTCCGCGTTCCGCCGTCCGGGCGCCGAGATCAAGGAAGGCCTGATTCCGGTCAACATGTTCTACGTGTCGCAGAGTCTCACCGAGAACCTGTCGGCCGAAGGTTTCTATCAGATCGACTGGCAGAAGACCGTGACCGACAACTGCGGCACGTTCTTCTCTCAGCCGGACATCGTCACCACCGGTTGCGACGACAACCTGCGGGTGCTGAACAAGCGTTCGACCATTCCGGGTATTGCGCTCGGGCCGTTGGCCAACGCTGGCGTCGACGTCAACGAAGAAGGTGTGCTGGTGCGCCGTTCGCCTAACCGCAACGCACGTGACAGCGGGCAATGGGGTGTTTCCGCCAAGTACATGTTCGACCCGCTGGCCACCGAGTTCGGCGCCTACTTCATGAACTACCACAGCCGTGCGCCGATCTTCAGCGCCACCGGTGCGCCACAGTCGATCTATAACGGCGTCAAGGCATTGCCAGGGCCGTTCCAGGCACTGGGCCCGCTGGTGGTGGCAGGCAACTCGGAATACTTCATCGAATACCCTGAAGACATCCGCCTCTACGGTTTGAGCTTCTCCACTACCCTGCCTACCGGTACGGCGTGGAGCGGTGAGGTCAGCTATCGGCCGAATGCGCCGGTGCAGTTGAACTCCACCGACATTCTGTTCGCCGGCGTACGTCCGCTGGGTGGCGCGTTGACCAACGCGTCGATCCTCAACGGCGTGCCGGGCCAGGATCTGCACGGTTACAACCGTAAGGAAATCACCCAACTGCAAACCACCCTGACGCACTTCTTCGATCAGGTGATGGGTGCCAACCGTCTGACCCTGGTAGGTGAAGTCGGCGTGACCCACGTCGGTGGTCTGGAAAGCAAATCCGAAGCCCGTTACGGCCGCGATCCGGTGTTCGGTCCGGGTGAACTGCCGTCGACCGGCGGCCTCAACACCTGCTCGCAAATCCTCAATACCTCGACCATCAATGGCGCAGGGGCCGGGGCTTCTAACAGCAACGTGGCCAGCAACTGCAACAACGACGGTTTCACCACAGCGACCTCGTGGGGCTATCGCGGTCGGGCAATCTGGGATTACAGCGACGTGTTCGCCGGCGTGAACCTCAAGCCGAACGTGGCCTGGTCCCATGACGTCAAAGGTTACTCGCCTGGCCCTGGCGGCAACTTCGAGGAAGGTCGCAAGGCCGTCAGCCTCGGGCTGGATGCCGAATATCAGAACACCTACACCGCGAGTCTGAACTACACCAACTTCTTTGGTGGTCGCTACAGCACGGTTGATGATCGCGACTTCGTTGCACTCAGCGTTGGCGTGAACTTCTAAGCACAGTTTTTTCAGGACGAACACACATATGAAAATAACAAAGAGTCTGTTCCACGCGGGTGTTCTGGGGCTTTCGCTGCTGGCGACCGGCGTCATGGCGGCAGTGCCTGCTGCCGAAGCCGACAAGCTCGGCAAAAGCCTGACACCCATGGGCGCCGAAATGGCCGGCAACGCCGACGGTTCGATCCCGGCCTGGAAACCGCTGCCGAAGAATGCCGGCACGGTCGACAGCAAGGGCTTCCTGTCAGACCCGTACGCCGGTGAAAAACCACTGTTTACCATCACCGCGCAGAACGTCGAGCAGTACAAGGCCAAGCTTGCTCCGGGCCAGTACGCGATGTTCAAACGTTACCCGGACACCTTCAAGATGCCGGTGTATCCGTCCCATCGCGGTTCGACCGTGCCGGATAGCGTATTCGCCGCGATCAAGAAGAACGCCACCACCACCAATCTGGTCGCCGGCGGCAACGGTCTGGAAAACTTCGATACCGCCGTGCCGTTCCCGATTCCGAAAAGCGGTCTGGAGGTGATCTGGAACCACATCACCCGTTATCGCGGTGGCAGCGTGACCCGTCTGGTGACCCAGGCGACTCCGCAAACCAACGGCTCGTTCAGCCTGGTGTACTTCCAGGACCAGTTCGTGTTCCGCGACAAGATGAAGGACTACGATCCGGCCAACCCTGGCAACATCCTGTTCTACTTCAAGCAGAAAGTGACCGCGCCGGCACGTCTGGCCGGTACCGTGCTGCTGGTGCATGAAACCCTCGATCAGGTGAAAGAACCGCGCAAGGCCTGGGTCTATGCCACTGGTCAGCGCCGTGTCCGTCAGGCGCCACAAGTGTCGTATGACGGTCCGGGCACTGCCGCGGACGGTCTGCGTACCTCCGACAACCTCGACATGTACAACGGTGCACCGGATCGCTACGACTGGGCGCTGGATGGCAAGAAAGAGATCTATATTGCCTCCAACAGCTACAAGATCGATTCGCCAAACCTGAAGTACACCGACATCATCAAGGCCGGTCACATCAACCAGGACCTGACCCGTTACGAGTTGCGTCGTGTCTGGCACGTGGTCGCCACCCTGAAACCGGGTCAGCGCCACATTTATGCCAAACGTGACTTCTACATCGACGAAGACACCTGGCAGGCAGCGGTCATCGACCACTACGACGGTCGCGGTCAGCTGTGGCGAGTAGCCGAGGCGCATGCCGAGGACTACTACGACAAGCAAGTACCGTGGTACGCGCTGGAAGCCCTGTACGACCTGCAATCGGGCCGCTACCTGGCGCTGGGCATGAAGAACGAAGAGAAGCAGGCGTATGACTTCGGTTTCTCTGCCACCAAGAGCGAATTCCAGCCGGGCAACCTGGGCCAGGACGGTATCCGCTAAGCTTTGACCCGAGGCCGCATCCTCGAAAAAACGCCCCGACTGGTTCGGGGCGTTTTTTTGCCCGGCGTTATTGGCTGAACCTTTTTGTAGCCATTTGTAGCAGCAACCTTCATAACCGCTACGTTTAAGGCTAGGCTGCGGACATCTGCTACGCCGCCAACAGCCATTCAAACAAGAGCCGGCCATGACTGATCTGTCCCCGCTTCCGGATCCTGCAAGCGCTGCCGTCGCGACACTGGACGGGCGTTTTTTTCGCCCGCCACTGCCCGACGGTTACGTATTGCGACCGCGTCTGTGTGAACGCCTGAGCGCCGGGCTCGGTGGACGTCTGTTGCTGGTTTGCGCCCCCGCCGGCTTCGGCAAGAGCTCGCTGGCGGTGGAGTTCTGTCAGAGCCTGCCGGCGCACTGGCAAAGTCTGTGGCTGGGATTGAGCCCGCGGGATAACGATCCGGGGCGCTTTCTCGAGCGGTTGCTGGAAGGGCTGCAGGATTACTTTCCGGATCTGGGCAGTCGCGCGCTCGGCCTGTTGAAGATGCGTCAGCGCCATCAGCCGTTTGCCTTCGAAGAATGGCTCGACGGCTTGCTCGACGAGTTGGCGCTGCAACTGCAACCCACCGCGCCGTTGCTGCTGGTGCTCGATGATTACCATCTCGCCCAAGGCCCGGTGCTCGATCGTTGCCTGCAGTTTTTCCTCAATCATTTGCCTGACGGCTTGCTGGTCATGGTCACCAGTCGCCAGCGCCCTGACTGGCATCTGGCGCGCCTGCGCCTGTCGCGGCAACTGCTGGAACTGCATGAACAGGATCTGCGCCTGACCCACGATGAGGCGCTGACACTGCTCGACCGACACAGCAGTTCATTGCGTGGTGAGGCGCTGGAAAACCTGATCCAGCGCAGCGAGGGGTGGGTGGCCGGGCTGCGTTTCTGGTTGCTGGCGGCATCCGAAGCCGGTAGCGAGGCCGCGTTGCCGCAAGCGCTGAACGGCGGGGAAGGGCTGATTCGCGACTACCTGCTGGAAGAAGTCATCGACTGCCTGCCCGCCGAGGTGCAGGCGTTTCTCTACGACACCGCTCCTCAGGAGCGCTTTTGCAGCGAGCTATGCGACGCGGTGCGCGAAGCCCACGACAGCGCCGAAATCCTGCGGTTTCTGTTGGCGCATCAGGTGTTTCTGGTGCCGCTGGACGAACACGGTCACTGGTATCGCTATCACCATCTGTTCTCCGATCTGCTGCGCAGCCGGCCCGTTGCTCGACCGTTGGTGCCCGCCGCGACGTTACACCTGCGCGCCTGTCGCTGGTTCAATGCGCAAGGCCTGCTCGACGAAGCGGTCGAACAGGCCTTGCGCGCCGGGCATCTGGATGTGGCGGCCAATCTGGTGCAGAACCTGTCCGAGGAACAACTGCTCGCCGAGCAGAACGTCGGCATGCTGCTGCGCTGGAAAATGGACTTGCCCGACAGCCTGCTGATCAGCACGCCACGCTTGATCGTGCTGTACAGCTGGGCGCTGGGGCTGGCCTGTCAGCTCGATGCGGCCGAAGAACTCGCCAGTCATCTCAGCTGTTTTCTGCCGGCACCTTCGGCCACCGCACAGAAATCGATGTTGGCCCAATGGCTGGCGCTCAAGGGCATCATCGCCCGCGGGCGAGGCCATCGCGAGCAGACCATCGAGTATTGCAGCGAAGCGCTGGAAAGCCTGCCGGCCAAGCGTTACGGGCAGCGCCTGATGTGCCTGTCGACCCTGTCCAACCTGGCGATTGCCGACGGCGATCTGTGGCGAGCACGGGGCCTGAACCGCGAGTCGCTTGAGCTGGCGCAGCGGGTCGGCAATCCGTTGTTCGAAGCCTTGGCGCATTACGACCGGGCGCGAGTGTTGCAGGCCCGTGGCGAGATTCTGCGTGCACTGGATGAGGTTCATCAGGGGCTCGACCGTCTGCGTGGGCTGTCGGCGCAACGTCTGTACGCGGTGCGTGCGCGGCTGACGCTGTATGAAGGTTTTCTGCTGTCGATGCGCCTGCAACCGCAGCAGGCCCGGGCCCGATTGCTGAGCGGTCTGGCCGAAGCGCGGGCCTGCCGGGATATCAGCGTATTGATCGGCCACTGCGTGATCGCCCGTCTGGACGGCAGCGCCGGCGAGTTTGCCAAGGCCTTCGCCGAACTCGCCGAAGCCGAGCGCCTGATGCACATCTGGGACGTGCCGCCGATCTACTATCTGGCGATGATTACCCTGGTCAAATGCGAACTGTGGCTGGCGCAAGGCCGTACCGATCTGGCCGAAGCCTGGCTGGCGCGACTTGGCCAGACCTACACCGGCGAGCGCGCAGCGGCGCCACCGGAGTTTCATCCACAGTTGCCGCTGCACGTCGAACTGCAGCAGGCGTTGCTTGATGTGATCAAAGGCCAGCCGATGCTCGCCGAAGGGCGACTGAACGTGCTGCTGGAAAACGGTCAGCAAACCGGACGCCAGTTGCTGTGTGTAATGGCGCTGGCGCAGAAGGTCGCCTTGTTGCTGGGCACCGGCCGCGAACCGGAGGCGCGCAAGGCGTTGAGTCAGGCGCTGGAAGCGGCGGCGGGCGGCGTGATACAGCCGTTTGACGCGCTGATCAGAGAATATCCGGACTGGTTACGCAGCCAATTGCACGCCTCACCGGCGTTGGCAGGACAGCAGTTACTGGCGCATTTTCCGCTGGTGGCGACTCGGCCAGTGGTTGAGTCCGCCGCTGCTGAACAACTCAGCAGCCGGGAGCTGGCGGTGCTGCGTTTGATTGCCCAAGGCTGTTCCAATCAGGAAATCAGCGAACAGCTGTTCATTTCGCTGCATACCGTGAAAACCCATGCGAGTCATATCAACAGCAAGTTGGGGGTTGAGCGGCGTACTCAAGCCGTGGCCCGGGCCAAGGAACTGGGCGTATTGAGCTAGCCACTGGTTTTGACGACCCCAACAAAAACGCCCCGAACCAATCGGGGCGTTTTTGTTGGGGTTCCCGACCTGCGAACAGGTCGGTTACGGTTGTATCAGGCCACCAGATCGTTGGCGCTGAAACTGTTCACACCCACCAGCTGGATCTCGAAGTCCGCACCGGCGTTGCCGCTGACGTTACCCGACAGGATGTGATCAACGAAGCGTACTTGACCTGCGCCGCTGAAGTCGCTGGCACCGATAAAGGTGAAGCCGTTGAAGCCAACAGTCAGCAAGTTGGCATCAAACTTCGTCAGGTCGATCTTGTCGCCTTGCGCACTGCTGAAGTCGGTGATGACGTCACGGTTGGCGCCGATGCCCATCTCATTGACTGCCGAGAACACGAAGGTGTCAGCGCCGGCTCCGCCGGTCAATGTGTCGGTTCCAGCGCCGCCATTTAGCACGTTATTACCGGCATTGCCGATCAAGTTGTTGTTCAGAGCATTGCCGAGAACGGTGAACGGGCTGGTGTTGCCAGGATCCAGTGTGACATTTTCGAGGTTCTGCAGATTACTGTTATTTAGATCAATGACGGTGGTGCCGAAACCTGCGGTGTAGGCGATGTAGAGGGTGTCGGTACCCTCGTTGGCCTGTTCCTGCACCCGTGCCAGCTCACCAAACTGGTCAAGTACATACGTGTCGTTACCTGCGCCGCCGATCATGGTATCCAGACCGCCCATGCCGTTGAGCACGTTGTTGCCTGCATTGCCGATCAGCACGTTATTCAGCTCGTTGCCATTGCCATTGAGGTTGGCACTGCCGCTCAGGATCAGATTCTCCACATTGGCGCCCAGCTGCCAACTCACTGAGGATTGCACGGTATCGATTTCGTTGGGATCGGTACTGGTTTCCAGAACCACATCGTATTGATTGTCCACTATGTAGGTGTCGTTACCGGTACCCCCGATCAGGTTGTCGATACCTGCACCACCATCGAGGACGTTATTGCCTGCGTTGCCGAACAGCGTGTTGTTCTGGGCATTGCCGAGAATGTTGAATGGGCTAGTGTTGGCGGGGTCCAACGTGACGTTTTCGACGTTCAGCAGGTTGGTGCTGTTGAGGTCAATGACGGTGGTGCCGAAACCTGCGGTGTAGGCGATGTAGAGTGTGTCGGTGCCTTCGTTGGTCTGTTCCTGCACCAGTGCCAGCTCACCAAACTGGTCAAGTACGTACGTGTCGTTGCCGGCGCCGCCGATCATGCTGTCAAGGCCGCCCATGCCGTTGAGCACGTTGTTGCCGGCATTGCCGATCAGCACGTTGTTGAGCTCGTTGCCGTTGCCGTTGAGATTGGAATTGCCGGTCAGGGTCAGGTTTTCCAGGTTGGCGCCAAGCTGCCAGCTGACGGATGTGCGAACGGTGTCAATCTCGTTTGGATCGTTGCTGGTTTCCACAACCACATCCAAAGCGTTATCCACGATGTAGGTATCGTTGCCGAAACCGCCGATCATGGTGTCGGCTCCAGCACCGCCATCGAGGATATTGTCGCCGGTGTTACCGACCATATAGTTATTCAGCGCATTACCGGTACCGTTGAGGTTATCGGCACCCAGCAGAGCTAGAACTTCGACGTTGTTGCCCAGGGTGTAGCTGATGGTAGACAGAACCGTATCGATTTCAGTCAGTGAAGATCCTGTCTCGACAACGGTATCGCCGATATTGTCCACATAGTAAGTGTCGTTGCCTGCACCGCCAGCCAAGTAGTCGGCGCCGATACCGCCGTCCAGAACGTTATTGCCGATATTGCCGATCAAAACGTTGTTCGATGTATTGCCCAGCACCGTAAATGGTCCGGTGTTGATATTATCGAGCGTGACGTTTTCCACGTTCAGGAGGTTGTTGCGGTTGAGGTCGATGACCGTCGTGCCTGCACCAGCGACGTAGCTGATATAGAGCGTATCGTTGCCTTCATTGGCCTGCTCTTGTACCAGTGCGAGCTCGCCTGCCTGATCCAGGATATAGATGTCGTTTCCTGCGCCACCAATCATGGTGTCCAGGCCGCCCATACCGTTGAGTACATTGTTACCGGCGTTGCCGATCAGAACGTTGTTCTGCGAGTTGCCGTTGCCATTGATGTCGGCAGTGCCAAGAAGCGTCAGATTTTCCAGGTTGGCACCCAACGCGAAATTTACTGCCGAGAGCACGGTATCGATTTCAGTCGGTAGGTTGCTGGTTTCAATCACGGTATCCAGGAGGCTGTCAACGACATAGGTATCGTTGCCCAGCCCACCGATCATGATGTCGGCCCCCGTGCCACCATCCAAAAGGTTGTTGCCTGCGTTGCCTCTCAGAGTGTTGTTCAGGGCATTGCCCGTGCCATTGAGGTTTTCTGCGCCGCCTTGAAGGGTCAAGTTTTCGACGTTGTCACCCAGCGTATAGCTGATGGTAGAGATGACCGTATCGATTTCAGACAAGGAAGTACCGCGCTCTATAACGACATCGCCGGCGTTGTCGACGTAGTAAGTATCGTTGCCTGCGCCACCTTCCATGGTGTCTGCACCACCTCGGCCATTAAGGACATTGTCCAGTGCGTTGCCGATCAGCCAGTCACCGAAATCCGAACCTACGGCGTTTTCGATTTTGGCGCCATACGCAATCCCCAGACCTTCATTGAAAGCGGTATTGGTGGTCAGATTGGTGAACGCTTGGCCAATCTGGCTGTATTGGCCTTCATTGAGGTTGATCCGCACCGAAGCCAGTTGATTGCTTGCGTCAATGGTGTCGTTGCCGCCCGCATCCCAGATTGTTTCAAAAATCTGCTGATTGGGTGCCCAGCTATAGGTGGTGTTGCCGTTCTGCCAGAGGCCGTTTGCACCGTAAAGGGACTGGATTGCCAAAATGTCCAGAACCATGGGCGTTGTTGGCTGGTACGAATAGTTGTCGTTGTAGCTCATGACCGTGTACTTGACGTCATCCAGCAGCGGCTGAATCACCGTCGGATTCAGTGCGCCGGCCGAGAACGGATGCTTGAGGCCGATGGCATGACCGATTTCGTGCACGAAGGTCAGATAGTCGTAAGAGCCCTTCGACGGAAAGAGTTCGTCGGTGGACGGACCGATCCATACATCGCCACCTTTAGGGGTGTTGTCTGGAAGGTATGCCCATGCGGCGGTTTTGCTATCCATTCCCGAATAGCCGCCAAACCGCAGATCGCCCACACTGGCAGCGCTTTCGCGGACCATTGTGAAGGTGACGTTGGCAACCGCGCTCCATGTCGAGAGTGCATTGGAAATCGCGGTTTTCTGCCCACTCGAGAGGGAAAATACCGAGTTGTACTCATTGACCGAGCTGTAGGCATTGGCAAAGTACGAAGTGCGCGGAGCAATAATGCTGTAAGTCAGATCAACAGTCGGAGACGAGCCGAATGGAGCCCATTGTGTCCCGGAAATCAGGCTGTTGACGTCTGGGTTGCCTGTAAGGAAGGAGGTGCGGCTATCGGTGTTACCAAGTGGAGAAGGCATACGGGGTTCCTGTTGGGCTGCGACCCTTCCGTAATGCGGTCGCTACAAAAATTTGATTTTGCACGAAAAAATGAGCGGTGACATCAATTGGCCATTAATTTGATTTTTTATGGCGTCAATTTATCGCCTGATGCCCTTTATCGACCCGTAACGTACAATCCTGAGAGATTCGTTATGTTTTTAGTGACCGTCTGTCGACGCTTATCGGGAACCTCATGAATACCCAAGGCTCCGCCCTTGTCCGCGAAACTTTCCCAGTCGGCCCTTTGCAGTGCAACTGCACGATCATTGGCGATCCGGTTACAAAAAAAGCCGTCGTCATCGACCCGGGCGGCAACTCCGACCTGATCATGGCCCGTCTCGATGTCTTGGGTCTGAAAGTGGTCAGCATCATTCACACTCATGCTCATCTCGACCATTTCCTGGCTTCCGGACAGATGAAAGAGAAAACCGGTGCGACCCTGCATCTGCATAAAGAGGATCAATTCCTGTGGGACAACCTCGAAATGCAGTGCAAGATGTTCGGCGTACCCTAAACACCGGTGCCATCACCGGATCGCTGGCTGAGTGACGATGAAGAGTTTGCCTGTGGCTGTGGCGTGGCCTTGCATACACCCGGACATACACCCGGTTCCATGAGCTTTTGGTTTTCTGAAGCTAAGCTGTTGATCGCTGGCGACACACTGTTTCGGCGAGAAGTAGGGCGCACGGATTTGTGGGGCGGAGATCAGGCGACCATAACGCGATCGATCAAGCAGCGGCTATACACACTGGACGAAGACGCGATTGTTGTGGCTGGACACGGTCCGGATACGCGTCTGGTGACGAGATGCGCGAAAACCCGTTCGTGCGTGCGTAAACATTTTGTCACGAGTACACGGCGGAATTTTTGTGCATTGTTATGATCTAACGCCCGTAATGGTTCGTTTCCAAACGGCCGTTGCACCACAGAATGCAAAAAAGTAGGAGCTCCCATGTTCACCACGCGTCGTTTGATTATTGTCGCCACTGCCGTCGCCGTGCTGTCCGGCTGCGCCTCACCCAACCCGTATGACAATCAGGGTCAGGCCGACGGCGGCTCCCAGGGCGTGAGCAGAACTGCCAAGTACGGTGGCCTCGGCGCACTGGCCGGCGCGTTGGCTGGTGCCGCCATCGACCACAACAACCGCGGTAAAGGTGCATTGATCGGCGCTGCCGTCGTCGGTGCTTCGGCGGCAGGTTACGGCTACTACGCCGACCAACAAGAGAAAAAACTGCGCGCCAGCATGGCCAACACAGGTGTAGAGGTGCAGCGTCAGGGCGATCAGATCAAGCTGATCATGCCGGGCAACATCACTTTCGCCACCGACTCTGCGAACATCGCCCCCAGCTTCTACCAACCGCTGAACAATCTGGCCGGCTCGCTCAAAGAGTTCAATCAGAACCAGATCGAAATCGTCGGCTACACCGACAGTACCGGCAGCCGTCAGCACAATATGGACCTGTCCCAGCGTCGTGCGCAGAGCGTGGCGACCTACCTGACTTCGCAAGGCGTTAGCGGTGCCAACCTGTCGGCTCGCGGCGCCGGCCCGGATAACCCGATTGCCAGCAACGGCGACGTCAATGGCCGGGCGCAGAACCGCCGAGTAGAAGTCAACCTGAAAGCGATTCCGGGCCAGCAATATCAATAATTTGATTGCCGGTTAAAAACCGGTGGCAAAAAAAACCAGCGTAAGCTGGTTTTTTTATGGCCGGAATTTCAGGCTGTTTGAGGCTTACTCATCGCTCGGCTGTTCATTGGTGCAGCATGCATGAATCGGCGCTCGATAAAGACAAAGGACACGGTGGATACAGTAGAGGCGAACGCCAGTGTGCATCCGGCCAGTACGGCGAAATGAGCAAGGGACAGTTCACTGATTTCAACCCAGTAGAAATGCACCGCACCGAATACCAGGAACAGCAGCATTGCATGCAGCAGATAAAAGCTATAACTGACCGAACCCATTGCCACCAACGTGCGCATGGTCAGTACTGAGGGGCGAGCGATTGTCAGCGCGGCAAAAATAACTGAAACGTTCAGGAATTGCTCCAGACCGAAGATGCCCTTGTCACCCATTCGATAGAACATCAGCGAAATCGCCACAATTGCCAGGACCAGAGCGCCCCACCGCAGGTTCTTGCTGAACTCCCGTGCGCTGAACATCGAGCAGAGCGCCCCAGGGATAAAAAACACCCATGCACTGGCGCCGTTGAGGGTCAGATCAAGAATGGCGAAAGCGACAATGGATAGTAGCGTGATGTTGCGGCTTTTCCGGACGGCGATATAAATCAGCGGCAGAACCAGGTAAAACCGCCATTCGATGGCCAGCGACCATGAGACGCCCAAGAGACGGGCAAAGTTAAATTCGTTCAGCGTTGGAAGCGGAAGCAGCCCGAAGCCAAACAGTGCCGGAATTGCCGCGACCATCGAAGTAATGTCCTGATGATTCGGCCAGGAGAACCAGAAGCCAATGGCAGTCGCCAGGAGGGCGGCAGCAAAATAGGCCGGGACAATGCGGCGTATACGCTTGACGAAGAAATCCGACCAGTCAACCAGCTTGCCCGAGAGGATTTTGCTGGCGAATAACAGCCCGGTAATACAGAAAAATATCTGAACACCGATGGCTCCCAGAAACTTCAGCAGTTCACTGTCGGCAGGGTCGAAGTAAAAAACCTTTGGCACCACTTCAAGATTGATCAGTACAAAAGGGGCGTGGTTCAGGGAAACCAAAATGGCGGCCACTCCACGCAATCCGTCCAGCCAGCGCGATTTTGGATGTACTTCAGGCACGAGCGAGGGCGTGGTCCACTGAAAGATGAACATCGGCAACGCTGCGCAAGCGAACAGAAATACCAGAAGTGCCAGGATTTCTGGTGTGTGCACTACGTAAAGGGAATTCATGGTGGGGCTCGGAAAAATTTTGCGGATTCTAACAGACCCGACTTTGCAGTCCACTCAGGACGGGCGTCATAAGTTGGTTCGAAATTAAGTACTAAGCAAATCGTATCGCATGCACACCGCGCAAAAACAAAAAAGCCCTTGGCCAATCACTGGCCAAGGGCTTTTCGCTGATACTGAAGTGAGTTATTTCTTCAAACCATAGTGCTCATCGAGCATGCCCGGCGAGTTCGGGGTTTTCGGCGCGTAGTCGCGTGGCGGCTCCTGATCGCGCGGCGGCGTCAGGCGTTCGCGCGGTGCCTGGGCGGCATCGGCGTGCAAAGCGGCGATCAGGCGTTGACGGGTCTGCTCGTCCAGGGCCAGGCGGTTGGCGCCCTCGGCGAGATGATCCTGCACTTCCTGATAGCTCTGGGTCAGCTTCTTGACCAGCGTCGCGGTGCTGTTGAAGTGGGTAACCACCTCGTTTTGATAGCTGTCGAAACGCTCCTGGATATCATCCAGTTGACGCTGCGTGCGGCTCGGCGCGGCATTCGGCGCGACGCGAGCGATCAGGAATCCAATGGCGACACCCACAACCAGGGCAAGAGTCGGTAACAACCAAACTAAGAGCGAGTGTTCCACGAGTCCTTCCTCTATAAACGGCTTTGCTTTACGTTAACGGCTCGAACCTGCGCTGTATACCGCGATTCACTCGCAATAGATTGGCACAGACAATTTGCTAGACGAGTCGACCCGATTCGAGGTCACGGAGTTCCTTCCTTGCTGATGCGTGAAACCCCTGTAGTGATTGCCGGCCCAGTCGGCCAGATTGAAGCGCTGTACCTGGATAACGAGCAACCAATCGGCATCGCGCTGATCTGCCATCCCAACCCGGTGCAGGGCGGCACCATGCTCAACAAGGTCGTCTCGACCCTGCAGCGCACCGCGCGCGATGCCGGTCTGATTACCTTGCGCTTCAACTATCGCGGCGTTGGCGCCAGCGAAGGTACGCACGACATGGGCAGCGGTGAAGTCGACGATGCTCAGGCCGCCGCCGCCTGGCTGCGGGAAAAACACCCGGATCTGCCGCTGACCCTGTTCGGTTTTTCCTTCGGCGGATTTGTTGCAGCAAGTCTCGGCGGTCGTCTCGAAGCCCAAGGCGTGCAGCTCAAGCAGCTGTTCATGGTCGCGCCAGCGGTGATGCGTCTGGGCGATCAGGATCAACTGCCGCAGCGCGGCGAGCTGACCGTGATCCAGCCGGAAACCGACGAAGTGATCGACCCGCAACTGGTCTACGACTGGTCGGCAAAACTCCAGCGCCCCCATGAGCTGCTGAAAGTGGCAGAATGCGGACACTTTTTTCATGGCAAGCTGACCGATCTCAAGGATCTGATCCTGCCGCGTCTCTCGAATTGATTGCAGTCTGACAAGCGATTACCCATGACGAACCGAACCCGTATCCTCACCGGCATCACCACCACCGGCACGCCGCACCTGGGCAACTACGCCGGCGCCATTCGCCCGGCGATCCTCGCCAGCCGCGACAGCAATGCCGATTCGTTCTACTTCCTGGCCGACTACCACGCCCTGATCAAATGCGATGACCCGCTGCGCATCCAGCGCTCGCGTCTGGAAATCGCCGCGACCTGGCTGGCCGGTGGCCTGGATGTCGATCGTGTGACCTTCTATCGCCAGTCCGACATCCCGGAAATCCCTGAGCTGACCTGGCTGCTGACCTGCGTCGCGGCCAAGGGCCTGCTCAACCGTGCGCACGCCTACAAGGCCTCGGTGGACAAGAACGTCGAGACCGGTGAAGACCCGGATGCCGGGATCACCATGGGCCTCTACAGCTACCCGGTGCTGATGGCGGCGGACATCCTGATGTTCAACGCGCACAAGGTGCCGGTCGGTCGCGACCAGATCCAGCACGTGGAAATGGCCCGCGACATCGGTCAGCGCTTCAACCATCTTTTCGGCCAGGGCAAGGAGTTCTTCACCATGCCCGAAGCACTGATCGAGGAAAGCGTGGCAACCCTGCCAGGCCTCGATGGGCGCAAGATGTCGAAGAGCTACGACAACACCATCCCGCTGTTCTCCAGCGCCAAAGAGATGAAGGACGCGATCTCGCGCATCGTCACCGACTCCCGTGCACCGGGCGAAGCGAAAGATCCGGACAACTCGCACCTGTTCACTCTGTTCCAGGCCTTCGCAACGCCTGCGCAGGCTGAAGAATTCCGTAGCGAACTGCTCGGTGGTCTGGGCTGGGGCGAGGCGAAAAACCGTCTGTTCCAGTTGCTGGATAACGAGCTGGGCGAGTCCCGTGAGCGTTACCACCAGTTGATCGAGCGCCCGGCGGATCTGGAAGACATCCTGCAACACGGCGCGAAAAAGGCCCGTGCGGTGGCGACGCCGTTCCTCAACGAGCTGCGCGAAGCGGTCGGTCTGCGTTCTTTCGTCAATCAGGTGCAAGTTGCTGCGACCACCAAGAAGAAAGCCGCGAAAGCCGCACGTTTCGTCAGCTTCCGTGAAGACGACGGCAGCTTCCGTTTCCGTCTGCTGGCGGCTGATGGCGAGCAACTGCTGCTGTCGCGCAACTTCGCCGACGGCAAAACCGCCGGCCAAGTGACCAAGCAACTGCAGGCCGGTCAGGCGCTGGACATTCGCAATCAAGACCTGAGCTTCAGCGTGTGGCTGGAAGGCGAGTGCGTTGGCGACAGCCCGACGTTCGCTGATGTTGCTGCGCGGGACGCGGCCATCGAGGCTCTGCGCGTTGCGCTGACCCCGGTTCAGGACTAATCCGCGGCGCGGCCCGACCAAGGGCCGATTGCCATTCCCACGGGCCGTCGCTACAGTGACGGCCCGTTTTTGTTGCCTTGCTAACGAATTATGACGCCCCTAGAACGATACCAAGCTGATCTGAAACGCCCGGACTTCTTCCATGACGCCGCGCAGGAAACTGCTGTTCGTCATCTGCAGCGCCTGTACGACGATCTGATCGCGGCCGAGCAGAACAAGCCGGGTTTGCTGGGCAAGCTGTTTGGCAAAAAGGATCAGACGCCGGTCAAGGGTCTGTACTTCTGGGGCGGCGTGGGCCGCGGCAAGACTTACCTGGTCGACACCTTCTTTGAAGCGCTGCCGTTCAAGGAAAAGACCCGCACTCACTTCCACCGCTTCATGAAGCGTGTGCACGAAGAGATGAAAACCCTCGGCGGCGAGAAAAACCCGCTGACCATCATCGCCAAGCGCTTCGCCACCGAGTCGCGAGTGATCTGCTTCGATGAATTCTTCGTCTCCGACATCACCGATGCGATGATCCTCGGCACGCTGATGGAAGAGCTGTTCAAGAACGGCGTGACCCTGGTCGCGACCTCGAACATCGTTCCAGACGGTCTGTACAAGGATGGCCTGCAACGTGCGCGCTTCCTGCCGGCGATCGCGCTGATCAAGCAGAACACCGAAATCGTCAACGTCGACAGCGGCGTCGACTACCGTTTGCGTCACCTCGAACAAGCGGAGCTGTTCCACTATCCGCTGGACGAAGCGGCGCACGAAAGCCTGCGCAAGAGCTTCAAGGCCCTCACGCCGGAATGCACCGCCGCGGTGGAAAACGATGTGCTGATCATCGAGAACCGCGAAATCCGTGCCCTGCGCACTTGCGACGACGTGGCCTGGTTCGACTTCCGCGAACTGTGCGACGGCCCGCGCAGCCAGAACGATTACATCGAGCTGGGCAAGATCTTCCACGCCGTGCTGCTCAGCGGCGTCGAGCAGATGAGCGTCACCACTGACGACATCGCCCGTCGCTTCATCAACATGGTCGACGAGTTCTACGACCGTAATGTAAAGCTGATCATTTCTGCCGAGGTCGAGCTGAAAGACCTGTACACCGGCGGACGCCTGACGTTCGAATTCCAGCGTACGCTCAGCCGTCTGCTGGAGATGCAATCGCACGAATTCCTGTCGCGGGCGCACAAGCCTTAAACAGCTTCGGCAAAGAAAAAGGGCCTGCAATTGCAGGCCCTTTTTTATGCGACGCAGTACCCCTGTGGGAGCGGGCTTGCTCGCGAATGCGGTGTGTCAGCTAAATAGATGCCAACTGAAAGTACGCTTTCGCGAGCAAGCCCGCTCCCACAGTGGTTTTATGCGTGGGCAGGGAGTTATGCAGCCTGCTGAAACTGCTGCCGATACTGGTTCGGCGACAGCTCCGTATGCTGGCGGAACAGTCGCGCAAAGAAGCTCGCATCGTCGTAGCCGACCTCATAACTGATGGTCTTGATGCTTTTTCGACTGCCGGACAACAGGCCCTTGGCGGTCTCGATGCGCAGCCGTTGCAGGTAGTGCAGCGGTTTGTCGCCGGTGGCGGTCTGGAAGCGGCGCATGAAGTTGCGGATGCTCATGCCGTGCTCGCGGGCCACGTCTTCGAAGCGAAACTTGTCGGCGAAATGCTCTTCGAGCCAGTGCTGGATCTGCAGGATGATCACGTCCTGGTGCAGCTTCTGGCCGCCGAAACCGATACGTCCCGGCGAGTAACTGCGCTGCACTTCATACAGAATGTCGCGGGCCACGGCTTGGGCGACGTTGGCGCCACAGAAGCGTTCGATCAGGTAAATATAGAGGTCGCAGGCCGAGGTGGTGCCGCCGGCGCAATACAGGTTGTCGGCGTCGGTCAGGTGCTTGTCCTGATTGAGGTACACCTTGGGGAAGCGCTCGGCAAAGGCATTGAAGAAGCGCCAGTAAGTGGTCGCTTCCTTGCCATTGAGCAGACCGGCCTCGGCCAGCCAGAACACCCCGGTGGCTTCGCCGCACAATACGGCGCCGCGGGCGTGCTGCTCGCGCAGCCATGGCAGGATCTGCGGATAACGGCCGCAAAGCGTATCGAAATCGTCCCAGAACGCCGGGAGGATAATCACGTCGGCGTTTTCCAGGGCGCCGTCCACCGGCATCATCACGTCACTGAAACTGTTCACCGGTTTACCGTCGGGGCTGACCAGGCGGGTTTCGAACGCCGGAGTCAGGCCGTGGCCCAGTTGTTTGCCGTAACGCAGGCTGGCCAGATGGAAAAAATCCTTGGCCTGCATGAGGGTGGAGGCGAAAACCCGGTCGATTGCCAGGATGCTGACGCGCCGCAAGGGCGTGGAGACTTGCTTGGACATAATTCAACTTTTGTTTTGTTTTTATAAGGGAAAGTGGTCACCAGACGGCTGGATCGTCTTATTTTTTGTCGGATGTGTCCAGTGTCCTGTATCGGAGGTGAGGCTTAGTCTCTGAAGGTCATATCCCTCCAACAAGAATGAAAGGTGCCGCATGATCCCCAGAACCTTGTTCAGCTCCGAGCACGAATTGTTCCGCGACAGCGTACGAACCTTCCTCGAAAAAGAGGCCGTGCCGTTCCATGCGCAGTGGGAGAAACAAGGCCACATCGACCGCAAACTGTGGAACAAGGCCGGGGAGGCGGGGATGCTCTGCTCGCATCTGCCAGAGGAGTATGGCGGCCTGGGCGCGGACTTTCTGTACAGCGCGGTGGTGATCGAAGAGGTCGGTCGTCTCGGCCTGACCGGTATCGGTTTCTCGCTGCATTCGGACATCGTTGCGCCGTACATCCTGCATTACGGCAGTGAAGCGCTGAAGCACAAGTACCTGCCGAAACTGGTCTCGGGCGAGATGGTCACTGCCATTGCCATGACCGAGCCGGGCGCCGGTTCCGACCTGCAAGGGGTCAAGACCACCGCAGTGCTGGATGGCGACGAGTATGTGATCAACGGTTCCAAGACCTTCATCACCAATGGCTTCCTCGCTGACCTGGTGATCGTCGTCGCCAAGACCGATCCAAAGGCCGGCGCCAAGGGCACCAGCCTGTTTGTGGTGGAAGCGAATACGCCGGGCTTCGAGAAGGGCAAACGCCTGGAGAAGGTCGGAATGAAGGCCCAGGACACGTCGGAATTGTTCTTCCAGGACGTGCGTGTACCTAAAGAAAACCTGCTGGGTCAGGCCGGGGCAGGGTTTGCCTACCTGATGCAGGAATTGCCGCAGGAACGTCTTACGGTGGCGATTGGTGGCCTGGCCTCAGCCGAAGCCGCGCTGAAATGGACGCTCGATTACACCCGTGATCGCAAGGCGTTCGGCAAGGCAATTGCCGACTTCCAGAACACCCGCTTCAAACTGGCGGAAATGGCCACTGAAATTCAGATCGGTCGAGTATTTGTCGACAAGTGCCTGGAATTGCATCTGCAGGGCAAGCTCGACGTGCCGACAGCAGCGATGGCCAAATACTGGGGCACCGACCTGCAATGCAAGGTGCTCGACGAGTGCGTGCAGTTGCATGGCGGCTACGGCTTCATGTGGGAATACCCGGTGGCGCGGGCATGGGCGGATGCGCGCGTGCAGCGGATCTATGCCGGCACCAATGAAATCATGAAGGAGATCATTGCGCGGTCGCTTTGATCTTCGACGGGCCTCTTAGCGAGCAGGCTCGCTCCCACAGGGATTACCGTACCTGTGGGAGCGGGCTTGCTCGCGAAGCTTTTAGCGGTCGATCAAGGCGCCGGATTCGGATGATCCTTGTGAATCGCCTCAATCCCGGCCAGCACTTCATCGGAAAGTTTCAGATCAAAACTGGCAATGTTGCTGTCCAGTTGCTCCAGCGTGGTCGCACCAATGATGTTGCTGGTGACGAACGGTTGCTGGGTGACGAATGCCAGCGCCATCTGCGCCGGATCCAGACCGTGTTCCCGGGCCAGTGCCACATAGCGTCTGCAAGCAGCCTCCGATTGCGGGTTGAAATAGCGGCTGAAGCGGCTGTAGAGGCTCAGACGGCCTTTCGGCGGGCGAGCGCCACCTTCGTACTTGCCGGACAGGAAGCCGAACGCCAGCGGCGAGTACGCGAGCAGGCCGCACTGTTCGCGAATGGCGATTTCCGCCAGGCCGATTTCGAAGCTGCGGTTGAGCAGGTTGTACGGGTTCTGGATCGACACCGCGCGCGGCCAGCCACGGGCTTCGGCCAGGGCGAGGAAACGCATGGTGCCCCACGGCGTCTCGTTGGACAGGCCGATGTGACGGATCTTGCCGGCCTTCACTTGTTCGTCGAGGGCTTCGAGGGTGTCTTCGAGCGGCGTCAGGTTGGCTTCGATCTTGTGCTTGTAACCCAACTGGCCGAAGAAATTGGTGCTGCGCTCCGGCCAGTGCAGTTGGTAGAGGTCGATGTAATCGGTCTGCAGGCGCTCAAGGCTGGCATCCACCGCAGCGGTAATGTGCTGGCGATTGTGGCGCAGGTTCTTGTCGCGGATGTAGTCGATGGTGTTGCCGGGGCCGGCGATCTTGCTGGCGAGGATCCAGTCGGCGCGGTCGCCGCGACTTTTGAAGTAATTGCCGATGTAGCGTTCGGTGGTGGCGTAGGTGTCGGCTTTCGGCGGCACCGGGTACATCTCGGCGGTGTCGATGAAATTGATCCCGGCTTCCTTGGCCCGTTCGATCTGGGCGAAGGCTTCAGCTTCAGTGTTTTGCTCGCCCCAGGTCATGGTGCCGAGGCAGATTGCACTCACGTTCAGGTCGGTCCGGCCTAGCTGGCGATAGTT
>Ga0153931_100131_pt1 | contig 28381 bp, 31 predicted proteins | sample TSNJ015MetaG_FD_104730 | JGI IMG/M metagenome (GOLD analysis project Ga0153931, IMG submission 104730) | Attine ant fungus gardens microbial communities from New Jersey, USA - TSNJ015 MetaG | ecosystem: Host-associated > Fungi > Mycelium > Unclassified | place: USA: New Jersey, Wharton State... | reverse complement strand
TTGCGCGCATCGAAGCGCTGGAAGAACAGCGCAAGACCGTCCAGACCCGCACCGAAGCACTGCAGGCTGAACGCAATGCGCGCTCCAAATCCATCGGTCAGGCCAAGCAGCGCGGTGAAGACATCGCGCCGCTGATGGCGGACGTCGAGCGTATGGGCACCGAGCTGTCCGACGGCAAAGTCGAGCTGGAAGGCATTCAGAGCGAGCTGGACTCGATCCTGCTGGGCATCCCCAACCTGCCGCACGAATCCGTGCCGATTGGCGAAGACGAAGACGGCAACGTCGAGGTGCGCCGCTGGGGCACGCCTAAGGCCTTTGATTTCGAGATCAAGGACCACGTTGCGCTCGGTGAGCTGACCGGTGGCCTGGATTTTGAAACCGCCGCCAAAATGTCCGGCGCGCGCTTTGCCTTGCTGCGCGGTCCTATCGCGCGCATGCACCGTGCCCTGGCGCAGTTCATGATCAACCTGCACACCGGCGAGCACGGCTACGAAGAAGCCTACACCCCGTACCTGGTGCAGGCGCCGGCGCTGATGGGCACCAGCCAGCTGCCGAAATTCGAAGAAGACCTGTTCAAGATCAGCCGCGACGGCGAAGCCGACCTGTACCTGATCCCGACGGCCGAAGTGTCGCTGACCAACATCGTCGCGGGCGAAATCCTCGACGCCAAGCAGCTGCCGATCAAGTTTGTGGCCCACAGCCCGTGCTTTCGCAGTGAAGCCGGTGCTTCGGGGCGTGACACGCGCGGCATGATCCGCCAGCACCAGTTCGACAAGGTAGAGATGGTGCAGGTTGTAGAACCGTCGACCTCGATGGAAGCCCTGGAAGGCCTGACCGCCAATGCCGAACGCGTGCTGCAACTGCTGGAGCTGCCGTACCGCGTCTTGGCGCTGTGCACTGGCGACATGGGTTTCAGTGCCGTGAAGACCTACGACCTCGAAGTGTGGGTGCCGAGCCAGGACAAATACCGCGAGATTTCGTCGTGCTCCAACTGCGGTGATTTCCAGGCCCGTCGCATGCAGGCGCGTTTCCGCAACCCGGAAACCGGCAAGCCGGAGTTGGTACACACCCTCAACGGTTCGGGCCTGGCCGTAGGCCGTACGCTCGTAGCCGTGCTGGAAAACTACCAGCAGGCCGACGGTTCGATTCGTGTACCTGAAGTGCTCAAGCCATACATGGGCGGCGTTGAGGTCATCGGCTAAATGGAATTTCTGCCGCTGTTTCATAACCTGCGCGGCAGTCGTGTGTTGGTCGTCGGTGGTGGGGAGATTGCCTTGCGCAAATCCCGGCTGCTGGCCGACGCCGGTGCGTTGCTGCGGGTGGTTGCTCCCCAGATCGAAGACCAGTTGCGTGAACTGGTGCTGGGCAGTGGCGGGGAACTGATTTTGCGCGGTTATCAGGAGGCTGACCTTGACGGTTGCGTGCTGATTATCGCGGCCACGGACGACGAACCGCTTAACGCGCAAGTGTCCAGTGATGCCAAGCGTCGCTGCGTGCCGGTCAACGTGGTGGACGCGCCAGCCTTGTGCAGCGTGATCTTTCCGGCGATTGTCGACCGTTCGCCCTTGGTGATTGCAGTGTCCAGTGGCGGCGATGCGCCGGTACTGGCGCGCCTGATCCGCGCCAAGCTGGAGACCTGGATTCCGTCCACCTATGGCCAATTGGCCGGGTTGGCGGCGCGTTTTCGTGCTCAGGTCAAAGGTTTGTATCCGGATGTGCAGCAGCGTCGCGCGTTCTGGGAAGAAGTTTTCCAGGGCCCGATTGCCGACCGCCAGTTAGCCGGGCAGGGCGATGAAGCCGAGCGCCTGCTGATCGAAAAGGTCAACGGGAAACCGCCACATGCGCCGGGCGAAGTTTACTTGGTGGGAGCAGGCCCGGGTGATCCGGACCTGCTGACCTTCCGCGCCTTGCGCCTGATGCAGCAAGCCGACGTGGTGCTGTACGACCGCTTGGTGGCGCCGGCCATTCTGGAACTGTGCCGTCGCGATGCCGAACGGGTTTACGTGGGCAAACGTCGCGCCGATCATGCTGTGCCGCAGGACCAGATCAACCAGCAATTGGTGGACCTGGCCAAGCAAGGCAAGCGTGTACTGCGCCTCAAGGGTGGCGATCCGTTCATCTTTGGCCGTGGTGGTGAAGAGATCGAAGAGTTGGCGGCCCATGGCATTCCGTTTCAGGTGGTGCCGGGTATCACGGCGGCCAGTGGTTGCGCGGCGTATGCCGGAATTCCGCTGACCCATCGCGACTATGCGCAGTCGGTGCGGTTTATCACCGGGCATTTGAAAAACGGCACCTCGGACCTGCCTTGGCATGACCTCGTTGGCCCGTCGCAGACCTTGGTGTTTTACATGGGCTTGATCGGCTTGCCGATTATCTGTGAACAGTTGATCAAGCATGGTCGCTCGGCGGATACGCCGGCGGCGTTGATCCAGCAGGGCACCACCTCCAACCAGCGTGTCTTCACCGGCACCCTGGCGGATTTGCCGCGCATGGTGGCGGAGCATGAAGTGCATGCGCCAACACTCGTCATCGTCGGTGAAGTGGTGGTATTGCGCGAAAAGCTGAAGTGGTTCGAAGGCGCACAATCCCAGGTGTGACACCGCCCTTGAGTGCGTGATTTGAGTGTGGCGAGCGGGCTTGCCCCGCGTTGGGCTGCGCAGCAGCCCTAAAGCCAGACACCGCGGTTTGCTTGGCAGAACGCGGTGTTTTTACTGGGGCTGCCTCGCAGCCCAACGCGGGGCAAGCCCGCTCGCCACGAAAGCCCAATCGCTGCCGGAAGAGGGGTTGTCAGTTCCAGACGGCCTTACCGCTCAGCCGCTCGCGATCATGCCTGGCATCAAAATTGTGCAACGGCCCTTTCGGCACGATCCCCGTCGGATTGATGGTCCGGTGGCTCGCGTAGTAATGCCCCTTGATATGCGCAAAATCCACCGTCTCTGCCACGCCTGGCCACTGATACATCTCCCTTAGCCAGTTCGACAAATTCGGATAATCGGCCATCCGCCGCAGGTTGCATTTGAAGTGGCTGTAATACACCGCATCAAAGCGAATCAGCGTGGTGAACAGCCGCACGTCGGCTTCAGTCAGGTATTCGCCGGCCAGATAGCGGTGCTTACCCAAGTGCTGCTCCAGGTGGTCCAGCTCGGCAAACACATCGTCAAACGCGCTTTCATAAGCCTTTTGCGAGGTGGCGAAGCCTGCGCGGTACACGCCGTTGTTCACCGCGGGGTAGATGCGCTCGTTCAGCGCGTCAATCGCCTCGCGAAGCCCCTCGGGGTAGAAGTCCAGCGTGTTGCCGGTCAGGTGGTTGAACGCGCTGTTGAACATGCGGATGATCTCCGCCGATTCATTACTGACGATGCGCTTGAGCGTGTTGTCCCACAACACCGGCACGGTCACGCGGCCAGTGTAGTCGGCGGTGTCGGCGGTATAGCGCTGATGCATGTAGGCAAAATCATCGAGCTTGTCGCCGGTAGAGCCGTGGGCCTTGTCGAAGGTCCAGCCGTTTTCCAGCATCAACCAACTGACCACGGACACCTCGATCAAGCTTTCCAGGCCCTTGAGCTTGCGCAGGATCAGGGTGCGATGCGCCCAGGGGCAGGCGAGGGACACATACAGGTGGTAGCGACCGGCTTCGGCCTTGAAGCCACCTTCGCCACTCGGGCCAGGCTCACCGTCGGCGGTCACCCAATTGCGGCGCTGTGCCTGCTCGCGCTGGAAAGCGCCGTCTGCGCTACTTTCGTACCACTGGTCTTTCCAGTGTCCTTCGATCAGCAAACCCATGACTGGCTCCTTGGCTAATAAGCGTTGGAGGCCAGTCTAAAGGGATGAGTTCGAACTAAAAGCGCAAAGACTGCGGGGCAATGATCGATTAAATCGATTTGTCCCGCGCATCCCAGTATTGCTGGGCCAATGCGAACGCCTGCTCTCGCGGATGGCCGATGCCGCGTAAGGCCAGGGCCATGGTCGCGATCAGCGCCAGTTGCGGGTAACTGTCTTGAGCGTCACCACGCCACACGGCTTTCAAGTGTTCAGGTTCCAGGCTGGCAGGTTTGACGTGACGTTGGGCGGAGAGGGCGGGCCATTCTTCATCCCAGCTTTGGCCGCCAGTGGTGCCGTACAGGTGACTGATTGTGTCCGGGTTGATCTCGACTTCGCCGCCATCGCCCTTGACCACGATCACATTGTCGCCAAGCAGGCCGCTGGCATCGCGGTGTACGCCCTGGTAACCGGGATGGAAAATGCTTTGCAGGCCGCAGCGCGCATTCAGCGGGTTGAGCAGGCGCGCCAGCGAGTGGATCGGCGAGCGCAGGCCCAGGGTGTTGCGCAGGTCAATCATGCGTTGCAGTTGTGGTGCCCAGTCGCCCAGGGGAATAAACGCCAGGTTGCCGTGTTCGAACGCCGTTTCGACCTGCTGCCAGTTGCGGCACAACGGGATCTGTAAACCGTCCAGCAATTGCTCGGTGTACAACCGGCCGGCGGTGTGCGCACCGCCGCCGTGCATGAGGATGCGCACTCCGTTTTGCGCCAGGCACTTGGCCGCCAGCAAATACCACGGCAGATGGCGTTTTTTACCGGCGTAGGTTGGCCAGTCGACATCCACCTTCAGCGCCGGCGCGTTCAGGCGTTCGCGCACGGCTTGGGTGAAACCTGCGAGCTCTTCCGGGCTTTCTTCCTTGTGGCGCAGCAACATCAGGAAGGCGCCGAGCTGGGTGTCCTCGACCTTTTCGTCGAGCAGCATGCCCATGGCTTCACGGGCTTCCTCACGGGTGAGGTTGCGCGCGCCGCGCTTGCCTTTGCCCAGGATGCGTACGAACTGCGCAAACGGGTGCTCGGCAGGGGTTTCAAAGGTCAGCGGGGCAAAGTCGGTCATAAGCAATTCGTCGGCCTGGGCAGGCCCGCCAACTTGGCGGCGAGTTTGGCAGGAGTGCCGTTGAACAGTGTGTTGAGGTGCAGGCTGTTGCCCTTTTCCGGTCCCAGCTTCAAGGCGGTGTACTTGATCAGTGGGCGCGTGGCCGGGGACAGCTGGAACTCTTCATAGAACCCGCGCAGCAGTTCGAGGATTTCCCAATGGGCGGCGGTCAATTCCAGGGGCTCGGCGGCGGCCAGCGCGTTGGCGACCTCTGCAGACCAGTCATTGAGGTCGACGAGGTAGCCGTCCTTGTCCAATTCGAGGGTGCGTCCGCCTACGGTCAAGGTGTTCATAGCCAGCTGTTGACCTTGTCGTAGTCGATGGACAGCTGCACGAAACCCGGGTAGTCCACGCTGTCGGCCCAGTCCGGTAGCGGCAGATTGCGCGCCAGCATGTCTTCAGCCAGTACAAAAACCTTCACGCCCCTGGTTTGCAGCGCCGCGTTGTGCAGGCCGTAGGCGCCGTCGCCGCACAGCAGAATCGCGTCTGCATTGCCGCATACGCGCAGGCAACTGGCGAGGCGGCTATCGGTAAACGGTGAATGAGACACCACATGTAAAGTCGACATCAGAGGGTAATCACCTGATCGTAACGGTCAATCAATTTGCCAATAGCGTCGTTGCCCAGTGCCTGGGCGCTGGCAGGGGCTGTGAGCCCGCGTTCGGCCAGGCTGTGGCCGCAGGCGAACACGTCATCAATGCCAAACAGGCCCAACGCTTGCAGGTTGGCGCTCAGGTCCTTTTGCTGCACGGCTTTGGCGTTTTGCTGCGGCGCCAGTTGAAACACGCCGTCGTCCATAAACAGCAGGCCGATCGGCAAGTCGAACGCACCGCCGGCCAGCACAATATCCAGGGCTTCGCGCGCGCTTGGCCCGGACCACGGCGCCTGGCGGCTGATGACCAATAGGGATTTGGACATGTCACGGCCCTCCAAAACAGATCAGGCGGTCGGCGGCCTGGGCGGCATCGTGCAATTGCCCAAGGCCCGACAACGTCCACGGCGCATCCAGGTTCACCGCGCTGCGTCGGTAGCGCGTGGCTTCTTCGCCATTGAGCACGCCACGGCGCAAGGCAGCGGCAATGCACACCACGCCGTCCAACTGGTGCGCGCTGACAAACTCGCGCCATTGCCGGGCAATATCTTGCTCATCCTGGGGCGCGACGATGTTGCTGGAGGCGCTGTACACGCCGTCCTGATAAAAAAACAGCCGCACAATCTCATGCCCACCGGCAATCGCCGCTTGGGCAAACAGCAAGGCGCGGCGCGAGGAGGGCGCGTGGGCGGCGGAAAACAGCGCAATTGCGAACTTCATGGAACACTCTGCAAGCAAACGTGGGCCAATGATAAAGCCGCCGCGGCGAAAAAGCCCGCCGTGATCAAAACGGTCACCCTCGCTGATCGTTCTGACGATTGCCGGTAGGATCAAGCCTGCCTACGCTGTGGGCATTCGAAACCGAAATGGAGTCTCCATGTCAGGTCCCTTGGCGTCCCTCAAAGTGCTGGATTTTTCCACCTTGCTACCTGGCCCGTTTGCATCCTTGATGCTCGCGGACATGGGCGCCGAGGTGCTGCGGATCGAATCGCCTACACGCGTGGACCTGTTGCGCGTTCTGCCGCCGCACGATCACGGCACGTCGGCCAGCCACGCCTACCTCAACCGCAATAAGCGCAGCCTGGCGCTGGACCTCAAGCAGGCCGAGGCGCTGGAGATCGTGCGTGAGCTGGTCAAGGACTACGACATCGTCCTCGAGCAGTTTCGCCCCGGCGTCATGGAGCGTTTGGGACTGGGCTATGCGGCGCTCAATGCGATCAACCCCAGGTTGATCTACGTGTCGATCACCGGCTACGGCCAGACTGGGCCCTATAAAGACCGTGCCGGGCACGATATCAATTACCTGGCGCTGGCCGGCATTGCCAGCCACACCGGGCGCCAGGACAGCGGACCCCTGCCGCTGGGCGTGCAATTGGCGGATGTGGCCGGTGGTTCGCTGCACGCGGTGGTGGGGTTGCTGGCGGCGGTGATAGCGCGTCAGCACAGCGGCGTTGGCCAACACCTGGATGTGAGCATGACAGACTGTTCGTTCAGCCTGAACGCCATGGCCGGCGCGGGTTACCTGGCCTGTGGGGTCGAGCCGGATTGGGAGACCCAGGTGCTCAACGGCGGCAGCTTTTATGATTACTACCGCACGCGCGACGGGCGGTGGATGTCGGTCGGCAGCCTGGAGCCTGCGTTTATGCAGCAACTGTGCGAGGCGTTGGGCCGCCCGGAGTTGGCAGCGCATGGCCTGTCGCCCAGGCCGGAACAGCAAAAAGCCCTGAAGCTGGCGCTGCAGGTCGAGTTTGAAAAGCGCAGCTTTGAGCAGTTGTGCGACCTGTTTGCCGGGGTGGATGCGTGTGTGGAGCCTGTATTGAGTTTGAGTGAAGCGGTGGAGCATCCGCAGTTGAAGGCGCGGAAGCTGATCAGCCAGGTGCCACGCGGCGATGGCTCGACTCAGGCGCAAATCGCCTGCCCGTTGAAGTTTTCAGAGGGGTTGCCAGAGCCTCGGCACACAGGTGCGGCGGTGGGGGCGCATTCAGATGAAGTGTTGGCTGAGCTGGGGCTCAGTGCGCAACGAATAGCAGCATTGCGGCAGGCCAAGGTGGTTGGGTGACTGCTCGGCCGCTTTCGCGGGCCAGCCAGCTCCCACCTTTGATCGGCGGCGCGGTTAACGTGTGGGCGCTGGCTTGCCTGCGATGGGGCCCTCACTCCACCCGGGTTTCCCCGGTGTACACCAAGGTATGCCGGCAACGCCTGCACAAGTACCGTCGGCCCTGGTTCACCAACCCATGGCGCTGGGCTGAAAACGGGAAATCACTGTCGGCACATGGGCAGCGATAGATGTAACGCGTGACTTGCCGACGCTTGATTGCATAGGTGTGGCAGCGATCCGGCGGCAGTTCGTATACCCCGCGCATGATCAATTGCCATTCCTCGCCATGGGGCTGAATGCGTTCGCCAAACAATTGGTGGGCGATCAGGTGCGCAACCTCATGGGCCACGGTCTGCTTCAGGAAATGTTGGCTGTTTTCACGGTACAGCTGTGGGTTGAAGCGCAGCAGGTTCTCGTGCAAATGCGCGACACCGGCCTTCTGGCCCCGCAGCTTGAGGCTGACCTGGGGGCGTTTGAAGCTTCGTTTAAAAAAGGATTCTGCTTGCAGGAAACAATCTTCGACGCGGGTATTGAGTTGCTCGGGCATGCTGACCATATCTCCAGAGGCGCCCAGTATGCCGCAAAAACAGGTGTTTCCGAATCTGTCAGGCGCCGAATGGTCATGCATGACGCACAAAGCCACCTTGCGGTGGCTTTGCCTGCGGGGTCAGCCGCTCAGTTGGTGTAGATCGGGCCTACGCCCAAGCCCCAGACGATCACGGTGAACGCCATGATCGCCACCAGTACCACCAGGCCCACCGCCAGCACCGAGCTGGAAAACAGGAACCCCTCGTCCGGGTCGATGCTCATGAACGTGGGCAGCCCCACATACAGCAGGTACACCGTGTAACAGATGGCGGCCGTGCCGACGACCATGCCCAGCCACATATGCGGATACAACGCCGCCAGCCCACCGATAAACAGCGGGGTCGCGGTGTAGGTGGCAAATGCTACGCACCGCGCCATGCTGGGGCTGGCGTCGTAGGTACGGGCCATCCAATGAATGAACGCGCCCATGACCGCCACGCCGCCGAGCATGGCCGCGTACGACATCAGAGTCATCCACAGGGCGCTTTCCTGGGTCAGCATCACCGGCGCGCGGCTGCCGATGACCCAGCCCACCCGGGTAGTGCCGATAAACGCCGATACGGCGGGGATCGCCGCGAGAATCAGGGTGTGAGTGAGGTACATGTGGCCAATGCTTTCTTCCTTATCGCCACGAATTTTCCGCCATTCCTGGTCGGGATGGGTAAACAGCCCCACGACGTGATGGATCATGCCAGTCACTCCTGTCGTTATTACCATCGCCCCCCATCGGAGCGCCCACGGGCCAAAGGCCTCAAAGGTCCCGGATAGCTGTGCGACCTTACGTCGCAGTATAGGAAGTGATGACCGGAAAAACTGTAGGGCTTTAGAGCAAATTGCGCTGTAAACAGTGGCGCTAATCGCGGTGAGGTCTGTCAGTAATGACGGGGTTCGCCGTGGGAGCCGGCTTGCCTGCGCCAGCGATGGGTCAGCCCGTTACACGTGTGTGTCACAGCGCCATCGCAGGCAAGCCAGCTCTCACATTGGAACTCGGTCGGTCATGAAGGTAAAATGCCGGGCTTTTCGTCACACACCTCTAGCGGATCCAAGCGCCATGGGCACTCTTACGGTCAACCAGAACAAACTGCAAAAACGCCTGCGTCGCCTGGCCGGTGAAGCGGTCGCCGATTTCAACATGATCGAGGACGGCGACAAGGTCATGGTCTGCCTCTCCGGCGGCAAAGACAGCTACACCATGCTCGACGTGCTGTTGCACCTGCAAAAGGTCGCGCCGATCAAGTTTGAGATCGTCGCTGTCAACATGGACCAGAAACAGCCGGGCTTCCCCGAGCACGTATTGCCCGCCTACTTGAAAGCGCTGGGCATCGAGTACCACATCGTCGAAAAAGACACCTATTCGGTGGTCAAGGAGTTGATCCCGGAAGGCAAGACCACCTGCTCGCTGTGCTCGCGCCTGCGCCGTGGCACGCTCTACACCTTTGCCGATGAGATCGGCGCAACCAAGATGGCCCTCGGTCACCACCGTGACGACATCGTCGAGACGTTCTTCCTCAATATGTTCTTCAACGGCTCCCTCAAGGCCATGCCGCCCAAGCTGCGCGCCGATGACGGCCGCAACGTGGTGATCCGGCCGCTCGCGTATTGCAACGAGAAAGACATCCAGGCCTACTCCGACTTCAAGCAATTCCCGATCATCCCGTGCAACCTGTGCGGCTCCCAGGAAAACCTGCAGCGCCAGGTGGTCAAGGAAATGCTCGTGGACTGGGAGCGCAAGACCCCGGGCCGCACTGAAAGCATCTTCCGCAGCTTGCAGAATGTGATCCCCTCGCAGCTGGCCGACCGCAACCTTTTCGACTTCACCAGCCTGAAAATCGATGAGAGCGCCGCGTCGCGCTTCGTCAATGTTGTGAACCTCTAACACGTTTCAACGCTCTGAAAGACGGCGCTCACGGGCGCCGTCTTCAATTCAATTGCCAGGAGAGGGCATGCGCGATTACAAGTGGCTGCACGAATATTGTCTGAACCGTTTTGGTTCAGCGGCCGAGTTGGAAGCCCACCTGCCTGTTCCCAAGACCCCGGCACAGTTGCGCAAAATCAGTGACGACCGTTACCTGTCGACCCTGGCGCTGCGGGTATTTCGCGCCGGGCTCAAGCACAGTGTGGTGGATGGCAAGTGGCCCGCGTTCGAGCAGGTGTTTTTCGGCTTTGACCCGGAAAAGGTCGTGCTGATGGGCGCCGAACACCTGGAGCGCCTGATGCAGGACGCGCGCATCATTCGTCACCTGGGCAAGCTCAAAAGCGTGCCGCGCAATGCGCAGATGATTTTGGACATTGAGCAGGAAAAGGGCAGCTTCGGCGCCTTTGTCGCGGACTGGCCGGTGACCGATATCGTCGGCTTGTGGAAGTACCTGAGCAAGCACGGCCACCAGTTGGGCGGGCTGTCGGCGCCGCGTTTTTTGCGCATGGTGGGCAAGGACACGTTTGTACCGAGCTATGACGTGGTGGCGGCGTTGAATGCGCAGAAGATCGTCGACAAAGTACCGACCAGCCTGCGAGATCTGGCAACGGTGCAGGGCGCATTCAACCAATGGCACGCCGAGAGCGGGCGGCCGATGTGTCAGTTGTCGATGATGCTGGCTTACACAGTGAATCATTGAGACCGAGGTGAGGCTATCGCAGGCAAGCCAGCTCCCAGATTTTGACCGCGCCGCCGATCAAGTGTGGGGGCTGCTTGCCTGCGATAGCGGTCTTCAGGCCGGCTGCACATCTGCCGCCAGCCGCCGATTCAACTGATGCCGCCACCGCACATATAACAGTGCGGTACAAAACACCGCCAGGCTCGCGAGCATTTCCAGCACCCCGAACCACTGCCGGTTCGGATCATAGGCCGCCAGCGCGCCCTTGATGAAATACAAATTCACCACAAAGCACATCCACGAATGCCCGCGTGCGCTGCCGAGCAGCATGCCCGGCGCCAGCACCAGCAGCGGCACCAGTTCGATCAGCAGGATCACCCACGGGCGCGCGCCGTGCAGGTCGGCGACGAACAGGTAATACCCGCACAGCAAACCCACTAGCCCAAAAAACGCCAGCAGGCTGAGCACGCGTGCGACGTTGACCCGGGGTTCCAGCCACGCCTGGGGCGGCAGGACCTTAGGCTTTCTGGCCACGGCCGTTCTCCAGCAACATGGCGGTGGTGGCCAGGCGCAGGCCGAGGGCGCGGCACAGGGTGATTTCGTGTTGGTCGAGCATGCGCTTGCCGTCGGGCCCCGAGTGATGGCTGGCGCCGTACGGCGTGCCGCCGCCCTGGGTGTCGAGCAGTGCTTGTTCGCTGTAGGGCAGGCCGGTAATCAACATGCCGTGGTGCAGCAATGGCAGCAGCATCGACATCAGCGTGGTTTCCTGGCCGCCGTGCAGGCTGGCCGTGGAAGTGAACACGCCGGCTGGCTTGCCGACGAGGGCGCCGGTCAGCCACAGGTTGCTGGTGCCGTCGAGGAAATACTTGAGCGGCGCGGCCATGTTGCCAAAGCGGGTCGGGCTGCCAAGGGCCAGGCCCGAGCAGTTTTTCAGGTCATCGAGGCTGGCATACAGCGCGCCTTCGTCGGGAATGCTCGGTGCCACCGCTTCGCACTCGGTGGAGATCGCCGGCACGGTGCGCAATCTTGCTTCCATCCCGCCTTGCTCGATACCGCGGGCAATTTGCCGGGCCATTTCGCTCACCGAGCCATTGCGGCTGTAATACAACACCAGCACATAGGGCGCGGTCACGGCAGCAACTCCAGCAGGTTTTCCGGCGGGCGGCCAATCACGGCTTTATCGGCGGTTTCCAGGATCGGACGTTCCATCAGCTTCGGGTGTTCGGCAATCGCGGCAATCAGTTGCGCTTCGCTGAGGCTGGCGTCGGCCAGGTTGAGGGCTTTGTATTCGTCTTCGCCGGTGCGCAGCAATTGGCGTGCGCTGATGCCCAGCTTGCCCAGCAGCGCCTTTAATTGCGCGGCGTTCAGCGGGGTTTCGAGGTAGCGCACGACGGTGGGCGTGAGGCCGCGAGCTTCCAGCAGTTCGAGCGCTCCGCGGGATTTCGAGCAGCGCGGGTTGTGATAAAGCGTCAGATCGGTCATGTGCGGGTCGCATCTTGCGTAAGGTGGCGGGTATTCTACCTGCGCAGCGTCCTGTCCTTAAACCGTAAGAGGCGATAGGTCGCAGCCAACGTTCATTTTTTTGCGAAGGATTACCCCATGACAAGGCGACTGATCGGTGCATTGGCGATCATCACAACCCTGCTGCTCAGCGGCTGCGGTAACGACTACGGCGTTGACCAATACGGTAACAAGGTCGCGTCAGAGCGCTTGGACAAACACTGGGTGGTGGTCAACTACTGGGCGGAATGGTGTGGCCCGTGCCGCACGGAGATCCCGGAACTCAATGCCTTGGCCGAGCAGCTGAAAGGGCAGAACGTTGGGGTTTTCGGGGTCAACTTTGACAATGTGCAGGGTGAAGAACTCAAGGCCGCCAGCGAGAAGCTGGGGATCAAGTTCACCGTACTGGCGCAGAACCCGGAAGAGATTTTCGATATCCCGCGCAGCGAGGCGTTGCCGGTGACCTACATCATTGATGACAAGGGCAAGGTGCGCGAGCAGTTGATGGGCGAGCAGACGGCGCAAGGGGTGCTCGCCAAACTCAAAGCCCTACGCGGTTAACTGTGCGGGAGGCGGCTAGCCTGCGATGCGGGCGACCCGGTACGTCTGTGATACCGAGTCGATGCTGTCGCAGGCAGGCCAGCTTCCACAGCAAAGCCCGTTTGCAATGATGTCGATCAGCCTTCTTCAAGCCACAGCCGAATAGGCTTGCCTTCAGCCGGCCAGAAACGCGTCTGCTCGATCGGCGAGATGTCCCAACGCTCGACGCCTTGCAGGGCCTGGAAGAAGCGGTGCTCCTGCTCCATCAAGGCCTCGGCGCAGAGTTTGCGCGTGCTGCCGATCTTGCCGAAGTTCAGCTTGTCACCCTCTACGGTGTACGGCGCAAACCAGTGGTTGCAACCGCCATTGCCGTAGGCGCGACCATCGGCGCCAAGGGTGACGGTCAGGTGCGCGTAATCCATCAGCGGCCGCTCACCAATCCATTCCACCACGTAGCTATGATCCTGCTTGAGCTTCACCGCATCGCCGGCGCAGCCGGTCAGGCCTATGCCGACGGCCGCGAGCAGCAGCGGGCCTTTCATTGCGCGGCCTGCTGGCATTTAGGGCAGCGATGCTTGTCGCCTTCGCTGGCCCAGCCCAGTGCCTTGATGCGCGCGTTGGCGGCAGGTTGCAGCGGCTCTTTGGTCAGCTTGGTTTCTACCGCGAATTCAAATTCCAGCACGGTGTCGCAGCTGTCGCAGTTGACCTTCCAGGTATGAATTTCCAGCTCGCCGAATTTCGGCCCCTGGGCCATGGCGACCCATTGGCCTGCCGGGCGGATGGAGTAGCGTGCATCACCTTCGACGGTCAGGCGCATCGACAGGGTTTTACTGCCACGCAGGGTGACGATCAGCACGTCGCCGTGTTTGATCGAACCACCGTTGCCGGTGACTTGATAACGGCCCGGCACCAGGGCGCGGCATTCGATCAGGGTGTGTTGCGGGCTCAGCAAGCTGAAGCGGAAATCGTGTTCGGCCATGGATCCTCCAAATAGGCGCGGCATCCTATCACGGGTGCCGGCCTATCATGAGCCTGGTATGTGACCGCCGATCATCCTTCGACCAGGTTCTGCGGCTGGCCTTTGGCCCACGCGGCAATATTGCCCAACGTGGTGCTGGCGATGGCGGCCAGGGCCTCGCGGGTGAGAAATGCCTGGTGGGCGGTGATGATCACGTTGGGGAACGTCAACAGGCGTGCGAGCACGTCGTCTTGCAGCGGCAGGTCGGAGCGGTCTTCGAAAAACAGCTGGGCCTCTTCTTCATACACATCCAGCCCGAGGTAGCCGAGTTGGCCGTCCTTGAGGGCTTCGATCAGCGCCGGCGTGTCCACCAGGCCACCACGGCCGGTGTTGATCAGCATTGCGCCGCGCTGCATCTGCGCCAGGGAGCGGGCGTTGATCAGGTGTTTGCTGTCGGCGGTCAGCGGGCAATGCAGGCTAATGATCTGCGCGTGCGCCAGCAGCTCGGGCAGGCTTACGTAACGTGCGCCGAGGGCCTGCACCTGCGGGTTGGGGAAAGGGTCGTAGGCCAGCAATTGGCAGCCGAAGCCGGCCATTATCTTGGCGAACGTGGCGCCGATCTGCCCGGTGCCGACCACGCCGACGGTCTTGCCCACCAGGTCGAAACCAGTCAGCCCGTGCAAGCTGAAATCGCCATCGCGGGTGCGGTTGTAGGCGCGATGCAGGCGGCGGTTAAGGGCGAGAATCAGCGCCACGGCATGCTCGGCCACCGCGTGAGGCGAGTAGGCCGGCACCCGCACGATGGTCAGGCCCAGGCGCTGGGCGGCGGGCAGGTCGACATGGTTGTAACCGGCCGAGCGCAGGGCAATCAGACGCGTGCCGCCTGCGGCCAGTTGCTCCAGCACCGGAGCGCTGAGGTCGTCATTGATAAACGCGCAAACCACTTCGTGGTGTTCGGCCAGGGCCACGGTCTCGAGATTGAGTCGCGCAGGCTGAAATTGCAGCTCAAGGCCGGCCGGCAGTGGCTCGCCAAGAAAACTGTCGCGGTCGTAGGTCTGGCTGCTGAAAAGAATGACGCGCATTAAAAAGCTCCCTGCAAGTTGCGAGTTGCAAGCGCAGACCCTTGAAGACAGGAGCAAACCCGCGCCGCAAGTGCCCGCGCTTATAAAATAAACTCAGGCGCTGACGCGCGCCTCACTGGCCAGGCGGGCAATCGCCATGTCCAGTTCATCCAGGGCCGCCATGGCCTTGGCGTCGTCCTGCTTGAGCAAGGTCTCGGCGCGTTGGCAGGCGGCGCGCAATTGCGGCACACCGCAGTAACGGGTGGCGCCGTGCAGCCGGTGGACGCGCTCAATCAGTGCATTGTTGTCTTTGGCTTCGCGGGCGACGGTGATCGCCAGGCGGTCGGCTTCCAGAGAGGCCAGCAGCATGGCGAGCATGTCGGCGGCCAGATCGGATTTGTTGGCCGCCAGACGCAGGCCTTCCTCATGGTCCAGTACCAACAGTTTCACGCCTGTGCCCGAACTGTCGTTGGTGCGTTCCGGGCCTTGGTTGCGCAGGGCCAGGCCGGTCCACTTCAGCACCACTTGGGCCAGTTGGCGTTCGCTGATGGGTTTGGTCAGGTAGTCGTCCATGCCGCTTTGCAGCAGCGCGCGTTTTTCGTTGGCCATGGCATGGGCGGTGAGGGCTACCACCGGCAACGGCGTGCCGTGGCGCTCGCTTTCCCACTGGCGGATAGCCTCGGTGCTTTGGCGGCCGTCCATGCCGGGCATTTGTACGTCCATCAGCACCAGGTCGAATGTTTCCTGTTTCACCGCGTCAATGGCGGCATAGCCGCTTTCTACCGCCTGCACCTTGGCGCCCATGTCTTCGAGCAGGGTTTGTACCAGCAGCAGGTTTGCCGGGTTGTCATCCACGCAGAGCACGCGCGGCGCGCGGCTGGACAGCGGCTCGCCGGGTTCGCTGCGCAAGGGGCGCGGGCTGATCAGGTCGGCCAGTGCGCGGCGCAATTTGCGCGTGCAGGCCGGTTTGGCCTGCAACTGGCTGTTGGGGTTGGGCACTGATTGGTTGAACAGCATCTGTTCGGTGGTCGGGCACAGCACCAGCACTTTGCAGCCCAGGTGCTCCAGGTCCCACAAATGCTGGTTGAGGCGTTCGGGCGGAATATCATTGGCCGTGACGCCGAGTACGGCAAGGTCGATGGCCTGCTCGGTCTGATGCGCGCTGGTGATGCCGTTGGTGAGGCTTTCCAGGGTGTTGAACGGCGTCACTTCCAGGCCGCAATCTTCCAGCTGGTGTTGCAGGGCCTGACGCGCCAGCTCGTGGTTTTCCAGCACCGCCACGCGACGCCCCAGCAGTGGCGCAGAGGGCAAGTCGTCGACGTCATCGCGGGTTTTCGGCAGGTTCAGGCTGATCCAGAATTCAGAGCCTTCTCCCGGCGTGCTGTCGACACCGATCTCACCGCCCATCTGCTCGATCAGTCGTTTCGAGATCACCAGGCCCAAGCCGGTACCGCCTGGTTGCCGCGACAGGGAATTGTCGGCCTGGCTGAACGCCTGGAACAGTGCGCGCACGTCCTGGTTGGACAGGCCGATGCCGGTGTCTTGCACACTGATGCGCAGCTGTACGCTGTCCTCCTGTTCGTCCTCGACCATCGCGCGGGCCACGATAGTGCCTTCGCGGGTGAACTTGATCGCATTGCTGATCAGGTTGGTGAGGATCTGCTTGAGTCGCAACGGGTCGCCGACCAGCGCCAACGGGGTATCGCGGTACACCAGGCTGACCAGTTCCAACTGCTTGGCATGGGCAGCGGGCGCGAGGATGGTCAGGGTGTCTTGCAGCAAGTCGCGCAGGTTGAAAGGCACGCTGTCGAGTACCAGCTTGCCGGCCTCGATTTTCGAGAAGTCGAGAATTTCGTTGATGATGCCCAGCAGGTTGTCGGCGGACTTTTCGATGGTGCCCAGGTAGTCCAGTTGGCGCGGCGACAGTTCGCTTTTTTGCAACAGGTGAGTGAAACCGAGAATGCCATTGAGCGGGGTGCGGATTTCATGGCTCATGTTGGCCAGGAACTCCGACTTGATACGGCTGGCCTCCAGGGCCTCTTTGCGCGCCAGGTCCAGCTCGATGTTCTGGATTTCAATGGTTTCCAGGTTTTGGCGCACGTCTTCGGTGGCCTGATCGATGCTGTGCTGCAACTCTTCCTGGGCATTTTGCAGGGTTTCGGCCATGCGATTGATGCCCGAGGCCAGTTGGTCCAGTTCCTGGCTGCCCAAGGGTGGCAAGCGGGTTTCCAGGTTGCCGTCCTTGAGTTGGGCCACGGCCAGCTTGATCTGGCCAATCGGCGAGTTGATCGTGCGGCTGATCCGCAGCGCAAGCGCGGCGGTGCAGATCAGGCCGATGGCGATCAACAGCAAGCTGGCGAACAGGCTGCGGTAGCCGCGCAACAACATGCCATTGTGCGACAGCTCAACCTCGACCCAGCCCAGCAAACGATCGGCTTCATCGGGGATCAGCTCGCCTGCGAGGTTGCGGTGGCGGCCAAATACCGGCAGCAGGTAGCGCGTGGCGTCATTGCCGGTGCGCTGCAGCAGGTGGGAGCTGTTACCGACGGGCGGCTGGTTGAGCATGGTCGGGCCGGCGTGCGCCAGGGGCGAGCGGTCCGGCGCCAGAAACGACACGGCACGCACGTCGGGTTGTTCCAGTGACTGGGTGGCGATGCGTTCCAGCAGGTCGGTGTTCTTGCTACTCAGGGCAGGGGCTACCAGCGGCGCCAACTGCTCGGCAATCATTTCGCCACGCTGCAGCAATTGGGTTTGCAACTCCGAGAGCTGCATCCAGGTGAAATAACCCCCCAACAACAGGGCCATCAGGCTGGTCGGTAATAAGGTCAGCAACAGTACGCGGCCTTTTATCCCCATTCTTCTAAGCACGCCACTCTCCTGCTACCACATTGTTTTCGATTATCTGCGCGGGCATCCGGCCCACGCCACCTGCGCAGTGTAGCCATTTGCGCGGTCTGGAATCTCGCAAATTAATGACATACCGCAATCTTCGGGCCATTGAGAGCCGGGTGGCGATTGCCTGGGGCAGTTTAATCTTGAATAATCAGCGATTGAGAATGACTTGCAGACGCTAATGACTCCCGCAGCTGGCTCACCCAGTATCCTGACAATCGAAGATGACCCTGTGCTGGGTGCTTATGTGCATGAGCATCTGGGCCGCTGTGGCTTCCAGGTGACCTGGTGCCAGAACGGCCAGCAAGGTCTGCAAATGGCCCGCGACCAGGCGTTCGACGTGGTGTTGATGGATATCCTGCTGCCCGGGATGGACGGGTTGTCGATCCTCACCCACCTGCGCCAGAGCCATGCAATCCCGGTGATCCTGATGTCGGCGCTGGGCGCAGAAGCCGACCGTATCAGTGGCTTTCGCCTCGGTGCGGACGACTATCTGCCCAAGCCGTTCAGCATGATCGAGCTGCGGGTGCGCATTGAAGCGATCTTGCGCCGCGTGGCCCTGGATCGGCGCCCGCTGCCCACGCCTCGGGCGGTGCGCGACGACAGTCGCACGCTGCGCTTTGACGACCAGCTGTGCGATGTCTTTTATCAGGCGCACTGGGCCGGGCTGACCCGCAGCGAATACCGTCTGTTGGAAACCCTGCACCGCAATGCTGACGAAGTGCTCAGCAAAGCCTTCCTTTATCAGCATGTGTTGCAGCGCGGTTATGCGCCCCACGACCGCAGTCTGGACATGCATGTCAGCCAGATTCGACGCAAGCTCAAGGCCATCGGCTACAGCGAGTGTGAAGTGCGCACGGTATGGGGCAAGGGTTACGTACTGAGCGGCCATGATGAAGGGCTTTGAGCGGTTGCCGGGCAAGCATTCGTTATTCTGGAAACTGGCCTGCCTGCTGATCGCTTTCTGTTTGCTGATGATTTGGCTCAGTTGGTCCTGGGGCCGCTACATGGAAGAGCAGAATGCCTACGTGGCCGAGGAGTCGCGCGAGATTCTGCGGGGTTATGCCGCGGGCGCCGAACTGGCCTGGAGTACCCAGGGCAGGGCAGGCGTGGATGCCTGGTTAGCGCTTATGGCCAAGCGTGAGTCCACGTGGATCGGTGTGATCGGCAACGACTTGCAGTCGCTGAGCAGCACGCCACTGAGTGACAAGGAAAGCCAGCGCCTGACCTTTCTGCGCGGGTTGGAGTGGCCTGTCAGCCGGCATGTCAAAGGCCTGCCGTGGATGAAAATCCCGTTTCCGGTCGACCCAGGCGCGGGTTCACTGGTGATTGAACTGCCCCAGCGTTTCATGCCTGGGCGCTACCAGTTGTTTTGGCGCGTGGTGACCAATGGCGTGATTCCAGGCCTGTTTACGCTCTTGCTGTGTATTGGGCTTTACCGGCTTTTGATCATGCCCCTCAATCAATTGCGTGAGCAGGCCAATGCCTGGCGCGCCGATCAATTGAATACGCGCATGTCGCGCGAGGCTACCAGCCGTCAGGACGAGCTGGGTGAACTGGGCCGGGCCTTTGACCATATGTCCGAGCGCTTGCAGGGCACGGTGGTGTTGCAGCAACAACTGTTGCGGGACATGTCTCATGAGCTGCGCACACCGTTGAGCCGTTTGCGCGTAGCCTGCGACAGCGAACAGGATTTGACGCAGTTGCGTGAGCGCCTGGGCCGGGAAATCGATGCCATGCAGCGCCTGGTGGAAGACAGCCTGCAACTGGCCTGGCTGGACAGCGAACGCACGCCATTGCCCAATGAAGATATTCAACTTCCGGCCCTGTGGGACATGCTGAGGGAAAACGCCTGCTTTGAAAGTGACTGGCCGGCGTCGCGTTTACCTTGCCGGTTGCCCGCAGACTGCTGGGTACAGGGCAACCTGAACGCGCTGGCTCAGGCCCTGGAAAACATCCTGCGTAACGCCATTCGGCATTCGCCCCCGCACGGGCGGGTGCAGCTTGATGGCTGTCGAGACGCTGATTACTGGCATATCTGGCTGGAGGATCAGGGCGCCGGTATTGATGAGCGCGACCTGGAGCGAATTTTCGCGCCTTTCACACGCTTGGATGGGTCACGGCCCGGTGATGGCGGTTTCGGCCTGGGCCTGAGCATCGCCCGTAATGCCGTACAGCGTCAGGGCGGGCGTTTGTGGGCGGAAAATACCGGGCAAGGCCTGCGGGTCCATTTGCGTCTGTTGGCGCGTTAGCTTTTTTTCACGCGCGACGCTGCTTGCGCTTCTTCCACTGGTGCGCGACCCACCAACGCCAATAGCCCATGGTCAGGCAGTAGGCCAGCGCGCCCAACACCAGCCCCAAGACCACCGACCCCAACAGGAATGGCTGCCACAGCGTGCTCAACTGGCCGCTGATCCACTCCCAGGTGAGGTTGTCCGGCAGGCTGCGCGGCGGCACGTTCATCAGCCAGGCACCGGTCAGGTAAGTGCAGATAAACACCACCGGCATGGTGATCGGGTTGGTCAGCCACACCAGGCTGACGGCGATAGGCATATTGCCGCGCACCACAATCGCCAGGATCGCGGCCAGCAACATCTGCAGCGGAATCGGGATGAATGCCGCGAACAGGCCCACCGCCATGGCGCGCGCGACGGAGTGCCGGTTCAGGTGCCAGAGGTTGGGGTCATGCAGCAACGTGCCGAGAAATCGTAAAGACTTGTGTTCCCTGATACTCGTGGGATCGGGCATGTACCGTTTGAATAAGCGCCGGGGCATAAGGGGTCCAGGTCAGTTCGAGGGGCAAGTATGCCCGCATTCTATAAACAGAAAATTCAGACTTTGTGACAAAACATCATCGGCAGCGCTGGGCGAGCGACTAAGACTGAGTGGATCACTTGCAAAGGATGATTCATGAAAATCGGCATGTTTGCGCTCGGACTTGGCCTGCTTTCGTTGCGACTTTTGCCCGCACTGCCGCCTACCGGATGGTTACTGGCCATTTGGGTGATTGCATTGATGTTGTTGCCTTTTCGCACCTACCCGGTGGCCTTTTTCCTGTTCGGATTGGGCTGGGCGTGCCTGAGCGCGCAGTGGGCGTTGGACGACCGTCTGAAGCCGGCGCTGGATGGTCAGACGCGCTGGGTAGAAGGCCGCGTGACCGGGTTGGCGCAGCAGACGAGCACCGGCGTACGGTTTGAACTGACCGACAGTCGGTCACGCACAGCCCGCTTACCCAAGCGCATTCGGGTGTCCTGGCACGGTGGCCCGCCAGTCAACAGCGGTGAGCGTTGGCGCCTGGCGATCACGTTGAAGCGGCCCACGGGGCTGCTCAACTTTCACGGTTTTGACCACGAAGCCTGGCTCCTGGCCCAACGTATCGGGGCCACGGGATCGGTCAAGGACGGCCAGCGCCTGGCGCCAGCCCGCAATGCCTGGCGCGATGCTGTCCGGCAACGCTTGGCGGCGGTGGACGCCCAAGGGCGCGAGGCGGGTTTGGCGGCGTTGGTATTGGGCGATGGCTCTGGGCTGGCTGCCAGCGACTGGCAGGTATTGCAGGACACCGGAACCGTGCACCTGCTGGTGATTTCCGGCCAGCACATCGGCTTGCTGGCGGGGTTGATCTACGGCCTGGTGGCCGGGCTCGCCCGCCACGGCTGTTGGCCTCGAGCCTTGCCGTGGCTGCCATGGGCGTGTGGCCTGGCCTTTGCCGCCGCGCTGGGATACGGCCTGTTGGCTGGGTCTGGTGTGCCGGTACAACGGGCCTGTGTGATGGTTGGCCTGGTATTGCTGTGGCGTTTGCGCTTCCGGCATTTGGGGATCTGGTGGCCACTGTTGTTGGCGCTCGACGCCGTGCTGGTGCTGGAGCCGTTGGCGAGTTTGCAGCCGGGGTTCTGGTTGTCGTTCGCGGCCGTCGCGGTACTGGTACTGGCCTTCAGCGGGCGCTTGGGTCCATGGAGTCTTTGGCACGCATGGACGCGTCCACAGTGGTTGATTGCCGTCGGGTTATTTCCGTTACTGCTGGTGCTGGGCTTGCCTGTAAGCCTGAGTGCGCCAGTGGCGAATCTGTTTGCCGTGCCATGGATCAGCCTGGTGGTATTGCCATTGGCGCTGCTGGGGACTGCACTGCTGGCGATTCCGTTTGTGGGTGAAAGCTTGCTGTGGCTGGCCGGCGGCGCACTCGATGGGCTTTTCAGAGCCCTGACGCTGCTGGCGAGCCAGCAGCCGGCCTGGATACCGGCCGAGGTGCCCCTGGTGTATTGGTGTGTAAGCCTGGCGGGCGCGGTGTTGTTGCTGCTGCCTCAAGGCCTGCCGTTTCGGCTGCTGGGCTGGCCAATGCTGCTGCTGGCGGTCTTTCCACCCAGGCAGCCCGTGCCTGTCGGGCAGGTTGAAGTGGTGCAGTTGGATGTCGGCCAGGGACAGGCGCTGGTCCTGCGCACGCGTCATCACACCTTGCTTTACGATGCGGGGCCGCGTTCCGGCGAGTTTGATCTTGGCGCGCGTGTGGTGCTGCCCGCGTTGAAAAAGCTCGGGGTCGAGACCTTGGACCTGTTGGTGATCAGCCATGCTCACGCGGACCACGCGGGCGGTGCGGCAGCAGTTGCCCAAGGGCTTGCAGTCCAGCGGGTAATCGGAGGAGAAACCCAAGGCTTGCCGGCATTGCTCGATGCCCAACCCTGTGTCAGTGGCGAGCAATGGGAGTGGGACGGTGTGGCGTTTGAATTGTGGCAGTGGCCTGGCGCCACTACCAGCAATCCGAAATCCTGTGTATTGGGCGTAAGGGCCAACGGCGAACGCCTGCTGTTGACCGGCGATATTGACCGCGCTGCCGAACGGGCTTTCCTCGCGTCCCCCCTGGCGGTACGGACCGATTGGCTGCAGGCGCCGCATCATGGCAGTCGCAGTTCTTCATCCTGGCCCTTGCTGGAACAACTTGCGCCCAAATCGGTCCTGATCTCACGGGGGCGTGGCAACGCGTTCGGTCATCCGCACCCGCAAGTGCTGGCGCGTTATCAGGCGTTGGGCAGTCGCGTGTACGACAGCGCCGAGCAAGGCGCCGTGCGGGTGCACTTGGGCGCCTTTCAACCACCTGATGTTGCTCGCAGTCAACGCCGCTTCTGGCGTGACGCGTTACCCTAAACCAACATCGCCCAGGGCCCGGGCCCGCGACGGGCGGGCCGGTGGCTGACGAGCCACGCTGACGAACCTATATGGTAAAGTGGCGCACTTTTTCGAGGGGACATTCACTGTGTGGGAATTGGTCAAATCCGGCGGCTGGATGATGTTGCCGATCATCTTGAGCTCCATCGCCGCACTCGGCATCGTCGCCGAACGCCTGTGGACCCTGCGTGCCAGCCGCATCACGCCCGAGCATTTGCTGGGGCAGGTGTGGGGCTGGATCAAAAACAAGCAACTGGATAAAGACAAACTCAAGGAATTGCGCGCCAACTCCCCCCTGGGTGAAATCCTGGCTGCCGGCCTTGCCAACTCCAAACATGGTCGCGAGATCATGAAAGAGTGCATTGAGGAAGCCGCCGCCCGGGTCATCCACGAGATGGAGCGCTATATCAATGCGCTCGGCACCATCGCGGCCATGGCGCCATTGCTCGGCCTGCTGGGTACGGTGCTGGGCATGATTGATATTTTCAGCTCGTTCATGGGCTCAGGCATGACCACTAATGCCGCGGTATTGGCAGGCGGTATCTCCAAGGCCTTGATTACAACAGCTGCGGGCCTGATGGTCGGTATTCCTTCGGTGTTTTTCCACCGTTTCCTGCAACGCCGCATCGATGAACTCGTCGTCGGTATGGAGCAGGAAGCGATCAAACTGGTGGAAGTGGTGCAGGGCGATCGTGATGTCGATTTTGTCGAGGGCCGGGTGTGAAATTTCGCCGCAAGCAACGGGAAAACGTTGATATCAACCTCGCGTCGCTGATTGACGTGGTGTTCATCCTGCTGCTGTTCTTCGTCGTCACCACCACGTTCACCCGGCAAACCCAGCTGCGTGTCGACTTGCCGGAAGCGGTGAGCGGCTCGCCGGCCGAGGACCAGGATGCCAAGCAATTGGATATTGCCATCAGCGCCGACGGGGTGTTTTCGGTGAATAACCAATTGCTTGAGAAAAATGACCTCACCAGCCTGATGGACGCCTTGCAGAAAGAATCCGGTGGCGATACCAACATGCCACTTTCGATCAGTGCAGACGGCAAAACCCAGCATCAAGCCGTGATCACCGCAATGGATGCTGCCGGCAAACTCGGCTTCACCCATCTGCGCATGACCACCGTAGAGGCGGCGGCCCAACCCTGATGGCCATGTCCGATCGTTTGCTCAAGGCCTGGTACGAAGGCCACCCGGCACTCACGCTGCTGCGGCCGCTGGAGTCTTTGTATCGCCGCGTGGTGCAGCGCAAACGTGCGCGTTTTCTCGCGGGCGAGGGCGCGATCTATCAATCGCCGGTACCGGTGGTGGTGGTCGGTAATATCACTGTGGGCGGCACGGGTAAAACGCCGCTGATTCTGTGGCTTATCGATCACTGCCGGCGCAGTGGTTTGCGGGTAGGGGTGGTCAGTCGCGGTTACGGGGCCAAACCGCCGCAGTTGCCGTGGCGGGTCGAAGCGAGCCAAAGCCCTGAAGTGGCCGGTGACGAGCCGTTGCTGATCGTGCAGCGCAGCGGCGTCCCGCTGATGATTGACCCAGACCGCAGTCGCGCGGTGAAAGCGCTGCTGGCCAGCGAGCCCCTTGACCTGATTCTTTCCGACGACGGCCTGCAGCATTACCGCCTGGCCCGAGACCTTGAACTGGTGTTGATCGACGCCGCCCGTGGCCTCGGCAACCGCCTTTGCTTGCCGGCCGGGCCCTTGCGTGAGCCGGTCGAGCGGCTGCAGAGTGTCGACGCGCTGCTCTATAACGGTGCCGCGTCCGATCGCGAGGATGGCTTCGCCTTCCGTCTGCAACCCACAGCGCTGATCAATTTGAAAACCGGTGAGCGCCAGCCCGCCGATTATTTTCCGGTGGGCCAGCAGGTCCATGCGGTCGCGGGTATTGGCAACCCGCAGCGTTTCTTCACTACCCTTGAAACGCTACACTGGCTGCCGATACCGCATGCGTTTGCCGACCACGCGCCCTACAGCGCCGATGTCTTGAATTTTACGCCGGCATTGCCGCTGGTCATGACCGAAAAGGACGCGGTGAAGTGCCGCGCCTTTGCCCGTCCCGACTGGTGGTACCTTGCAGTGGATGCGCTGCCGTCACCGGCGTTTGTCGCCTGGTTCGACACGCAACTGATGCGCTTGCTGCCCGCCCGACTCTTGCCTTAAATCGCTTTTACCCAGGAAACGCTCATGGACACCAAACTGCTCGACATCCTCGCTTGCCCGATCTGCAAAGGCCCGCTCAAGCTAAGCGCCGACAAAACCGAGCTGATCAGCAAAGGCGCCGGCCTGGCTTACCCGATCCGCGATGGCATCCCGGTGATGCTGGAGAGCGAAGCCCGTACCCTGACCACCGATGAGCGTCTGGATAAATGACCACCGCCTTTACCGTTGTCATTCCTTCGCGCTACGCATCGACCCGCTTGCCGGGTAAGCCGCTGCAATTGATCGGCAACAAGCCGATGATCCAGCTGGTGTGGGAGCAGGCCTGCAAAAGCAGCGCCGAACGGGTCGTGGTGGCCACCGATGACCCGCGCATCATCGAGGCCTGCAAAGGTTTTGGCGCTGAAGCGGTGTTGACCCGCGAAGACCACAATTCCGGCACCGACCGCCTGGCCGAAGTCGCCACACAGCTGGGCTTGGCGCCGGATGCAATTGTGGTCAACGTGCAGGGCGACGAGCCATTGATCCCGCCGAGCGTGATCGATCAGGTCGCCGCCAACCTGGCTGCCCATGGCGAAGCGCGCATGGCGACCCTGGCCGAGCCTATTGAAGACATCGACACCCTGTTCAACCCGAACGTGGTCAAGGTGGTCAGCGACATCAATGGGCTGGCGCTGACCTTCAGCCGCTCGACCCTGCCCTGGGCGCGCGATGCGTTTGCCAAGCGCCGCGACGTCTTGCCGGAGGGCGTGCCTTACCGCCGCCACATCGGTATCTATGCCTATCGCGCAGGTTTCCTGCATGACTTTGTCAGCTGGGGCCCGTGCTGGTTGGAAAACACCGAATCTCTGGAGCAACTGCGTGCCTTGTGGCATGGCGTGCGTATCCATGTAGACGACGCGCTGGAAGCACCGCCGGCCGGTGTCGATACCCACGAAGACCTTGAGCGCGTCCGTCGCCTGCTGGGGGCCTGATGGAGGTTCTGTTTGTCTGCCTGGGCAACATCTGTCGTTCGCCCACCGCCGAGGGCGTATTGCGCCATAAACTGCGCGAAGCGGGCTTGGCAGGCCAGGTCGAAGTGGCGTCTGCGGGCACCGGTGAATGGCATGTCGGCAACCCGCCGGACCAGCGTAGCCAGCGTGCGGCGTTGCTGCGCGGGTATGATCTGTCGGCTCAGCGTGCCCAACAGGTCTCGCGTGCCGACTTTGCACGTTATGACCTGATTCTGGCCATGGACCACAGCAACCTGCGCAACCTCAAGGCGCTGCACCCCGGGCAGGGTAAAGCAGAGCTGGACTTGTTCCTGCGCCGTTTTGAGTCTGAAGTGGACGAGGTGCCAGACCCTTACTACGAAGGTGAACAAGGCTTTGAACGGGTGCTTGACCTGATCGAGCGCGCCTGTGATTTATTGGTGATCGAATTGAAGGGGCGGTTATGACCTTGCACGTGCTTGCGCAGGTATCGCTCAAGCCATTCAACAGCTTTGGCATCGACGTACGCGCCCAATTGTTTGCCGAGGCCCATAGTGACGCCGATGTCCGCGAGGCCCTGGCTTACGCGGCTGCGCACGCAGTGCCGCTGCTGGTGATCGGTGGCGGCAGCAACTTACTGCTGACCCAGGACATTCAAGCGTTGGTGTTACGCATGGCGACCCAAGGCATTCGCGTGTTGCAGGATGATGGGCAGCAGGTGGTGGTCGAGGCCGAAGCGGGCGAAGCGTGGCACCCGTTTGTACTGTGGACCCTGGAGCACGGTTTCTGCGGTCTAGAAAACCTCAGCCTGATCCCCGGCACTGTCGGTGCCGCGCCGATGCAGAACATTGGTGCCTATGGTGTAGAGATCAAGGATGTGTTTGCCGGCCTGACTGCTCTGGACCGCCAAACGGGCGAGCTGCGCGACTTCATCCTGCAAGAGTGCAACTTCGCTTACCGCGACAGCCTGTTCAAACACGAAACCGGGCGCTGGTTGATTCTGCGCGTGCGTTTTGCCTTAAGTCGCACCAGTCACCTGAAGCTCGACTACGGCCCGGTGCAGCAGCGCCTGGCCGGGCAGGGGATCACCGAGGCGACGCCCAGCGACGTCAGCCGCGCAATCTGCAGCATCCGCCGCGAAAAACTGCCGGACCCGGCGGAGCTGGGTAATGCCGGGAGCTTTTTCAAGAACCCGCTGGTGTCTCAAGCGCTTGCCGCAGAGCTACAGGCGCTGTATCCGGACCTGGTGGCTTACCCGCAGGCGGACGGGCAGATGAAACTCGCGGCCGGCTGGCTGATCGATAAGGCCGGCTGGAAGGGCTTTCGTGATGGCGATGCGGGCGTGCATAAGATGCAAGCACTGGTGCTGGTCAACTATGGTGCGGCGACAGGGCACGATATTGCCGACCTGGCGCTGCGTATCCAGCAGGACATTGCTGAACGCTTCAAGGTTGAGCTGGAAATGGAACCTAATCGGTATTGAACCGTTAGAAACAAAAATGCCCCGCATCTTTCGATGCGGGGCATTTTTTATGGCGCTAGCAATCAGTCATCACGGCCCATGATGCCGAAGATCTGCAACAGGCTGATGAACAGGTTGTAGATCGATACATACAGGCTGATGGTCGCCATGATGTAGTTGCGCTCACCGCCGTGGATGATGGCGCTGGTCTGGAACAGGATGCAAACAGAGGAGAACAGCACAAACCCTGCGCTGATCGCCAACTGCAGGCCGCTGATCTGGAAGAACATGCCTGCGACCACTGCTGCCAGCAACACGAAGAAGCCAGCGGTGATGAAACCGCCCAGGAAACTCATGTCCTTGCGGCTGATCAGCACGTAGGCCGACAGACCACCAAAGACCAGGGCCGTCATGGCAAACGCCGAGCTGACCACTTCCGCGCCGCCGGCCATGCCGAGGTAACGGTTGAGGATCGGGCCGAGGATAAAGCCCATGAAACCCGTCAAGGCAAACGCCGACACCAGACCCCAGGCCGAGTCACGCAGCTTGTTGGTCAGGAAAAACAGACCGTAGAAACCGATCAATACGACAAAGATATTCGGGTAGCCAACGCGCATTTGCTGCGCTACATACGCCATTACGCCGCTGAATGCGAGGGTAAGGGCGAGCAAGCCGTACGTATTGCGCAACACGCGGCTGACTTCAAGCTGCTCAGCCTGCGCGTTACCATTCACTGCGTAATTCTGTTCGCGCATGGCGACACTCCTTCAGTTTTGAAACGGTCAGTCGCAAAGATCATAACCGACGCTCCGTAACAAGCGATGCCGGGAGTTTGACAGTGGGTTTCATTCGGGTATTATGGCGCCCGCCGGAACGGGAAGGGCTACTAAAAACCTTTGA
>Ga0153931_100130_pt1 | contig 28403 bp, 28 predicted proteins | sample TSNJ015MetaG_FD_104730 | JGI IMG/M metagenome (GOLD analysis project Ga0153931, IMG submission 104730) | Attine ant fungus gardens microbial communities from New Jersey, USA - TSNJ015 MetaG | ecosystem: Host-associated > Fungi > Mycelium > Unclassified | place: USA: New Jersey, Wharton State... | reverse complement strand
CTCAACCGTCTGGAAGAGCATCAGCAAGGCCGCATCGTGGTCGATGGCGTGGAACTAACCAACGACCTCAAGCAGATCGAAGCGATTCACCGCGAGGTCGGCATGGTGTTCCAGCACTTCACCCTGTTCCCGCACCGGACCATCCTGCAGAACTGCCCGCTGGCGCCGACGTGGGGGCGCAAGATGCCCAAGCGCAAGGCTGAAGAAATTGCCATGCATTACCTGGAGCGCGTGCGTATTCCGGAGCAGGCCCACAAGTTTCCGGGCCAACTCTCCGGCGGCCAACAACAGCGCGTGGCGATTGCCCGTGCGCTGTGCATGAAGCCCAAGATCATGCTGTTCGATGAGCCGACGTCGGCACTCGATCCGGAAATGGTGAAAGAAGTGCTGGACACCATGATCGGCCTGGCCGAAGACGGCATGACCATGTTGTGCGTGACCCACGAAATGGGCTTTGCCCGCACCGTGGCCAACCGCGTGATCTTCATGGACAAGGGCGAGATCGTCGAACAGGCGGCGCCGAATGACTTCTTTGACAACCCGCAGAATGATCGGACCAAGTTGTTCTTGAGCCAGATTTTGCATTGATCGATGTTTGAAACGATAAACCCGGCCTGGTGCCGGGTTTATTTTTGCCTTTCAGGAGGCCTTGAGGGCTTCCCGCGTTTCGTTGTCGAGGCTGTAGGTGAAGGCGTTGCGCAGGTCCGCGCCTTCGGCAAGTTCGGTGGCGTCGGTGAGCAAGTGGGGGTAACGATCCAGCAGGCGCATCAGCACCATCAACGGTTTTGGCGGCGTTATTTCACCGCGTTCGTAGCGTGAGAGTGCGTTGTGCCCTCCACCGGAAAGCAATGCTACGGTTTGTTTTTGCGTGAGGTGCAGCTTGCGGCGGATACGCTTCAATTCGGCGCCCATCATCCGCCGGGCGGCGTGGAGCAGATCATCACCGGTCTTGGCATGGCGTTCGCAGCTATCGGGGTCATACATGCCGTCCTCGCACACCTGGCATTCCCAGCCCGAGAGATCATCAATGCGCTGCTCCATACCTTTTATGCACAGGGTTTCGCTGCGGCCTTCAAAGCGTGTCATGGCGCCGGGTGCGCCACAGATATAGCAATGCTGGGTTTTCATGGATTCATCCCTTTGAAGGAGATCACCGGTGGGTTACTGCCAGAGCAGTAAGTGACCTTGATGTAAATCTCCAGACCATGTGAATGGATGTGGTAGACGTCATGCCAGACGCGGTGATCGGCATAGGTGGTCATCGATTTGTACAACAGCCTGTTTTGCAGCTTGAAAACGATCGCTTGCATCTCAGTGAGATCAAGGTCGAGAGCCTGTGCGGTTCTCTTTGCCGCCCGTGTGAAAGCCTTGGCACCAAGCCGCCTGACATCCGCCTTTATCACCGCCAGATCGTAATGAGGTGTGTACTTTTCCATAAGACACCCAAGTTCAATAATTACCCTCTAAGGGTAATTTTACCAATCGAAAATTCAGTTCCTTCTGCTGCCTCAAAACCCTAGTGCGTTGCCTTTGTAGGCAAGTCCGAATAGGCTGTAGGAAAATTCATCCTATGATTGGACGAAAGCGCAAAATCCATGACAGACATCGCCCCCTTGATCAAACGCTCGCTGGTCGATCAGGCCCTGGAGCAGTTGCGTCGGCGCATCACTGAAGGCAAATGGGCCATCGGCGAGCGCCTGCCCACCGAGCCCGAGCTGTCTGCCGAGCTGGGCATCAGCCGCAATACCGTGCGCGAGGCCATGCGCGTATTGGCGTTTTCCGGCTTGATCGACATTCGTCAGGGCGACGGCAGTTATTTGCGCTCGATGACCGATCCGCTGGGCGCAATGCGGGCGTTGTCCCATTGCACCCTGGAGCAGGCGCAGGAGACCCGGCAGATTCTCGAAGTGGAGGCCATCGGGCTTGCGGCGGTGCGCCGTACCGAGGCTGATCTGAGTGCAATGCGTGACGCACTCAAGGCCAGCGCCGAGCTGTATCACGGCGACCTGGAGGCTTATATCAGCGCCGACCTGGTGTTCCACAAGCACTTGGTGGACGCGGCGCACAACCCGGCATTGAGCGAGCTGTACCAGTACTTCTCTGCCATCGTCGCCGTCCAGTTGCGCCAGACCCTGAACATTTCACCGCGTCGCCAGGCCGTGTTTGATCTGCATATCGCCCTGCTCGACGCGGTGGAACAGCAAGATCCGGAACGCGCCAAATCCCTCTGCCGGCAGTTGATCAATGAACCTTGAAACCAAACGCCCCACTGAACTCGAAGAGTTATTAATCGACGCCGAAGCCGATGACGACCTGGTGCAGCACACCCCGCCCGTCGTTGCGCGGCCGTGGCTGTTACTGCTGGGCCTGATTCTGGTGGCGCTGAACCTGCGCCCGGCATTGTCGAGCATGTCGCCGCTGCTGGCTGAAGTCTCCCAGAGCCTGGGGTTGTCGGCAGCCAAGGCCGGTTTGCTGACCACCTTGCCGGTGCTGTGCCTGGGCCTGTTCGCACCGATGGCGCCGATCCTGGCGCGGCGCTTCGGTGCTGAGCGCGTGGTGCTGGGGATTCTGTTGACGTTGGCTGCCGGGATCATTTTGCGCAGTGCCTTCGGCGAGGTCGGGCTGTTCGCCGGTAGCCTGATTGCCGGTGCAAGTATCGGCATCATCGGCGTGTTGCTGCCGGGCATCGTCAAGCGTGATTTCGCCAAACAGGCCGGCACCATGACCGGCGTGTACACCATGGCGCTGTGCCTGGGCGCCGCCTTGGCTGCCGGCTCGACGGTGCCGCTGAGCAAGCATTTCGGGGATAGCTGGAGCATCGGCCTGGGCTTCTGGATTCTGCCAGCGCTGGTGGCGGCGGCGTTCTGGTTGCCACAGGTGGGGCAAAAACACGGCGCCCATCAAGTTGCGTATCGCGTGAAGGGGTTGCTGCGTGATCCGCTGGCCTGGCAGGTAACGCTGTACATGGGCCTGCAATCGTCGCTGGCCTATATCGTGTTCGGTTGGTTGCCGTCGATTCTGATCGGTCGCGGCCTTACGGCGACCCAGGCGGGCCTGGTGCTGTCCGGCTCGGTCATCGTGCAGTTGGCCAGTTCCCTCGCCGCACCTTGGCTGGCCACGCGCGGCAAGGACCAGCGGCTGGCGATTGTGGTGGTGATGGTGTTGACCCTCGGCGGCTTGTTCGGCTGCCTGTACGCGCCCCTTGATGGCCTGTGGGGCTGGGCGATCCTGCTGGGCCTAGGCCAGGGCGGCACTTTCAGCCTGGCACTGACCTTGATCGTGCTGCGCTCGCGCGACTCACATGTGGCGGCCAACCTGTCGAGCATGGCCCAGGGCTTTGGCTACACCCTGGCATCCCTCGGGCCGTTTGCGGTCGGGCTGGTGCATGACTGGACGGGCGGCTGGACGGCCGTAGGCTGGATTTTTGCCGTGATCGGCCTGGGCGCCATCGTCGCCGGGTTGGGCGCGGGCCGTGCGTTGTACGTGGGCGTGCGCAGCGAGAAGGTATAGCGAGATAGCCTGTGAGGGGCAGTAAACCTGCTCCCGTGCCAGGCAAGCTTGGGCGTCACCCCAAGCTCTGCGCTTTCAGGCGTTACAGGTAGCGCATTTCCAGGGTGGCCGAACCGTCGATGAGCACTTCGTTACTCAGGTCCATCCCGTCGGTGCGGTTGATGAGGGTTTGCACCTCCAGGTCGGCGACCAGGTCTTTGGCCGGCAGCGGTTGGCTGGCGTCGCTCATGGCGGCGATGGACATGTACAGACCCGGATCGAGGAACCTTTCCTTGTTCCACGAACTGCCCTGGTCAGTGGAGCCGATAGTCTGCACCGGCACATTGTCGGCGAGCGGGTTACTCAGCATCAAAACGTAATGCCCAAGCTTCTGATCGCCATTGATCAACCCCAGGCCGTAGTCGCTGGGGTTGTCGGTCGAGCCGACGCGGTTATCCACGCCATACAGGGCGAATGCCGTTGCGGCCTCACAGGTAACGGTCAGGCTCAGCGTATGGTTGCCGATGATGGTGTATTTAGTCGGGTTCAGGTCCTTGGCGGAAATCTTGCCGTGGTCGATCACCCCACCATTGGACAGGCTCGGCGTACACGCGCTGGGCGTGATCAGGCCTTTGACGGTCAACTCGGCAGTGGATGCCGCCCAGGCACCTGTGGAGGCGGCCAGTAATAGCGCGGTGGTCAAGACAGGGAAAAGCTTGTTCATTTAGCGGGTACTCCTTGGGTTGGAAAACGTCGGTGCTACAGATAAGTCACTTCCAGGGTGGCGGAGCCATCCATGCGAATGTCGCTGCTCAAGTCCAGGTTCTGCTTGGCGTTGATCACCGCTTCCAGGGTCAGTGTGCTGTTCAGGGTCTGGATGCCGGAGGGGCCCGCGGTGCTGCCTTCCAGATCGGTAAAGCCCAACAGGCTGTTGGCGCCGATGTCGATCGGGTTGCGGTTGGAGGTGCGCCAGGCCACGCCGCCGGTGGTGGACTCGGTGCCGTACAGATAAGGCACGGCATCGGCCACGGTCTGCTTGGGGTCGAACTTGACCGAATACACACCGACCTTGTTGCCGCTGCCGTCCAGGCCCAACCCGTAGTAAATTTCGCTGTTGACGTGCGCCGTGCCGTCGCGGTTGTCGCGCATGCGCAAGGCGTAGCGCGCGGCGCCGTTGCACGTGACGGTCAGGTTCAGGGACTTGAGCGGCAGCCGTGTGCCGGTTGTGAGGTTAAGGTCCTGCTGGGAGATTTTGCCGAAGTCGACCAACCCTGCGGCTGACAGGGTTGGCGTGCAGGCCATCGGCGTAATCAGCCCATCGACGCTCAGCTCTACGCTGGAAGCGGCGAGGCTCAGCGGGTTGAAGAAGATCAAGGGCGCGAGAATCAGATATCGAAGGGTCATGAGGGCTCCGGGAGCGCTTACAGGTAGGTGATTTCGAGCGTGGCCGAACCGTCGAGCCGAACCTCAGTGCTCAGGTCCAGGCTGTCGAGTGGTGCAATAAATGCCTTCAGGCTCAGTAAAGCGCTGAGGTTTTGCAGGGCCTCGGGGCCCTGGGTGCTGCCGGCCGCCGGGGTAAACCCCAGAAGGCTGCGCGCGCCGACGTCGATGGGACTGCTGTTGGCAATGCTCCAGGCCGAGCCGCCCGTGGTGGAGTCGGTGCGATACACCCGGGAGAAGTTGTCGGCGCTGACCTGGGCAGGGTCGACCGTCAGGTAGTAGCGCCCGATTTTCTGCCCGCGTGCATCCACGCCCAAGCCATAGGCGGTTTCATCCAGGCCGCCGGTGGCGGAGCCGTCGCGGTTGTCCTTCATGACCAGGGCAAACGGCGTCGGCCCGTCACAGGCCACCGTGAGCGTCAGCGGCCGGGCTGGCAGGCGTGTGTCCTGATCGCGGCTCAAGTCGTTGATCGACAGCTTGCCAAAGCTCACCGTCCCACCGTTGGACAGCCCGGGCGTGCAGGCCGCCGGCGCAAAATGCGCTTGCAGGCGCAGCGCCCGCGAGCGCCCGGAACCGGCAGCCTCGATCCGCCCGGTGGTGTCCCAGGTAACGGCATCGCGCACAGGCGTGGCGCGCTCCTCGGCATAGGCACTGACTGCCAGTTGCAATGAGAAACTGCGGCCATGCGCGGGCAGGCCGTTGAGCATCGGTACGATGCCATGCTCGGGGCGCCAGTCCAGGGCCTGGGCGCTGGCAATCGGCGGCTGGCCGCTGGCCGCCAGCAACCCCAGCGCTACAGCGCGGCCGTCCAGCAGGCCACCGTGTACGTGCACGCGGTAGCTGCCGCCCTGGGTGAAGCGCAAACGCTCGGCGCTGGCGGCCAGGCCGCGGTAGAACACGCTCAGGTCGCTGCTCTGCGGGCAGTCCAAGGTCATGCTCAGGCGCCGCTCACCCAGCAGCCGTTCAGGGCCGGGTGCCGGGTCAATGACGCGGCGGATCGAGCCAAAGTCCAGCAGCGACTCACTCACGTCCAGTCGGCAATCGTCCTGGGCCTGGGCGGCGCCCGTCAGTAGCAGGGCGGCGAGGCAGTAATGACGTTTCAAGAGAGTCCTCACAGAGTCACGCAACGGGCGGGTGCGGTTTCGAAATACACGTCGGGGTCGGCCTTTTGCGGCAGGTCAAAGCGCAGGGCGCAACGCGGCTGCCCGGGGCCCTGGATCCAGAGCGGCCGAGGGTCGAGCACGTTGGGCAGGAATACCTGGTTGCCTTCCTGCACCAGCGTGACGAACTCGCCGTCGTCGGTGGTGACCGTCGCGCCGCGCGGCACCGGCCGGTCAAGGGTCAGCAAGGCCCGACGTGTCAGGGCCACGCCGAACGCCAGCCGGTCGACGGCGCCGCGCCCTGCCGAAACCACGGCCAGGCCATTGCTGATGTCGGCATTGCGCGGCAACGAGCGCGTCTGCACTTCCACCGGGCTACGGCCATAGGCGCTGATCTGCGGCACCACGGCCTGGCCTTGCCAGTCGGTCCACACCGGGCCGCTTGGCGTACTGACCTTGACGCCGGGCATCTGCCCCACCGACAGCAGCGCAAAGGTGTCGCGCACCGGGTAGGGCGACAAGGTCACGCCGTCGCCGTGCACCACCACACCGCCGCGCGCGCCGCCCTGGTAGCTGGAACGCGCGTCGCTGGAGCGGCTGTAGTTGAAGTCCAGCTGACTGTAGAACGGCAGGGCCGAAACCCCGAGGGACGACTCCACCTCGCGGTCGCGACTGTCATGTTCAACGCCCACCCGATAGGCCAGTTGATCGTTGAGCGGTTCGTTGACGCCGATGCCGATGCGGTGCTCGCCCCCGGAGTTTCGCACCCAGGCGCGGCCTCGACGGTTTTCGCCCAAGGGCAGGCTGAGGTTCAGGTACAGGCTGTCATCGTTGTAACGGCGGCCGCCCATTTGCCATTCGGCGGTGGCGGACAGCGATACGCCGCCCACTTGCGTGCTCCACGACGCCAGTGCGCGACGGCTGCTGTCGCCGGCAAAGGAGGCGGCGCGCGACACGCCGGCGCTGAAGGCTCCCAGCCATGGATGCGCCCAGGAGACCGTGGCGCTTTGCTGGTCGCGGTAGCGTGAGCGCTGCTGCTCGCGGGTATGGGCGGCGTAGGTCGATTCGGTGAGGTCGCGATAGCCTTCGCTGCGCCATGTGTTGGCGGCGCTGATGGCCCAGCGTTCACCTATTTGCTGGGACCACGAGAGGTCCACCTGCACGCCGCGCGCTTGCGCCTGGCGAGTTGCCTCGGCGGCGACCACCGCCCATTGCAACTGGCTGTCCTGCCAGGGCAGCACACCCAGGTTGGCCCCGGCCGAGCGATAGTCTTGGGCCACCAGCAGGCCGCTGCCCAGCGTGATCAGTGGGTGGACTGCAGCCGTCCACCCGGCGCTGACCACCCAGGGGTCGGCGCCATTGCTGTCGCCGATGTTGCGCACTGTGCCGGCGGCCACGGCGTAACCCGGTGCCGGCAGACCCAGCCCCAGCATCGCCGCCGGCACGCTGAAGCGCCGTTCTTCGCCGGACGCTTCCTTGACCGTCACTTCAACATCGGAGCGCCCGTTCAAGCGCGGCACTTGGCTGAGGGAAAACGGTCCCGCGGGGACCACTGTGGAATGAACCAACGCACCGTTCTGCCGCACCTCCACCTGGGCCGGGCCGTTGGCGATGCCATCGATCGTCGCGCCCTGATCCTGGTCTTGCAGCGCCTGCTCGGTGAGCACTTGCACGCCGGTGATCGGGGCTCCCGACAGCACCGGGTTGTAGAGGTTGATCTGCCCGGCCTGCAACACCGCCTGCTGGCTGGCAAAGGTCCGTTGGGCGTAGGCATCCAGATGGTTGCTGCGCGAGACGCCGTCCTGCCAGGTCTGTACCTGGCGGCTGCGCACGATCCAGTCGCCGGCGTTAAAGCCGACTTCGGTGTTGGCCGAGCCGAACCGACTGCTGCTGTCGCCGTATTCGTTGTGCAGGCCGGTCACATCGTAGTTGAGCAAGGCTGCGAAACCGCCGGTGCTGTAGCCGGAAACGTCCTGCGGCGCAATGCGCAACGCCTGCGTAGGCACTACCAGTGACAGGGCCAGGCTGGCCGGGTCGGGTTCGATCACCGTTTGCGGGTAGTGCTCGACAAAGGCGTGGCAGGCGTCGACGCGGCGTGGCGGTGCGACCAGCTGACCGGCTTGCAATAAAGCAGCGTCAAAGCACACCGCGCCGTGGTCATCGAAGCTGACGTCGACCCGACCGCGCCGTTGGCCATTGACCTCCAGGTTGACGGCGTGGCGGCCGCGGGTAAAGCGTGGCGTTTCCAGCAGCAGGCTGGCCAGTTGCGGGTCGATGCCACGCTGGTGCAGGGTCTGGTGGTCGAACGAACCGGTTGACGGCGCGTCGTCTGCCCAGGCCTTTTCGGCCAGCAGCAGATGGCTGAGCGCCCAGGCGATGCCGCCCAGTTGCACGAGTGACGGGCGCGGCATAACGCCGGACAGGGCTTCGCCGTCACGGTAATTCATGACTGTGTTCACACAATTACACTCTTTTGAGGGAAGCCCGAGGCAAGGTTTGCGGACGCGCCAGGCGGCCTTCCCGGTGACCTTCGCAGGGGTCACTTCGTTTTATAGAGGCGTCGGCAGGGTTCGACGCGGTTGGATCAAGGCGTGATGGGGGCCTCGTAGGGCGCGACAGCAAAGCCATACACCGTGGCCGGCTGCAGGCGCACTGACGTCGCCCCCGTCCCCTGGGCCGCGACCGTCAGGGTTTCTCCCGGCAACACATACGTGCGCGGCAGCAAGGTCGAGCCGTTGCCGGGCAACAGCCGCAACGCCTGCGCAAGGCGCACCACGTACGGTGTGGGGTTGCGCACGCTGAGCCGGTCGCCGTCCAGGTGCCAGGTCAGACCCAGCCACGGCTCACGGTTGGGTGCCAGACCCTTGGGGTGCAGGATCACCGGCAGGTTCTGGCGCACCGTGACGCCCACTTGGGCACGCCCGGCTTCGGCGCCGGTGCGTTGCTGGGGCATGCCTTCGAAGACCACCCGTTTGAGCCGTTGGGTTTTAAGCGGCTCGTCCGATTGCAGGATGAACCGCACCAGCTGACGCTTGCCGGGCTCCACCCGTGACAGCGGCGGAGTGACGAACAGCAAGGTGGCCCGGTCTTCGGGGACGTCTTCGAGGGTCACGTGCAACAGGGCCAGCTTGCTGTCGGTATTGGTCACAGACACGGCCGCTTCGCCGTCCGCCTCGTGCACGATCACCACCGAGGTGTCTGGCACCATTCCATCGGCCAGCGCCGCGGCGGAGCACCATACAGCGAGGCCGGCACAACCGGCGCGTATCCAGGAAACATGCATCGTCATCTGAGGACTCATTCACTAAGGGTTATAGGTACTTGAGGTCCAGGGTGATCGAACCTTGCAAAGGCACTTCTTGCTTCAGCGTCAGGCTATTGGCCGGGCTGATGGTGGTGTCCACCCGCAGGCTGGCAACCAGTTGCCTGATGGGGATGGGCACCAGCGTGTCGAGCCGGGCGAAACCCATGTAGTGCCTGGGATGTGCATTGGGCTCTGGGTGCCAGGTGCTTCCGCCGTCCGCGGAACTGATCACCTGCAGGGCGCTGCCGTCGCCCACCGGCCCGCGCAATGACAAACCTACCGAGCCCAGGCGTTCGCTCGGCGCGTGAATGTTCATGCCCAAGCCGTACAGAACCTCGGGGTTCACAGAGGAATTCGGCTGATTGTCGATACCCACCAGTACAAACAGCGTCGGCCCTTCACAGTTGATGCCCAGGCCCATTTGCCGGCTGGGCAGTGGCGTGAACTCACTCGGTCTCAAGGTGCGCGCCGGGATCTTGCCGTAATCGATCAGGCCGCTGTCGGACAGCGACACAGTGCAGGCCTGGGGCGTGATCCGGCCGGTAACGCTCAGGTCGACGGTTGACGCGGCGAAGGCCGGCGTCAGGTGCAAGGCGAACAGCGTGAGCGCCCGGGTGATGGTCGATGGGTTCATTGCGTCGTTATCACCGTGGGGGTTGGGTGGCGCCAGTTACAGGTACAGCACTTCAACGGTGGCATTGCCATCGATGACCACTTCGCGGGTTAACGTCATGCTGCTGGTGGGCGCAATGACGCCGCCCACTTGCAGTTCAGTGGCGAAGTGCTTGACGGCGATCGGCACGCTGAAATCGGCGGCAGCGCTGGGGGCATACAGGCCACGCGTATCCAGGTTGATGGCCCTGATCCAGCTGCTGCCATTGGTGAGCGAAACGCTCACGTCGGCGGGGGTGCCGTCGGCCACCGGGTTCTGGAAGTAAAGCCAGGCAGAGCCGATCTTTTCCCCCGCGTCCGTCAGGCCAAGCCCCATGTTGGCGCCGATGGTATGGGTGCCAGGGCGGTTATCGATAAGTTTGAAGGCCATTGGCGTGGTGGCTTCGCAGGCAATCTGCAGGTTGAGGGTGACCTGCGGCAGGTCAGTGCTGTAGGTCGGGTGCAGATCGTTGACCGAGAGTTTTCCGTAATCGACGGTTCCTCCGGCCGACAGAGCGGGTGTGCAGGCGCTGGGGGTGATCAGGCCCTTGACCGTCAGGTCGATTGTGGAGGCGGCGAAGGTACTGGTGCTGGTGCCCAGCAGCAGGGCGATAGCAAGGGCATTGCGCAGGCTGTTCATCGTGCGGGCCACTCCTGATTTGGCAGGTAAAAGAGCAAGGTCGGGCTTACCAGTACTTCACTTGCAGCGTGGCATGACCATCGATGGGCATTTCGTCCACCAGGGTCAGGTCGGTGGCTTTTACCAGGGTGGTGAAGGCGCTGAGTCGGGCGGTCAACACCTTCACCGCAATCGGGACGTTGAGGTTGTCGGCGGCGGCGAAAGCGGTCAGCCCGGCATGGCCCAGGTACGTCGAAGGACGCCAGTCGGCACCGCCGTTGCTGGATAAGAGGGTGCGCACCGGCACATTGTCGGCAACCGCATCCAGTACGTTGAACGCCACGCTGCCCAGCATCTGGTCGTCATTGACCCGGCCCAGGCCATGGCTCGCCGGGTGGATGGCCGATGTGCCGGAGCGGTTGTCGACGGTGGTCAGGGTGAACAGGGTTTCTGCCTCGCAGGTGACCTCCAATTGCAGGTTGACGGTCTCCAGGCGGGTAGGCAGTTGGGGATCGAGGTCCTTCACCGTCAACTTGCCATGATCGACCACACCGCCACTGGACAGGTTGGGCATGCAGGCGCTGGGCGTGATCAGGCCGGTGATCCTAAGGTCAGTGGCGCTGGAGGCAAATGCCTGGGGAATGACGGCCATCAGCGCCATTAACACTGGGGCGAGGGTGCGATGGATCATGTAAAACCTCCAAGTAGGGCGATACGCGCGAGGCTGATCCGATGCGTCGTGGCACCGGGTCAGCGAGCCTTGTTTACAGGTACTTCACTTCGATCGTGGCGGAGCCGTCGAGGGACACTTCATTGCTCAGGTTCAAGTCTTGCGCGGGCGCGATCTGGGTCATCACGGCCAAGTCAGTGGTCAGGTCCTGAATCGGCACGGGTACATACAGGCCACCGGAAACACCGCCGAAACCGGCCAGGTTGCCGCTGTACCAATATTCACCATCAATCGCGCTCCAGGTTTGCCCGCCGTTGTTGGACTCCAGGGGTATGACGGCGACGTTGTCCGCAACCGGGTTCACAAGCTCAAGGTGGTAGGTGCCGATTTTCTGCGTGTTATCGATCAAGCCCAGCCCATAGCCCGTCGCGACGATGGCTGAGGACGCCCGGTTGTCGTTGCCGTTCAAGCCAAACAAGGTCTGGGCATCGCAGTTCACATTCATCTGCAAGGTCACGGCTGGCAGATCAGTGGGGGTGCCTTGATTGAGGTCCTTGGCGGAAAGCTTGCCGTGATCGACGATGCCGTTGGCGGACAAGGTCGGTGTGCAGGCACTCGGGGTGATCAGGCCTTTGACGATCAACTCCACCGAGCTTGCGGCAACAGCCTGGCCTTGATGAGCGGCCACTAAAAAGAGGGCGAGTGCTGCTAGGGACTTATTCATGTCGTGAGGTTCCGGTGCAAGGATTGCTGACTGTGCCTTGGGGCAAACAGCCATGTGTGTTGCGACCCATGGAGGACAGGCCGCGCCCCTTGTTGGGGTGCGGCGAATTTATAGAGGGGGGCGAGTTGGGGAAATACAACAAATACGAGAGTAAGCGGATAGGGCAAAGGAGTATTCGTTCATGTCAGAACCGGCTTTTGTTTACGTAGGAATTGTGAAGTTTCGTAGTTTTTGTATCGTCCAGGCGCAGTCATTCGAATACGTTTTGCGCCGCTGAACCGTCATAAAAACATCAAAAAGATGCTTCAGAATGCCGCGCCCGATCGGCCAGAGCGCGGCCGTTTCCTGCACGCATGGCGTGCCATCATCGTCCGTCGATACGGTAAGTTGAGGTAGTCATGTCATCAGGCACTCCCCCAGGCAGCATGGGTGGGGATGAGCCGCGGGCGTTGACCGCCGCGCCTGCCTGCTGGCAACGGCTCAAGGTGTTGGTGGTTGACGACCATCCGGCCTACTGCCTGCTGATGAGCGGAATTCTCGACCGCCTCGGCCTGGGCCACAAAGCGTGCAGGGATGGGCGTGCCGCACTGGCTGCGATGGACGTGCAGCACTTTGATCTGATCCTGACCGACTGCCAGATGCCGCTCATGGACGGCTATGCCATGACGCGAGAAATCCGCCGCCGCGAACGTGAGGCGCTGTCGACACGACTGCCCATCATCGGCCTGACCTCGAACCTGGGCCCTGACGAAGTCCGCCTATGCCTGGAAGCCGGCATGGACGCGTGGCTGATCAAACCGCTGACTTTTTTGCAGCTGCACCACGTCCTGGTCTATTGGCTGGACCAAGCCCACGTGGGCGCATTCGAGCAGGGCACGAAGGCACAGGCATTGGTCGGGCAAAAAGGCTGGCCAACCCGTACGACGCTGGTGCAGATGTTTGGCCGCAGCGAAGTGGTGGACAGCATGCTTGGCAGCCTGATCCATGAAGCCCGCCAAGACCTGCGCGCGCTCTCGGGCGCGGTGGTGCGCCTCGATGGCGCCGACACCGTTCAACACCTGCACCGGTTGATTGGCAGCGTGGCATTTCTGGGCGTCACCTCGCTGGAAAAACGCGGCCTGCAACTGATGACACGGGTAAGTGGCGACGGCGTAGCCACGCATGCGCGCGACTTGATCCGGTTGCGCCAGGACCTGATGCGTTACCTGGCGTACTTGTCGGCACTGTGAAGACGCAGGCTTTCATCTGGGGTGAAGGAAGATTTCGCCCTGAGCTGTAGCTCCTTTCTGACGGCCTGCTCTGTTTGTTTTGTAGGTATAAATCTCAGTAGCCAAGAATGCTGCACGGGCTGCCCTGGCTGCTTTTCTTGGCGGTTGTTGCCGGCCACATCCGGCGCTATTTTGCGTAGGTCAAGTTGCCATCATGGTGGGTCTCATGCTTCGCGTAATAATTGCTGACGATCATCCGATTGTGCGTATCGGCCAAAAAGTCGTGATCGAGGCCAGTGGAAAGTGCAAGGTGGTCGGCGAGGCCGACGGCCCCGATCAACTGCTGGCGGTGCTCGACAGCACGCCGTGTGACCTGCTGGTGACCGACTTTGCCATGCCGGGCAATCAGCAGGCTGATGGGTACGGCCTGTTGAGCCTGATGCAACGTCAATACCCGCGATTGCCTGTGATTCTGGTGACCATGTTCGCCAACATCGCCACGCTGCGCGCTTCCTTCGCACAAGGCGCGCGGGCCATCGTGGCCAAGAGTGCCTCGGCCAGGGAGTTGCCCCAGGCCATCAAGGCGGTGAGCGAAGGCCATACCTTCGTCAGCGAAAGCCTGCGGGTGCAGTTGGTGGAAGCTGGCCCCGGCGACCAGCAAGCCGTGCCGCAGTTGTCCGGCAAAGAACGCGAGGTGGTGCGCATGCTCGCCAGCGGTATGACCGTCAGCCAGATTGCCGCCCGGGTCAATCGCAGCATCTCGACCATCAGCAAACAAAAAAGCACGGCCATGAGCCGGTTGTGCATCTCCACCGACGTGGATTTGTTCGCCTATGCCCGCAGCAGTGGCATGGTGCCGTAAGCGTGGTCATTTGCGCGGCGAATGTCGGTAGCCTTACCGGCGCTGGCGGCTTATCGTGCGCCTACCTTTTCGACGCCTGCGGAGCCAGCCCATGAGTGATGCCCACAACGCCCTGATCACGGAGTTCTACAGTGCCTTCCAGCGCCTGGATGCCGAAGCCATGGCCGCCTGCTACACCGACGATGTGGTGTTCAGCGACCCCGCGTTCGGCGAGCTGCGTGGCCGTGACGCAGGTGACATGTGGCGCATGCTCACCACCCGCGCGAAGAATTTTTCCCTGACCTTCGACCATGTGCGCAGCGATGAAACCACCGGCAGCGCGCATTGGGTGGCGACGTACCTGTTCAGCGCCACCGGCAACACGGTAGTCAACGATATTGGCGCGCGGTTTGTGTTTCGCGATGGCAGGATCTGCGAGCACCACGATCACTTCGACCTGTGGCGCTGGTCGCGCCAGGCACTGGGCCTCAAGGGGTTGTTGCTGGGTTGGTCGCCTGCGTTGAAAAGCGCCGTGCGCGCCCAGGCGCTTAAAGGCCTGAAGGCATTTCAGTCCGGTCGTTGATAAGATTGGCGCTCCTCTGGTTTGCCGAATTGCCCTGTGACTGAATCGACTGAACCCAAACCCTGGTTTGTGTACCTGGTGCGCGCCGCCAATGGCTCGCTGTATTGCGGCATCAGCAATGACCCGGTGCGCCGCTTTGCTTCTCACCAAAGCGGCAAGGGCGCGCGGTTCTTTTTGTCCAGCCCCGCGGTGGCTTTGGTGTACACCGAGCAATGCGCGAGCAAGGGCGAGGCGCTGCGCCAGGAGCGGCTGATCAAAAAGCTCAAAAAGAGTGCCAAGGAGTGCCTGGCGGCGAGCGGTTCATTGATTTGACTGATGGGTTCCCATCGCCCGCACGTGGGGTGTTGCAGGCTAAGCTAGCGGCTCACTTACTTGAGCGGAGCCTGGCATGTCTGAGTTGATCCTGCACCACTACCCGCAATCCCCCTTTGCTGAAAAAGCCCGCCTGATGCTGGGCTTCAAGGGCTTGTCCTGGCGCTCGGTGTTTATCTCGCCGGTGATGCCCAAGCCTGACCTCACGGCCCTCACCGGCGGTTATCGCAAGACGCCGGTGCTGCAAGTCGGCGCCGATATCTACTGCGACACTGCCTTGATCGCCCACCGCCTGGAGCAGGAAAAGGCCGCGCCGGCGCTGTTTCCCCAAGGCCTGGAGCTGGTCACGCAAAGCTTCGCCGCGTGGGCCGATTCGTTGGTGTTCTCGCATGCCGTTGCGCTGGTGTTCCAGCCCGAATCCCTGGCCGTCAAGTTCGCCAAGGTGCCGCCGCAGATGCTTGACGTGCTGGTGGCGGACCGCGCCAAACTGTTCAGCGGCGGCACTGCGACCCGCGTGCAATTGGATCGGGCCAAGCACCAATGGCCGACGATCATCAGCCGCATCGATCAGCAATTGCAGCACCAGGCAGGGGATTTCCTGTTCGGCGAGCCGTCGATTGCCGACTTCGCCCTGGCGCATCCGTTGTGGTTCCTCAAGGGCTCCACGGTGACGGCGCCGCTGGTGGATGCCTATCCCGCCGTCGCTGCCTGGCTGGACCGTGTACTGAGCTTTGGCCATGGCACCGCCAGCGAGATGAGCGCCGAACAGGCCTTGGACGTGGCGCGTAACGCGACACCTGCGGCCTTGCCGGATGAACTGTTCGAGGACTTGAACGGCTTCAAGCCTGGCCAGCAGGTGACCATTTGCGCCACCGATTACGGCACCGACCTGGTGGCCGGCGAGTTGCTGTTCGCCGGCCGTGAGGAATTGATCCTGCGGCGTACCGACGAACGCGGCGGCACCGTGCATGTGCATTTCCCACGGTTGGGTTTTCGCATTCAGGCGCAGTAAATCAAATTATTTTCAAAACAACGTGAGGTAAATCCACCGCCCATCCGTGTAGTGCTTGAAACTGCGATCTATTCGCATTAACAGCGTTTTCTACACGGGTTCTCAGAGCATGAAATCGACGGCGGGCGGTTGGGTAAAACAGTGGCTGGGAGCCTCGGTACTGGCGGTGTCGGGGCTGGCGTTGCTGCCCCTGACCGTCGCGCAGGCGCAGGAGCAGCAAAGCGCCCAGTTCAATTTTGCGCTGGCAGCCAAGCCACTGCCTCAGGCCCTGAGTGATTTCAGCCGCGTCACCGGGATCAGCGTGATCTATACCGATGAAGCGCCCTACGGTCTCAGCGCCCCTGCCGTCAGCGGGCAGATGAGCGCGACCCAGGCCCTGCAACGCCTGCTCGGCCACTCAGGCTTTACCTTCCGCCAGATCGACGCCCGCACCTTGGCCCTTGAACCTGTGCCCACCGACGGCGCGGTCAACCTCGGCGCCACCACCATCAGCGGCGCCGGCCAGGCCCAGGACAGCACCAGTTACCAGCCGCCACCCACCAGTTCGGTGATGCGCTCCCATGGCCTGTTGCTGGAAACCCCGCAAACCGTCAACGTGGTGCCCGCCCAGGTGCTGCGCGACCAGACCCCGCGTAACCTGGACGACGCTCTCGCCAATATCAGCGGCATCACCCAGGCCAACACCTTGGCCAGTACCCAGGACGCGGTGATGCTGCGCGGGTTTGGCGATAACCGTAATGGCTCGATCATGCAAGACGGCATGCCCGTGGTGCAGGGGCGTGCGCTGAACTCCACCGCTGAGCGCGTTGAAGTGCTCAAGGGGCCATCTTCATTGTTGTACGGTATTCAGGACCCGGGCGGCGTGGTCAATATCGTCAGCAAAAAGCCGGAACTGACCCAATCCACCTCCCTGACCGCCCGTGGCTCGACCTTCGGCGATGGCAAGAACGGCAGTGGCGGTAACCTCGATACCACCGGCCCGATTGGCGACAGTGGCCTGGCGTACCGACTGATCGTCGACCATGAAGACGAAGATTACTGGCGCAATTTCGGCACCCACCGCGAGACGCTGGTGGCACCGTCCCTGGCCTGGTACGGCGACACCACCAAAGTGGTCTTCGCCTACGAGCACCGCGAATTCCTCTCGCCGTTCGACCGGGGCACCGCCATCGACCCCAAGACCAATCACCCGCTGAACATCCCCACGACCCGTCGCCTGGATGAGCCGTTCAACACTATGGAAGGCCGCTCCGACCTGTATCGCCTGGAAGTCGACCACGACTTGAACGACGACTGGAAGGCGCACTTCGGCTACAGCTGGAACCGCGAGACCTATGACGCCAGCCAGGTGCGCACGGTTTCGGTTAATCCCAATGGCACCCTGACCCGCAGCATGGACGGCACACGGGGTGCGCTGACCACCGATCGCTTCGCCACGATGAGCCTGGAAGGCAGCGTCAACGTCGGTGGCATGCAGCATGACCTGGTGTTCGGCCTGGACGATGAGTACCGCAAGATCTACCGCGCCGACTTGATCCGCCAGGCGCAACGCAGTGCCTTCAGCTACCTCGATCCGGTCTACGGCAAGGACGTGCAAGGCACCACCGTCAGTGCCAAGGACAGCGCCCAGACGGACCTGCTGCGCAGCGACTCACTATTTTTCCAGGACGCCATTCACCTGACCGATCAGTGGATCCTGGTGGGCGGTGTGCGGTATCAGATGTACGACCAGTACGCCGGCAAGGGTGTGCCATTCACGGCCAACACCAACGGCAATGGCCAGGCGTGGGTGCCGCGCGCCGGCCTGGTGTACCGCTACACGGATGAGTTGTCGTTCTACGGCAGCTACACCGAGTCGTTCAAACCCAACTCCACCATCGCCGCCTTGGCTGACGGCAGCACCTTGACCGGCGACCTCACGCCTGAGGAATCCAAGTCGTGGGAACTGGGGGCCAAGCTCGACATCCCAGGGCGTATTACCGCCAGCGCGGCGTTGTTCAATATCGATAAACGCAACGTGCTGGTCTCGGTGGGATCAGGGGCCAACACCGTTTACAGCATTGCCGGGCAAGTGCGCTCCCGTGGCCTGGAACTGGACGCCACCGGCCAGTTGACCGACCACTGGAGCGTGATCGGCAGCTACGCCTACACCGATGCACTCGACACCAAGGACAAAGACCCGACGCTTGAGGGCAACCGCCTGCAAAACGTGGCCAAGCACACGGGCTCGCTGTCGGCGGTCTACGATTTCGGCACTATTTTTGGTGGTGATCAGCTGCGGTTGGGCGCAGGTGCCCGCTATGTCGGCGAGCGCGCAGGCGATGCCGCCAACGATTTCAACCTGCCGGGCTACACCGTCGCCGACGCGTTTGCCACCTACGACACCAAGGTCGAAGGCCAGAAGGTCAAGTTCCAGCTCAATGTGAAGAACCTGTTCGACCGCACGTACTACACCTCGGCCGCGAGCCGGGTGTTTGTGTCGCTCGGCGATGCGCGGCAGGTGTCGGTGTCCAGCACGCTGCAGTTTTAACGTGCCAGGCGGGCATTCAGTCGCGGGCGGGCTGCTGTGGCGAGCGGGCTTGCCCCGCGTAGGGCTGCGAAGCAGCCCCAAAACCAAGCACTGCGGTGTGCCAGGAAATACGCGGTGGCCTTGCCAGGGGCCGCTTCGCAGCCCAACGCGGGGCAAGCCCGCTCGCCACAACAAACCCGGTGGCCACAACAAGCCCGCTCGCCACAACAAACCCGGTGGCCACAACAAGCCCGCTCGCCACAACAAACCCGGTGGCCACAACAAGCCCGCTCGCCACAACAAACCCGGTGGCCGCAGCAAGCCCACTGGCCACGACAGCCCCGCTCGCCACAACGGCATTGAGCTGGTAGCGTTGCCGCCACTGAGAACTTTGCGGGAAAACGCTACTGATGCACTTGGGCAGATGGATACACACCAGCGCGATGCTGGTTGGCTTGAGCTTCTTGCTGGGCGGCTGCGCGAGCGTTTCGCAGACCTCCACCCAGGCGACCCTGAACCAACTGCTGGCCGACCCGGCGCTGCACGGCGCCACGGTTTCACTGACGGTGCGTGACGCGCGCAGTGGCGCCACGCTTTATCAGCACAACCCGCGCACGCGTCTGGTCCCCGCGTCCAATCTCAAGCTGCTGACCACAGCGGCGGCGATGGACGTGCTGGGCCCGCAATACCGGTTTTCCACGCAACTGCTGAGCAACGGCATACGCGAGGGCGATCGCCTGACTGGCAATCTGTACCTGCGTGGTCTCGGCGACCCGACGATCCAATTCGCCGACTACCAGGCCCTGGCCGCGCAGTTGGCCAGCCAGGGCGTGCGTCAGGTCCAGGGCGATTTGGTGTTTGACGACACCTGGTTTGACGCCGAGCGGCTCGGTGTCGATTGGTCCCACGATGATGAGACCACCTACTATGGCGCGCAGATTTCGGCGCTGACCGTGTCACCCAATGCGGATTTTGATGCGGGCAGCGTGCTGGTCACGGCCAAGGCGCCGGCGCGTGTCGGCCAACCGGTGAGTGTCGAGATCTTTCCGCCCACCGACTACCTGCAACTGAGCAACCGCGCCGTCAGTGGGCCGGGCAATACGTACGGCATCAACCGCCGCCATGGCACCAATCTTCTGCAGCTCAGCGGCGCGGTGGCGCCGGGCAGGCAGAGCCCGCAGCTGGTCAGTGTCTGGGAGCCGACGCAACTGGTGGCCAACCTGTTTGAACACGCATTGGCGCAGCAGGGCATCACGGTGCTCGGGCGGCGGGTGATGGGCGGTGCAAGCCCGGTTGCGGCGACCGTGCTGGCCGAGCATCAATCGGCGCCGTTACAGGAATTGATCACGCCGCTGCTCAAACTCTCGAACAACAACATGTCCGAAGCCTTGCTCAAGGCCATGGGCCGTCAGACCGCCAATAGCGGCACGGCGGCGGCGGGTGTGGTGGCCGTCGCCGGTTTCCTCAAGCGCCAGGGCCTGGACACCACGGCGCTGCGCCAGGTCGACGGCTCCGGGTTGTCACGGCAGAACCTGGTGTCGTCGCAAACCCTCACCGACCTGCTGCTGGCCGCGCGCAAACAGCCGTGGTTCAACGCCTGGTACAACGCGCTGCCGATTGCCGGCAACACTGACCGCATGACCGGCGGCAGCCTGAGCTATCGCCTGCGCGGCACGCCGGCTGAAAACAACCTGCATGCCAAAACCGGCTCCATGGGCGGTGTCTCGTCATTAAGCGGCTACCTCAACGACGCCCATGGGCGCACGTTGGTGTTCTCGATGCTGAGCAATAACTACGTGGTGGCCGGTGCGCAGGTCAAGGCGCTGGAGAACCGCGTGGCCGTGGCCCTGTCACGCTGGGACGATTGATTCAGGGCTGATAGCCCATCCGCCAACTCACGGCCCGGGTCGCCGCCAGCAAGCGCTGCGCCGCCGGGCCATCTTCATCGGCGTGGAACAGTGAGGTCGGGCCGACCACGGTCATCACCGCCGCCACCTGGCCGACCGCGTTGAACACCGGTGCCGACAACGCGTCGACGCCGGGCATCAGCAAACCGTGCACAAAGTGCAGGCCACGGCTGCGGATCTGCTCGCACGCGGTGGCGTAAGCCTGATCGTCCGCCAACGCATGGGCGATACCCGCCTGGATCTCGCGCTCGCGCAATTCCACGGTTTCCCTCGATGGCAGGTAAGCGCTGAACACCAGCCCGGTGGACGAGCTGAGCAGCGGCAACACCGAACCCAGCTGCGTCACCACCGTGATCGCGCGCACCGCCGGCTCGATGTGCACGACAGTCGCGCCCTGGTTGCCCCACACCGCCAGAAAGCAGGTTTCATTCAATTCATCGCGCAGTTCGGCCAGGGGCAGGGCGCCGACTTTCAGCACATCCATGCTGCCCAGCGCGGCCAGCCCCACGCGCAACGCCTCGCGACCCAGGCCGTAATGGTTGGTGGCGGTGTTCTGTTCAGCAAAACCCGAGGCGATCAGCGCCTGTAAATAACGGTGAACCTTGCTCGCCGGCATCTGCACATGCTCGGCCAGGCGCGACAGCGACGTGGCCGGCGACAGTTCGGCGAGAGCCTTGAGAATATCGGTGCCCACTTCGGCCGAGCGGACTTTCTGTTTACCGGTGTCGCGGGGCTTTTCCATGGAGGAGCGAGAATCCGAGAGGGGGAATGGGCGTCTTTATAGCTTGACGGTCGACAGTGATCAAATTACGTTATGCGTAACTGGATTACGATAAAAACAACTTCCGCTCAGAGGATGCTCCATGAACCTCGAATACCAATCGGGCTTTGGCAATCAATTCGCCAGCGAAGCCCTGGCTGGCGCGCTGCCCATTGGCCAGAACTCCCCGCAAAAAGCCCCGTACGGCCTGTACACCGAACTGTTCTCCGGCACAGCCTTTACCATGGCGCGCAGCGAAGCCCGCCGCACCTGGCTGTACCGCATTCAGCCGTCGGCCAATCACCCGGCGTTCGTCAAGCTTGAGCGGCAGTTGGCCGGTGGGCCGTTGGGCGCGGTGACGCCCAACCGCTTGCGCTGGAACCCTCTGGATATCCCGAGTGAGCCCACCGATTTCATCGACGGCCTGGTGGGCATGGTCGCCAACGCCGGGTCGCAACAGCCGTCAGGCATCAGCATCTACACCTACCGCGCCAATCGCTCGATGGAGCGCGTGTTCTTCAACGCCGACGGTGAACTGTTGATCGTCCCCGAGCAGGGTCGCCTGCGCATCGCCACCGAGTTGGGCATGCTGGACGTGGAGCCGCTGGAAATTGTCGTACTGCCGCGGGGCCTGAAATTTCGCGTCGAACTGCTGGACGCGCACGCACGCGGCTACATCGCGGAAAACCACGGCGCGCCGCTGCGCCTGCCCGACCTTGGCCCGATTGGCAGCAACGGCCTGGCCAACCCGCGTGACTTCCTCACACCGGTTGCCCACTACGAAGACCTCAAAAAGCCGACAACGCTGGTGCAGAAATTTCTCGGCGAGCTGTGGGGCTGCGAACTCGATCACTCACCGCTCAACGTGGTCGCCTGGCACGGCAATAACGTGCCGTACAAATACGACCTGCGCCGTTTCAACACCATTGGTACCGTGAGCTTCGATCATCCGGATCCGTCGATTTTTACCGTATTGACCTCGCCCACCAGCGTGCACGGCCTGGCCAACCTCGACTTCGTCATCTTCCCGCCGCGCTGGATGGTGGCCGAGAACACCTTCCGGCCGCCGTGGTTCCACCGCAACCTGATGAACGAATACATGGGCCTGATCCAGGGCGCCTACGACGCCAAGGCCGAAGGCTTCCTGCCCGGCGGCGCCTCGCTGCACAGCTGCATGAGCGCGCACGGCCCGGACGGTGAAACCTGCACCAAGGCGATCAATGTCGAGCTGGCGCCGCACAAGATTGATAACACCATGGCCTTCATGTTCGAGACCAGCCAAGTGCTGCGCCCCACACAGTTCGCCCTGGAATGCCCGCAACTGCAACCCGCTTACGACGCGTGCTGGGCCTCACTGCCTGCCACCTTCAACCCGAACCGGAGATAACCCATGACTCAACCAACCCTAGCCCGCAGTTGGGTGGCCTCCGCCAACGGTCACCAGGACTTTCCCCTGCAGAACCTGCCGCTGGGCGTGTTCAGTATCAATGGCTCGGCACCGCGCAGCGGCGTGGCGATTGGCGACTGCATTCTCGACCTGCACGCGGCCCTGGATGAGTTTGACGGCGAAGCCCGCCGCGCGGTCGAGGCGACTGTCGGCGGCCAGTTGAATGCGTTCTTCGAGCTTGGCCGTGGCCCGCGTTTGGCCTTGCGCGAACGCCTGCTGGAGCTGCTTGCCGAAGGCAGCAAACTGCAAACCCGTGAGGCGCAGGTGCTGCACTTCGCCGTTGATTGCCAGATGCACTTGCCGGCAAAAATCAATGACTACACCGACTTTTACGTCGGCATCGAACACGCGCAGAACGTTGGCAAATTGTTCCGCCCCGACAATCCTCTGCTGCCCAACTACAAATACGTGCCGATCGGTTATCACGGCCGTGCCTCCACCATTCGCCCGTCGGGCACCGAGGTGCGTCGGCCTAAAGGCCAGACGCTGCCGGCCGGCCAAACCGAGCCAACGTTTGGTCCTTGCGCGCGCCTGGATTACGAACTGGAACTGGGCATCTGGATCGGCCAGGGCAATGCCATGGGCGACGCGATCGCGATTGGCGATGCGGCCGAGCACATCGCTGGTTTCTGCCTGCTCAATGACTGGTCGGCGCGCGATATCCAGGCCTGGGAATACCAGCCGCTGGGGCCTTTCCTGTCGAAAAGTTTCATCACCAGCATTTCGCCCTGGGTGGTGACGGCCGAAGCCTTGGAGCCGTTCCGCAAAGCCCAACCGGCACGCCCCGAGGGCGATCCGCAACCGCTGCCGTACCTGCTGGATAAGCGTGACCAGGCCGCAGGCGGTTTCGACATCGAACTGGAAGTGCTGCTGACCACCGCCGCGATGCGTGAGCAAAACCTGCCGGCCCATCGCCTGACCCTGAGCAACACCCAGCACATGTACTGGACTGTGGCGCAAATGGTTGCGCACCACAGCGTCAACGGCTGCCAGTTGCAGGCCGGTGATCTGTTTGGTTCGGGCACATTGTCTGGCCCGCAGCCGGGGCAGTTCGGCAGCCTGCTGGAGATTACCGAAGGCGGTAAAAAGCCGATTGAACTGGCCTCGGGCGAGGTCCGTAAGTTTCTCGAAGACGGCGACGAAATCATCCTGCGCGCGCGTTGCAGCCGCGAAGGGTTTGCCTCCATCGGGTTCGGCGAGTGCCGTGGCACCGTCGTCGCGGCGCGTTAAGAGGGCAGGGCGATGGAACTCTACACTTATTACCGCTCCACTTCGTCATACCGCGTGCGGATCGCCCTGGCGCTCAAGGGGCTGGACGTCACCGCGGTGCCGGTCAATTTGCTGGTGCCGCCGGGCGGTGCCAATCGCCAGCCGGACTACCTGGCGATCAACCCGCAGGGCCGCGTGCCGGCGTTGCGCACGGACGAAGGCGAACTGTTGATTCAGTCGCCGGCAATCATCGAGTACCTGGAGGAGCGTTATCCACAGGCGCCGCTGCTTTCCAAAGACCTGGCGACGCGCGCCCATGAGCGCGCAGTGGCGTCTATCATCGGCTGTGATATTCACCCGCTGCACAACTCCAGTACCCAGAACCTATTGCGCAAGTGGGGGCACGATGAAGCGCAATTGCTGGAGTGGATCGGGCATTGGATCAGCCAGGGCCTGGGCGCGGTGGAGCAGTTGATTGGGGATAAAGGGTTTTGTTTTGGCGAGCAGCCGGGGATGGCGGATGCATTTTTGATTCCGCAGTTGTATGCGGCGGAACGCTTCAAAGTGCCGCTGGCGGCGTACCCACGCATTGCGCGCGTGGCGGCGTTGGCGGCGCAGCATCCGGCATTTGTGCAGGCGCACCCGGCTAACCAACCCGATACCCCGGACACACCCTAAATCAATGGGGGAGCGGGCTTGCCTGCGATAGCGCAGTGTCAGCCAGTGATGGCGCACATGACAGGCCGTCATCGCAGGCAAGCCAGCGCCGCCAGTTGATCAGCGTCACCCTTATAAAAATAATAGGTACCTTGCGATGCACAATCAGATTGCCAGCTTTCGTGCGGCACTCGACGCCCGTCCGGTGTCGCGCTATCAGTGGTTGATCCTCGTGTTGCTGGCGTTGCTGCTGGTCACCGATGGCTACGATGCCCAGGTACTGGGTTATGTGGTGCCGGCATTGGCCAAGGATTGGGGCCGGGAAAAAGCCGCGTTCGGCCCGGTGTTCAGCGCCAACCTGCTGGGCCTGACGCTCGGCTCGCTGCTGGTGACGCCATTGGCCGACCGCTTCGGCGTGCGCCGCATCCTGCTCGGCTGCGTGCTGATCTACGCCACTCTCACGGTGCTGATGGTGTTTGCCAATTCCCTGACCACATTGATGGCCGCGCGGTTTATCTGCGGCATCGGCATGGGCGGCGCGATGCCGAGTGCCATGGCGCTGATGTCGGACTATTCGCCCCCGCGGATGCGCACCTTGATGGTGACGCTGGCCGCGTGTGGCTTTTCGTTTGGCGGCGCAGCCGGCGGTTTTGTCGCCGCCGGGTTTATCGAAGGCTACGGCTGGCAGGCGGTGTTCCTGGCGGGCGGCGTGACGCCGTTGCTGCTGTTTCCTTTCCTGATGTGGCTGTTGCCGGAATCCCTGCCGCGGCTGTTACGCGATGCACCGCCGTATGCGCGCTTGCGTACAGTCACCGCGCGCATGCTGCCGGGTTGGCAACCGCCGCTGGCGAGTGAAGCTGAAAACCTTCAGGAGCAGGGCAGCAAACTGACGGTGGTGGAACTGTTTCGCAAGGGTTACGCGCGCCCGACCGTGCTGATCTGGGCAACCTTTTTCGTCAGCCTGATCCTGCTGTATTTCATGATCAGTTGGCTGCCGTCGTTGTTGCTGGAAAGCGGCCTGCCATTGAAGGAAGCCAATCTGGTGACCTCGATGTTCCTGTTTGCCGGCACCTTGGGTGCCATCGGCATGGCCTGGTTTGCCGATCGCTTGAAAAGCAAAGTGCGGCTGTTGTCCGGCGTGTTGGCCGCCGCTGCGGTGTGCACCATCCTGCTCGGCCTGAATCACGATAACCCGCGTTATCTGGTGGCCTGTGTGTTTGCGGCCGGGTTCTGCATCATCGGTGGGCAACTGACCCTCAATGCCTTCGCCAGCAATTTCTACCCGGCACACGTGCGCGCCACGGGCACCGGCTGGGCTTTGGGCGTGGGGCGATTCGGGTCAATCCTGGGACCGCTGTTTGGCAGCATGCTGTTGGCCATGCATATCCCGGTGCAGCAGATTTTCTTCTTCTGCGCGATTCCGGCGGTGATCGCAGCGCTGTTGATCATTCAGGTGCGTTCGCCTGGATCAGTTGCGGCGAAGGGGCCGTTCCACAGCGATATTCTCAAAGCACCGGCCAAGCACTGATGGTGTTGGCTGGGTAGATGTTGTGATGGCGTGTTGTGGCGAGCGGGCTTGCCCCGCGTTGGGCTGCGAAGCGGCCCCAAAAACCTGCCACTGCGGTTTGTCTGGAGAGATGCGGTGACTATATTGATTGGGGATTGGGGATTGGGGATTGGGGATTGGGGCTGCTGCGCAGCCCAACGCGGGGCAAGCACGCTCGCCACGACCAGCCATATAAGCCGCAATCACCAGTTCAATGCACCACTGAATTGGGCGGCAAGTGCCCCAGCCGCTCGGTCAGGCGCAGGCGCTGGATCGGGTCTTCGCTGAGCAACAACGCGTGCTCCAGGTCGAAGCGCTCGGCGCTGGGGCAATCCAGGCGCTGGTACAGGCTGGCCCGAGCCAAATAATCGGCGGCGCTGGCGTTGCCCAATTCCAGCACGCGCTCGGCGTCGATCAAGGCGGCCAGCGGGTTGTCGTTGGAGAGGTGCAGTTGGCGCAGGTTGCGTGACAACCGTTGCAGGATCGAGCGCGGCTCGGCGGTGAGCAAGTGGTCGGCCTGTAACTTGAGGTTCGGGCCGTACTGGCGGTGCAGCAACTCACGGCAATCATTGGGGTACAGACGCCGCCCGCCGCAGGGGTCCAGCAGGTGATCGGCACCGGGCACGCGCAACAGGAAATGCCCCGGAAAATTCACACCGACCATCGGAATGTCCAGGCGCCGGGCCATCTCCAGCGCAATCAGGCCCATCGCCAACGGCTGCCCGCGTTTACGTTGCAGCACCTTGTCGAGAAGGGCCGCGGCGGGGCGCAGTGGGGTGAAGTCATCCTGAGCGAAGCCCAGGTCATTCAGGCGCCGCAGCAGCGGTTGGCCGAGTTCATCCGCCGGCAACAAGGGCATGCCCACGCGGACCTGTTGTTGCAGCACGGTCAGCTCTTGCAGGATCAACAGCGGCTGTACGGCCGGGTCGTGCTCGGCAGCAATCCACAGCGCGGCTTCAAACAGCGCTGGGGGTGAACGGTCCAGGCAGGCGAAAAAAGCTGTGCGGGGATTCATTGCGTTCTCCGGCGGATGCCCCCGTTTTAGCCTTGCTGTGAATTTTCGTCCAGTGATTAAGAAATATCCGGCCTGCTTATGTCGCGGGGTCTGTGAATTGGGTCGGCTTATTCCAGCGCGCTTCGGCAGTTTCCTACCGTCAGCCTATACTTGGGCCTCTACCAGAAGTGATTCGGGAGCTTGACGATGTTTGCTCTCATGCACAGCACCCGCCTTGAATCGCTGCACCTGAGCGTCGATCCGGTGACCGGGCTGAAGGCGGTCATAGCCATTCACAACAGCCGCCTGGGCCCCGCCTTGGGCGGTTGTCGCTACCTTTCTTACCCCGACGATGAAAGTGCCGTGGCTGATGCCGCGCGCCTGGCTCAAGGCATGAGCTACAAGGCTGCCCTGGCCGGTTTGCCGGTGGGCGGCGGCACGGCGGTCATCATCCGCCCCGTACACGTGGAAAGCCGCGCAGCGCTGTTCGAAGCGTTTGGCCGTTGCATCGAAAAGCTCGACGGCCGCTTCATCACTTCCATCGACAGCGGCACCTCGGTAGCAGACATGGATTGCATCGCCCAGCACACCCGCTTCGTCACCAGCACCACTGCCGCGGGCGACCCGGCGCCGCATGCGGCCATGGGCGTGTTCACCGGCATCCGCGCTGCCGCCATGGCCCGACTGGGCAGCGACAACCTTGAAGGTTTGCGCGTGGCCGTCCAGGGCCTGGGCAATGTGGGTTATGCACTGGCCGAGCAACTGCACGCGGCCGGCGCCGAACTGCTGGTCAGCGACATCGATAATGGCAAGGTGCAACTGGCCATGGAGCAGCTCGGCGCGCACCCCATCGCCAATGACGCTTTGCTGAGCACGCCCTGCGACATTCTTGCGCCTTGCGGCGTCGGCGCCGTGTTCAATCGACACAGTGTCGGCCAGTTACGCTGCGCCGCCGTGGCGGGTTCGGCCAGCGCGCAACTCACCACCCTGGACATCGCCGACCAGTTGGAAGGGCGCGGCATCCTTTACGCGCCGGACTATGTGATCAATTCCGGCGGCCTGATCTACGTCGCCCTTAAACATAGCGGCGCCGAGCTGCCGAGCATCACCGCGCACCTGGCGAACATCGGCACGCGCCTGACGGAAATCTTCGCCCACGCCCAAGCCGAAAAACGCTCGCCCGCCCGGGTGGCAGATGAGCTGGCCGAACGCTTGCTCTACCCATAATCGGGCATTAAAAAGGCCCTGAATCAAGGATTCAGGGCCTGTTCAATTCGGGCTTTATTCCGCCGTTGGGTTCAGCAACTCGGACAATGCGTCCGGTTGGCTCTTGAACGCCTTGGCAAATACATCGCGATTCTTCGCCATGTAGATCCCGGCTTCTTCCACCTGCTGCTCGCTCAGGGACGGCACGGCTTTTT
>Ga0153931_100129_pt1 | contig 28448 bp, 27 predicted proteins | sample TSNJ015MetaG_FD_104730 | JGI IMG/M metagenome (GOLD analysis project Ga0153931, IMG submission 104730) | Attine ant fungus gardens microbial communities from New Jersey, USA - TSNJ015 MetaG | ecosystem: Host-associated > Fungi > Mycelium > Unclassified | place: USA: New Jersey, Wharton State... | reverse complement strand
CCCGCAGGCGAGCCTGCCGGTGCCGTACATCCTGCAGGCGGAGGACGAGGGCCAGGGGGACACCCTCAGCCTGGGCGACATTGAGCGCTCCGGCGCGACGGTGCGCATTGCGACGTGGCCGCATATCGCCTACCTGCAGCGGGTGTGGCTGCGCCTGTCGGGTACGCGTGCCGACGGCAGCGCGCTGGCGCTGACGATTTGGGCAGGCGCCACGGTCGATACCAGTGAAATCCAGCGGGGTTATCTGGAGACAACCGTACCGTACAACGACCTGAAACTGCTGGCCGAGGGCTCGGCGCTGCGCATTGAGTTTGCGGTGAACTTTGATAAAAACCCCGACGAGGCCGCCGCGGTGGCCTTCCCGGCGCGGGCGTACACCGTGCTGGCAATTGAACTGCCCCCCCCGAGCATTGTTCATGCAATTGACAATTCGGGGGAAAGTACCGGTTATATAGAGAGTGGAGAACAAACCGATGACAATACCCCTACGCTTGTGGGAAACGCTGTGGGAGGCGTGAAGGTATACGTGGAGTATTGTATCGATCCGAGCGGTCCGTGGACAGCCGACCCTGTACCAGCGACAGTTGATACGAATAATGACTGGTCTTGGACTTCACCAAATTTAGCAGAAGATAACGTTTGGACCTTCAGAGTAAAAAGCGAGGACGCGCAAGGATATCAGAGCCCTTATTCGGAATGCTTTACGTTAATAATCAGACCCGATCAAACGACCGTCGGTTCAGAAAACTGGGCTGCATATAATGACGAGGAGTGGGAGGTTAACCAAGTACATAACTTGTCCGACGGTCTCTTAGGAACTCGGGTTTCAGGGACATCACCCTCAACCCAAAGGAATGGCACGAAGGGTTACCTGCTTACTATCTCAAAGGATAACGTCTTTAAGCTAGATTTTGGCAGCACAGATTATGCAGAAGTACTGGTTATCAGCTCAAGAGCGAATAGAAATTATGATAGTGAGGCGTTTAGCTGCACGATCCAATCCTTTACCCCCGGGGGGAGGCTCTTTGAAACTGTAATCTATGACACCGATACAATTGCGAAGATTAACGCGCGTTCCTATGGCAAAAAACTTGGTTATATATTGATAACGGGCCATACGGATTTAGATCCAGTATATAAAAAAACGCCAACCCAAATAGGAGTTATTAATTGGGGACCCATGCCTGCTGAGATTGAGTTTACGGGCGCAGAGAAGTTCGTTCATTATTTTGGTTACTGGGAGCCTCAACAAACCTACGTATTAAGCAGTGGTCTAAAGGCAACAATTATAAATAATGAGGATTATTTTAGAGCAGGTCCCGTGGGAAGGATACTGACTATAGAAGGTTCAGGCCGCCTCCAGTTGGAAGTCGGTAATACAGATTATGTTGAATTTTCGGTAATACCCCTCAACCCAATAAAGAGTGAGCTTCATGTAATTGTCGATTATTTTTCATCTAAAGGGGATGTTATCAACACGGATGCATATAGTGTTACAGGCATATCTAAATGGAATGCGGCAGTTCTCAATGAGAAAATTAGCCATATCAGAGTGTCTGTAGACGAGAATCGTATTTCTGGTATAGGGGAGATTAACTGGGGGAATGTTAAGAATTAATCAATAGCATTATTAAATCTCGTAATTTTATTATGTTAGCATTGCCACTAAGTTGCGGCAATGCTAGCTCATTGAAAGAATAATAGCCCGTTGCGCAATAAACTATTTCCATCTACTTGACTTGAAAGGGGATATAAATATTGGGGTGATGTTCAATAGAAGCAAACGATTTCCCTTAAAATCCAATTTCGCTGCGGATCTATTTACTTGATCACTATACTATGACGCCTTGAAGGATAAAAATATCCAGCTTCCACCTTCATAAATTTGGCACTACTCTCACACCCCCTCCTTTTAATTATTACGTTTACGTATGACTTTAAAGGATATATTTTGTGGAGATAAACTTTCGATATTGATAATATGAATAGCCATAAGGTTTACTAAAGGCTCCTATACCGTCGCACCGATGGGCAAGGGCTGCGTCACGCTACTGCTGGCGAGCAACGGGGGCCCCTGTGGCCGAAGGTGAGGTGACCCTAACGCTTCCGTCGGGGTTCAGCTACCCTGAGGGAGGCAGTCAGAAAACGCTGCTCACCGATGCGGCGGGCCAGGCGGGGTGCAGAGCGCGGCATCGCCGGGCAGCTAAGCGCTCACCGCACAAAGCGGGGATATAACGGCCACGGAAGATTGGAGAGAACTTAGCTGTACTTACTTTCTACAAATCTTCTAGTTGGACAAAGAGAGAAGCTGCAGGAACGTCAATGGACCATACCGACAACGGAATGGTTTATATGGAATATTATAAAAGTGTAGCACACAGTTCCGACTGTAAGATTGAAGCCACTGTCGATAAGGCTAAAAAAATAGTCTTATTTTTGAATTGAAGATGGAAAAATTCTTCATGGAAATTTCAAAAATATTCCTTATGTCCTAGGGTACATATCGCCATTACTTTAAAAGATACACTGCAGAGCCAAGGCGGTGATTTGCTGTTTCCATGCAACATTCAATTGGATATTTGCCTATTTTAGGCAGGAAAATACCATCAGATAAATAAATAGCGATAAAAAAATTCACTTTAACAGAGTGGTATACTTCCACAATTACTTCTGAGTTCGCGAATAGAAAATTACTGCTATAATAGTCGATATTAATACAGGTGTAAGCAGTGACAAACGTCAAGTGCACAGGTCTTTAGGCATTCATTTACTTTTTTCAAGTAATTAAATTTCCATTAAACTTTGAATAAGTTTCAAATGCTTAGTGCTGATGTTTGAGTATAGCTCACTAATGACTTACATACTGATATGTTGAGTAATTTTAAAGCTAATATATTTATATAGCAGTAGACGCGTTTTATAAATGGAGGACTCGCTGATAGTGGCTCCGCTTCTGGCATGCTGCGGCCTAACCTCGGATTGGTTTTCAAAAAACTAAGAACTTCTAACTTTATATAATGGGAATTATATAAAGTTAGAAGCTTAGTAGATGAACTGGTAATCTATCCAGTAATCGCTGTCTATGGACGTTTTTTCAAGACCGATCTCCGTGATTGTGCTACGTGAAATCTGCAAGGTAAATCCCCTGCATCTTTTGCAGAATCGACGTAGCGTTGTCGCCCACTCAGTGCCTAAATATAGAGCAATTCATGGCCGAATTAACAACTAACAGTCAGTTCTTGCCTGCTCTTCATGCCGATGAAGATGTTCTCGCTAGACTGAAGGAATTTGTTCAGGACAAAGAAGCTTTTTCACCTAATACCTGGCGCCAACTGATGAGCGTAATGCGAGTCTGTCATAAATGGTCTGTTGAGAATCATCGCCCATTTTTGCCTATGCTGCCTGTAGATCTCCGTGACTATCTGACCTGGCTGCAAAAGAACGGCCGTGCTTCTTCAACGATCGCAACACATGCTTCTTTGATTTCAATGTTACACCGTAACGCTGGACTCACCCCCCCTAACTCCTCCCCATTGGTTTTCCGGGTAGTTAAGAAGATAAATCGCGTAGCCGTTGTTGCGGGTGAACGAACTGGCCAGGCTGTTCCATTTCGTCTAGAAGATTTACTGAAGTTAGATGCGCTTTGGTCTGACTCGATATCCCTTCGCGATAAAAGAGATTTGGCTTTTCTGCACGTAGCTTACAGCACGCTGCTGCGCGTCAGTGAATTAGCTCGCCTCCGCGTTCGCGATATATCTCGCGCCCTGGATGGAAGGATCATTTTGAACGTGAGTTACACCAAAACCATTGTTCAGACAGGTGGCCTAATAAAAGCCCTAAGTTATCAATCTTCTCGCCGGCTGACTGAATGGCTATCGGCGGCTGGTATTCTAACAGAACCTGATGCATTAATATTTTGTCCGGTACATCGTTCAGGGAGCGCAACTATGTCTGTTACGCGGCCCCTGAGTACGCCGGCGATAGAATCTATTTTCTCACATGCCTGGCGTACAATAGGAACTGGGGAAACTATCAACCCAAATAAGGGCCGCTATAAAATCTGGACTGGCCATAGTGCTCGTGTTGGGGCTGCTCAGGACATGGCCGCCCGCGGCTATGCAGTCGCTCAGATTATGCAAGAAGGAACATGGAAAAAGCCTGAGACTTTAATGCGTTACATCCGTAATCTTCAAGCTCATGAAGGAGCAATGGTAGATTTAATGGAGAGCAAAATGTTGTAATAAATTACAATTATTAAATAACACTTAATAAGTATGAATTGTGAGTTGTGTTTTCCAAGGTTTCTTGCTTAACGAGCGAGGTTAATCCTTCCCCCCCTTTTACGCCCCCTCAATAATTCTGACCGACCATAGCTAACTTTTTCTTCTTTGTATTTACAAATTCCCCAAAAACCTTCTTCATCAAGTAACTCTTCGATCACACTACTTACTCGTGGTGATTTAGTTTGCCGTAATAAGTTCATTCCTTCATTCTAGGCATGAAGCATATGCTTGGTCATTTCTCTCCACTGAGACTCATTTTTTTGACGCTTCAACCATTTCTTTTCCGACCTCTACAGCGGATTCGGTGAGTGATTCAATCATTTCCGCAAAACGATGAGACGAAATCCCAGGTCTGCTATTAAAAAAACACTCCAAGGTTTTGCGCGCATCCGACGTTTGCCTTCCTTTGATAGACAGCGCGGGTGGGTTGTGTGAAAAGCGTGTAGCGTTGGATATTTTCCGTTTACCAAGCGCCCCCCAACAAATCATGCCTGAACCACATCAATACATAGTTGCACAAAACCAATTTTGTTCATAATATGTATTTGTTCATGATTCGTGAACATTATTTAGGTGTGAACAAATGAGGCCTCAACGACTTATCACTAAAGTGGCAGAAACGATGCCACCTGGCATCTTGCTAGAATATGAGCTTGCTCAGGAAAACGATGAGACTGATGGAAGAGCCACGCTGACCACCGCGTACGGGGAGAGAAAAAATTTTACTCTCGAAATAAAAACAGTACACCGAGTTGAGAGTCTCGCCGGCGTTGAAAGGCGCACTAACCAACAAGTTAATGGTCTACCGGAGCTGCTCATTTGCAATCGTCTTTCTCCGATGTTGGCGGAATACTGTATGCAAAACCGCATTAACTTTATCGACAGTGCCGGAAATGCGCATATTAATGTACCGGGGCTTTGCATCATTATTCAGGGAAAGCAGGAAGAAAAAATAACTGCCACGTCTGGTGGGATATTCCCTGAAGGCGTGATGAAACTACTGTTTGTTTTGCTTTCTGAACCTCATTCTCTAAACAAAACGTACCGTCAGCTGGCAGAACTCTCGGGTATCTCATTGGGTATGGTCAGTAAAGCATTTGATATCCTTGAGCAGAGGCGGCATTACCGAAAGGCGAAAACCGGCAGACGTTTGATTGATAGTGACGGGCTTTGCGCTTTGTGGATTAATGATTACGCCCGTTCTCTAAAACCGCGGCTGGATCTGCTGACTTTGGAGGCCCCAAGGTCTTGGGAACATCTAGTTCTAGAAAATGGAGAATATGCGAGCGGCGAGCTTGCCGCTGCATCACTAAGCGGCGGCTATCTGGTACCTGCGACGGGCATAATCTATACGCCCTATTCATTAGTGGAGCGTAGAAACAAGCTGGTGTTAAAACCCGCGCGCGAACCAGGTTTGCAAATTATTGCGAGTTTCTGGGGTTCACTTACTCTCAATACTCGAGCTATAGCCATGCTTTGCCTTGGGGATTTGCTGGATGGCGGCGACGACAGAAGTCGTGAAGTCGCAAGGATAATCAATGACAAATATCTTAACCTTGAAGATTCCGCTCTCTTCAGTTACTGAAACCTTGCTGAGACAGATCAACCACATCTGCGGTGCTCAGGGTATCTCTTACTTTATTGCGGGTGCGACTGCGCGCGAAATCCTAATACATCATGTATATGGGAGAGCGATCGGCCGACGTACTCGAGATATTGATTTTGCGGTATTTGTGCAGGATTGGCAGCTGTTTGACAACCTGAAACAGGCATTAACTGCGGTTGGCGCACAAACCATAAAAGGGAATGCCCACCGTTTAGTACTGGAAGGTATTGAACTGGACATCATTCCTTTTGGCGGCGTTGCCGAAGCAAATAAAGTTGCATGGCCGCCCGACCGCGAGGTTGTGATGGCCGTTGATGGCTTTGAGGAAGCTTTCGCGCATACGGTATCGATAACAATGCAGGCTGGCGAAAAAATCCCTTTCTGCTCACTACCTGGTCTCGCGTTGCTCAAGCTTTTCGCCTGGCGCGATCGTGGAAAGGCAAATGGAAAAGATGCGGTAGACCTTTATAAAATTATCAGTGAGTACGGACAGATTGAGAATGAACGTGCGTATGAAAATCCCGCTGAGTGTGACAAGCGTGGCTGGGATGTAGAGCGTATGGGGGCATTTTTGCTGGGAAAAGATATCGCGATGATCAGTAGTCGTGATTCCATGATCGAACTTTTTAAACTTGACGCGGATGTGCTCACTGATGCAATTGTCCGTCAGTCTATCAAAGACAATACAGACTCCATCGAGGAGATGATTTTAGATTTCTGGACCGGACTTCATAGTAAATAATCAGGATTTGTAGAGATTGCTGGCGGCTATAGCTTGCAAAGATTACTAAGACCGACGCCGGCGGCAAGAGGAAGGGATAGTTAAGGCGAAAGATGCCGGTAAATTTCGTGGAAGGCAGGCTGACCTACAGCGGCATGAGAAAATCATCGAGCTACGCGTCCAGAATGGCCAGAGTATTCGCGATACGGCCAGATTATGCGGAGTATCTGAAAGGACCGTTATTCGAATCGTTAAAAGGCAGAAGAAAACAAGGTAACTAAATAGGCGCTCGGTCAGGGTAAGAATTGGGAAGTTATCAGGAGCCCAGTGTAATAACCCAATGTCGAAAGGGCGACGTTCACGGTCGGTAAGGCCCCCTTGCCGCCGCGCTGCCGTACCAGACGGTATGCAAGCCTCTGATACGCCCAGAACTATAGCGTAGTCGGAGTGAAAGAGAACCGCTGCCGTGCAAACAGGAAAACTCTCCACGTCTTGACGGCTGATACACAATATCTGGTAGTAGTGGCAGCTAGTTGGTACACCGCATCTAGTATTTCTAGAGCGTTGAGTAGCGTGGGAGTACACTCTGTCGCTATAGGTAAGCCTGTTCAAAATACAGGCTTACCGTACAATAATTCTCTATATCCAAACTGCCCCCTTCAATACTGACCAAGGTTTGTATTATTTTCTGGAAAAATGCAGACAATTAAATTTTTCCCATCAGCGGATCGCTAATGCTGTGCTCGCCACTCTCCAGACGGCCTGCCAGCCGGCGATGCCAGCCTTCGACACCATGCAGCGAAAGCTCGTACCAGCCGCCGCTGGCTTTGGTATCAACGTTGTGGCGATAGCTGCCTCCCGCAGCAATCGTGATATGCCAAGGCCCCTGATGGCTGTACGGGCAGTGTGCAATAGTCACAGCAACTGCCGCATTACTCGGATTATTCACCATTAATCGCAGGTTATATCCTGTCGAAACGAGGCGCACCTCCGGCTGTGCTTGAGACAGCCAACTGCGTAACTCACGGTGGAAGCCATTGGGCCCAAGCAGCCACAGATGGTATCCATCCGCTGCCGGCCAGCTGTCGCTAATTGCTTTGCCAGCCTCAACAGTATAGCGACGCGGTATCTCCGCAAGATTCAGTCGGTCGTAAACATGGAACACCGCGCCCTGACCGCCGGTATTGAGAAAGCTGAGTGTCAGCAAGTCCTGCTCGGGATCGACGTTTTCTTCCACATGTAACTGATAAGGCAATGCCCGCGATGGCCGTGCAAACCTGCTTTGATGAGGCCACTGTTGCTGGCCGGGCGGCGGCAGTGGGACTTGGGGCAGTTTTTCCTGCTCTTCGCGCAGGTCATCGGCCTCGTGGCGACTGATGCTCGGCAGGTTGGGTAAGGGTTCGCTATTAGGATTAACGAAGTTGAACGCCGAGGTGAGGTCGCCGCAGACGGCTCGTCGCCAAGGGCTAATATTGGGTTCATGTACCCCAAATCGTTGTTCAAGGAATTGCAACACTGAGGTGTGATCGAAAACCTGCGAGTTGACCCAGCCTCCTCGGCTCCAGGGCGACAGCACGAACATTGGCACGCGCGGTCCGGGGCCGTAGATCCCCCCGTCAGGCGGCGGCTGGTCTTCTGAACCCGGTGGTGCCACATGTTGAAAAATTTCTTTATCAAAGGCTACCGTTGATTTACCTGCAAAACTGCCATCCTGACGCAGAGAAGGGGCGGACGGCGATGGCATATGATCGAAGAAGCCATCGTTTTCGTCATAGTTCACCAAAAATACGGTTTTACTCCATATTTCGGGGTTTTCGGTCAAGACATTGAGAATTTCCTGAGTGTACCAGCCGCCTTGTACCGGGCTGGAGGGGCCGGGGTGCTCCGAGTATTTGGCTGGCGCGACGATCCAGCTGACGCTCGGTAACTTCCCCTGCTGCACATCGGCGCGGAACGCGGCGAGCATAGAGGCCAGATCCTCGCCGTTGACTGCTGGCAGCGTATTACCGTTGCCCTTGTACAGCGGCTCTATCTTGTTGAGGTCGTCACTGTAGGGCACGAAGTTGTTAAAATCTTCCGGCGGCGAAGCAGGGTTGCCAACATTGATGCTGGCGGCGCGGTATTGGCGGAAGCCAGCCAGCGGATTATCACCAAAGTTATCTGGCAGGAACTGATAAACCTTCCAGCTGACCCCGTTCTCTTCCAGACGTTCGGCGTACGTTTTCCACTGATAGCCAGTGTCCGCCGGGCCCGGACCATCCCATTCATTGATGACAGCCGCGACGTTAGCCGCCGGGCCGTTAGTGCCGGTCCAGTGGAACAGTCGATTAGGGTTAGTTCCCGCGTGGACCGAGCAGTGATAGGCGTCGCACAGAGTGAAAGTATTAGCCAGCGCGAATTGGAATGGCAACTCTTGCTGGCGGTAATAGCCCATGGAAGTCGGCGTTTTGTGAGTAGGCCATGCGGTCATTCGCCCGCCATCCCACGCCGCCTGCTCATCCACCCACGAGTGAGGCGTGCCGGTTACGCGCTGTGCGTTACCAAGGCTACTGTCCAGATAGTAGGGCAATACCAGACGGTCGAGACCCTGCTGCTGCCAGACTTGGCGGTCGTCAGGCAACGGAATGGTGAAACGGTCGCTGAAACCTCTTACGCCTGGAAGAGTCCCGAAGTAGTGGTCGAAGGAGCGATTTTCCTGCATCAGGATCACCACATGCTCCACATCCTTAATGCTTCCGGTTCGATTATTCGCGGGGATAGCCAGTGCTTTGCGAATTGATAGAGGTAAAAATGAAAATGCCGATCCGATAGCGGCAGCTCGCAATATTTCTCTGCGTGAAAAATCAGACATGAGTCGTTAACTCCCTGAGGTTTATATAGAACAAAAATTGTTAACGACGATAATGGAGATAAATGACACAGGGATTAATTCGGTGAATTAATGTTCACGCCAATGCCATTAAAAAATAAAATGAGTGAACCAGGAAGAATGCTGACATTCATTACTGACAAGCTTGAGATTAATCTGTCAGAATATTCTCACAAACAGTATTGGTGAATAAAACTAAACGCTATCGTCCATTACGCATTATATTGAGTTGGAATTATCTTAATATACTGACGGAAAATGGACGATGAGAGATCCTGCACAGAAAATACCGGTATCCTACTTAGACTTTGATACCCAGCTTTTCGGCATCCATTATCTTGCAATGAATATCCAGCCGGGGCGTCGTAGTGTGCTGACTCAGTGACAGTACAAATTCCACGGCAGAGACAATTTCGCCAACCTGAATTTTTTCATCGTTGTTTATACGCCCATCATTGGTCATATCGGTATTCACCACGCTTGGGCACAGGCAGGTGACATTGACATTGTGGGGGAGCAGCTCACTGTAAAGTGCCTGACTGTAACTTATTAAACCCGCCTTGGATGACGCGTATATCGCCAATTTCCCTTTACTTTCAATGCCTGCTAGCGAAGCTATGGTAAATATGTGGCCCTCCCGTGCTGCTTTCATCTGCTCGGCAACCTTGTTTGAAACGACCAACGTTGAGGTCAGATTCACCGTCAGCAGCTTTACCAGCTGCGCGGTCGGCATTTCACATGCCCCCAGCGTTAATATCCCGGCGGCATTGATCAAAATGGAGATATTAGGGAAGCGTTCAAGAAGGGCGTTTATCCCGTTTTCGACACTGTCCACGTCTTCGAAATTAATGGCTGCGGTATGAATGCGGCACTCCGGATAGGCCTCCATAATCGACTGTTTTGCCTGGGTAAGGCCGTCGCTATGCTTGGCAATCAAAATCAAATCCATTCCGCGCGATGCCAGATATTTCGCAATGCCGAACCCAATTCCACGGCTCGCTCCGGTGATTATCGCTATTTTTTTCATAGAAGTGGCTTCCGATTTATAAACCTGATTGGACCCCATGCTTGAGTCGTAGGGTGGGGAAAGGAAGTTAACCTATTGTTTTAAATTAAAATCCATAGCTTGCGCGCGCTAAATTTAGGTAAAAAAGGCAGGTTGTAACTATATGAATTTGCAATGAATAAATTTTGTTTTGCAGAAGCGATTTGGCATCGTTTTAGCCTGAAACGAGGTTTTTTTAAATCCTGCGCGTTTTTTAGGTTGTCCATGTAGTTAGCCAATAATTTCATAATATCCCAACCTAATTTATTCTCAATAAGTCAATGAGTTATAATTTGCGGTGACTTGAAATTATGAAGTTTGCCTAATTGATTGGGGGGAAAATCCCCCAGACCCATCTTTTATTAGAGCCACAGCCTTTAAAGGAGGTTTTGCGCCCTATTCTATTCGCTTGAATTGAAGCCTCTCACTTGTACCTAACTGCTTCCATCCCCCTAACAACCCTCCCCTGATTTATCCCCAGTATTTATGATGACACTTCATTGGTCTATGAGCGTGTAAATTTTTGTTTCGGTGGCCTGAACAGACATTCGGGTAAGACTACGCTTCTATTGTTATAGTTAATTCCCTAAACATAGGGGATACCAATCATAATTTTACTGTATATGTGATCAGGTGTAATGTAATGCACAGGACAGGCATTGATGGATAGTGATGATATGAAGTTTAGAATAATTTATGACGGCCCAGCTTTAGATGCGCACGAGATGGATGTGCGCGATCTTGCTTGGAGCTTTGTCCCAGCGGTCTTGCCGTAATAGACCTCATTCACTGAGAACGGGCTGGTTTTAACGAACTCCGAAATGTGCCGGCAATACTGCCGTTCACCGCGCAGCTTCTCCGCTGCTCTGACCGCATGGCTGCAAATGGCTTCGCGCATCAGCTCGTATTCGGTAACACGGTCGCCGAAGGAGCGGGAGCAGACTATCTGCTGCTTAGTTGGTGCAAACTCTTCCAACTCTAAGCACGGCTCTCCGCGCAACTCCCTGACTGTGCGCTCGAGCACTACGTTGAAATGCTTTCGTATCAGGCCGGTATCGCTGATCTTCTTCAGTGCAAGGGCGTGGGACTCTTTCAGGCTGGAAACGTCTTTATCCCAGCGCGTGCCCTCAATCCACCACGTCACGCCAGCGGCCAGCAGCGCGGCGGCAATCAATAGCGCTTTAACGTTCATTTCAGCCCCAGCGCCTTTTGCGCCACCTGCAAGCGGGCTTTACGGTCTGGCAGCCCGTTGATTCCGCCGTAAATGCACTTCGTCAGCCCGGTGAAATCGCCTGAGTCTGCAAAGCGATTGCAGTTGTTGGCCTTCCAGAACCAGCCCGCCGACCGCGCCGCGTATTCGTCCTGCAATAGCAGGTCCGGATCGCTAATAAGATCGATGCCTAGCGCGCGGCCACAGGCGAGGTAGTTGTCGAGGAACGTGATCTGCTTCAACCCACGGCCTCGGAATTTATAGCCGTCTCCGGCTGCTTTGTTGCTGAAGCGGTTGGCATAAACCAGATTCGCAATGGCGCGCTGACGCTCGAGCGATAACGGGCCTTTCCCATTCCGGCGGCCCAGTTGCTCTCGCTGCGATGCGGTGATGCGGTTGCCGAACACTGACAGGCCAGCAATCGAATAGTTGAACGACTCGGACAGCGTTTTAAAGCCGCCGGACTCGGTACCGATTTGGGCGATGAATGCCGCCTGGCGCGCAGGTGTCGTGATGCCGAATTCTGCCATTGTTGATACCAGGTGCGGATACCAGCGCGTGGCTAAGTCGGCGCTGAGTGAAGCCGCCCGTAGAAATTGGTCTTTTGTCATTGTGGATGTCTCAGGACACTGAAAAGTTTGGCGACGTTCCCGCCAGCGCGGTATATCGCGATGCAGATGATGGCGTTAAGTGCGAACGACGCCCAGTGCGTGCTGTGGTAGTGATCGAACCAGAAGCGGATCGGCACACTGCCGTAGGCCAAGATAAGCAGGTAAGCCAGCCAAGCCGCCCAGCGCCGGTGCGTTGCCCCATTCTTTCGAAAGAAGCACAACCAGATCACCACCAGACTGCACAGCACCACGTTCGAGATAACAAGCGGGTCATTTAGTACCACTTTGCCCCCTCCACCGATCAATCACTGATGTTGGGTTCTTTGCCCGGTTACTGGCGAACGTCAAAAGCTGAACCGCCAGTGCGGAGATGATCACCGCGCCCAAGGCATCCAATGGTTTATCAGGATAGTTGAGCCAAGCCGCTAACTTTGCGCCAGCGACGCCAGCACCAAACAGGCCGCACAGGAACGACACGCCGAAATATGAGATACGTCGCCACGCTGACAGGTCTACTGCTGATGTGACATAGAACACAGCCCCAGCAAACGCACCGAACACAACGCCGTAATCAAGGCCAGTGAACCACCCAAACATACCGACCGTAGCGAGTGCCGCTGAAGCTGCTGTTGCTGATACAGGCTAAGACATTGATAAACCCCTTATCGCTGTTGTCCTCCATCGAATCGAGGGCATAAAAAAAGCCCACCGAAGTGAGCCTTTATGAATTATTGGGACGCCTATCTTAAGGCAAATTTTTTACTATGATTATTGTGTGGCCTTGATGTTAGGCGGGCCACGTAACCCATCTTAAAGAAAACGGGTGGCGTTACTCGCACGACCAACGGCTTTGCAATTTCGCAAATTAAATCACATTGATTAATAGGGGTTATTTATGAGTACAGATAGCTTTAGATGCCCAGGCTGTGGAGAAGAGCTTCCAGAAGTTGGAGATCTAATTCAATACGAAGGCACAAGTTGTTCTAACTGCGGGCAAAAAATCCACGCGGGAGATATTCTCGCTCAAATCAGCCTCAAGGATGGTAGATACATGAATGACAACGGCATGAATCAGAAATAATGGTTCTATTAGCCAACTTACGGATGAAAGGCGTGCAAGGTGTTCTCAGCATCATGTACGCCACCCATTCCACAAACAATTAAGCCCCGGCGAGTGCTGAGGCTTGATATCAGGTATATTTTCCCATCATTTAGATAAGCCTGTCCAGATTCGGTAGGTTTTGCAACTGTTATTAGACTAGTATTGACAGTGGCCCTTATTTGGACTATATTTAGACCATGGCGAGAGCCATACCCCCACAAGCGGTTGTGGGGTAAAAATTTGATGAAATAACACCCCCCAAATCAGCTTAACTGCTGAAAAATATCACCGCCAACAACGTGCGGTAATGAGTGAAAAATTTAAAGAAATATACATGATTTCTTTAATCTTAAAATATCAAATAAATCAGGCACATATCAGTGCCAGGAGTAAAAAATGAGAATAGAAACTATCTCTTATTTAAAAAAGCACGCCGCTGTGCTGGATGTGAGTGAGCCATTACTGGTTACCCAGAACGGTGTTCCAGCCTACGTAGTTGAGTCCTACTCTGACCGAAAGCGAAGAGACGACTCCATTGCACTGCTCAAGTTACTTTCTATTTCCGAGAAAGATAAGCAGGAAGGGAGAACGATATCAGGTAACCAGTTATTGGCGAGGATAAAAACCCGCTAAATAACTGGAGGCTAGAATGCCCAATAGCAACAACAGCTCTACCGCAGTAAACATTGATTACACTGAAACAGCAGTATCAATGTCAGAAAAAATTGCAGACTTTCTTTTGGGGCAGGAGATCGACCCAAATCCAGTCATAGCAAAGGTAATTTCTCAATTTGAGAATAAGGTCACGGTGTTCCCATCTTCGTGTCAGATTTCCCCAGAATTAGAGAAATTAGGATGTACCGTCTATCGCGAATTTAGTTCAACCGATGGATATCGCATTCTTTACAAAGTAACTCCTAATCAACAGGAAGTGACTGCCCATGCCATTCTTGGTTCTGGGCAGGATATTCAGCAGTTGTTGTTTGAAAGACTCATTGAGCGAAACTAAGCCGCCCAAAGTGAGACTGCGCACACGCGCGGTCTTAATTAGTTTGTTACTCTTCGAAATTCCCCTTCTGCAATGCTTTCTTCGATAAAACATTTAGTAATTAACATTTCATAGAATGGTTTCCAACTGTTATTCCACGTTCTCTCTGGCAGGTCCGGCAGCAATGCCTTAATGGCGCGATGTGCTACAGCTGCTGGCAGGCGGGAATAACGTGAAAGAACTTTGGTTTAAATGCTTGCAGATTTACCGCCTAAGCCGCGATGTTGAGCTGAATGCCGAGGAAATGCAGCCGCAGCTCGAGCGCTTCATCTTCTCGCCGTGTGGCAGCCAAGATATGGCGAAAACTGGCTGGGTGTCTCCTATGGGTTCATACGGCGGCGGCCAGCTGGTTCATTCAACCGGCAGCCAGCAGATTTTAATCTGCGTCAAGAAGGAAGAGAAAAACCTTCCAGCTTCGGTAATTAAGCAGGAGCTGCAGGCGAAGGTTGCACAGTTGGAAAGTAAGCAAAGCCGCAAGCTGAAGAAAGAAAAGGACTCGTTGAAAGATGAGGTGCTGCATACCCTTTTGCCGCGCGCGTTCAGCCGCTACAGCCAAACCTTAGTCTGGATTGATGCGGTCAACGGCCTAATCATGGTAGCCGCTGGCAGCGCCAAAAAAGCCGAGGACGTTCTCGCCCTGCTCCGCAAAACCATAGGCTCACTTCCAGTGGTGCCGCTGACCATGGAGTCACCTATCGAGCTGGCGCTCACTGAATGGGTCCGTTTCCGCGCAACACCAGTAGGTTTCCAGTTGCAAGATGAAGCGGAACTGAAAGCCATTTTGGAAGAAGGCGGGACCATCCGCTGCAAGAAACAGTCTCTGGTCAGCGACGAGATAGGTAGCCACATCGAGAGCGGCAAGCTCGTTACTCAGCTCTCCCTTGACTGGCAATGCACGTTTCAGGAGCGCAGGTACCAGTATGCCCGTTTGGGTATGAAGGCCGCCTTGCTCAGTAAGCGATTAAGAAAACTGAACCACATGCCGTCATCACGGATCGACGCCAGCGAATGGTCTGTACAATCGGTGCTGTGGGAACAGTGGCGAAAGGGAAGGAAGCGGCGCTCAAAACTGGCACCGGAGCAGGAAGAAAGATGATAAGGGGACAAAACATGGCGAACATGCCGCCAGAGCCGAATACGGCTGAGCTAAATCCCCTCAGCCGGCTGCGTGCTACAGAAGGAACGGAAGAATGAACTATCCCACCCATGCCGCACAGGCTTATGTTCCTCAGAGCGTGTCGCTGCCCGTGGCCATTGATTATCCCGCCGCGCTGGCGCTGCGCAAGATGGCCCTCGTCCATGACGACCTGCCTAAATACCTGCTCGCCCCCGAGGTGAACGCGCTGTTGCAGTACGTGCCGGACCTGCACCGCAGGATGATGCTGGCGACCCTGTGGAACACCGGCGCGCGCATTAACGAGGCGCTGGCACTGACGCGGGGGGATTTTTCACTCGCTCCGCCTTACCCGTTTGTGCAGATGCCCTCACCAATACTAACGTGTACGGCGCCGCAACAACTTCTGTCCCCTTTAGCGCGGGCATTATGATGACGGGCGGCACGGTCAACGCTCAGGAGAGCACGATTACCGGAGACGGAACTGGGCTGTTACTGACTTCGGGGACGGACGCGGGGACCGACTACCATAACGACGTTACGCTGGAAAATACCGTGGTGACCGGCACCAACGGCAGCGGCATCACAGTGGCGAAAACCACGACGGGCACCGGCGGCGTGAGTGATATCCTGCTCATCAACGGCACTGTCGTCAACAGCGGTAACGGCATTGCGCTGGAAGTAAAAGATAACAGCACCGCCAACGCTACCATTGATAACAGCCATATCGAAGGGGATATTCAGGTGGATGCGGGCAGCCATGCCAATTTGACCTTGAAGAATAATGGCCAGTTAACCGGGGCTATCAACAACGCCGATACGCTTAAAATCGACGGCACCTCGCAGTCGAATATGACCGGCGACAGCCAGCTGGGTGATTTAACGCTGGACGGCGGTCGGGTGAAGTTTGGCGAGCTGGACCAGTTCCTGACGCTGAATCTTAAAACGCTTGCGGGCTCCGGCACTTTCCTGATGGGGGCCGATTTTTCACAGAATAAAATCGATTTCCTCAATATTGAGGGCAATGCTTCCGGAAACCATCAGCTGCTGGTTGAAAGCAGCGGCAAAGAGCCGGTTGATGCGCAGGATATGCACGTAGTGCACACCGGCGGCGGCGACGCCAATTTCTCCTTGGCCGGCGGCCCGGTTGACGTGGGGGTCTGGTCATATGGCCTGAAACAAAGTGGTAATGACTGGTTCCTCGACCCAGAGCAAAAGACCATTGCGCCTTCCACCAAATCAGTGATCGCGCTTTATAACACCGCGCCAACGGTCTGGTACGGCGAAATGACGTCACTTCGCACCCGCATGGTTGAGCTTCGCACTGACACCAATAACACCGGCGTCTGGATGCGCACCTACGGTAACCGTAATGATGTGAAAAATGCGTCAGGATTTGGTTATCAACAGAAGCAGTATGGGGTGTCACTGGGCGCGGATACCGCTCTTGGAGAAAGCAACTGGCTGCTCGGCCTGATGGCGGGTGAAAGCCACTCAACGCTCGATTTAGATCGTGGTACAACGGGGTCGGTAGACAGCTACTATGCCGGCGTGTACACCACCTGGTTAGATCCCGAAACCGGTTACTATTTCGACGGCGTAGTCAAAGCTAACCGCTTCCTCAATGATTCAGACGTAACCATGAGCGACGGTTCGAAATCCGGCGGGGACTACAACACGGTGGGCTTAGGGACTTCGCTCGAGTTTGGTCGCCACATCAAGCTGGGAAAAGGGTATTTTATCGAGCCTTATACACAGGTATCCGGCGTGGTCATTCGTGGCAAAGATTATCGCTTAGATAATGACATGCAGGCGGATGTCAATACGAACCGTTCGCTGCTGGGTAAGTTGGGCACTACCTTTGGTAATACCATCGATTTGGGCCGCGATAAAATGGTTCAGCCTTACCTTCGCGTCGCCATGGCGCAGGAATTTGCCAAAAACAACCAGGTGCGCGTCAATGACAACCAGTTTAACAACGATTTGTCAGGTACGCGTGGTGAAGTGGGCGCCGGAGTGGCTATCTCTTTGTCCAAGAATATGCAAATTCACGTGGACTACGAGTACAGTAAGGGCCACAACATTGAGCAGCCGTGGAATGCGAATATCGGAGCAAGATACAGTTTCTAAAAATGAAGTGTTAGTGCTCCAGATTTCTGATTAAGCATTTCAACGAAACCCATACTCAGGGAGGCCTTATAAGACAGGCCTCCCTTATTATTTTCACGTTTAATATACATGAATTTCATGAAAAGCCTGCGATTTAAGACCGTCGTTCACTTTGTAGCATGACCCTTTGATATTACATATCGCCTTCTGCGAAGCAGAGGGGCAAAATATATGTGATTAACTACTAGGAAGTCAGTTAATGCCGGTTTTAATCAGTATTGCGACTTCCTGAGCGAAAGAGTTGGGGGAGAGGTTCCCCGCGCGGTCAGTAATGGTGTAGTAAAAATCGTACTTGCCGTTTACCGTCACTTTATCGATATGGTCTTTGGTAAAGGTGACGGTGATATTGGCACGCGCGGCAATGCTGCTTGAAAGAGTAATAGGGTCCCCCGCGATGCTGCCAATATAAGGCGTAATGACGTCGCCGGGGGCAGGGCTGCTGTAGGGATCGGAGCCACCGTAGGCCTCGATTTTAGCCTCAACCTTATCGCCGAGCTCGGCCAGCAGGTCTAATGAAAGGCCATCGGAGAGTACCCGCGGGTCAAACCCTGCCAGCATGGGCAGCGTTTCGGGAGAGCCCGCGTGGTGTAAATCAACCATCAGCGGCGTCGACTCACTCTCCCACTGAGATCCGCTGAAATATTCTATACGATAGCTGAGTTGGTGGGGGCCTTCTGTGCGCGCCGCCGCGGTTAGTGGCATGGTAAAAGTAGGCAAATCGGTCTGGTCGTTGAAGGTGTGGGCGACGCCCTGCTCAGCGCCGTCAAGCAGCAGGACGAAGCTATCATAATTTACTGTACCTGTAGGTGGGGTAATGACAATTTGTAACTCGCTGTCCTTTTCAGAAGTTTTCAGCAGGCCGTCTGCCGGTGCCGGGCTTGGCAGCGGCGGCGCGAGTGCTCCAGCAGGAATGGACGGGGCTAAGGGTGCCACTTTGTTCAGGGTGTCGGCGTTGCCTAGGGTGACTTTAGACCAGCGAGACGAGCGGTTTGTTATACTCATGTGCGTGCTCCATTAGAAAAATAAAACGAGAAGATGTACCCAGCCCGCACTGCGGAAATCTATGGGGGAAAAGCCGTGCGGGCGAGCACGTTTTAACATATTGAGGACGGTTTAAAAAGAACGCTGAGATAAAGGGCCTATTTAAGCCGACCTGAACTGCCCATGTTCACTGATGTAAAAGATAATATATAAACAAAAAAAAGGTAATATTTATTCAAATGAAAAAACATTACTTTTTAAGTATTACCACCCTATTAATAAGCAGCAATGAACGATGTTTTTAAGTAATATCCCCAATCGACCGTTGGCGAGTATAATTAACAAGCAAAGCGGAGTATTTTTTATAGTATATAAACAGTAGGAGGTAGCTATCTTTTTAGCAAGGTGCTGTCGGGAAATATTGTGAAATAAAAACCCTCTTTGCTTTGATTTTTTGTGGACAATTCGTCCAGGCGAATTCAGCGAAGATTTATCCCAGCGTATCAGCAAGTGCGCGGTTTCCAAACTAAACCTGTACTTCTGTAGCCCATAACCTACAAAGATGAAGGTAACGGACTATGTCATTGTCAGCTACGTTCCCACATACTGACACCCTGTATTACTCTATAACGAGAGCCGTGATTAACGGCGTTCTGTTGCCGAGAGATTTAATTAAGTAAAAGTGTTAAAAACATTAGTGACTATTAATCGGTTCTCCATAACAATCCATTTTAGGGGAGATGAATTGTTCACTGAAATATAATTAACTTTCTGATAATAATCACTTTCTTAAAAGTATTTATGATGAAGTCTTGGCTTTTCGATGACCAAAATAACGCACTCCGGTGGCTTGAGTCTTATGATAGCCCATCCTCTCTTATTTACATTCACGGGTTGGGTTGCGCTTCCAGCAGCGATTACCCCACGGTGCTGACTTCTGCCCACTATTTAGGTCACCACTCTTACTTGCTGGACCTTCCTGGCGCTGGATTTAGTGATAAACCCACCACGGCCCACTATGATTCTGCTAACCAGTCAGCCATTTTGCAAAGATGGATAACTCTCCAAATAGCGACGTCTGACTTGAGTTTTTATGCCCATAGTGCGGGTATCTTCATTGCCTTAAAGCTAGCTGCCATGATGCCTTTTCCTCCACGACGCCTTATTTTATGCTCTCCGGGTTTGACTGATTACGGTGTATCCCTGCTCAAAGAGATCACATCAATGAGCGAAAGCGAATTCGTCGAAGAAGGGTTTATCCAGCTAATGTTCCGCCTCAAGCAGGACGCTGAGAATGCGAACTGGCTCGGGCCGTTTCAGGTTAGCGCCCCCCATGCTGTATACCAATGGGCGACGTCGGCTCTGGAAGATAATGCGAAAGATTGGCACTCCACGCTCGCTGATTCAACAATATTCAAAGGTGTGATCTTGCCTGACACAGCACCTCAGGAGGAAATAGAAGGCTATATTCACGCTGGCTGCAAGGTTGAACTGGTTGCCAATAGTGGTCATATGATTGCGTATGATAATCCGGATGGTTTAGCTTCTGCCATTTCCCGATTAATGACATCACCGGTTAAACACGAGTGACTATTTTCCTCCGCAGCCGCATTGGGGACTAGGCATCAGAAGAGATCTCCCAGAAAGGTGGAAAAACGCGCCGTACCTTGGTGACATTATAAGCTAGCTAAAAGTGACATTATCAAATGGGAATTACAACAACGGTGCGGATAATCATACTTATGTAAAAAAACAATAATTTACATTGATATTTTTTACGGATTATGTCGATTTCTTAAAGGCTTCTGCAATGTTCCTTACATTAAAATCGTCTTTGCTGCTGCAACCGTGAGGTCTTCACGATGCGGAGAATGCCGAAGGGGTATTCCATTACGTCGCAGGAATCAGATCGTAGATGTTAAAGTCTGCATCATTTAAAAAATGCTCCGCGCTATAGTCAGAAGATATTCAGCAGCCAGATCGTATATATCGTTCTCCCCCTTATATTAATTTCTTTTCCGGCCCTAAAAGCATTACTAATAGCCCGCCCGACGTGAATATATTCCTTCATGTTACGATACTGTATGCGGCGGCCAACCTTGGAAAGATCCAGCTCCTGAAAATTCACCTATAGTTCGTGACCCCCTTTAATAGCTCTTTAGTTAATTCTCGCTCTTCGTTCAGAATTGCCGCCCATTAATAAGGAGGCTAATTATCCCCGGCATGGCGGAGAAGATACTGCGAATTGTATTTTTATATTGCTAATTGCCAGAAGATCTTCTAAACCTTAAGGGTGCCGTTTTTTCACTAACTGAACGTCATTATCACGCTCACTTTATTATTATAATCTTAAAAACTCGCGTGAGCCGTGCCCTGCTTTTTCCCCCTCACTGGAGACGTTTCATGGCTATCGACAACCGAACACCTTCCCGCGCGCCCCTGCCCCAGCCCCGCCTCCCCGAGGTCGAGGCCCAGGGCGGCATCGGCCTCGACGACGTCACCGGCGGCAAACCCATCCTCCTGCAGGCCGGCCCCTACAAAAGCTTCCTCACCGGCGACACGCTCGACGTCTACTGGGGCAAGGACGAGACCCTGGTCGGCTCGGGTTACGTCCGTGAAGACGGCCTGTACGCCTTCGTCGACCTCAGCCCCGGCCTCATCCGCGACGCCGCCAGCGGCACCCACCCCTTCTTCTACCGCTTCACCTCTAACCTCGGCGGGCCGCCCATCGACTCGCCCCTGCCCTACCCGACGGTCAGGGTCAAGCTCGAGGCCCCGGGCAACCCCGATACCGGCCCCGACCCGGTCAACCCTAACCTCGCCGCCCCCGCCGTCGTGCCGCGCGATATCGACAGCGAGGCGGCGAAGGACGGCGCCGTCGTTACCATTCAGCCCTGGGACAACATGGACCCCGACGACGCGCTGACCCTGCTGTGGGGCGGCGAGGCCCTCGTCGTGAACGGGCCGACCGTCGGCCAGCCGGTCGTTATCCCCGTGAGCGAGGCGGTTATCCTCGCCGCCCGGGACAACCCGGCGCTGCCGGTGCGCTACCGCGTCCGGGACGCCGTGGGCAACGCCTCCAAGCTTTCCCCGACGACGCCGGTCAACGTGCAGGCCACCGTCCCCTTCTATGAAAGGCCCAAGGTGATGCAGGCCGTCGGCGACGAGCTCGACCTTAACGCGCTCGGCGCGGGCGACGTCGACGTGCAGATTGACACCGAGCAGGACGGCATCGCCGTCGGCGATACCGTCCTGCTGACCTGGGCGGGCACCACCGCCGACGGCACCCCGCTGCCCGAGGAGCACCTCTCCCTGGAGGTAACCAACGCCTCCTTCCTTGACTTTGCCGTCCCCAACGCGGCCGCCGCGCCGCTGGCGCAGGGCCGCGTCATGCTCTACTACGTCATTAACGGCCGCCCCTCGGCGGTGCGCCACCTGAGCGTGACCGGCGAGGTGCAGACGCTGGCCGCGCCCTCGGTGCAGGAGGCCGCCGACGGCGGCCTCGACCCGGCCAACGTCGGCGTCGCCGCGCACGTGCAGGTCGAGCCCTACGCCGGCATGGACATGGGCGACCGCGTCACCTTCTACTGGAGCGGTACGCGCAACGGCGAGCCGGTCAGCTTCCTGACGGGCTTTCGCGACGTCACCGAGGCCGACACCACCCCGGATAACAGGGCGATTGTGTTCGCCGTGGAGAAGGCCGAGGTCGAGGCGCTCGAGGGGGCCGTGCTTAATATTTACTACACGGTGGACCTCTACGGCCAGGGGCTGCAGCCGCCGTCGCCGACCCTGACGCTCGAGGTGGGCGACGGGGCCGGGCAGCTGCCGGCGCCGACCGTTGACCACGTGGAGGACGGGGTGCTCGACCCGGCCGACGCGCCGCTCGGGACCAACGTCCGCCTGACGGTGACCGCGGACGAGATGCGTGACCTGCTGGATATCAGCGCGCAGGGCCTGCTGGCCTACGACACGGTGCGGATGTTCTGGACCGGCGACGGCGGGCCGAACTCGTTCAGCAACGCGACGCGCTTTACCGCCGGGCGCGAGGTGGTGTTCCCGGTAGACCCGGAATACATTACTGGCAACGAAGGCTTTACCGTGTCGGTCAGCTACCAGCTCGAGGGCGTGAACGAGCCGACGCGGCCGTCGCGGGTGCTCGAGGTGCGGGTCGGGTCGGCGCTGGAGCTGGAAGCGCCGTCGCTGAAGGAGGCGCCGGGCGGCGTGCTTGACCCGCTGGACGCGCTGGCGACGCTGACGCTCGAGGTCACGACCCCGCTGGAGCCGGCCGACCTGCTGAGCGCTATCTGGGTGGGGGCCGACGGCGGGCGCTACGCCACCGAGCCGAAACCGGTGAGCGAAACCGGCCAGTCCATCGCGCTGCCCCTGACGCTCGTGGCGTTCAGCCTCGGCAAGGCGGCGAAAATCAGCTACGCGGTCACCCGGGGGAGCAACCCGCCGGTGGCGTCGCCGGAGCGGGTTATTACCGTGCAGGCCATCCCGGCGTCGGCGCTGCCCGAGCCCTTTATTATGCAGGCGGCGGACGGCGGCCAGGGGGACGAGCTTTTCCTGAGCGACATTGAGGAGAGCGGCGCGACGGTGCGTATTCCCGTCTGGCCGCATATCGCCTACGCGCAGCGGGTGTGGCTGCGGCTCACCGGGACAAGGAGCGACGACAGCGCGCTGGCCCTGACGCTCTGGGCGGGGGCGGACGTCACCAGCGGTGAAATCAGCGCCGGGTACCTGCAGAAGACGGTGGCTTATAAAGAGCTGAAACTGCTGGGCGAGGGCTCGACGCTGCGCGTCCACTTCGCGGTGAACTTTAGCAAGGTCGAGGACGAGGCCACCGCGGTGGTCTTCCCCGAGCGCCGTTATACCGTCAGCACGGTGCGCGACCTGGCGCCGCCGGTTATCACCCACGCCTATGACAACTAGGGGAGTGACACGGGCGACAGGCAAAACGGCGACCACACGGACGACACCACCCCGACGCTGCACGGCACCGCGGGGAAATTTGACAAGGTGTTTGTCGAATACGGGCTGAGCGTAGCCCCTTGGACGCCCGCCGCGGCGCCGGCCGAAGCGGACGGCGAGGGTAACTGGTCGTGGACCGCGCCCGAGCTGTCCCCCTCCGGGACCTGGGAGTTTCGGGCAAGGGTCGTGGACGAGTGGGGCAACAGCAGCCCGTACACCGGGAAATTTAAGCTCGTCATAAACCCTTACCCGATGAAAGAGGACTTCCAGTCATCACCGGAATTTGATTTCATCACGAATAAAACGGAAAATTTTGCACACGGTTTAGGAATAACGGCATTAGAACAGCCTGAATATAAAGTGCGAATTTATTATTATACTGGATTTCCAATATCATTATTAGTGACTAGTAGATCCGCAGTTAGAGTAAATTTCAATAATGCTTCGAAGATAAGGATCACATATGGCGCCTTGACAAATTATTCTGGAGTTAAAGCAGAGGTTTTCGATATAAATTCAAAACGTCTGGACGTGCTTTACTTTGAGGAAGTCCACCATCCTGAGCAAAAATCAGTGCATTACGCATCCCCTGATAATATAAAAATAGACCATGTTATTATAAATGGAGTCTATGAGAACTCGGATGATCTCGGCATGCTCATTTATAAAATAGAATGGGGCGGGTAAAGACAGTGGGTCTCATTAAGAAATAGCTACTCTGATGGCGTTATTTTAAATAATGCCATTATTACTCCTTAAACATAATGCGAATAACAACACATCGCTCAGGAAAGGCCCGGCCCTTGGCGGGGTCTTTTCCCCTATTTCGGACTTTTATTGCCCTGCGGAGCCCTTATGACCACCGACAACCGAATCCCTTCCCGCGGGGCTTGTTGCAAAAAATGGCGTTGTCATGAAAACTGAGGCTATTCATCCCTTCTTCAGTGAACCAACATGGCCCCTAGCGATTTCAAATGGAAACATTTTGCACCCGAGATCATCCTGTGGTGCTTACGTTGGTACGGCTCGACCCCGATGAGCTATGCCAATGTTAGCAATATGCTGGCAGAGCGTGGGATTTCCGTTCATCGTTCTACCATCTATCGGTGGTTTATTGAATATGCACCCATACTTCGTCAAAAATTGAAACGATATCAATTTACGAATGCAGACTCCTCATGGCAACTCGATGAGACCTATATCAAAGTCAGCGGAAAATGGTTTTATCTCTATCGCGCCATCAATGAGCACGGCACGACATTATATTTTTACTTTTCGCCTAAACGAAATAAAAATGCCGCCTATCAATTCATTAAACGGGTGTTAAAACCCTACCCTGTTGAAAGGCAGCCTAAAATACTCAACACCGATAAACATTCTTCATACGGTTACGCTATCACGCGTTTGAAGAAAGAAGGAAAGCTACGGGCTGATGTGAAGCAGCGGCAGGTTAAGTACCTGAATAATCGAATCGAGTCAGACCATGCACCTATCAAAAAATTAGTAAAAACGGCCGGCGGGTTTAAACGACCAAACCGTGCCTGGTCAACGCTTCAGGGATTTGAAACATTGCGACGACTGAATAAAGGTCAATTTGATATTTGGCTACGCCGTGACGAACTTGAATATCGAGTATGGGAAAGATCTGCCTTTATGAATCGGCTCTTTAATATTGAGACGGTTTTATCTTAATTATTTCCCCACATCAAAGATGTAAAATCACCAACTCTTATTATTTGCAACAAGCCCGTCTGCTGTGTGCCCAGGTTGTGTGAAAACTTTTTTGGCCGCTGAAACTGCCAAAAACAGAGCTGAAAATCGCGCTCATACGTAAAATTCGGCTCTACTAACCAGTCGATCAATTCCAGATTTTGCGTAGACCTGAGCACTTCAGTTTTTGGTCAGGGTTTTCACACAGCCTGTGCCAAGCGGACGTTATGGCAGTAATGTCATGATTGCGTGTTGAGACAGAAGACGTTAGGTGTTTATTTTTTGTAAGGTAACTAAGGTTAGTATTAACTGAGAACGCATGAGGTAACAAAATGACTGATTACATTTATAATTCAAAAGGAAATGCCGTAGGCTTTATCCGTGGAAAATACATACATAGCATGAACGGTAATGCTGTCGGTCAACTTCGTGGAACGCATGTGCATAGGCTTTCTGGCCAATACATTGGTGAACTTCATGAAAGTATGATCCTAAATAAGCACATGGGGAATCTAGGAAATATAGGTAATCCGGGAAATCCAGGTAATCCTGGAAGTCCAGGCAATCCAGGCAATAGAGGGGCGCGTAATTACGGATTCCCTGATGTATCGATTGACCTTTTTGGCTAACAGTTGTGAGAACAACTGCGAACTTCCGCTGTTCGCTCAGAGCTGCCCTCTTTACTGTTAGGGCAGATGAGTGCCAATAGCGGAAATTGCTGAATTTACTTCTGCTATTGATTCCTAATGAAACCGAATTTAAATTAAAGGTAAGTAACCTTTTGGCAAGAGCGAAATCTATGAATGGCCTGCAAAAAATAGAATTTTTAGATAGTATTGGCATGAAGCTACAATCAATGATGACATTTTCGGATATTGATACGTACTTCCGGGGGCATGGGGTACCAACGCAAGATAACTATCCGCATAACAGTAAAAGATCTTACGCGAAAGACATGCTTGCTAAAGTCGATGATACTATTCTTTTCACAATAGCTGGTGAGTTGGGCATTATAGATGTGCCAATTGATGTAAATTTAGTGAAAGAGGTGGAGGTTGGTTTCTGGAAACCGGGGAATTTTAGATTGTTCCTGAGTCATTTGGCATCCTTTAAGGTTCAAACATCCCATCTCCAAACTGCGTTAAGAAAATTTGCAATATCCAGTTTTGTAGCCCATGAAGACATTGAACCAACAAAAGAATGGCAAAATGAAATTGAATCCGGCCTAAAAACTATGGATGCTTTAGTAGCCATCTTGATGCCAGGTTTTCAAGAAAGTAAATGGTGTGATCAAGAAGTTGGAGTCGCGGTTGGTCGCGATATTCTAATAATTCCTATACGTAAAGGTCTTGATCCATATGGATTCATTGGTAAATATCAAGGGATTCAGGCTCAGGGGAAAAAAATTGGAGAAGTTGCTGAAGCTATATTTGAAACATTAGTCAAATCTCCTAAAACCAAAAATAAGATACTCATGGCACTTTCTGGCGCTGTCTCGAATGCAATATCTGAAGAAGAAGCTATTGAAAAGGTTGAAATATTTAAATCCCTAAGCGGAATCCCATCAGATACTTTAGAAAACCTTAAACAACAAGTTTCTGAAAATAAACGTCTTGTTGAGTCGAAAGAATTTCTAGCCAGTTTTAACTCAATGTTAGTTAAATTTAATATTCAAAAGTTAGTTATAGGAAATAGTAAGCAGGACGTTGAATGGGATGATATACCATTCTAAAAAGTGAAAATATTATATTACAATAATGAAGGATTCCTAAAATAATAAAAGCATAGTGCTTTTTGACAAGCTTGTTGAAGTTTATTTTAGGCTAGAAATCCCGAGTTACAATAATTTAAATTTTTTCACATTCATATTTAATAGTCATTTTTTTTAAAATCCACCCTCACTCAGGAGATTAATGTCATCTCGCGGTCCGTAATGTAGTCATAATGACAGACTGTTTTATTTTGGGCCGTTAAGTCCGCTCTTCGCTCACAGCAGCCCCCTACTCCGATAGCTCGTCCGCTTCGTGCCAAAAGCGGACATTGGGACTTTGAACCAATTCAAACACCAAATGTAGATCTTTTGTGTTAAAAATATGTTTCTGGGCTGTTGTACCTGAAACCTGATGGAGCAGAAATGAGAACGCAGAAGCGATGCATGGGATATGTGGCCATAGTAGTTGATGACTATGATCGGGCAATTGAGTACTACACGGAAAAGCTGGGTTTTACCCTCGCTGAGGATACACCGCAGCCGGGTAAACGCTGGGTCGTAGTCACCCCTAACCCAGAAAGTGATTGTCATCTTCTTCTGGCCCTAGCCTCAAACGATAGGCAGAAAACCTTTATCGGTAATCAGTGTGGCGGACGGGTGTTCCTTTTCCTTCAGACCGACGATTTTTGGCGTGATTATGATGCAATGAAGGCCGCAGGCGTTCAATTTTGCGGGGAGCCACGTGAGGAAGAGTACGGGACGGTGGTTGTATTTGAGGATCTCTATGGAAATCGCTGGGACTTGTACCAGAATAACTAATTTTCCAAAGCGCCGTAGGGCGCTTCTTTAGATGTCCGCACCTCGCTCATAGCGGACATTAGGTGTTCTTTACAGCTGATAGCGCTACGTAAATTCTGCTGTAAATTCGGCATTGTTCTCCTTAAAGCAGCAAAATTCAGCTCGGTATACCCTAATGTCATAGCCTTGAATTGGGGCAATTCTGAGTTAGATCATCACCTATCTGTCATATACATTATGATCATCACCTAAATGACACCTTGAGGTCAAAAATGTACATTCATGGATATCTTCGCGCATCGACCAAAGAACAAGATGCTCTTCGCGCTAAAACAAGAATGAAGTCGTTCGTTGAAGAGAAAGGTTTTAGGTTGGCCAGCTGGTACACCGAAAATGTGTCGGGTGCCTCTCTTCAGCGCCCAGAACTATTGCGATTACTTGATGACGCAGCGCCGGGTGACATTATGCTCATTGAGCAAGTGGATCGTCTTTCCAGACT